>Ga0126381_100010385_pt1 | contig 10480 bp, 6 predicted proteins | sample PanSoiMetPlot_28_FD_96465 | JGI IMG/M metagenome (GOLD analysis project Ga0126381, IMG submission 96465) | Tropical forest soil microbial communities from Panama - MetaG Plot_28 | ecosystem: Environmental > Terrestrial > Soil > Tropical forest > Bulk soil | place: Panama | collected 2016-02-17 | reverse complement strand
TTCGACATTCATGATCGGTTCGAGCAGAGCGGGTTTCGCTACCGCCATCGCCGCCTTGAATGCCTTCCTCGCCGCCAGTTTGAACGACATTTCCGAATAATCCACATCGTGGTACGAACCGTCTTAGACGTCCACCGTGAAAGCGACCACCGGGAAGCCCGCAAGGTAACCCTTTTCCGCCGCTTCGAGGATGCCTTTTTCGATTGCGGGGATGTAGTTCTTCGGAATCGATCCGCCGAAAACGCTGTTCACGAATTCGAACTTGCCGCCGCGAGGCAGGGGCGACATGCGGATCCAGCAGTCGCCGAACTGTCCGTGGCCGCCAGTCTGTTTCTTGTGGCGACCCTGCACGTCGGCGTTGCCGCGAATGGTCTCGCGATACGGAATCTTCGGAGCCTTCAGTGCGACGTCGACGTTGTAGCGCTTTTTCATGCGGCTGACAACCACTTCCACGTGTTGCTGTCCGGCGCCGGCAACCAGAAACTCCTTGGTCTGCGGGTCGCGATAGAAGCGCAGCGAAAGGTCCTCCTCCAGCAGACGCGCGATCGCGTTACCCATGCGATCTTCGTCCTGCCGCGATTTGGCTTCCACCGCAAACGCAATCGATGGCTCCGGCAGCTGCACCGGCGCGAATTCGATCAACGAACTCTTGTCTGCTAGCGTATGGCCGGTCAGTGCGTCCTTCAGCTTCGCCACCGCGCCGATATCGCCTGCATGCAGTTCGTTCACCGGGATAAGCGTTTTGCCGAGCGGGTCGCCGACATGAGCCAGTCGCTCATCGGTGGATTTCTGCACGTCGATCAGATGCTGATCGTTCTTCACGACGCCGGAAATCACCTTGAAAAAAGAGATGCGCCCGGCAAATGGATCAGCCGTGGTCTTAAATACGAAGGCTGCGGGTGGTGCGTTGTCGGTGATCTCCCGAACCACGTCCTGGCCGTTGATTTTGCCCGGAACGGCAGGCCGTTCGTTGGGAGCGGGAAACGTCTCGGTGATGAAATCGAGGATCAGGTCCGAGCCGATGTTGTGCAGCGCGGAGCTGCAGAGGACAGGGAAGACTCGCATTTCGCGCACTGCTGCGTTAAGTCCTTCAATGATGTGTTCAGTCGGGAGGGTACCTTCATTGAAGAACTCTTCCATCAGCGCGTCGTTGCCCTCGGCAACCATTTCCACCAGCGCCTCGTGGCCCTTCTCGGCCGCCGCGACATATTCCTGGGGAATGGAGCCTTCTTTGCCTTTCCCGTCGCTATCGGCGGTGTAGGTGTAGGATTTCATCCGGATCAAGTCGATGACGCCTGAGAAGTCGCGCTCTTTGCCGATCGGGAGTTGAATCGGGATCGCCGTGCGGCCGAACGCTTCGTGGATGCTTTCCAGGGCGCGTTCAAAGCTGGCACGTTCGCGGTCGAGTTTGTTGATCAGGATGGCCCGTGGGAGTTTGTATCCGGCCGCGAAATGCCAGGTCTTTTCGGTCTGCACTTCAACACCGGCAACAGCATCGACGATCGCAATCGCCGCATCGGCCGCAACCAGCGTGGCGAACGTGTCGTTGATGAAAATGTTGAATCCGGGCGTGTCAAAGAGATTAATCTTGTTCTTTTTCCACTCCAGCGCCGCGATCTTGGTGGAGATGGTCAGCTTGCGCTGGATCTCTTCATCGTCGTAGTCGGTCGGAGTGTTACCTTCGTCCACGCGTGTCAGGCGGTTAACAGCGCCCGAAGTGTATAACAGGCCCGCGGCAAGGGACGTCTTGCCAGAGTGCCCGTGACCTACAATGCCAACGTTTCGTATATCCTTTGTTTCGTAGACTCTCACGAGGAAGCCTCCCTATAAAACGCGAATCGTACCACAATTTGGTTAAAACGTCGGCAGAACCGGGGTTACATGGGGGCCTCTTGCTGGCCGATTTCGATTGTCTTCCCTGACTCCGCCGACTCGTAAGCGGCAAACACGACTGCTAGCGTGGTCAAGTAATCCTGCCCGTTTGACTCGAATTCCTGGCCGGAAAGCAGGCAATCGACGAAGTGACGTTGCAGGGCATAAACGCAATCGCCGGCGAAGTTCCGGTTCTCTCTGGGATAGTCCATCACCACTGCGGGCTCGCCCAGCCTCTTACTCCTGAGACAGGAATCGGCATCCATGGTCAGATGGCCGCCCGTCGCATCTACCCGGATCTCGCCAAACGTGTAACGGGGATTGGGCGATTCGGTCTCGTTGAAGCGGTTGGCATCCCAGAGCGCGGTTGCCCCGCTCGCGAACCGCAGAAATAGCTGGCCGGCGTCCTCGCCCTGAATCACGGGATTCAGACGGCGCAGGTGAGCGTGTACGTGAGTCACCTCACCCAACAGGTAGCGGAACGTGTCGATGAAGTGGACTCCCGTTTCGTAGATCAGGAGCCGCGGATAGTCGCGGAAAAACGGCTGCCGGTCGAGATACGCCCGCTCTCCCCAGCCGTCCCCAAGTCGGGTCATGACATGAACGTGAGTGAACTCCCCGATGTCTCCGGAGCGCTGGATTGCTTTGATCTTGCGGTACCAGGGTTGCCAGCGCCAGTTTTCGTGGACCATAAATCGGACGCCGGCCGCCCGGCTGTTCTTCACGATGCGTCGGGCCTGCTCCATGGTCGGCGCCAGCGGCTTCTGGCAGACCACGTGGATGCCCCGCTCGGCCGCGAACAAGGAAATCTCTTCGTGGGTATCGGGCGGCGTCACAATGTCGACGAAGTCGGGGCATTCTCGCTCCAACATCTCGCGCCAGCCCGTGTGGCACTTCGGGATGCCAAACCGTTCCTGCAATGCTTGGACCTTTTCTTGGATCAGGTCGCACGCGGCAACGATTTTCACTTCGGGGATGCGGCTCCACGCCTCGTATTGGAACCCGGCAAAATAGCCGGCGCCGATGACAGCAACCTTGATTGGTGGCGAAAAGATTGGTGGCGAAAATGTCATCGAATCCCCACGCCAAATACACGGTAGCCGGTCTCATAGAGGATGTCCCGCTTATCACTTTCCGGAACTTCAAGCGTCAGGATCTTGCCCGTTTCCGCCTCGATACTCTCCGGTAAATCCGAGCCAATCATGAGCCGGTCGCTCGCTACGTAGTTCACAACTTCCAGCACATGGTGCGGCATCAGCGTAGAAAGCTCGAGGCTGATGTTCGGGCAGAACGAAGCGGCGACGATCGCCTCGTGCACGAAGATTCCCCCGCCGCAATGACCAGCGACGATCTGGAGTTTCGGAAACTTCCGGGCTGGGATCATGAGTAGCGCCGGCGACGAAAACGGAAGCCCGCTGCCGGTGTGGCAGATCGCCGCCATTTGGTTGTCCAGCGCCGTGTCGAAGAAGAAGTCGCTCGATGCGGAGAGAGGGTTCAGCCCGTGATACTGCGGCTGGAGCTTCAGGGCCACAAATCCGTATTGCTCGCGGCACCGGCGGACTTCATCCCGAAAGGCCGATTCCTCGATGAGCGGGTACAGGCATGCCGCGCCGGACAGACGATCCGGATGCGCCGCCACCGCCATCCCGATGAGGTCGTGCTGAGTGCGGTAGTCCTCGACCACCGGGAACGGAATCGCGAGCGAGCGGTCAATCCCGTGCCGGTCCATGTCGCGGAGCATCTCGTCTACGTTGTACCTGCGGCCGCTGTGGCGCGCCGTGCCGAGATGCGTATGGGTATCGAATATCCGAAATCCGGACCTCATGCCTCTCCCAGGGCCGAGAGAACCAGCCCGGTCATCTGCTGCGTGGTGAGATTCCCGCGCATGTCGCGAGTCCGCGATTGCGGGTCGCCAAGCACGGTACGGACTGCCTTGCGGATCATCTCGCTACCCGCCGTTTCTCTCAGCCACTCCAGCATCATCGCAACCGAGAGAATTGTGGCGATGGGGTTGGCGATACCTTTGCCCGCGATATCGGGTGCCGATCCGTGGGCCGGCTGGAACACGGCATACCGGTCGCCGATGTCGGCCGATGGCGCCATCCCCATTCCGCCGACCAATCCTGCCGCGAGATCGGAAAGGATATCGCCGAACATGTTTTCGGTGACGATGACATCGAAACTCTCGGGGCGTTGCAGGAGGTAGAGTGCCGCCGCATCCACGTAAGCTCGGTCGGTTTGGACGTCGGGGAACTCCGCCGCAACCTCGTCGAAGACGCGGCGGAAGTAGACCATCGAAGGCAGCACGTTGGCTTTATCCACCAGCGTCACGTGCCCGCGCCGCGTTTTCGCCTGCCGGAACGCCGCGCGGACCACCCGTTCCGCGCCGTACCGAGTGATCCGCATAGTGTCCTCCGCGTAAACCGCGTCCCGAGCAATAGGCCGTTTGCGAGCGGAAAACAACCCTTCGGTGCTTTCGCGTACCAGCAGGATGTCGATGCTGCCCGTCTTGCGATTGCGCAGCGGTGAATCTTCGGAATGAAAAAGGTAGACCGGCCGGAGCCCGCAAAAGAGATCCAAATCCTCGCGCAGATCGAGTTGTGGCGTCATCTCTACGCCATCGGACCAGCGAACTCCCGGCAGTCCCATGGCGCCCAGCAGGATTGCATCGTAGTTGCGCAGTTGTTCGAAAGTCCCTGGGGAAAGAGGATCGCCCGAGCGCTGGTACTCGCCAGCGCCGACGCTGAATTCGGTAAGTTCGAAGCGCCGACCGCGAAGTCGCGATTCGACTGCGCGGAGCACGTCCACCCCCGCGCTTGTGACCTCCGTGCCAATGCCATCGCCCGGCAGTACTGCGATCCGAAACAGTTCCTTCATAGTTCTCAGTCGCGTGCCCGTACGATCAGCAACGCCGGCGCGTCGCCGAATGACTGCGGACGATCGAGTTGGTAGACTCCCGGTCCATCGATCTTCGATTCGGATTTCTCCCCGCTCCAGATATTGATCCATTCGGCAATCGCCGGACCCGCGAGCGCATTGAGGTTAACGGCAATCTCGCGCGACTGACCTAGCCTCGCCCGAGGCCTGCTCGGAGCCTGCGTCAGGACCGGAGTAGGCGCGGGAGATCCTTCCGCACGGCGCGATCGCTGTACCAGATAGGCATAGACTTCGCCCGGAATCGCCAGGCACGGTCCGCCAGCGGCCAGTTCGGGCCTCGGTTCCATCAGCCAGTACGGCAATTCCGAGAGGTTGTCCTTGAGAGTCTGGAAGCGGGCCATCCCCGGTGGCTCGGGATCCGGCTTGATCAAGTCCCATGCCGTATTGGAATAGTAATAAACGAAGTAACCGCCCGAGAGATAAACCTCGTAAGCGCCGCGGATCACGTCCTGCCAGTCGTGTTTCACGGCATAGGTCGGCAGATCGTCCACGCCGCGCTCGTAATAGAGTTCGGAATTGACAATGGGCCATGGCAGGATCTGCCGATCGAAAAGCAGCATCTCTTTCCAGAAGAAGTGCTCCTGGTCGGTCCGGAAATCGAGATTCATATTGAGCTTCGGATCCCAATCGTAGAGGTCGTTGTCGTGCGCGGTGGTCAGCCGGTGATAGCCGTCGTGCGCGCGAATCAGATCGATCAACCGTTTCTCTAGTGCCTTATCGCGCTCGTTGTAGGCCTCTTTGGAGAAGTCCCACACCACATTGGGATACGCCTGGTACCGTGCAGTCACGTACCGGAAATACCGCTCCTCGTCTCTGCCGCCGGGCTGGGGCCAGTTGACCATCTTGTTATAGACCTTGATCATGATGTTGGCCACGATTCCCTTTTCGAGCAGCGCATTCATCATTTCGTCATAGACGTCGAAGAAGCGCGTATTCAGCTGTGAGTGATCCGGCTTCTCATTCGTCCCGCCGAAGACATAGATTTCGGTCGGTGCGTAATCCCATTGGTTCTGGTGCCCTTTCGACCAACTGGTATCGTGCGCGTAGATATTCACCAGCAGATGGTTGAATCCCCGCCCCGCAATCTGGTCGATGAGGTGGTGCATCACCTTTCGATCCGGATCCTTCATGTCGGCGCCCCACAGCCAGTCGGCTTCATAGCCCATCAGGAAGTAGCGGGATCCATCCTGAAAGACAAAATGATGCCGGTTCACGGGATCGACTAGCAGGCCGCCGTGAATCGACGCGTTGGAGTTCCTGACACACTCGATGTCCGAAATCGCCTGCGCGTTCAGTGCCGCGACCGGAGAGACCGTCGTCATCGACCAGCGCCCGATCACCGTAGGCGAGAACCGGATGGTGTACCGGCCATTTCCGGCATAGAACCCCGGGACGGTGATGCGGCTTCCGTCCGGACCCGTAAACTCGGCCCTCACCTCGACGTCGAACGGATTGCCCGTCGTGTTGGCGGACAACCTGAAATCGTGCGGGTGATACTGCTCGATCGCGATGCCGGGCAGCAGATGCGCGGCGGTCGCCGCTAGCATGAACAATCTGACAACTCTCATAGGTGGCTGTCCAATACGGTCGATCATATCTTAGACTGAGACAATCGTCCTTGAAATGACACTACCCCGTACAGCGGTTGCCCTCTGCGCGCTCTTCGCGGCGTCATTAGCGGCCACCGACTTCAGCCACGCGACGATCGTCTTGGCCGCATCCGCCAGTACGCCGCAGAAAAAAGCTGCACAGATGCTGACCGAAGAGATCGAGAAGCGCACCCAACTCCGTCTCAAGATCGCGCCCCAAGCTCCGGACAGCACTCCCGCAATCTCCCTCAAGTCTGCCGCGGGCGGCAAGCCCGAAAGTTTCCAACTCACTTCGAGCGCCAACACCATTTCGATCACCGGCGCGGATGACCGCGGCGTCATCTTCGGCGCAGGTTATCTGCTGCGCCAGTTCCACATGTCGCGCCAGAAACTCGAACTCGATACCAACCTCAACGTCTCCTCCGCCCCGCATTATGCAATCCGAGGCCACCAGCTCGGGTACCGTCCCAAGACCAACGCCTATGATGCGTGGACCGTCCCGATGTGGGAGCATTACATCCGCGAACTGGCCATTTTCGGCAACAACACCATCGAACTGATTCCGCCGCGCTCGGACGATGACGACGACAGCCCGCACTTCGCCCTGCCCAAAATCGAAATGATGGTCGAAATGTCGCGTATCGCCAGTGAATACGCCATGAACGTCTCGATCTGGTATCCGGCGATGGACAAAGATTATTCTGATCCCGCGACCGTCGAGTTCGCACTAAAGGAGTGGGAAGAAGTATTCCGCCGCCTGCCGCGCATCGACGCCGTGTTTGTGCCCGGCGGCGACCCCGGTCACACGCAACCGAAATATATGTTCGCGTTGCTGGCGAAGCAAACCGCGAATCTGCATCGCTATCATCCCAAGGCCCAAATGTGGCTTTCCCCGCAAGGTTTCACCAAGGAATGGCGTGACGAATTCTGGACGCTGATGAAGGGCGACAATCCATGGCTGACAGGACTCGTTTTCGGACCGCAGGTCTACGGCAGCCTGGAGGAATTCCGCGCTTTGACGCCGAAGCGCTATCCGATCCGCTTCTACCCGGACATCACCCACAGCATCCACTCCGAATTCCCTGTGCCCGATTGGGACCTGGCCTACGCCACCACCGAAGGCCGCGAAACCATTAACCCCCGTCCAGTGGATGAAACAGCGATTTTCAAACGCTACCAGCGCTTCGCCGAGGGGACCGTCACTTATTCGGAAGGGTGCAACGATGATGTGAACAAGTTCCTCTGGAGCGGCCTGCTCTGGAATCCAGAGGCATCCCCCAAGAGCATCCTCACCGAATACAGCCGGTTCTTCATCGGCGACAACATGGCGGACGATTTCTCGAGTGGTCTATTCGCCCTCGAACAGAACTGGCGTGGACCCCTCGCCTCCAACCCGCTGGTGGAAATTACCCTCGCGCAATTTCAGGACATGGAGCGCCGCGCGACACCTCAACAGCGCCTCAACTGGCGATTCCAGGAAGGCCTGTATCGTGCCTATTACGATGCGTACATCTATAGCCGGCTCCTTTCCGAAAATCGCCAGGAGGAGATGGCGATGGCCGCGCTCGCCGCCGCCCGGCGCAGCCTTCCCCTCACCTCGACAGGTTCCTTGAAAGCCATGGACACCGCCGAAGCCATCCTCGATTCCGACATGCGAACCGCGGATGCTCTAAGCTATCGCGCCCGCGTGTTCGAACTCGCGGAAGCCCTCTTCCAGAGCATCCACATGCAGCTGAGCGTCGATCGTTACAAAGCCATCGCCATCGATCGCGGCGCCAATCTGGACGCCATTGACTTCGCGCTCAACAATCGGGTCTGGCTCAAGAACCGCTTTCAGGAGATTCGTTCGCTCGCCTCCGAAATCGATCGTGTCAGGAAAATCGAGGAAATTCTGAACTGGACCAACCCCGGTCCCGGCGGCTACTATGATGCGCTGGGTTTCGTCAACCGGCGGCCCCATCTGCTGCCGGGCGAACCTTACGAGCAGGATCCGGACTTTCTAAAATCGCCGCTCATCTCTTTTGGCAGCCTGCCGCAGCGCGGTTGGCGTACCACATGGGCCGCCGACGCGGAAGTCATCCAGGATCGGCCTCTCCGTATGCGCTACACCGAACTCGATCCGTCCGCACATTACAAGGTCCGTATTTCCTACGGAGGCGACGCTCGCCGCGTTCCCGTGCGGCTCACCGCCAACTCAGTCGAAGTCCATCCCTTCCGGGAGAAAGGAGCCACTCCCGAACCGGTGGAATTCGATGTGCCGCAATCACTTACGGCAACCGGCGTCCTGACGATCGAGTGGACCCGAGCACCCGGCCTCGGGGGTAACGGACGCGGAACCCAGGTCTCCGAAGTCTGGCTCGTCAAACTAACAAAATAGGTCGCTTACCAGATAACCGCCTCCGTTTATAATTCTTTAATATTGATTTTAAAGGCCTCAATATCTCAGAATGTTATGTGGGAGGAGTCTTCCACATGCTTCGATTCAGAAGAGCCTTCTTCGTAACGACGGCCCTTTTTGTTCCGTCCCTGTACCCCCAGGCGACCCCAGAACGAACGTTGTGCCGCATGGGCTTTCTCGAAGTCACATCAATTGACGTCCGCGATCTCACCGCGAACCGGTGCCGGACGCTGGCTAGTCAGGTGATGGAGGCCTGGCGGTCCGACGCCGCTCGGACAGGCTGGGCTAATGTTTCCACGTTGGAAAAGAAGCCGCTCGAAATCCAGCTTCTCGCCACCGAGCGCCTGAACGCCGGCAACCGTACGTTCCATGCAGCTGCACAAAGCCCCGACACTCTGATCGTTTCGGAGAACATGCTCTCCAATTCCGGCGCCACCGCAATTCTCTCTCGCGAACTCGCAATAATCCAGGCGCTTCGCGCGACCCATGGGAGGAACGCTCCGCCACAGTATTTCCTGGAAGCTCACGCCAGTCTCCTGAGTCTCCCAAACCCGAAGCACTATGCGATCGAGGCTGGTGAAATTGTCCGAATCACCACCTCTCAAGCAAAGGCCGCATTTGCTCGCACGCAGGACACCAACGTCGGTGCCGCGTCGATCCTCTTCGCCGAATACCTCCGCGTTCACTACGCCTCCGATCTGGCTCCCCGCATGGCGCACGTCTTCGAACTCATAGGACAGGGCCGCTCATTCGGGCAGTCCTTCCAAACGCAATTCGGCGTACCCATCGGCCGGATTACTTCCGAGATCCTCGAGCGAGTGGCGAGCACGGCTACCAACCCCGGCGATCGCCTGAAGGGGACACCTTATGCCGCTTTTGCCGGAAACAGTGCATGGCAGGCGGCCGTGGCGGGCCGTCCTCCACTAAGTGCCAGGCCCAGGCGCGGCGAAGGAGACGATGGTGACGAAGAGGAGTCGCCGGGCGAAGCAACCGCCTTCTACCTACTAAAACGTACCGGCGGCAAGCCTCTATCACCGGAAAAACTCTTTGCGGCCAAACGCCACAAAGACTCCATGCCGCTCTATTCGATCGCCACTCGCCGCTTCATTGCCGATCCCTCATCCGCAAGTGAACTGGCAGTCAATGTCGGCAGTTGGAAGCCGGCCGGCCCCGGGAACATCGGTGGACGCACGCGCGCGCTCGTAATCCGTCCCGACAACCCCAACATCATGTATGCCGGCGCGGCCGGAGGCGGTGTCTGGAAGACGACCGACGGCGGAAAAACCTGGAACCCACAATCCGACTTGCTGCCGAGCATCGGGATCGCCACCATCGCCATGGATCCGCAAAACCCGGATACCCTCTACGCCGGTACCGGCGAGTGGTTCAATTCGATGGCAGGCGACGAAAATGGCGATTCCATCCGCGGTGCGGGTATCTACAAGACAACCAACGGCGGCGCCACCTGGACGCAACTGCCTTCGACGAAAGTCGGGGACTTCTACTACGTCAATAAGATGGTCGTAAGTCCCAATAACAGCCGCAACGTTTACGCCGCCACCTGGTATGGGGTCTATGCCAGCACCGATGCCGGCGCGACCTGGAATCTCGTGGTGGATCAATCGAGCGATAGCCAGCCTGGCTGCCAGGATCTCGCCGTTCGAACGGATCAACCGACCGATTA
>Ga0126381_100010384_pt1 | contig 10481 bp, 9 predicted proteins | sample PanSoiMetPlot_28_FD_96465 | JGI IMG/M metagenome (GOLD analysis project Ga0126381, IMG submission 96465) | Tropical forest soil microbial communities from Panama - MetaG Plot_28 | ecosystem: Environmental > Terrestrial > Soil > Tropical forest > Bulk soil | place: Panama | collected 2016-02-17 | reverse complement strand
GCTCTGGGAGTTTGGAGTAGAACCGTCAGTGAAGGCTGTATCGGCGCTTCTGCCCTAAGGCGAAAACGCCGACCAATAGTGAGGTCAGGGCCGCGGGAGACTGATGTCGATTTTGTCGTCTGGCCCTGATGACCCGGAAACCGAGTACTTATTTCTCCAAGCCAAGACCGCTGCATCTGCCTCTTGCCTTGCTGTCATTCCTTGGCGGTCAATCTCTATCGGGCCAACTATCCTGCGGATCCAGCAGTTACGATGAAACGCCTGTTCAGCCATGAAAAGAGTGGTCTCGCCAGCCCGAATCTCTTCGTGGCAATGCGGGCAGTTCGTTTCCGCTGCTCGCTGACGGTGAAATAAGAAGCTCATGGGTCTACCTCATTTGCCTGACGCACATCGGGCTAATGGTGTCAGGAACGGGACAAGGGAGCAATCCCGCGAATTGGGTATTTTGGAAAGCCAAAAGGCCTCACCGTTTTCCCCTGAGGCCTTGGCTATCTGTTGCCGCCAGGTTTTCAACTGTTGCGGCAAGCCACTTTCCCCATTTGGGGGGTGCCTGACAATGCGAAAAAGGTTGAGCAATTTGGAAAAGCTCAGAGCCCACTGCGCTTAGAATTCTCCTATGACTATTGGGCGCACGATTCCCAGTATTGATGAATACCTGCGTGAGCGGTTGTTGCCGGCGGAGGGGGTGATTCCGCACATTCCGGGCATCGAGATGTTCGGAAATTCGATTCCCGTGGGGACGGTCGGCGGAGATCTTTTTGAATACATCAATTTTCAGCAGCGTTATGACATTGACGCCCGGATTGAGCGGGCGAAGCGTTTGTCGAAGGAATTCCTAGAGCCGCTTTCTCCGGGCGTTCCGCTACGAAACTCGGTGGATGATCATGCGGAGTGGCTGAAGGGAACGGCAGGCTATCAGCCTACGATGGAGACCGAGTACAGGTTCGCCCGAAGCTCAGAGCAGGCAAGAGTTGCCGAGGACCTGCGCGATCTATATTCGACCGCCGGGGTTCTGCTCGTTGACGCGCAGGGGCACGGAATCATCGCAGCAAAGATTGCATCTACGGTTCATGACACATTTCATGCGTTGATGCTGACCGAGTTGGACCGATACGGAAAGACGACGCCGGAGTTCCTCGAAAACATAAATCTGCGGCTGGCGCAATCTGTGACTGCCCGCAACGCATTGGGAGTTACCGGGAAAGAAAGTGCGCGCGAAATTGCGACCATGGTATATGGCGAGGTTCGTCCCGGTGGCCACTTTCGTTTTGCGAACTTCGGGCATCCTCCGCCACTGGTGTTCTCCGCGGAGTATGGCAAATTCATGAGCATCAATGAAAGCCGGATGGTGCAGTTTCTCCCGCTCGGGCTACAGATTCCGGCAGATCATCCAGACCGCAAGAAATACTACTCAGTAAATTTGCGGCAAAGAGAGTTCGAGGCTTCCGATCTCGGGGAGATCACGCTGATGAGTCCGGGAGATATTCTTGTTTTGTACACGGATGGAGTTTATGACGGGAGCGATCCAGAAGAGCGCGAGCAACTTGAAGCGGTGATGCGGGAACGCTACCGCCAGCCGGCGAGGGAGATTTGCAATGCGTTGCTCGATCAGGCGGTCCAGCAAGATGACCGTCTCCGGGCGAGAGGCGACCAGGCGTTGATCGATGACAAAACTATATTTATCGTCAAACGAACTTGACGAGTACGAAGAGCGGTCGGCGTCGAAGGAATCCTGATTTACACATTCTCTGCGACAGCAATCTGCTGCATGGAGGCGTATTGCGCACTCTTTCCAGAATTTCGCAAGCCCTGAGAAAACGGGCTGCTAGAATTGAGGTGCTGCTGATGGATGTCGACGGCACCATGACAGATGGCAGCGTCACTTTGTTGTCGCAAACCGAGGACACCGCGCTCGAGATCAAGACGTTTGATGCGCACGACGGACAGGGGCTGACTCTGGCGCACACGGCCGGGCTTCGCACTGGTTGCATCACGGGACGTCAGAGCTCTGCACTGCTCCGGCGTGCACAGGAAATGCATATGGAATTTGTGTATATGAAACAGCCGCTAAAAATGCCGGCGTATGAAGAAATTCTCCGGAAAGCGGGAGTGGATGACTCGGTGGTCGCGTATGTCGGGGACGACCTGCCGGATCTTCCGATTCTGCGTCGAGCGGGTTTGGCCGTGGCGGTGGGCGACGCGGTTCCGGAGGTCAAAGAAGCGGCGCATTACGTAACGAAGGCGCTTGCCGGGCATGGCGCGATCCGCGAGACCGTGGAACTTGTTCTCAAATCGAGAGGGATGTGGGAAGCGATGATTGACAGGGCACGGGCGTGAGTCTCAGTTCGAACCGGGAAGGGCAGCAGCCTAGGCCCTGCTCTCCGTGAGAAGAAAGAGTCGCGCCGGTTTCATCCGTGGGGCCCCGAGCTAAAGCCGCATTTTTCAACCGAGCCTAATGCGGTGCGACTGTAAGTCGCACCCTTGGTCTTACACATTCGACCAGGTCCCATGCCGCGAGCACTGTCGCTTCGCCCGGGGGCCTTCGGCTACGCTCCGGGCAGGCTGCGTTTCGCTCCCACACGAACCTGGAATCCCTTCGGGATTCGGGAGCATCCACTGAGGGATGCGCTCACCTTGTGATGAAGCAGTCGTCCGAACTGGAGCTGCGAGTTCGGCTTGTGCAGAGAAAGTCCGTCCTTGGGTGCTTGTGGCCACGATTCTTGGCTCCAGCATGGCGTTTATCGACAGCACCGCGGTCAATGTGGCTCTGCCCGCATTGCAGTCGAACCTTCATGCCACGGTGGTGGACGTGCAATGGGTGATTGAATCTTATGGATTGTTTCTTTCCGCTCTAATTCTGGTGGGGGGCGCGCTGGGAGACTCTCTGGGCCGGCGGGCGATGTTTCTGTGGGGCGTCGTTGGGTTCGCAGTGGCTTCCGCCGGGTGCGGTTTTTCGTCGAGCATCAAGAGCTTGTTGGTGTGGCGCTCGGTTCAGGGCATTACCGCTGCATTTCTCGTGCCGGGCAGCCTTGCCATCATCAGCGCATCGTTCGACGAAGAATCTCGCGGCAAAGCGATTGGAACCTGGGCCGGCTTCACCACCATCACTACTGCTCTGGGCCCCGTTCTTGGCGGATGGCTGATCGAGCACGCATCGTGGCATTGGGTATTCTTCATTAACCTGCCGCTCGCGGCGTTTGTTCTTGGCATTTCCTTGTGGCGCGTGCCGGAGTCGCGCAGTCCGGCCCCCGGGAGAATTGACTGGTTGGGGGCTGCGCTGGTGACTCTCGGCTTGGCGGGACTGGTTTATGGATTCCTGGAATCACCGATCTTGGGCTGGGCGCATCCTCGCGTCATCGGCAGCTTGGTTGTGGGGTTGGGTTCGCTTCTGCTCTTTCTATGGGTGGAGCAAACTGTAGCGGCGCCGATGGTCCCACTGAAGCTGTTTCAGTCGGCAAGCTTCAGCGGAGCGAATCTGTTAACCCTTTTTCTTTACGCGGCACTGGGCATTTTCTTTTTTCTGTTCCCGTTAAATTTGATCCAGATCCAGAAGTACTCGGCGACGGCAACGGGTGCGGCCGTGCTGCCCATGATTTTGTTGATGTTCCTGCTGTCGCGATGGTCCGGAGGGCTGGTCGCCCGCTACGGTCCGAAGCTTCCTCTGATCGTAGGCCCGCTGATTGCAGCGGCTGGGTTCCTTCTTTTCGCCGTGCCTGATGTGCAGGTGCGTTACTGGACCGCCTTATTCCCGGCCTTTGTTGTTCTTGGGCTGGGCATGGCCATCAGCGTGGCTCCTCTGACAACCGTGGTCATGAACTCTGTCGAGGAGGAGCGTGCCGGCACAGCCTCGGGAGTCAACAATGCTGTGGCCCGAGTCGCGGGGGTATTGGCGATTGCAGCCTTGGGAGCGGTGATGGTGGCGGCGTTCGCTCATTCACTGCGAAGTTCGCTCTCGGGATTGCGCTTGAATGCCGAGATCGTCGACCAGCTGGAATCAAATGTAGCCAGGCTGGGCAGCTTGGATTCACCGCAGAATGTGGACGCGCCGACAGCCCTGAAGATTCGTTCCGCCATCGTGCAGGCATTCGTCTTTGGCTTTCGCCTGATTATGCTGCTTTGCGCCTTGCTCGCCGTCATTAGTGCGGGCGTGGCGTGGCGGAGGATACCCGCACGGAGTGCTGCGACGGTTCCCGATTTCGGCAGCGCGGCGGCAGCCGATTAAACGGAGTGGTAGACTGCAACAATGCCTTCCAAGAAAAAAGCCAAGAGCAAGCGAGCAAAGTCCAAGACGTCGACAACCCAGCGCGCGAACAAGACGCTGCGCGGCCGAGAGACGATGCGTCCGAAAAAGGCGGTCAAGAAGAAGCAGTCGAAGAAGAAGGCCTCGCCTAAGGCACGCCCGGCCCGCAAGTCGAAACCTTCGGGGCGCCGCACGCCACAGTTGGAGTCTGCGTGGGCCACGGAGAACGCAGTTCCCGCTCGGCGGTCAGAAGATTTTGAAGGATTGTCTCGCGCTGAGGAGGCGGATTCGGAGAGCGTCGACGAATTGGTCGAAGAAGGAAACGCCTTTGAAGCCGGAGCGGTCGCTGGCGTGGAAGAGGCCGACGACGAGGACACGAAGGAAGTGCACACCCATGAGGTTCCGGAGGACGATGTTCCCGAGGAGTATTTGGACAAAGACTAGCTGCAACCACACGAGTTCTCTCTTGTGGCATGCTGGCGGGTCAAGATCAGCGGGCCTTTGACGGCGACCCGAGAGCAACCGCAGATTCCGCGGTGAGATAGAGGAAGGTGAACGTTTCCTGCAAATACAGGCGAACCTGCGTATCGGTGTGGCTCAGGTAGCCGATGGCAGCGTCTTGGCCGATGTGAAGATCGAGGTCACCGCCGCGAGTCGTCACAACAAAGGCCCCGTCAATGGCTGGCGCCCAGATAATTTTGCCCTCGACCAGGCGTTTGACGTGTTCGAGGACCGGGTAGCCGTAATCGCTGGTTTCGGCGAGTTCGGTATAGCAATTGGCACCGAGCAGAATGACGTAGGGGCCGTTCACGCCAACCAGGCGCAATTGGCTTAACGCCTGCGCGAAGGCTTCCGGGTACTTGCGCACGTCGTCGGGAAGAGATTTCTTTGGATTGCTGGTGCCCTGGCGGACTCCCACTATTCCCGCTGCTGCGTATCCTTCGAAAATGGCGCGATCCTCCGCGTAGGCAAGCTTGCACGCGGCGTCTTTTGCCGGCTGCCAATCGGAGTCGTTGGCACCGCGTTCGACGTCGTCGATCATCTGGCGCTCGAGTGCGAAGGCAACCCGCAGTTCGACCAGCGCCTTCACTTCGCGCTGTTGAGCCGTGACGCCGTCTCCGGGTGGGTTGATGGCGCGCTGGTGGCCCGTGCCCACGGCTGAGAGCGACGTTCCCGCCGGACCGTGAAGGTCGACGACGCGGCGGCCGGCGAGATAGCGCTTGATGGTGCGCGAAGTTTCTTCTTCAATTTGAGCCCACGCGGCCTCGGAAATTGGAGCCAGCTCGCGATGCAGGTTATTCATAGCAATCTTCTCCTTTCAGGGAACCGATACCGAGCGAACCATCCTTCGACGGCTTGGTTGATGTGGAAGTTTCAACCGGGGCAGAGGCGGTCGCAGGAGTCGAGGCGCCAGCGGACGAAGTGGGGAGGGGGCCGAGGGAAACGTTGTCGAGGAAGGTAGCGGTCGGAATGAAAAACAGGCTTCCTGTGACCGCGGTGCTGAAGTCGAGGATGCGATCGTAATTACCGGGCGGTCGGCCGATGAACATGTTTTCGAGCATTTGTTCGATCGTGCGGGGCGAGCGGCTGTATCCGATGAAATAGGTGCCGAACTCGCCGTGGCCGGGACGCCCGAAAGGCATGTTGTCGCGGAGAATTTTGACTTCCCTGCCGTTTTCTTCGATCACGGTGAGCGCATTGTGTGCGGAGGTGGGTTTGACCGAATCGTCGAGTTCGATGTCGGCGACTTTTGTACGGCCGATAATTTTTTCTTGGGCTTCGGTGGGAAGCTGGTTCCACGCACCGAGATTGTGCAGGTACTTTTGAACGATGACGTAGCTTCCGCCGGCGAAAGTGGGATCTTCGTCCCCGATGAAAACAGCATCGGCGGCGGAGCTGCCGCTGGGGTTTTCGGTGCCGTCGACGAAGCCGAGGACATCGCGTTCGTCGAAATAGCGGAAGCCGTGGACTTCATCGGCGGTTGTCACGGCACCTGCAAGGCGCGCCATGATTTGGGTGGCAAGCTCGAAGCAAAGATCCATGCGTTTGGCGCGAATGTGAAAGACCAAGTCTCCGGGCGTGGAGACGGCATGACGTGGGCCGGAACGAATTTCGCGAAACGGATGGAGTTCGGCGGGACGCCGCGAGCCAAACAAGCGGTCCCATGCATCAGAGCCGATGCCCATGATGCAAGAGAGAGCGCCTTCGAGGGAACGAAAACCGACGGCGCGCAGAAGGGAGGACAGATCGGCGCAGAGCGAAAGAACCGCCGCGCGATTCTCCTCCCCAGGATTGATCGTTACGGTAAGAAAAATAGAGCTGCTGGTGAGCGGAGAGGAAACTAATTGCGACACGCTTGCCACAGCTGCCGATGCTTGCGCGCTCGTGGAATCGTAGGCCATCGGAACGTTGTGAAACGAACATCCGAAGAAGACCGCTTTTCGAGAAAGTCTCGGGGATAACCAGCGGATGCGACAGCTTAGCAGAGGATGGGGAATGACGTCGACCGCAAGGCTATCGCAGGGCGAGGTTGTTCGCCCGAAATACGCTGTACGTGAAGTTTCACTGCTGGCATCAGTCGCGGGCCGGGATTGGGTGCGGATTCGCGCCGGGCAATGCGGGTCAGAATCGGAGGACGGCACCCAGAGAGACCCGCGCGACGTTACGGACCTCTTCGATAGAGCGCGACTTATTGGTCGTTTGAAACCCGTTGTGCAGCCAGTCAGCTTGTGTACGCAAAGCGAGCCGAGGACTCATGGCGAAATCGATTCCGCCGCCCGCGCCAAAGGCGAGGGAATTGTTCGAGGTAAAAGTTGCCGAATTCGTTCCGGCGACATTGGTGTACATGTTCGTGTCGCCGACCAGGAAACGGGCAAAGGGGCGAAGCCGCCCGCTTCCGATGGAGAACTGGGGCCCGCCCAGGAAGTTGTGAATCTTCGCAGTGGAGTCGCACTGCGGTCCGCAGCCCAAATTGTGGCTTGGATAGAAACCCGAAAAATCGGCGACCACAGCCAGGTGCGAACGAATGGGGAATGTCGCCGAAGCGTTCCATCCGCTTACGACTGTGTGGTTGAACACATTGGTGAGGGAGATGTCTTGAGCGAGCAAAGAGTATCCAACGAATACATCCACGCGATGCGAGGATTGAGCTGCACAGAAACCAGGCAGCGAAAAAGCAGCAAGAAGCAAGGATAGGAAGCGACGCACGTATCCACCTCGTTTGAATTTTAGTGATAAGTAGAGACAGGCCATGGGATGCGCGACAAAATCAGCCGGATGCTCCCATAGACAATCGGAAACGCAAAGAATTGTAAAGCAAGAAGGAGGAAATGTGAGTTACAGCTTTGCGTCTCGAGATTACTAACAAGCGAAAAGCGCACTCTCGGCAAGGCCGGCCAGAAGTGGGGCGCCCCACGCGGTCGGGCTTAGTGGACAGTTGCCTTCTCCGCGCCCAAGCCGGTGTTGGAGCGCACGAGCAGTTCGTTGAACTTTTCTTGCGATGTGGGTTCGTGGCTGATGAGTGTACCGAGAATTGCGCCCATGAATCCGAGGGGGATGCTGAGGATTCCGGGATTCTCGAGCGGGAACCATGCCTTGGCCTGAATCAGGTGGCGTGCGGTTCCGGTGACTGTCGGAGGATCGACGGCCATCAGGCTCGGACTTACGAGGATGAGGCCGATAGAGGCGAGCAAACCGACTGCCAGTCCGGTGACGGCGCCTGCCGTGTTGAAGCGGCGCCAGAAGATCGAGAGCACGATAACCGGCAGGTTTGCCGACGCTGCCACGGCGAAGGCGAGCGCGACGAGGAAGGCGACGTTTGCGGTTGGACCAAGGACGATGGCGATCGCTATCGCTATGGCGCCGACCACGAACGCGGAAATTCGGGCAACCAGGACTTCTTCGCCGGGCTTGCGCTCGACGCCGTTGTGAATCACGTTGGTCCAGAAATCGTGCGAGAACGAGGTGGTCGCACTGATGGTGAGTCCGGCCACGACGGCGAGGATCGTGGCAAAAGCAATCGATGAGATGAACGCGAAGAAGATGCTTCCTGCCAAAGCTTGCGCCAGCAGCGGCGCACTCATATTCGTGCCGCCATGGGCCTTGATGAAGTCGGGGCCGACGATGGTGGCGGCGCCGAATCCAAGGAACGTGGTCATGATGTAAAAGCTGCCGATCAGCACCATCGCCCATACGACGCTGTGACGCGCAGTCTTGGCATCGGGAACCGTGTAGAAGCGAACGAGGATGTGCGGCAGGCCGGCCGTACCAAAGATAAGAGCCATGCCGAGCGAGATCAGGTCGAGCGGACCGTAGGGAGGCTTGTAGCGCAATCCCGGCTGCAGGAAGTCTTTCACCACGACCGCGCCCTTGGCATCGTGATAGGTCACTTGGCTGATGGAGGTGAAGAATTCGCCGAAGCTGAAGTGGAAATGCGACATGACGAGGATACTGAGCAGGATTGTCCCGGCCATGAGAAGGATGGCTTTGACGATCTGCACCCACGTGGTGGCCAGCATGCCGCCGAAGACGACATAGACAATCATCAATATGCCGACGGCGATGACCGACTGATTGTAAGTAACCATGTTGCCGAGCAGAAGTTTCACCAACGCGCCCGCTCCGACCATCTGGGCAATCATGTAGAAGGTGCTCACGGTGAGCGTGCTGAGCGCGGCCATGGCGCGCACTGGACGTGGCTTGAGGCGATAGGCCAGCACGTCGGCCATCGTGTATTTGCCCGCGTTGCGCAAGGGTTCGGCGATTACCAGCAACACCGTGAGATAGGCAACCAGCCAACCCACCGAGAACATGAAGCCGTCATATCCCTGAAAAGCGATGATGCCTGCGATCCCAAGGAACGACGCGGCGCTCATGTAGTCGCCGGCGACTGCGATGCCGTTCTGCCATCCCTTGATCTGCCGGCTGGCCGCGAAGTAAGCGCTGGCCCCCGCCGAGCGTCTTGATGCCCAATACGTAATGCCGAGGGTAACGGCAATGAATCCTAAGAACATGATGAGTGAGGTATTCATGAACTACTTGCCTCCGTTGCCGTTCTTTTCAATGATGTCTTTGGAAAGGCGGTCAAAGTTGTTAGCCGCCTTGACATAGAGCCCTGCAATCAGCCATGCCACAAAGAACTGCGAAAGAGCAAACAGATATGCGAGGTTGACATGTCCGAATACCTTTGTGGACATGAACTGCGGCGCGTACCCGACCAGAACCGGGAGAGCGAAGTAATATACGACGAAGAAGATGAAGGCCGGGACAATGAACACTTTCTTCGTAGCCATTAGATCCTTGAACGACTGGCTTTCGGCGATTCTGTCCCAAGCAGACTGCGATTCCTGCGGCTTAGCAGGTTTCGCGGTTTCAGAACTTCCCGCAACGTCTCCCATAAGGTCCCCTTCTTCACGGATGAGGTACGAGCCCGGGGGCTCGCGCTGGCTTCGAAATCCGTATCGAGACTTGAACGACAGCTTACTCCCCTGTGTCAAGTCGAAGGTTACAATCCGGAACCCGGCAACACGGCGCGTACGCGATACGAGCCCAGCTTTGCTGCTATTACTGACAGGTGGAGATCGCCCTCGGAAGAAGAAACAAGGAGGCGCGGCGAAGATGTTTCGACGATGAAGCGGAGTCTGGGGTGGAGGACCCAGCCGCTCTTGCGCCCTTCCAGGGCTCATTCAGAACTTTGTGCTGCTACCCGCGGGTTGCGGCGTGGGCTGCGTTCGTTCGCCGCTTCGCGGCTGTTCTACGCGCGACGCGAATCTTCTTAAACCTTTGCGGACTTCGCTTTTCTGCCTAACGTTGCCAGTTCGGACAAGGATGGGATCGAAACTGCCTGGGTAATCTTACGGTCGGGCAACTGGGCTCCCTTGAAGGCCTCGACCAGCATTTCGATTGCGGTGTCGGTATTCGGGGGAATGAAAATTGTCGCGGCGAGCAGACCGCTCTTGACCCATGCTTGTCCGGTCTTGGGCATGCCGTCGCAACCGGTGATGGGAATCTTCAGCCAGCGGGCCCGCTCCGCCTCGGGAATCTCGGTGAAAGCCTTGCGCGCGCCCATGGCCATGCTGTCGTCTTGCGCGCCGACCAGATCGATGCGGCTCTCTTGCGAAGTACGCAAACGCAGCCACGAACTGATGGCTTTGTGCGAACTCTCTTCGGTCCAGCTCGCTTTCATCGACTTCACTTGAACGTTCGACGGCTTGGTGCGGTTCATTCCTGCCGTGCGCTGCTT
>Ga0126381_100010382_pt1 | contig 10482 bp, 8 predicted proteins | sample PanSoiMetPlot_28_FD_96465 | JGI IMG/M metagenome (GOLD analysis project Ga0126381, IMG submission 96465) | Tropical forest soil microbial communities from Panama - MetaG Plot_28 | ecosystem: Environmental > Terrestrial > Soil > Tropical forest > Bulk soil | place: Panama | collected 2016-02-17 | reverse complement strand
GGCGATCATGGCCAGGGCGCCTCGGGTCGGAACGGCTAAAACCCGTCTGGTCCCTGCGCTGTCTCCGGCCGAAGCCGCGCGGCTGAGCGCGTGCTTTATTCGCGATGCGGCCGAGAACATCGCCGCGGCCGGCCAAAGCGCCAAGATCGACGGGTATATCGCCTATGCGCCGGCCGATGCGGCGGCGGAATTCGCCGCGCTCGTCGGGGAGGGGGTGCAATTGCTGCCGTCGCGCCGCCCCGGTCTCGGTGCCAGCCTCGCCGACGCGGCCAAGGATCTGCTCGCCACCGGTTACGGCGCGGTTTGCCTGGTCAACTCGGACAGCCCGACCTTGCCGACGGCGATTTTGGTCGAGGCAGCGCAGGCGCTCGCGGTTCCCGGCGACCGCCTTGTCCTGGGTCCGGCGGAGGACGGCGGCTACTACCTCATCGGCATGAAACAGCCGCATCCGAGGTTGTTCGAGGACATCGCCTGGAGCACCGCCAGCGTTTTCGCGCAAACGCTGGCGCGGACGCGGGAGATCGGCCTCGATCCGGTCGTGCTGCCCGCTTGGTACGATGTCGACGATGTCACGTCGCTGCACCGGGCGCGCGGCGAATTGCACGCGAGGGTGTCCGGCGCCCCGGCGCGCCATACCGCGGCGTTTCTCCAGAGCCTCACGGACGCGGGTCGTATTCCGCCCGTGGAGCGCAGTCCCTTCGGGGCCGCGGCCGGCAGCAACGGCGCGTGAGCCGGTTGCGGCTGATCGCGCTCACGGCGTGCGGCGCGGCGCTGTTCGCGCTCACCCTGATCGGTCTTTACCTGCAAGCGCGCGACGCGTTGGATGGTTTTGTCGCGGTCGCCCTGGTGCAATGCATCGTCTACGCCGCCGCTGTCTGGCTGGTTTGGGATCGTCGTTCATCGCGACGGAGCGTGTACGGAATTGCGTTGATCGCGGTGGTGATCCGCGTGCCGGTCGTCTTGTCGCCGCCCTATCTGTCGGTCGACATCTATCGTTACGTCTGGGACGGTCGCGTCGAAGCCGCAGGCTTCAACCCCTATCGCTACGCGCCCAACGACCCACGGCTAGAGACGTTGCGCGATACTGCGGTCTTTCCGCAGATCGGCAGCAAGGATGCGCCGACGATCTATCCGCCCGTCGCGGAGGCGATCTTTCTCGGCATCACCCGCCTCGGCGAGCAGCCGACCGCGATCAAGCTGGCCATGGTGCTCGGCGAGACGGTCGCGTTCATCCTCTTGGTCGGGATGCTCGCGGTGGAGGGTCTGCCGACGACCCGCGTTCTCGTTTATGCCTGGCACCCGCTCGCGCTGTGGGAGTTCGCCGGCAGCGGGCACCTCGATGGCGTGCTGATCCCGTTGATTCTCGCCGCGCTGTGGGCGACGCGGCGCGGCCGCCAGGGGCTCAGTGGCCTCTTCCTGGCCGCGGCGACGCTCACCAAGCTGTACCCGGCGGTAATGCTGCCGGCGTTGTATCGGCGCTGGGGCTGGAAGATGCCTGCCGCGTTCGCAGCGACGATCCTGGTCGCTTACCTGCCGTTTCTCGGCGCCGGGGCGAAGGTGTTGGGGTTCCTGCCGGGATACGCAACACAAGAGGGCTTCGACGCCGGCGGCGCCGGCTTCTATCTGGTGAACCTGGTCCATCATGCATTGCCGTCGATCGCGATCGATGCCCGCGCCTACCGGAGCGTTGCGCTCGCCGTCCTGGCGGCGCTCGGCGTGGCTTGCGTCGTTATGCGCGATCCCGCCCGGCCGCCTTTTGCCATCGCGGCGCTGCTGGCGACGGTGTTCATGATCATCGTTTCGCCGCACTATCCCTGGTACTTTGCCTGGCTGATCGTCTTCGCCTGCTTTGTCCGCTCGTTCGCGCTCTTGTGGCTGACCACGGCGTGCCTGTTGCTGTACCTGGTCCGCGGCTACGTCTTTTTGCAGGACGATCAGCGCTTTGCGATCGAGACCGCGATCTACGCGCCGTTTGCGGCGCTCGCCGTCGCCGACCTCTGGTATCATCGGCGCCGTGCCCTTCGGAGCAGCGAGGCATGTCGACCAGCGTGAGCGCGGCGTCCCGGCCCAACCCGCACCGGTATTTCGAGCACATCGCCGCCGAGCGTGGCGCGGTCGCCGAGGCCGAGCCGGTGTGCCTCTACTTGGAGACGACGAACCGCTGCAATCTGCTGTGCACGACCTGTCCGCGCACCTTCGAGGCGCTGGAGCCGCCGGGGGACATGTCCTGGGCGCTGTTCACCCGCATCGTCGATCAGGTTCCGCGGATCGCTCGCGTCGTGCTGCACGGCGTCGGCGAGCCGATGATGGTGCGGGCGTTGCCCCGCATGATCCGCTATCTCAAGGATCGCGGCACCTACGTGCTGTTCAATACCAACGGCACGTTGCTGACCCGGCGCAAGGGCGAGGAACTTATCGACAGCGGTCTCGACGAGCTGCGGGTATCGATCGACGCGGCGGAGCCCGAGGCCTTCGCGCTGGTGCGGGGACGCGACATGTTCGCGCGCATCGTGCGCAACATCCGCGGCTTCCGGGCAATGCAGCGCCAACTCGCAGCGGAGAGTCCGCGGGTCTCGCTGTGGCTCACCGGTCTCAAGGAGACGGTCGAGCAACTTGGCGATTTTGTCCGCCTCGCGCACGACATCGACGTCCGGGAAGTATACCTCCAGCGCCTCGTCTATTTTCCCGAGGGACAGGGGCTCGCCCGCCCGGAATCGGCGTTGTTCGCGGGCCGGGACGACGCCGAGGGACGGAGCGTGCGCGACGCCGAGGTGCTGGCTCGCGAGCTGGGCATCAGCTTCAACGCCTCGGGTGCCACCGATCCGACCAGCAGCCTTGCGGCGCAGGATGAACCAAGGCCCTGGTCGCTGTGCCGCCGCCCGTGGACCCTGATGTACTTCACCGCGCATGGACGCGCGATCCCGTGCTGCATCGCCCCGTTTTCGATGCGCGGCTACGACAGCTTCACCCTGGGCGAGGCGACCCAACAGAGCCTGCGGGAGATCTGGAACGGGCCGCGATACCAAGCCTTCCGCATGGCGTTGCTCAGCGATGCGCCACCGCACGCCTGTTCCGGTTGCGGGCTGCGCTGGAGCCTCTGAGCGATGGCGCGTCCGCGCGTGGCGCTCGTCATCCCGACGCTCGACGAGGAGGCGGCGATCGGCGGCGTGGTGGCGGCGGTACCGCGCGAGGCGGTCGACGAGATCATCGTCGCGGACAGTTCGAGCCGCGACCGAACCGTCGAGCGCGCCCGCGCCGGCGGTGCACGGATCGTCAGCCTCGGCGAGCGCGGCTACGGCCGGGCGTGCCGGGCCGGCGCCGAGGCTGCGTCAGGCTGCGACATCGTGGTCTTTCTCGACGGCGACGGCAGTGATTGCCCGGAGCTGATCCCGCGCCTGATCGAACCGATTGTCGCCGGCCACTGCGATTTCGTCATCGGCTCACGGATTCGCGGCGCACGCGAGGCCGGCAGCATGACCCCGCACCAGCTGTTCGCCGGCCGGATCATCGGCGCGGCGATACGGCTGCTTTACGGCGTCGGTTACACGGATATGTGTCCGTTCCGGGCGATCCGCCGCGACGCGCTGATGCGGCTCGGCATGCGCGAAGAGACCTACGGCTGGAACCTCGAAATGCAGATGCGCGTCGCCCGCGCCGGGTTGCGGGTGCTCGAGCTGCCGGTCGCCCACCGGCGCCGCGCCGGCGGTGCGTCAAAGGTCTCGGGGAACCTGCGCGGCACGCTGAAGGCGAGCTGGCGCATCCTCACGACATTTGCCCGCGTCGCTGCCGAAGGCCAGCGGCAAGCCCGGAAGACAGAGCCGCCAACCGGAGCGGCGGCTCGGTGAACATGATTCGATCAAACATAAACGGGAGCTGACGGCGGCTATTGCTCCGCGACGCGCCGGCGATAGGAGATGGCGTAGGATCGGGTGCGCGCCGCGAGCAGCGGATCGTCCGAGCCGGCGATGCCGGGCACGAGGTTCATCGGGCTGAAAAACAGCGTCTTCACCTCGGGCGCGGCGGCATCGGCGACCTGCGTCAGCGACAGCGTCCCGAGAAGGGTTTCCGGACGGTTTGCCGGCCAGGCGGTCGATGGGTCGTTGACCGCGTCGTCGGGCGCGGCAAGCTGCACCAGCAACCGGAAATCGATGGACCCGGCGGCGACCCGCCGCTGCACTTCGTCGCGCAGGTAGTCGGGCTGGAGATCGGCCGCCTGGGCGGGCGAAAGATGCTGTTCGCCCGCCGCCGGCTCGATGCGGTAGCGGCCAAACCGGCCCACTGCCGCGGCGTTGGTGAAGCGGAACGCGTCGACCCCGTAATACGCCTCGGTCGCGTAGCTGACCGGGGTCGGTTTGGGCGCGTCGACAAAGCGGCGGGCGGCGGGATGGCCGGCCAAAAACGCCTCGCGCGCCGCCGGGTCGGCGGCCGCGATCGCGTTGAGATAGGCGAGGAAGTCCTCCCCGGTCGCGACCGGGAAGCCGTTGTACGAATGCGCGACGATGTCGGTGTCGACATTGCCGGGCAGCTGAAACTTGATCGCCATCCCCGTCGGGTTGGTGCCGGGTCGGCCATCGACCTGCGACGGCACGCCGGAAAAGGCCGAAAAACGCACCAGGACCGGGATGGGCGCGCCCCCCGCACGCAAATGCTCGGCGCTGCTCAAGCTCGCGGCGCCGGGGGCAGCGGTGAAGACGCCGCGCAGCACCACGCCCTTGGCGTGGATCGCCCGCTCACCGGCGTAGGGGCCCTTGAACACCCGGTCGAAGGCGGCGACCAGCGCCGCCGGCAGCGATATCCCGGGGCTGCTGGCGTCGGCCGCCGCGGCGAGATGCGCGCCGCTCAGGCCGACGAGCGCCAGCGCGGCGCATAACCGCGCAGCGAGGCGGCTATTTGACGACGACCTGAAGCCGCATCTTCGGGTGGATCGCGCACAACACCTGGTATGTCCCGACGGCGGGAAAATTGATCTCGGCCGTCTCCCCAACATCCTGCGCCCCTGAATCGAACTTGAAGTTCGGGCTGTCGACAAAAACCTGGTGAATGTATTCGTCGTCGTTATGGATCGCCAGCGTGTCGCCGCGCGCGATCTCGACGGTGCCGGGCATAAAGGCGCGCCCCTTTTGCGAGACGCTGATCGGCGCACCGGCGCCGAGCGCAAAGCCGAGCGGCCCCAGCGTTCCCAGAACCGCAAGAATCCCAAGTGCAATCAGAAGTCGGCGCATGTTCCGGCGCGTCCCCACGCTACATCTGTTCCCCCGGTCGTCGATACGCGAAAATTGCTTAATATTGCTTAATAAGGACTTGCTACATGGACGCAGCGATAACGCCGATACTTACCCGGCGCGGTGACGATCGGGCAATTTAAGGTTCCATAAAGCATCCTGCACCTATACCGATCGCGAATTGTTTGCGGTCGGGGTCATGTTGCGAAGCTTCAACCCGCTACGGACGATCCGCGGCCAGATCTTTCTGGGTTTTGTCGCGATGAGCCTGCTGACCGGCGCGCTCGGCGGCTTTGGCATCTACGCGACGTCGCGCGCCAACCGCATCGTCACCGACATCTACGACCGCCCGCTGATGGCGATCAATTTCGCGCGCTCGGCCAGCGCGACCTTCGCGCAGATGGAAAACCACCTGCTGCGGTCGCGACTGACGGGGGATGCGCTATCGCCGGGTCCCTCGTTCGACGCGCTCGCCGGCAGCTTCTTCGAGGATTTGACGATCGCCAAGGAGCGCTCGATGTCCGCGGCGGCGGCGGCGGCGGCGATCGAGGTTCGCGCTCTGGTCGAGGAATGGCTCGCCGCGGCGCGCGCCGCGCCGTCGCGCGACACGCCGCCGCCGTCGCAGAACATCCTCACCGCGTTCGACCGGCTCATCGAGCTGACCGCCGAGGATGGGTTCCGCGAACGGCAGCGCTCGCTCACCGAAACCGGCACGACAAAACTGGTCGCCATCGGCTGCCTGCTGATGGCGCTGCTCGTCTCGGCTTTAATTACCTTCCTGCTGGCGCGGCGCATTTTGCGGCCTCTATCGGCGGCGGCCGCGGTCGCCGACCGTATCGCGCAGGGCGAGCTCAGCGTCGAGATCCCGCCCGGGCGGCACGACGAGATCGGCCGCCTGCTGCACTCGATGCACAGCATGCAGGCGAGCATAAAATCGATGATGGACCAGGAGGCCGCGCAGCGCCGCTCCGCGCAGCGCCGGCTGGTCGACGCGATCGAAGGGTCGGCAGAAGGCATGATGCTGGTCGGCGCGGATGGCCGCATCGTCATCACCAACAGCCAGATGAAGCGCTTTCTGCCCCAGGCCGGGGATGAACTGGCGCCGGGCGCCCGGTTCGCCGAGGTGATCGCCGAGGCGGTTTCCCCCGGTATGGCGAGTACCGCCGAGGGCGCGGCCGCTGATCCGGTCGTCGCGCTCGCCGCCGAAGGCGAGGTCCGCCTCGGTGCTGATCTGTGGCTGAAGGTGAGCCGCGGGGCGACCGAGGATGGCGGCTTCTTCCTGTTCTGGAGCGATATCAGCGCCATCAAGGAGCGTGAGCTGCGGCTGCGCGAGGCGATGGTGGAAGCCGAGGCCGCGAGCCGCGCCAAGAGCAGCTTCCTCGCCAATATGAGCCACGAGCTGCGCACGCCCTTGAACGCGATCATCGGCTTTTCCGAGATCATGGCGGGCGAATTGTTCGGCGAGCTCGGCGACCGGCGCTATCACGAGTATGCGACACTGATCACCCGCAGCGGTCGGCATCTGCTCGACGTCATCTCGAGCATCCTCGACTTCGCCAAATCCGAGGCCGGCCAGACCGTACTGCACTGCGAGCGGGTCGATTTGCGCGAAATCACGGCGGCATGCGTCGACATGGTCGACCAGCAATGCGCCAATGCCGGGATCGCGTTGGCCTTCGATGTGCCGGCGGCGCCGGTCATCGTCACCGGTGACGCGGCGAAGTTGCGGCAGATGCTGCTCAACCTATTGTCCAACGCGATGAAATTCACGCCCGCCGGGGGCGAGGTGCGGGTCATCCTGACCGTCGATCGGCACGCTGTTCCCACGCTGGTCGTGCGCGACAGCGGGATCGGCATGAAGCCTGCCGACATCCCGGTGGCGCTCGCGCCGTTTGGCCAGATCGATACCGGCTTCAACCGCGGCTACGAAGGCACCGGGCTTGGGTTGCCGCTGACCAAGGCGCTCGCCGAGCTGCACGGCGCCGCCTTCGCGATCGACAGCGAGCCCGGCAATGGAACCGCCGTCACGCTGCGCTTTACCGGAGGAGCTCCACGCTCGCGCTCCGAGATGATCGCCGCGCCGGTCTTGGCCATCGCCTGATCCGGCGCGATCACCCGTAGAGCAGGTGGTGGAGGCCGAAATAGCCGAGCATGTACGTGCTCAGCACGGCGATCAGCATGGCTAGGCTGACAAACGCCCCTTGAGTGAGCCCGAGCCGCGGCCAGGTGAAGACATCACCGACCGGCTGCGGCCCCTGCAGGATGATCGCCACCAATGCCAGGATGATCATCAGGTGGCCGACCGCGTCGATCTTGCCGAAATCGACGACCGCCGCGACAAAGATCACCAACAGCACGGCCGCCGCGAGCCGGCCGAAGAACCGTCCGCCAAGCAGAAAATAGGCGAGGAAGAACTCGACGAAGCCGGCGAGCACGATATAGGCCTTGGGATTGAAGCCGAAGCCGATAGCGGGGTGCTGCGCCACCACCGGCATGGTCCAGAGCCAATACGCCCATTTTTCGAGCGAGGCCCATAAGAGGGTCGCGGCGACGGTGCCGACCAGCAGCGAGCCGGCATAGGGCAACAGACGCGTCGGGCCCAGCGAATGGATCGCCAGATAGCCTGCGATACCGAAAAAGATCGGGTAGTCGAGCAGGTGGAACAGTCCGTATTGCGCCACCGCCAGCCCGTACAGGGCAAAAATCCCGGCGCTGGCGATCCATGTCGTCCGCCACGACAGGGTCGTCGCCGCAAGCGTAAGCTGAAACCACGGGATCGCCGGGTTGCCGGTGCGCAACTCGGGGGTCAACAACACACCGGGCTGCAGCCACAGGCAGACCAGAAACACGCCGAGCCCGATGCGAAGGATGTCTTCCGGAGGCGTTCCCAGCCGCGCGGCAAAACCGTCGATCCAGTCATTGGCGCTGTCGCCGCACAGCCGATCGATGACAAAAGCGCAGAGGCTCACCAACGCGAACAGCGCCAGCAGCCACACCCACCGCGCATCGACGATGTGGTCGAGCGCGTCGGGCTGGCAGCTCACGCAGTAATTGTCGTTGAACCATTTGACGTGGGCGTGGGCGGGCGCAGCAAGCCACGGCACGGCGAGCAGCCCGAGCACCGGTGAGCCGACCACGCGAAGCGAATTGCGCCGCATCGGGTCACCGCGCCGCGACATGAGGGTGCGGCGGGGGTGGCTCGCTCGGGGCCGGCGGCGCGCAGATCGCGGTGCACAACACCGCCTCCTGGGTCTCGGCGGCGTCGGACAGGCCGTCATTGAAGGCGTTCTGCACGACGCGCACTCCCGCTGACCAGCGGCTCTTGACAAAGGCCAGCACCGCCTGGATCGACCGGTCGTCGAGCTGCTCGGCGAAACGCGGCATGGCGGGCGCGGTGGTGTCGCCCAGGCAGTTGGCGGTCCCGTACTTGACCATGCGAAACAGCGTCGCATCCGAGTGGAGCCAGGCGTGACCCGACGTCTCGAGCGGCGGCGGTGGTACCCTGGGCGTCTGGGCGGTCCCGCCTTTGAGGTCGGCGCCGTGGCATCCCGCGCAGTGTGCGGCATAGACTGCGGCGCCTTGCATCACGAGGTCGCTCGTCGCGGGATAGGCGGGCGGGCCGACGGCGCGCAGCTGCGGCGCGACGACGACGGAGACCGCAACCGCGAGGGATGCCGCGACAACCATCGTCACCACCGCGCAGCGGCGATCTGCCGCTCCCGCACCGCCGGCGACCGCCGCCTCCGCGTCATCATTGGTGGCGCGCCACTCGCCGGCCAGCGGTGCTGCCGTCGACCCGGCAGCGAGACCCGGCGGGTACCAGCGCGCCTCCACGGTGACCTGCGGGTCACCATAGCGACGGTGTGAAGCGGACGCTTCGATCGCCGCGACGGCGGCCCGTACGCGCGGCGGTGCGGCAGATGTGCCTGAGCGAGGCGCGTCGACCGAGCCCGACGGCTGCAGCTTGCGCCGTTGCGGGTTGATGTCGACCGTCGGCGTGGCGGTACGGACCGGGGGAGTCCGAGACATGGCGGGCGCGGATTAGTCGCCGAAGGGCCGCTCGGCCATGCCGAGCCGGCGGCAAAGCACACATTTCCCCCGCCGCAGAACCAAGTCCTGCGGTCGCAGACCGAGCCAGGCGACCATGATAACCCCCTGTATAGATCCGCAGCTCCCCTGCCGCAGATCAACTTCCCTGGCAAAAAGATAACTGTAGTTAACCAAATGTCAATAATTGTTTACATCGGTCGCCGAGCGGGCGACCGATGATTAGGTGTTTATCAGGGATACGGGGCTGAAGCCGTGCAAATTGACTGGCTTTCATTTTTGACGATTGAACAAAAGCCGATAGATAAAATTTTATTCTTTATTAGCGGATGTTGTCGCAGAGAAACCATCGGGACTACAATATGTTGACGCGCAAGGCGTCGCGTCCAACCGGGGCTGATCGCCGGATGGACACGCGAACGCGCCAACCTGGCCCGGGGAGCCGCCGGCTGACGCCGGCGGCTAATGCTTCTTGATGAAGTCGAGCTCGGCCTGCTGGATGGCGAGAATTTGCTGTGTCGACAACCCGGCGAACTCGTGCCCGCCGTCAAAGACGGTCAGCCGCACCGGGACGTGTTCTTGCTTGAGGCGATCGGCAAGCTGCATCGACTGATCGATATTCACCGATTTGTCGTCGCGCCCATGCACGATCATGACCGGCGGCGTCGTCGGCCCGATCAGAAACAGCGGCGAGGCGGCGCGTTCCTGATCGGTTGGCCGGGTCTTTCCGTCGCTGCCGAACAGCTGCTGGTCGGGCGGCCACAACGTGTTCGTGCTGAGATCGACCGGCCCGAAATCGTCGATCGCGCACGCCACCTTTGACGATACCCGCGGCAGCTCGCCGGCGTTGTCGCCGGGCACGGTGTGGCCGACCGCGGCGATATAGAGCGCGATGTGCCCCCCGGCGGAATCGCCGAGCGCGCAGATCTTTGCGGGGTCGACGCCGAACTCGCCGGCGCGCGAGCGCAGCCAGCGCACCGCGAGCTGCGCGTCGACCACTTGCGCCGGCCAGCGGTTATGCGGGCTGGCGTTGGCGAGCCGGTAGTTGATCGTCGCCGCGACGATGCCTTGGCTGGCCGCCATCTGGCAGAGCCAGGCATGGGCGCTCTTGTCGCCGACCGTCCAGTAGCCGCCGTGGATCAGCACCACGGCCGGACGCTTCCCGCCGGTGTCGGCGCCCGGTAGGCACAGGTCGAGCTGCTGCGCCGGGTCG
>Ga0126381_100010380_pt1 | contig 10483 bp, 7 predicted proteins | sample PanSoiMetPlot_28_FD_96465 | JGI IMG/M metagenome (GOLD analysis project Ga0126381, IMG submission 96465) | Tropical forest soil microbial communities from Panama - MetaG Plot_28 | ecosystem: Environmental > Terrestrial > Soil > Tropical forest > Bulk soil | place: Panama | collected 2016-02-17 | reverse complement strand
GCGGATGCCACCGAGAAACGGGTATTTGGAATTCGACGCCCAGCCCGCGAGCACGATTCCGTAAACGCCGAGTGATGCGATAGCGAACACGAACAGAATCCCGACGTTCACATCCGCGATCACCATCGGAACGCCGAAAAGTGTGCTGCCGAATGGGACCACCGCGATGGTGATGATGGCCGGCATCACCGCCAGACACGGCGCCAGCCAGTAATAAAACCTGTTTACGTTGCGCGGCGTGAAATCTTCTTTTAACAGCAGTTTGAACATGTCTGCGATTGGTTGAAACAATCCAGCTGGCCCTACGCGATTCGGTCCGAGGCGGTCTTGAATAAACGCACTCACACGCCGCTCGGCATACACCGCGTAGGAAACCATGAATAAGATGACCCCGAGAAGAATCGCGATCTTCAGTAATGAAGTAATGATGAAAAAAGAATCCATGTCAGGTAGGTCGGACGGCGCGGCGCCTTGCCTGGATGGCAACGGCTTGTTCGGTTGCTTCTTCATCGCTGGGATGCATCGGCGGCAGCTCCTTCATTTGCAGAATATGCACGCCGAGGTCGCCGATTTTGCTCAGAGTCAATCCGGCGAATTGCGGGACCGTTTCGCTGATTTGGCGAAAAACATCGTCAATGGAAAGAAGTGAGTCGCCTCCGCCGACTGCCTGGAGCAAATCACGCAATATCTCCCAATCGTCGCGCGCATTGCCGGGCGGACGCACGGCGCGATTCAATCGCTGCAAGCGCCCTTTGCTGGTTACCATTGAGCCGCGTTTTTCTGCAAAACCGCACGCGGGCAAAACGACGTTGGCTATTTTGGTCGCTTCGTTCGACAAAATATTCATCGCGATAAATATCGGCAGCCGCGCCAGTTGTTCGACACGTATGCCCAAGTGCATGGCGTTTTCTCTCAAAATCACCAGCGCTTTGATTTGTCCGGAGTTCACCGCTTCGGCGATCGTCAGCAACTTGGCGCCTGGCTCACGTGTCGATCCAAGAATGAGCCGTACGCCGTTGGTGTTCGGGTTGCGATCTTTGCTCAGAAGGATGTCGTCGCCGGGCCCTCGTCGCGGGACGATGTCGATCAACTCAACACCGAGCGTTTTGGCGAGTTGCAAAGTCAGCCATAGCTCCTCGTTGGTCATGCGACCCGAGGCAACGATGGCAATTTCGGGCCCGGAAAACTGTTTTAGCTGGAGCGCCGCCCGGGCGATCGCGGTTGACCAATCGCATGGAACCAGTGTTTCTCCAGAGCGAATCTGCGGCTCGAGCAAACGGTTTTCGGCTTCCAGATATTTGAAGTTGAGTCGTCCGTAATCGCACATCCAACAGGAGTTGACGTGATCGTTCTCGCGCGGCGTTTGTCGATAAATCACGTCCTCGCGCGATCCAATGACAGTATTACAGCCAGTCGCGCAGCTCGTGCAAAAGCTCTTGGTTTCCTTCAGGAACCAGACCCGCATCTTGAATCGGAAATCGGTCGACGTCAGCGCGCCGACCGGGCAAATATCGACCGTATTGAGGGAATAATTGTTCTCCAGCCGTTTGCCGGGATGCGCGGTCAGCACGGTGTAACTGCCGCGATCGACGAATCCGAGTACGTCATCGTGCGCGATCTCCTGGCAAAAGCGAATGCAGCGCGAGCAGAGAATGCAGCGTTCGTCATCGAGCGTGACCCGCGGGCCGAGCACGACGTTCTTTGGTTTTTTGACCTTGTTTTCAAGAAAGCGCGACTTGGAATTGCCGAAATCGACACTGAACTCCTGCAAACGGCATTCGCCGGCCTGATCGCAAATCGGGCAATCGAGCGGATGATTAATGAGCAGGAATTCCATCACGCCGCGCTGACATTCCTTCACCAACGGCGAATTGGTGCGAATGCCCATTCCATCGGCCACGTCCTGGGCACAGGAAATTTGCGGCCTCGGGATCCAGTGAATGACGGGTTTGTCATCGGCACCGAGCTCCGGCTTGCGATCCGGGCCCAGCTTGGGAAAGCCCATTTCGATCAAACACATCCGGCAATTGCCCGGCGAGCTAAGCTTCTTGTGATAACAATAGCGCGGCACGTAAACGCCAACCTGCTCACACGCTTCGATTACGCGCGTTCCCTTGGGAAACTGATGCCACACACTATCAATCTGGACATTGAAGAGCGGAACTGACGATTCGGAGGGCATGGTGAATCACCAATCCAGGAAACCAGGAAGCAGCGGATTACAAAGCAAGATCGACATCTTTATTATGGGTTGGAGGCTCGATTTCTGAATCCCTCAAAATCTTTCCTGCTTTCCTGATTGATCTTTTAGATCGTCCCTTTTGCTCCGGCTTTTTCCCAGCCTGGATCGTGCGCCATGGGAACGGTCGGGATTTGTTCTTCTTCGATCAATTCTTCCGGCGTGTATTCGGGCGGTAGCGGCGGAGGGAGCGGCTTCCGCGCGCGTGCCGCAAATTCTTCGGGAAATTTTTCGACAAAACTCTGTGTGGGCCATGCACACGCCTCGCCAAAAGCGCAAATGGTGCGCCCGGCGATATTGTCGCCGATGGTCTTGAGGGTTTTCGGATCTTCTATCACTCCACCCCCGCTCAACATGCGGTCGGTGATTTTTCTCATCCAAAGCGAGCCTTCACGGCAAGGCGTGCATTGGCCGCAGCTTTCATGGGCATAGAATTCGTTGATGTTGTTCAGCGCCCAGACCATGTCGCGGGAATCGTCCAGCACGATCACGCCCCCGGAACCGGCCATTGAACCGGCCGCCGCCAACGAATCAAAATCCATCGGGAGATCGTCGATCGATATCTCCCGTTCGACTATCGATCCATCAGGCTGACTCTGTTTGAGCTTGAATCGCTCATCCGCGCGCAAAACCTTCGCGGAGCTCCCGCCCGGAATTACCGCCTTTAATTTTCGGCCCGGCCTTAGTCCGCCAGCCATTTCATAGATCAATTGTCCCATCGTCACGGCTCCAACCTCAACTTCGAAATAGCCAGGCCGCTGAACGTCCCCGCTTACGCAGACAATGCGCGTGCCGGTGTTGTTAGGCCGACCAAGTCGCGCATACTCTGCGCCGCCCATGGCGATGATATGTTTTACGTGGCAGAGCGTTTCGACGTTGTTGACGATCGTCGGACACATGTAGAGACCGAGTACCGCTGGGAAATAGGGTGGTTTGATCCGCGGATATCCGCGCTTGCCTTCGAGCGATTCAATCAAGCCGGTTTCTTCACCGCAAATGTAGGCGCCGGCTCCGCGATGAACGTAAACCTCGACATCAAAGCCGGAGCCGAGAATGTTTTTGCCAAGAAAATTATGCTGGCGCGCCTCTTCGATGGCGCGTTCGAGGATTTTCGCGCCTTGAGGGAATTCGCCGCGTATGTAGATGTAAGCCGTATGCGCGTTGAGCGCGAAACTCGAGATCAATATTCCTTCCAGCAGTTGATGCGGGTCTTCGTGAATGATGTAGCGGTCCTTGAACGTGGCAGGCTCGGATTCGTCTGCGTTGCAGATCAGATACACCGGCCGTTGTTCGTCCGGCTTAATGAAGCTCCACTTGAGGCCGCAGGAAAATCCGGCCCCGCCGCGGCCACGTAGTCCCGAGTTTTTGACTTTATCCACGATCTCGCTGCGGGACAGTGTCAGGGCTTCCTTCAATTGTTTGTAGCCGCCTTCGCGCAGGTAACGATCGATATCAGTTGTCCAATCGGGACGCCCGATGTTTTTGAAGACCAACCGATGTTCGAGAGGATGAGGAGCTGTTTGCTGTTTGATGTTTGATGTTTGATGGCGCAGAAGATCGACACTCGAATTTACGTTTATGTTTTCGTGTAGTTGTTCGCTGATCATACAGACCGGTGCGGTGTGGCAGCTGGCCAGACATTCGACAAACTCGATGCTGTATTTCCCATCTGGACTTACCGAGATTGGATTGTGCATTCCATCACCGTGCCCGCCACGGTGGATTCCCGTCGCAGCACACAGCTTTTCCATCAGCTGATAGCTGCCAGCCATGGCACAACTGAGCGTGCGGCATACGCGGATATGCGTTTTGCCTGCAGGCGCCTGGCGGAACATGGGATAAAATGTGACCAATTCGAGAATATTGATTGGTTGCAACTCAAGCTTGCCGGCAATCCAGTGCACCGCCTGACTGCTAATGAATCCGAAATGCTCCTGCCACAGATGCAGCAGAGGCATTGCCGCGCTTCGCCGGTGGTCCTCCGGGTAGCGACTAATCGCCGCGTCCATTTTCCGCTCCAACTCGGCGGGGACGTGTGCGCTCGTCGAGTTCACGGAAATCGCCGAATTACCGGGACAACGTGCTGTCTTTGGACTGCACCTTGTCGTCTTTGAAAACGATTGTCACCGTGTCCTTACCCTGCCGGTACAAGTAGGTCGTTTTTTTCATGATCACGAAATCCTCTGTGTTCAGCGAAGTAGGCGGGCCCAGGATCGATTCCACCTGCTTTTTCGACATTCCCTCCGCAACCTGATCGATATTCGCCTTTGTGATCCGCTTACCCGGAGTGCATGAAACGACCAGCGCAACCAGGAGCAATAGCAGGAACCGCGGGATTGATTTCCAGATCGAAATATTCATCGGTCGCATTCGCCCATAACGAAGTCCAGACTGCCCAGCACGGCAGGCACGTCGCTCACCATGCAACCCGGCAGAAGCTCGGGCAGGATACTGAGATTGACAAACGATGGTGCGCGGATTTTCAGCCGATACGGCACGCCGCCGCCTTTGCTGTTGATGTAAAAGCCAAGCTCGCCCTTTGGATTTTCCGCGGCGAAATAGATTTCGCCCGGTGGCGCGTCCAGTCCTTCGGTGACCACGATGAAATGATGTATTAACTCTTCCATCTTCGTCATGACCCGCGATTTTGGCGGGGTCATATTTCTCCAGTCAGCGACGTTAATTGGTCCGCTAGGCAACTTATCGATCACCTGCCGCAGGATCCGGACGCTCTGCCGCATTTCCTCGATCCGCACCAGGTAGCGATCATAACAGTCGCCCGCGCTGCCGATCACCACATCGAAATCATACTGGTCGTAATCGAGATAGGGATGTTTGCGCCGCAAATCATGTTCGATCCCGCTGCCGCGCAAGTTTGGCCCGGAAATCGCGTAAGCGATGGCCCAGTCTTTTGAGATGACGCCGATGTTTTTTGTTCGATCGACAAAAATGCGATTTCGCGTGAGCAATTTGTCGCATTCGTCGAGGCTCGGACCGAAATCGTCCAGGAACTTTTTGAGTTGTGGGATGAAATTCTCCGGCAAATCACGAATCTGTCCGCCTACGCGCGTGTACGACGTGGTGAAACGCGCGCCGGTCAGCAGCTCGAAAAGATTATAGAGTTTCTCGCGCTCTGTGAAGGTATAGAGAAAAACCGTCATCGCGCCCAGATCGAGCGCCATCGCGCCGAGACCGAGCAGATGCGATGAGATTCGCGAGGTTTCGCAGCAGATGGTGCGGATCGCTTTTCCGCGCGGTGGAATTTCCCAACCCATCAATTTTTCGACTGCCAGCGCGTAAGCGACATTATTCGACAGGGGCGCGAGATAATCGAGCCGGTCGGTGTAAGGTACGAACTGGTTGTACTGCATGTTCTCAGCGATCTTTTCGTCGCCGCGATGTAAAAAACCGATGTCCGGGGTGGCCTTGGTAATGATTTCCCCGTCGAGTTCGAACACGAGTCGCAGAACGCCATGGGTGGCCGGATGCGACGGTCCCATGTTGAGCACCATTTTCTCCCCGATGTCACGATCGGTCTCGCGCAATTCTGCAGCGGCCATTGTTACTCGAGCTGCAGGATCGGGCGATTCAATTTCGCGTGTCGTGAATGGCATAAGATTGACAATCACATTTACGCTGCCGATTCAACTATCGCGCGCAAGCAATTTCGGTGCACGGTTTTCTCTGGAGGAGCACAGGCCGCGCGCCTGTGCCCCCCAGAATCCTGCTCGCGCTGCTTAGAGAACGCGATTAACTAAAACGCTATGGCTAAGAAAATCGCACTGCTTTTCGCTGGTCAGGGTGCGCAAAGCGTTGGAATGGGGCGCGACCTGGCGGAGAAATTTCCGGTCGGGACGGACTTGTTCCGGAAGGCAGACGAAATTCTCGAGCGCAAATTGAGCGAGATTGCATGGAACGGTCCGATCGAAGAATTGACGAAGACTTCAAACTGCCAGCCGGCGCTTTACGTTCAAGGAGTCGCGTGCCTGGCAGCTCTACGAGAGTTGGCTGCCGATTTTCCAATCGGAGGCGCGGCGGGATTGTCGTTGGGCGAACTGACCGCGCACGCCGCTGCAGGTACATTCGATTTCGGTAGCGGCCTGAGGCTTGTGCAGAAACGCGGCGAATTGATGGATGAAGCTTGCGCGGCGACAAATGGCGCGATGGCGGCGATGATCGGAGCTGATGAAAATGCGGTGCGTACACTCGCCGCAAACGCGGATGTCGATGTTGCGAACATCAACGCGCCGGGCCAGATCGTGATTTCTGGTGAACGCGCCAAAGTTGAGGCTGCGATCGGCCTGGCGAAGGAGCATGGGATTCGCCGGGCGACGTTGCTCAATGTCGCGGGTGCCTATCATTCGCGGTTGATGGAAAGCGCCTATCAACAACTGGGCGAAGCGCTTTCCGAGGTGCCAATTAAGGAACCGCGACTTGCTGTGATCAGCAACGTGACTGGCGAAGAAGTGAGAACTCCCGAGGACATACGGCGCACTCTGCAAGATCAGGTGACGAGCACTGTGCGCTGGGTTGATTGCATGGAGCGCCTTGCTGATCTGGGCTGCGATCTGTTCATCGAGCTCGGGCCAGGCGGTGTCCTGGCTGGTCTGTTGCGGCGCACGCTCAAGGACGCGGATGTGATTTCGGTAAGTGATGTGGAGTCGGTGCGAAAATGCGTCGAGAAAATTCGCGCGCTCAATTAGCCCGCCACGACCCCAAATCCTGATGGTGTTGGGACGCCTAAGATCGACAAGCATTTCGGACGCATCGTTCACACGCCGCGCTTCCGATTACTTCGGCATGTCCGGCCCGTCAGAATTCGTTGCGGCCGCGTCTTTGCTTGGGCTCCTGGTGGTTTTGAACGTCTTTAATGTGCTGCATCAACGCTTCGATAGCGACGAGCCGCAGCATCTTCACGTGATTTGGGGCTGGACGCGCGGGCTGATCCAGTATCGCGACCTGCTCGATAATCACATGCCGCTATTTCACATCATGTTTGCGCCGATCCTCGGAGTGATCGGCGAGCGCGCAAGCGCACTTTTTTTGATGCGTTTGATTCTCTTGCCGACGTACTTCATGTCGGCCTGGTGCACTTACCAAGTCGGGACAACGCTTTTCTCCCGTCGCGCAGGCGTCTGGGCGGCGCTAATGGTTGGATTTTTCAGTGATTACTATTTCGCCGCTTTCGAGTTTCGAACCGACAACCTGTGGATACCTGTTTGGTTGCTCTGCGTAACGGTTCTGATTCGCGGCGCAATGAGCATGCGTCGCGCGGTGGTCGCCGGTCTTCTCATTGGGTTTTGTCTGGCTGTTTCGCTGAAAGCAACGGTCTCCGTGCTTTCAGTGCTAGTCAGCCTGCCCTTGGCCGTCGCGGTCGTCGACCGCGAGAAATCAAGTAAGTCCTGGCTCCACCTCATTGGATGTCTTGCAGTCCTGGTCGCGACTGCTGCGTTAGTTCCCAGCATAACCGTTTCCTGCGATCAGAATGTATCAGGTACACTGGACGGCACAGCCTATTTCGGCAGCCGATTTTTTGCGGCAGGTACGCACACGTTCGAATCGGCGTCGACATATCGCGATTTGATATTGCTCTGGGCGCAGGCAGTGGATCGGCATTTCATGCCTTTTGAACATGTTATTTCGCCCAATGGCTGATCACAATTTGCCGATTGCCTCCCATCAGTGTTCGGTTTAAACGAGCGCGTTGGATATTAACCCGAAAATCGCGTCCGGACTCGCGCCGTCCTCGGTTGCTCGCGCATCGGCGAGGCGGAAATCTTTTGCTCAACGAGCTTCTGATTACTTGGGCATGTCTGGTTCCGCGGAGTTCGTGGCGGCCGCCAGTCTTTTCTCGCTAATGGTTGTGCTCAAGATCGTGAACATGACGCGTTACCGCTTCGACAGCGACGAGTCGCAGCACATGCATGTGATCTGGGCGTGGGCGCGCGGTTTCGTCCAATATCGCGATGTTTTCGATAATCACATGCCGCTTTTCCAGATCATGTTCGCGCCCGTTTTTGGCGTGATCGGGGATCGGGCAACCATTCTTTACTGGATGCGCTTCATCCTGTTGCCGATGTACTTCGTAGGAGCATGGTGCACGTACCGAATCGGGGAGTCCCTCTTTTCGCGGCGCGCTGGGGTCTGGGCAGTCATTTTGGCCGGTCTTTACACAAAGTATCATTTTACGTCGTTCGAATTTCGGACCGACAATCTTTGGGCTCCCCTATGGCTTCTGTCCATCGCCGTGCTGGTTGGTGGAACGCTGACAATGTCTCGGGCGATGGTCGCCGGACTTGTGATGGGGTTCTGTTTCGGCATCTCGATGAAATCGCTGCTGTTGTTGATCTCTCTGCTAGTCGGCGCTGCCGTTGCGTTGTTGTTGGTAGGAAGAAAAAAACTTGGCCAGTCATGGGCGCATCTGACGCGCTGCTGCGCGGCATTTCTCGGTATGGCCATCCTGATTCCCGGCACGATAGCGCTCGCCTTCTCCCTCGCCGGTGTATGGCGCGATTTTTTCTACTGCAATTTTCAACACAATATTCTGCCCCGTCTCAACGCCGACAATCATCCGGCCTGGTGGATCATTATTCTTCCAGTCGTTTTCCCTTTCGTAGTCTACGCGGCGCGGTTAATTGTTCGCGCGGCTCCAGGACCGGGCGTGGCCTATCGGCGTGCCTTTGTTTTTCTCATCTGCGGCTTTTATATGCCGGCCCTGCACAGTTTTTGGAACCTGCTCACGCGTCAGGACTATCTTCCCTATTATCCGCTCGCCTTCGTCATGATTAGTGGAGGTTTGCTGGCCCTTTCGCGTCGCGTCGCCACATACGACCTGCGTGTCAGCCGGTACCTGCGGCGGGTTCCTTTGCCGGCGTTTATCGGTTTAATCGATGTTTTTGCCGTGATTGTCAGTCGTCCATTTTGGTTCGACGGCGGCCGCGCTGAGACTAATCTGCTTCGCGGAGTCCTGAGACTGACCGACCCCGGCGACTACGTTCTGGATTGCAAAGGCGAAACTATTTTTCGGCAGCGGTGCTTTCGGCCGGTGACGGAGTCGATCATGCTGGAGCGTTTAATGCGGGGCCTCGCAGTGGACAACGCTGCCGAACGTTGCATTGAGACCCACACCTGCGTCGCGGTCATGAAAGGGCGGATGCCCGGCGGCGCGAGACAATTCATCTGGGACAATTATCTTCCTGTCGGCGACGACTTGCAGGTGGCGGGCCGGTTCTTGCCCCCCTCCACCACAGATAGCTCGCGGGTGGAGTTCGATGTCACCATACCGGCGGCTTACAAAATCATCGCGCGCGATGGTCCAGTAAGCGGAGTGCTTGATGGTACACCGTATGAGGGCGCCCGGTTTCTCGAGGCGGGGAAACATACTTTTGTCTCAGCGTTGCCCAGAGAGCCATTGCTTCTTGTCTGGGCACAAGCCGTGGATCGGAATTTTATTCCTCTCGCATTAGCCCGACCATCGGCAAAAGAGTAGCGTTCTACGGTTGCCTTTGCCCACGGTTCTGCTACAAGACTTACCCGTGTTTGCGCCAACTTTTACTCCGGACTCCCGGCTGATGCTCTTCGCGCCCCATCCGGACGACGAATCGCTCGCGTGCAGCATCATCTTACAGCACGCTGTCCGTTCTGGTGCAGCCGTTCGTGTTGTTTATGCTACCGACGGCGACGATAATCCGTGGCCGCAGCGCGTGCTGGAACGCAAATGGCGATTGAGCGCAAACGATCGCAAACGCTGGGGAAAATTGCGGCGCGCGGAAGCTCTGGCGGCGCTGAACGTACTCGGAGTCCGCAGTTCGGCTGCGCGTTTCGTTGGTTTGCCCGATCAAAAACTAACCACGTTGTTGACGCTTGATTGTCGATCTACGCTCGATCGTTTTGCGGCAATCATTACCGATTGGATCCCCACACATCTCCTTGTTCCTTCGATTTCAGATACCCATCCGGACCATAGTGCTCTGGCAGTAATGATGCGGCTCGTCTTGAGCGCATCTCTGTTGGAAGGAATGCAGATGTCGGTGTGGAGCTACGCCGTACACGGCAAGAGTCCCGCTTTCTTTCATCGCGCCAGAGCGCTCCCGCAATCGGAAAGCGAAACGGCGGCCAAGCTTCGGGCGATTCGATGCCATAAAACGCAGCTCAAATTATCGCGGAAACGATTTCTCGGCTATGCCACGCGCCCTGGGCGCTTGCTGGATCTTCGTGGGGACGAAAAGACAGCCGCCGATGGCT
>Ga0126381_100010378_pt1 | contig 10484 bp, 8 predicted proteins | sample PanSoiMetPlot_28_FD_96465 | JGI IMG/M metagenome (GOLD analysis project Ga0126381, IMG submission 96465) | Tropical forest soil microbial communities from Panama - MetaG Plot_28 | ecosystem: Environmental > Terrestrial > Soil > Tropical forest > Bulk soil | place: Panama | collected 2016-02-17 | reverse complement strand
GTAGTACGAGAATTGGCCCCATGATCGATGGTGCCTAATTGCTCAAAAGCGAATGAGGCCAACAAGGGGGTAGAAATGTATCTGGTCGTGGGAGCGACAGGGCTCCTTGGAAATGAAGTGTGCCTGCGCTTGCGGCAGCGGGGAGAACCGGTTACAGCCCTGGTCAGGCCAACGTCCAATCCGGCACGGGTTCGAGCATTGCGGGAAGCCGGCGTGGCACTCGCATATGGCGACCTGAAGGATGCCGCGAGCTTGCGAACGGCGTGCCACGATATCGAAAACTTGATCTCAACCGCTTCGTCGACGTTTTCCAGACAGGATGGCGATTCGATCGCGACCGTGGATCTCGAGGGTCAATTGTCGCTCGTCGAAGTCGCCAAAGAGGCTGGCGTTGCACATTTCACGTTTGTCAGTATCCCGAGGAGGCCGGTCCGGGAATCGCCTCTTACGCGCGCGAAGTATCGCGTTGAACAAGAGATCCAGCGGTCCGGAATACCGTACACGATTCTTGCGGCGAATTACTTCATGGAAGTCTGGCTAAGCCCGGTGATCGGGTTCGACTATCCGAATCAGAAGGCGGTCATCTTTGGAGACGGCCGGCAGTTGATGAGCTGGGTATCCTTTCACGATGTAGCCGAGTACGCCGTCTCAGCGGCAAAGGCTGGGGCGGCCCATAATCGCGTTCTGGAAATCGGTGGGCCAGAAGACCTCAGCCCGCTGGAAGCCATCAACATTTTCGAAACGACGGCGGGGCAGAAGTTTGAAATACAGCACGTTCCAGAAGATGCCTTGCTCGCACAACTCGAGACGACGAGCGATCCGCTGACCGAGACGTTTCTAAAGCTACAGCTGGAATATGTTCATGGCTGCCTCATGAACACGTCGGAGGCACTGCGATCCATGCCGATACGTCAGAAGACGGTGCGTGAGTACGCCGAACAGGTGCAGCCCAAGGCGGCTGCCGTATGAACTACTCGATACGCGAGGTACCGGACGGCGAATTTCATTACCCGCGCGAGGCAATACTGCCCGTGAACGGCGACAGGCATCTTACGGATCTATACCCGTCGGTCATTTCGCTTCCGTACCGTCCGATCCTGGTCGATGCAAACGGCAAGCTGGTGCTGCTCGACACCGGTGCCGGGCCGCTGGCGCCGAGCACCGGTCAACTTCAAGTTAGCCTTCGGGGACTGCAAGTCACACCTGAAATGATCGATGTCGTTGTGCTTTCGCACGCACACGCCGATCACATCGGCGGCCTGGTCGATCACGAAGGGCGGCCGGCATTTCCAAATGCGCGCATCGTGATCGGTCGTAAGGAATATGAGTTCTGGCGACGTTCGGGGTTTCGCGAGCGGTTAGGCGACGGGTCGGTATACGGTAATCCCGCCATAGAATCGCTGGTCGGCCGTTGGTTCGATCAATACTTGGTGACCCTAGAAGAGAGGCTTGAATTAGTCGGGGAGGAAGCCGAAGTGTTACGCGGCATTACCTTAGTTCCCGCTCCAGGTCACACGCCCGGACACTCGGCGCTTCTCATTCACGACGGGGCGGAACCGGTCTTGGTTGCGGGCGACGCATTTCTGCTTGCGGAGCATGTCGCTCATCCGGAATGGGCATCTCCCCTGGACCTCGATGCGACTCAGACAGTAGAGACTCGCCGGCATTTGCTGGACCGCGCTGCGACAGACCGCTGCTGTGTAGTCCACTACCATGTCGGCGGAGTTGGGCGAATTCTCCGCCGGGGACACGGATACGTGTGGGAGCCGAGCCATGCGCCAGAGCTCGCACAAACTGCCAGTTAAACCTGACCTGCTCGTCCAGAATCGGAGGTTACGGCGGCGGCTTATTCAACGGTTGGTTGTCGGCCGCCACCGTAAACACGTCAGGAGACGGCCGGTCGTTTCGCGGCACGCATTTCCTGCAGCGTAATGCGGATCCCTTCTTCGTACGACGTTTTGTGCAAGTTGGGAAGCAATTTACGTAAATGGCTGTCGTCCAATTTCACAGGCGTGGTCCAGAGATAGTTCATTTCGGCGATCTCACGCATCATCGGGTTGAAGATGCCCAGTACATTCAGGATGAATTTGTTGGCGGTACGAAGCCGTGCCTTTTGTCCAGCCGCGGTAAACACCATTTCGGCGAACTGGCGTACTGTGGTCAACCCTGGCCCCGCCAGATTCCACGCTTTTCCGTAGGCCTCTTCGTTAGCTGCCAGAGCGATCAGCGTTTTCGCAACGTCCGGTACGAATACGAACTCGTGCGGCGTGTCGATCGGGCCGATCACGTTTGCCGCTCGTCCTTCCAGCGCAGCTTTGAAAATATCGGCAGCGTAGCTCAACTCCGATTCGGGACCAAAGAAATCGGGCGGCCGCAAAATGGCAGTTCGCAAACCGTTTTGACCGTCGGCAGCGAACACCAGATCTTCCTGTTCTTTCCGCATGCGGCCTTTGAATGTATGCGGATCCCGCGGGTGCGACTCGTCCACAAATTCAGTACGGGGAATCCCGTAGGGGTAAACCGTGCCGACATGAACAAAGCGCTTCACGCCGGATCGCGCAGCAGTCTCCAGTGCGATCCGCATCAATTTTGGGTGTAGCGCAAAATTTGTGTACGGAACGCCCACTGTGTAGAACACAAGGTCGATATCGTTTGTGGCCGCCGCTGCTGCCCGCGGGTCGTCCAAATCCGCAGCCCGGTACTCGACGAGTTCACCGTAACGGCTGAAATCGCGGCGGAGCTTCTCTTCCGATCGCCCGACGACGCGAAAGGGCGTACCGGCACGGGCGAACTCCACAGCTAACGCCTTCCCTACTGCTCCTGTAGCCCCCAGGATCGCCTGTCTCATCTGTCGCTGCTCCTTGTTCCAGTGTGGCAGTCCGGTTCAATTCTTTCGGTCGGGTGAGCAAAGATCTTCCGCCCGTTACACTATGAAGATATATGCCGCTTCCACCTAGCGAGGAGTTTTACAGAATAAAAAAACTCCCGCCATATGTCTTCGCAGTGATCAATGAGATGCGAGACAAGGCACGAGCAGCCGGCATCGATATTGTTGATATGGGGATGGGCAATCCGGATGGCGCCACACCCGACGCTGTTGTGGACAAACTGGTCGAGGCAGCCCGTAACCCGGCCAATCACCGTTATTCCATGTCGCGCGGGATTCCGCGTCTCCGCGATGCGATTGTATCCCGGTACAAAAAGCAATACGGGGTGTCGCTTAACCCCGAAACGGAAGCCATCGTCACGATTGGCGCCAAAGACGCCCTTGCTCATCTCCTGTTCGCCATCATTGGTCCAGGCGACGTGGTCGTCTCGCCGAACCCCGCCTACCCCATCCACCAATATGGGGTCATCATGGCGGAGGGCGAGGCCTGCATGCTACCGATGCCGGATCCGGCGACGTTTCTTCAGGCATTGAAAGATCTCTATCGGACGGTGGCCCGGCCGCCGAAAGTCATTTTGATTTCTTTCCCGCACAATCCGACGACATTATGTGTCGACCTGGATTTCATGCGGGAGGTTGTGGCTCTTGCCCGGCAACACGGCACCTATATAATTCACGACTTCGCCTATGCCGAATTAGGCTTTGATGGCTATCGCCCGCCGAGCATCTTGCAGGTGGAAGGCGCCGCCGAGCACGCTGTTGAGATTTACTCGATGACCAAGAGCTACAACATGGCAGGATGGCGTGTCGGGTTCTGTCTGGGGAATCCAAGGCTGATTGCCGCGCTAGCACGCATCAAGAGTTATCTCGACTACGGCATCTTTCAACCTATACAAATTGCTTCAATTATTGCCCTTCGCGATTGCGATGATGCCCCTGGGCGCATTTGCCGGGTCTATCAGGGGCGCCGCGACGTGCTCTTAGAGGGATTGAACCGGGCGGGTTGGCGGCTGGAGGCCCCCAAAGGCTCGATGTTTGTTTGGGCACCGTTGCCGGAACCGTTCCAGGGTACGAGCTCGCTTGAATTTGCCAAGCTTTTGATGAGCGAAGCGCAGGTTGCCGTCTCGCCGGGGATCGGATTCGGGCCGATGGGCGAGGGCTTTGTCCGGTTCAGCCTGATCGAAAACAATGCGCGCATACGCCAGGCGACCCGCGGCATTGGGCACTTTCTTCACAGGCAGGAAGCTTTAGCCGGTTCCGGATCCGCCGTCCTGCACGTATAATTCAGGGAATGGCGGCGCGCTTAGAAGCGTCCCTCCCGGAGCTCATAGAGCTGCCGAAGGTGACTGTCGGCGACCTCGACCCGTTGCTTGCGGAAGAGATCTCCACTTGGCAACAGCGCTTCGCCTGGGACTTCCGTCCGTCGGCCGAACTGTTACGCCGCTTCCTTCAGATTCATTCCCTTTACGGGTACGCGCTGGCTTCCGGCGGCCGGATCATCGGCTACGCATATCAGGTCTGCGAAGGGCGCAAGGGTTTGATCGGGGACTTTTACGTCCTTCGGGAGTTCGCACGAACCTCCTACGAAATGCTGCTTCTGGGGACGATTGTTGAGGGCTTGATGCGCACGCCGGGTACGCGCCGGATCGAATCGCAATTGATGATGCTACAGCTGCCGGCGGCGACGCAGCTGCCTTTCGCCGATCACCTAACCCGTCACGACCGGTCTTTCATGGAGATCGATGCAGATTCGGCCAAACGCTTGCCGCCGGTTGCCCCGGGCTTTCGGGTGAAATTTGTTCCCTGGTCGGAGCGGTATCAGGAGGAGATTGCTCATCTGGTGGCAGCCGCCTACCGGGGCCACGTTGATAGTGAGATCAATGATCAATACCGCACAATCCCAGGCGCCCGCCACTTCCTGATGAACATTATCAAGTTTCCGGGCTGCGGTAACTTTTTCCCTGCAGCCTCGGTAGTTGGACTCGATGACAGTAGCGGCCGGGTCTGCGGTGTTTGCCTCGCTAGTCTGGTTTCGGCCAACTCGGGCCACGTGACGCAGCTTTGCATATTGCCTGCGGCTCGCAAGTCTCGCTTAGGTTATGAGTTGTTGCGGCAATGCATGCTGCTTCTTATTCAAGCCGGGTGCGCTTCTATCAGCCTGACGGTGACCTGCACAAATGTGGATGCCGTCCGTCTGTATGAATCAGTGGGATTTCGAACGCAAGCGACGTTTCCGGCTCTGGTATGGGACGGTTTTTGAGAGAGGCCTCAAACTTCGGACAGGGCCGATTCACTGATTCGTAGCCAGCGCTTCTCAACGGGCAGGCCGTGCAAAGCGCCCTTGCACAGGCATCGCTTCGTGAAGCGGGCTGCGCTTTCGGCTATAGGCAGCGTAAATAACAAGTCCGATCGCCAGCCACGCAACAAAGCGGATCCAGGTCTCGAGAGGGAGCCCGAGCATCAACACCAGACAACAGATCACAGAGATCATTGGTGTTATGGGAGAGAAAGGCACCCGGAAAGATCGCGGGCGCTCGGGCTGGCGGCGACGTAGGATCATTACGCCAAAGGAAACGATGATGAAGGCGAACAAGGTGCCGATGTTCGACAAGTCCGCAAACGTTCCGATATCCCAAATGCCAGCCGGCACGCCCACGGCGAGGCCAGCCAGCCAGGTGCTGACGTGGGGCGTCTGGAAGCGCGTGTGAACCTTTGAGAAAAAATCCGGCAGCAAGCGGTCCCTCGACATGGCGAACCAGATGCGTGCCTGTCCGTATTGATAGACAAGCAATGAAGAGAGCATGCCCAGGAGCGCTCCCACAGTAACGCTAAACCGCAATCTATTCATGCCGATTGCTGCGAGGGCGTTCGCAACCGGCGAAGCGTTGTCCAGCGTTTTCCAATTGACGATGCCTGTCAGCACAAATGCCACCGAGGTATAAAGAAGGCCGCAGATCACGAGTGTGCCGATGATGCCGATCGGCATGTTGCGCTGTGGGCTTTTGCATTCTTCCGCTGCCGTTGACACCGAATCAAAACCGATGAAGGTGAAAAACACGATGGCTGCGCCGCTCAGTACACCCGGCCATCCATTTGGCAGAAAAGGATGCAGGTTCGAAACCTGAACCGCCCTGGCCGCTCCGAATACGAAGAGCAGCACCGCAGCGATCTTGATCGTGACCATGACGTTGTTAGCTCCGGCGCTCTCTTTCACCCCGCGCACGAGAATCCAGCTCAAGAGCATGACGATCAGCAGAGCCGGAACATTGAACCAGCTTCCGGTGAAGCGGCCTTCAATGATAGCGGGCTGCGAAAGGTATTGGGGCAGGTGGACGCCGAAGAGATAATCACACATTACGTTGAAATATGCTGAGAAGCCGACGGCGACGGACATGTTTGAAACGGCGTATTCCAGGATCAAGTCCCAGCCGATGATCCAGGCAAAAATTTCACCCAGAGTCGTGTAAGCGTAGGTATAAGCGCTACCCGCGATCGGAATCATGGAGGCCAGTTCTGCATAGCAGAGGGCCGCAAAACCGCAGGTGAGCGCAACCAGGATGAAGGAAAGCGTGAGCCCGGGGCCAGCTCCCGGCCGGCCGATCGTTGAAGCTGCATGACTCCCGTGCACCAGGAGGTCAAGGAGCGGAGCATTCAAGACTGAAGGAACATTCATGTGTTGGCCGGCGGCCGCCGTACCGGTAACCGTGAAGATACCGCCACCGATCACCGCGCCGATGCCGAAAGCAATTAAGCTCCACGGTCCTAGTGACCGCTTCAGCCGCTTCCCTTCCACGTGCGTCTGTTCGACCAGCGCGTCTATGCTCTTTGTCTTGAGCAATTGCGTCATCGTAATGCGTCAGTATATCCGCTACCCTATTGTGGTGCAGAGTTCACTCGCCTCCGGCCTGGTAGCGGCGGTCGTGGCCTGCATTCCCCTCAGTGCGCTCGTTGTTGCGGACGGAAACGGCGTCATTCGATTCGAGGACGTTGCCGAAAAAGCAGGTGTGCATTTCACTCTGGAAAACAATCCCACACCTCAGAAATTCATGATCGAGACCATGCCGGGTGGCATAGCCGTTTTCGACTACAACGGAGACGGTCTTCCAGACATTTACTTCACGAACGGAGCCGCCGTTCCGTCGCTGGAGAAGACTTCCCCAAAATTCTGGAACCGGCTATTCCGCAACGACGGAGATTTCCACTTCACGGACGTAACGGAACAAGCCGGAGTTGCCGGCGCAGGTTATTCGATGGGCGTGGCGGCGGCCGACTACGACAACGATGGCCATCCCGATCTATTCGTCGCGGGTGTCAATCGCAATATTCTGTATCACAACCGCGGTAACGGTACATTCGAGGACGTCACGGAGAAAGCTGGGATCAAAAGTGGGAAATGGGCCGTGGCCGCGGGCTGGTTTGACTACGACAACGACGGCAAGCTCGACCTACTAGTGGTGCACTATTCCGGCACGCCGTTGCAGGACCGGTTTTGCGGAGACCGTAGCAGAGACATTCGCGTTTATTGCCACCCCAAGTATTTTCAGCCGCTGGCTGCGACCCTCTATCACAATCGTGGTGATGGCTCCTTCGAGGATGTTTCCGAGAAATCGGGCATCGGGCGGTACCCGGGGCGGGGAATGAGTGTCGCCTTTGCCGACTATGATGGCGACGGTTTCATCGATGCCTTTGTCACAAACGACAACATGCCCAATTTTCTCTTTCACAATCGCGGAAACGGAACCTTCGAGGAAGTAGGGCTTGTATCTGGGGTGGCCTTAAGCGATCGCGGACAGCCGGTGGCCAGCATGGGAGCAGATTTTCGTGATTATGACAACGACGGCCTTCCAGATATTACGGTAACCGCGCTTGCCGGAGAGACGTTTCCCCTCTTCCGTAACGCTGGGAAAGGGATGTTCGACGATGCTACTTACGCGAGCCACATCGGTCGTTTGAGCACTGAACACAGCGGATGGGGCAATGGATTTGTCGACTTCGACGATGATGGCTGGAAGGATCTGTTCACATCCAATTCGCACGTGAACGATCGTGTAGAGGCCTTTGAGTCGCATGTATATAAAGAGGCAAATACCGTGTTTCGGAACGTGGCGGGTAAGTTCGCCGACTGCACACCAGCTGCCATGAAGGCTCTTGTGAAAGCACACCGCGGAGCGGCTTTCGGCGATTTTGATCGGGATGGCCGCCTGGACATCGTGGTCTCGGCCCTAGGCGGTGAAGCAGAGCTATGGAGGAATACCACTCCCGCAACAGGAAACTGGGTCGACTTCCGTCTGATTGGAAGCCATAGCAATCGGGACGGTATAGGCGCTCGCATTCGCATCGGAAAGCAGTGGAACGAGATGACTAGCGCAGTCAGTTATGCGTCCGCCAGTTTGATTCCCGTCCATTTTGGAGTGGGTAGCGCACGGGAAATCAGCGATGTCGAAATCCGATGGCCTAGCGGCCGCACGCAACGGCTCGATCATTTACAAGTGAACCGAATCATTGATGTGAAAGAGCCTGATACTCTGCCATCGCCTGTTTCGCGAGCTCCGGCTGTCCCGTAGCACGATAGGCCCGGGCGAGCTGGTAGTATAAGCTCCCATCTTTGTCCAGCTTGAGTCCCATTTTCAGGTGCGGAATCGCTTTCTTCGGTTCATCAAGGTGAACGTAGCATATGCCTAGCGCTACATGCGCTGGAAGCATCTTCGGATCCAGGTGCAAGGCTGTTTCAAGGTACGAGACAGCATCGTTGATTTGTGCGGTCTCGAGCAGGCAGTCTCCGACAAAGAAATTTAGATTTGCCGAGCGAGGGTCGGCTTTGAGGAACTCACGGAGTTGAGGGAGTATGCCGTTGTAATCCTGGGTCAGAAATAGCGCGATCGCCAATTGGTGTTGCAGGTGGCGATCCCCGGGTGCGAGCTTCAGGGCCGCGCGCCACTCGTCGACGGAAGCGCGGTATTTACCTTGCTGTTGTAAAGCGCGGGCATTCTGGACGTGATCTTCAACCGAGCCAGCAACCGCTTGCGCTGCGAAGCACGCGCCACAGTAAGTTGTTGCAAGGCAAACGACCCAAATCGAGCGTTTGCCCCGCACACTCAGAAGGTGAACCTCGCCTGCAAATTGATCACTCGCCCGGCTAGGCCTGCTTGAGCCAGTCCGAATTCCGGATTACTGCTTACACCGTCGGAACTGATGATGTTGCCTGGAAATGGATTGTTACTGCCGTTGTTGTCGAGATTGGCCAGATTCAGCTTGTTAAAGATATTGAAAAAATCAGCGCGGAACTCGAACCGTGCATTCTCGCCCAAAACCGGAAGCTTAGGAAGGCCGAATGCCTTTTGGAGCGTAAGGTCGGTATTGAAGTAACCAGGTCCACGCAATACATTTCGCCCGACGGAAGGGGCGGGAGGAATGCCGCTTCCCGGGAACGTCGGCACGGTGAAATATTTAAGTGCCCCGTTCGGGAAATTGCCGCCTGCTTTCTCAAATGCAGAGTTGCTGGAATCGGTTGCCGCCCCTCCCAGATAGGCGGCCGGCCGTAGATTGCAGTATCCGCTATTCGGGTACACGACGTTACAACCAGTGTTGGCGTAAAGGGGCGTCCAGGGGAAGCCGGAATTCCAGTTCATGATGCCCGAAATCTGCCACCCGCCCAGGATTTTTTCTGCCCAGCCGTTTCCCTTGAAAATGCGTGGGCTCCATATGCCGTAGAGCTTGAAATTGTGCCGGACATCGAAGTCCGCATTTCCTCTCAAATACTGGAGAGCGTAGGGATACTGCCCGGTGTAATAGTCGTTTGAGCCGTCATCTATTGTGTGGCTCCAACGATACTGCGCATCGACCTGAAAGGTATGAGAAAAGCGATGCTCGAGTTCCGCCAGGAGCGCGTTATAGTTCGCGTTCGCGTCGTTCAGGTAGAAGGTGAGCGACTGTATCTGGGGATTAAGCGGCATAAAGTACCAATTGAAGTTGGTTTGTCTTGTGTAATGATGCGTCGAGCTGCCCTGGTAGCCTAGCTTGCCCACCCAATCGCTCGCGAAATTGTATTCCGTGCCGAATGAGTAACGGTAGGTGATGGGAGTGGACAAATTCTCCTCGAAGCCGGTAAGCTGGACGGAGTTTCCAGTTGTCGGAAGGCCGGTTGTGGGGTCAAAGGACTGTATCGCCGCCTGATTCATGGGCCAACCGGCGAATTGATTCACATTGCTGGGAACGCTGTACAGGATGTCGTTTCCCTGGAGAAGCAGGCTCGTGATCAGGGGCGGGTTGCTGCGACCGTTCAAAGTGATCGCCTCCTGCATGCGGTTGTAGCCGATTCCAAAACCGCCGCGCACAACGAGGCGCTGACTATTGGGATTCGGACGCCAAGCGAATCCGAACTGTGGAGCCCAATTGTTTTTGCTGGCGTTGTAGAGATCGCCTCCTACTTTTAAGCGCACACCGAGCAGCGGGTTCGGTAAAGACCCAAGCAGCACGTTGCTGATATTGCCGTACTTCTCCTGGACGGGCGTGAAGTATTCCCATCGCAGCCCTAGATTGAGAGTCAGGTTAGGCCGCATTTTGTAGTCGTCTTGCACGAATCCGGCCCAGATATTGG
>Ga0126381_100010377_pt1 | contig 10484 bp, 10 predicted proteins | sample PanSoiMetPlot_28_FD_96465 | JGI IMG/M metagenome (GOLD analysis project Ga0126381, IMG submission 96465) | Tropical forest soil microbial communities from Panama - MetaG Plot_28 | ecosystem: Environmental > Terrestrial > Soil > Tropical forest > Bulk soil | place: Panama | collected 2016-02-17 | reverse complement strand
TTCTCGACATGTGGAAGGAGATTGACGACAAAACCTTCGGCAAGGGCTTCGACTGCTTCACGGAGGATGCGGTCTGCAATCTCGGCGTTGCGGATTGGAAGGGTCGCGAAGCGATTCGCGCCAACCTTAAGGCCTTCATCGATACCGGGTTCCACACCCTGCATCACGTCACCGAATATTGGGATGCAGGCTTCCTGAAAGTGTTCCGCGGTGTGGTGGATATGACACCCGATGATCGGTCGGGGCCCACGGTTCATCCCACGATGACCCATTTCTTCTACATGGATGAGAAGGACCAAACGAAGGTGCGTTGGTGGGTTGGCGCAGTGGGACCGACATCGTTCGGTTGATCGCCTCGTCCCGGGCCTACGCTTTCTTTGTTGGCTATGGACTGTTCGGACGCCGTGCGGCCCGATGTGTCCGAATCAGTCTGCAGAGCGATCGCGCAATCTCCTTACAGGCACACGTTTGTGCCGTGACGAATTCTGTCTGCTCGAGTTGCTCGTGCAGAAAGGCTACAAGCATCTCTAGCTGCGCAATCGAAGTATCGAGTAGTTCAATCGAGGTATTCGACATTTGACCGCCTCGCAAACTGTCATTAAAGAGCAAATCCGCCCGCGACTTGCCTGGTGACTCGAACACGACAGAGCGTGTTAAGCCCAATCTCCGGGCCGGCCGGCCGAAGCAATCGGCCGGGACGGTTGCCCGATCGCCAGGAAGCGTGGCGCGCGACGCAGCGCTCGATGGACCGGTCGATCTGGAGACATTAGCCAAGTCATCAAGCCGCCCGTCGCTCACCAATATCGTTCAGTGCAGTGACAGAATCCTCGGGCAAATCCAGAGAGGCTACTGCAAGGTTCTCCCGCAGATGTGCGATGGAGGAGGTGCCAGGTATGAGAAGAATGTTGGGCGCGCGGCGGAGCAGCCAACCGAGCGCAATTTGCATAGCCGTGACCCCGAGGCGCTGAGCCACAGCGGATAACTTGGATGACTGCAGTGGGGTAATGCCGCTAAGCGGAAAGAACGGAACATAGGCGATGCCGTCGCGGACGAGCTTATCGATCAGGGCATCGTCGGTCCGATGCGCCACATTGTAGTGGTTCTGTACGCAGACGATCTCGCAGATCCGGCGTCCTTCCTCGATCTGTGTGGGCGTAACGTTGCTCAGTCCAATCTGACGCACCAATCCCTTCCGCTGGAGTTCAGCCAGAACGGTGAGCGGCTGCTCGATCGATCCTTCTGCCGGCCCATGGATGCCATGCATGCTGCGAAGGTTGACCACATCGAGCACATCAACCCCAAGGTTGCGCAGGTTGTCGTGCACCGCTTCGGTCAACTCTTGCGGTGAGAAAGCCGGTAGCCATGAGCCTTCTGCCCCGCGTCGGGCTCCGATCTTGGTCACAATGACCAGGTCATCGGCATAGGGATGCAGGGCCTTGCGAATAAGCTGATTGGTGACGTGCGGGCCGTAGAAGTCACTCGTGTCGATGTGATTTACACCGCCCGCCGCCGCTTCGCGCAGGACGGCAAGTGCTGTCTGTGGATCCTTAGGCGGCCCAAATACGCCGGGACCGGCGAGCTGCATGGCGCCGTAGCCGAGCCGCTTCACGGAGCGAGTCCCGCCGAGAGTGAATGTGCCGGACTTGTTGAAAGTGGACATGGTCGATCTCCTTGCGAACAGTGGGCACAATCTAGGTCCTGTTCGCATGCGTGATAATCCGTCATAATCCGCACAGGCTGTGCGGAAAACAGAACAATGAAGACCGACCTCGGCGACCTCAATGCCTTTGTCAGCGTCGCCCGTGCAGGGGGCTTTCGCGCGGCCGCGCGTGCCACCGACACAAGTCCGTCTGCAATCAGCGAAGCGGTGCGCCGACTCGAAACGCAGCTCGGCATCCGGCTCCTCAATCGAACGACGCGAAGCGTCGCCCCGACCGAGGCGGGCAGGCGGCTACTGGAGCGGCTCGCTCCAGCATTGATCGAAGTCGAGTCGGCTCTCGATGTTGTGAACCTCTTTCGCGACAAGCCCGCCGGCACACTCAGGCTCAATGTGCCGATCAGCGCCGTACGGCTCGTCTTGCCGCGGCTCGTGCCGCGCTTCCTCGCCGCTTATCCGCAGATTCGTCTGGAAGTCGTCGCCGAAGAAAGCTTCATCGACGTGCTCGGCGCCGGGTTCGACGCGGGCATACGCTATGACGAGCGATTGGAGCAGGACATGATCGCGATACCAATCGGTCCGCGTACGCAGCGCTTTGCAGCGGCTGCAGCTCCCGCCTACCTCGATCGCCGCGGACGTCCGAAACATCCGCGTGAGCTCCTCGAGCACGCGTGCTTGTGCGGCCGTTTCAGCAGCGGCGCGATGCCGGTATGGGAGTTCGAGCGCAGCGGCGAGATGGTGCGGATCGAGCCTACCGGGCCGCTGCTTGTGAGCATTGGCACCGCCACTGACCTCGCCGTGGATGCCGCGATTGCCGGCCTCGGCATCATCTTGCTCTTCGACGACTGGTTGCGCCCCTATTTTGACAGCGGCGCCCTCGAGCCTGTGCTTGAACCGTGGTGGCAGCCCTTCTCAGGCCCATTTCTCTACTACTCCGGACGGCGCCTCGTGCCTGCACCTCTGCGAGCGTTCATCGAATTCGTTAAAGCCTCTGCTCATCCAGTCGCGGTGCGGTCTGCGAAACGGAAGCGGTCGCGCGCAAACTGATTGGAGAGAGAGCCGTAGCGGGTGCCGGCGGCCGCTTTGCGGCATCCTCGGGCCTTACTGTGAGCCGCGCGGAAGTTCTCTGGTTCGTCGTATCGGCTTGTAGATTTTCGCCGGCCTCGATCGTCATAGTGCTGCAAGCCCGAGGAGCGGAGGTGTGCAGGGTATGGCAAAGCTCATCTTTGGAATGAACCAGTCCCTGGACGGCTACGTCGACCACCTTAAGATGTTTGGAACGGGGCCAAGCCCTGTGCTCTTTCGTCACTTCATAGAGCAAGTGCGCGGCCTGACGGGCATGGTGTACGGTCGGCGCATGTACGAGGTAATGCGTTATTGGGACGATGAGCTCCCGGGCTGGGACGCCGAAGAACGAGACTTTGCGGCGGTATGGCGGAGCCGGCGGAAGTGGGTTGTGTCGCGCTCGTTGAAATCGGTCGGGCCCAACGCCAGTCTTATCGAGAGTGACATCGAGGCGGTGATACGTGGGCTGAAGGCTCAGCTGGTTGGGGAGATTGAAGTTGCCGGACCGGAATTGGCAGGAAGCCTGACCGACCTTGGCCTTATTGATGAGTATCGACTCTACCTCCGTCCCATCGTGCTTGGTCGCGGCAAGCCATTCTTCGCCGGCCCTCGGCCGCCGCTCCGCCTTGTGACCAGCGATCTCGTTGGCGAGGACACGATTAGGCTGACATACGTCCCGGTCTGACCATGCACCCTAATGCTCGAGCTGTAAACCTGGTTCTGGCCGTTCGCCTACGGGGACTCATTCGATCCCCGGTCCGCTAGCTGCCATTTGAGTGTCCCTCTGGTCTTAGGAAAACCATCACCGAGCTTGATGTCGCCGTTCGGCATCGGAATCACAATGGGTGCAACCTCGACCCGGGTGACGCCGGTGCGGCGATCGAGCCCGATGTCGCGGGCTGTCGCCGGTGATAAGTCCACGATGCGGCCGGCGACATACGGACCACGATCGTGAATGATCACGACGGAGGTCTTGCCGGTTTCGAGGTTGGTCACGCTGGCAGTGGTACCCAGCGGGAGAGTCCTGCTGGCCGCATTGTTGCTGGTAGGTCGCATTCTGGTGCCGTCTGCCATTTTTCGACCCGCAAACATCGGGGCATAGATCGACGCCTTGCCGAAGCGCTTGCGGCCGGTGCGGTCGAGCTGCGGCCTCGCCTCGGGCCGTAAGCGACCGGGTTTCGCCTGGTGGTGCGACAGGCGGCTTGCTTCGGGCGATCGAGGGTGACTGAGAGGCGGGGGCGCAGCGGCCGCGCTATCCATCGAGTCCGCAGCAAAACCAATCACGCCGACCAGGGTGACCGCGGTCACGGCGCCGACCAGCTTGGACCCTTGCCGTGGCTCGGATTCTCGGGGCGAGCTCTCGATCCCGCCTCGCCTCGCCTCGTTGGCAGTGACCGCTTGCATGCGCCCACTGTCGCAGCGCGGGCGCGCGGGATCTGTAAGCAGACAACCCGTGAGAGTGCAGGAGACAACCGAAACTCGTCTTAAGAACTCCTCGAAACCTCTTGTCGCCAACTAAAGACATGGTTCCTTTGATCAACCAGCGGTCGCTGGCCTGGAAGAGAAGTTCACGTGTAGTTCAGCATCGATCGTGTATTTGAAAGCACAGGACATTAGAAAGACTGCGATGCGGCACCGATCGATATCCTCGCTGTCCCAATCTTCCAGTCCAATACGCTTGCTGGGAGCGTACGCGACCGTTGCGCTGCTCGTTCCCGGCGGCAGCCTGATTGCATTTTTCCTGTGGGCTTCCCGTCACCGCCTATTGCCCACCGTCCGTGTCTGGCGTGCCCTCATTGCACTTACAGCGCTCGGCGCCGGTCTCTTCTTCCCGAGCTGAACCTCACTGCAACTCTTCCGGCACGCCGTTCCGCACCGCGCGCCTCTGCCGAAGCAGGGCAATCAGCGGGGCCCCTCATCGGCGCCAAACCTCACGAACGACCAGATCGTCGTGCCGAACAGCATCGACATGACGATGAGCCCGGTCCACCACGACTGAACATCGCTCAGCAGCGGCGCCTGGGCTTCGGATACCACGGTCGAGGCGAGCAGACATGAGTCGAGTTCGATGGAGGCAGTGGAACTTGCGAACGCGCAGGCGCTGACTGCCATGATAAGCGCTGCGCTGGCAGCGGCGATGAAGCGGCTCAGGCCGACCATACGAATACTCACACAAGGGACTCCCTCGGTTCAGGTGGTCAGTAACCTCGTTCCGCCTGCGGACTGTGCTTCGTCAACAGTCCCTCAGGCTTGGGATGTGAAATTACCTATCGGCCGGCCTGCGATCTTTACGGACTTCTTAAGAAGTCGTGAATATTTGGATTGGTTTCCTGCGGCGCGTGTGCGCACGTCCGCTCTCGACCCGTGGGGAGCTTCAACGGCCGGCTAAACTGGGGCTATCAGCCAAAGCGCATGGCGCACCGCCGCAGGATCATGCTCGCAAGTCTCAGCGAATCAATCCGGCTCGGCGCAGACGGTCCGCGGTAGGCGCCGTTATTGTCAGAAGAGTAGCTTCGGTCGAATCGATTTCTTGCGATTTCGTCACTGTGTCTATGGTGTAGATCAGCCTCGCGCCATGCGTCTCGTAGAGCTTCGTCGAGACATGAAGCGAACTCTTGATCGACGTAAGCGGAGGTGCCGTTTGGAAATCTACGTAAGTCACCGGCATGCCGTATGCGCCGTATGCAAAGTCCGTAGCCTTGTAGACTGAATCGCCGCGCGTGTCGCTGCTATTGCCTTCGCCACTTCCGGTGTGCATGGCGACGAGGCGCGTGGCGAGTACGGCATCGGCATGAACCGCTGCGGCCACCCGCTCCACATTCTCGCGGGTCAGCGGCTCCTTGGCGCTCATCTGGGAGCAGCTGGTGATCACCGTCGTTGAGGCGCTTCTGAGTTGGGATGCAAACGTCGACTCGAATGCGCACCTCAGGTCGCGATCTGGGCTCACGCCGATGACAAGTAACGTTGCAAATGTCTGATTGCGGGGCGCCTCATCTTGCCAGGTGCCCTTCACGGAAACGCCGGAGCACCCGCAAAGCCAAACTGTGAGGGCTATCAAGCTCAACGAAGTGACGCACCGATAATTGGTGGCCGCAGCAGCCGACGTCAAGCGTCGCATCAAAGCTTTCCTTACAGACTCTGCAAAGCGCTAATAACCGAGGCGTGCGCGGCGCCTTCTGCGTTGAGCACTAAGAAACAGCAACAAGTCACGATTCTTGTCTGCGACGGAATCGTTACTGGGGGGAGGGTAAACAGTTGGACCCTGCTGTCCACTAATCGTTGCCTGTGCATCGCCGCCTTGCAAACTCGTCGCCGTTGGGTCACCACTCACTGCCCCCACAGTAAGCAGATTCAGCAGTTCGCTACTCGTTGCCGGTGCGTCGCTATTCTGCAAACTCGGTGGAACAGGATTAACGGTCAAAGAAGGCGTACCGTGAGCGCACAATTGCTCGCCAGGCGTTGTGAGTACCTCGCCGCTTCCCACACTAGTGCGCGAACTCAGTTGCCTCAGGTCGCGGATGGTTAAGTGACCCCCATGGCGCTCTTGCGCACCGGCTACCACGGGCTTCGCCTCGGCCGCTAATGCATCCGCGAGCTCGAAAGAACGGGTCTTAGCGAGGAGTGCCTCCTCGATCCTATTCAATCGGGCATCAGCGCGGCCGAGCCTTCGGCTGATGACGCTCGCGTAGCCGAGAAGCGACCCGATTAGAACGATGAAAGTGATGAACTGCCAGAAGGCCACGGTGCACCTCCCTGTTCCCGGCGCAGGCGGCAGCATAGCCTCGCCCGTAGGATCCGACGAGCTTAGGCCACGACGCGGCCACTGAAGAACGGGGACCACGCCGCTATCCACCTTTTTTAGACGCTCCCCTTCTTCTGAAGCTGCCCATCGCTGGGGGCAATAGGGCATTCCCAGGCCAGCCGCCCTTCGCAGCCGTGCTCAGATTTTCTGTCTCGCGAACGCCAGATCGCCGGGAAGCACTCGCTCAATCATGGACTTAAACGCGCGCTGGGGCAGCGAACGCGGGCCCTCAACCCACCTTCAACGCTCTTCAAATGACCTTCATGACTTCCTCAAGACCCTGCGTCCGTCTGCGAGCATAGTCGCAGCGGTGCGATAAGAAGGAAATCGAGGCATGTCTCATAAAGCTCGATGCCGGGCAGCGCGAAGAGGCGATGAAGCAGCTGTTCTCAGGGAGCAACAGCGGCACCACCAAGCTCGAAGGGCCGCCGCTGTGAGCCGAATGAGCTCCCGACAGCCGGCGTCTCGGTACGAACGATGGGAGCACATCCTGCGATCCGCTCCGAGACGCCGTTGCACTGGCCAACACATCGAACATCGAGGATCGCAGGTGCGCCTGCGGTGCGCAGGGCGGCACTAGCGGACAGGAGTAAAGAACAATGAACGAGGTGGGCGCGGTGGGTGAAAAAATACTCGCTGAAGGGATCTTCGGAATAGTCACCACGAAACGAATCATCTACCGGCGTGATAGGGGATGGATGGGTGACGGCTACCGCACCGACATCCCCTTGGCGCGCTTGAGCTCTGTGAGTCTGTTGATCAAGCGCCAGGTCCGCGGCGCTGTTCTGCTCGCCGTGCTCGCAATTGGGACTACGGTCGCCTATCGCGTTGGCGCGCAGGAGGCCGCCTGGCTCGGCGCCGTTGCGATTAATTGTGGCATTTACGCCGTCCTGATGTTCTGGGGCTTCCCAGTTGTCTCAATCAACACCTCTAACGTGGACAGGGTGACGATCGCGTCTGCATGGCCATGGCATCACCGGGAGGCTGAGCAGTTCGTCGAGGCGATCCGCCAGGTCATTGTGAATCGATAAGACTATGTTGGCTGGCGCGCTCATTGTCGGGGTGGCCTCGATCCTGGCACCTGTTGTGGGTGCCATAGCCAAGACCTTGCTCTCGCGCACCCGCTGGTACCGCAGTCAGCTCGCGCGCCAGCGACCCGGGTGAATCGCGGATCTCCTGGCGTGCGGGTGCGCGGATTCAGTTCTCGTCACCCGAGGGCTGTGGAAACCCGATGCGACGGACCAGGTCGCGGAAACGCGGTGAGGAACGAATGGAGTCCAATTCAGGGGCTGTCCGCAGGAACAGTACGGCGTGCATGTGTTTGTTGTAGCCCACTTCGAGGGCGCTCACGGCGCGAGCTTCGTCGGTAAGCAGGGCATAACAGTGCGCGGCATCCGCTGGGTCGTCGGCGAGTTCCAGGATTTGAGCTGCCTTCAACAAATAGCCTCTGTACCCTGAACGTTTGTACGCCTCGCCGAGCGCGGTGACGTTCGGATCCTTACCGAGGCTTAGCGCCTGCTGGCGCGCGGTGAATGCCTCCGCAAACATTTTCTTCTGTTCGTATACATCAGCGATGGCCCAGTAAAACTCGGCATTTTCGGGAAACATTTCCGAGCCGCGCCGGTTCTGACGCAGCGCGTCGTCGTATCGTCGGGCATGGTAAAGCACTTGTCCCAGCCAAAACGTGATACTCGGGGAAAGCGGGTCAAGGGCCTGGGCGCGTTCGATTTCCTTCATTGCTTCATCGAGCCGCCCCATCGCCACTAAGTAGAACGAATACGACCGATGGGCGGTGGCGTAGTTAGGATTGAGGGCGGCCGCCCGTTTGTACTCGGCTTCGGCACCGGACCAGTCCCAATCGTTCAGGAACTTGACGTTCGCGAGCGATGTGTGGACTTCTGCGAGCGAAGGGTCAAGTCGCAGGGCTTCGTCGGCAGCTTCCGCAGCTTTGACATATGCTTCTCTTAGTGGAAGTCCGCCGCTCGCGCCCAGCTGGAGGAAGGAGTCCGCCAGGCCGGTGTAGGCAAGCGCGTAGCTGGGATCTTTGGCTATGGCTTGCTGGAAGTAATCGCGAGCTTTGGACGCGTGATCCCTCGACGGACCTTCCGCCGACATAGCTTCCTCCGGCGTGGTCTGATTCCACCAGTACCGGCCCCTCAGATACGCGTCATACGCCTGAGGATCGACGGCGTGAACCTGCATGAACAGACTGTGCTCCTTGGGACTCAGCTTCACGCGAATCTGTTCAGTAATGGCCTGGGCAATTTCGTCTTGCAGGGCAAGGATGTCCTTCAAGTCGCGTTCATAGGTCCTGGCCCATAAGTGGTGGTCAGTGCTGGCCTCGACCAATTGCGCAGTAACACGCACACGGTTTTCGACGCGCGCAACCGAGCCTTCCACGACCGCATCGACCTGTAAATCGTGGCCGATTTGCGGCAGCGTTTCCTTGGAGCCTTTGAAGTGCATTGCGGAGGTTCGCGAGATGACCCGCAGTGAACCGATCTGGGCCAGGTTGGTGATCAACTCTTCGGTCATCCCGTCGGCGAAGTACTCCTGCCCTTTGTCGCCAGAAAGGTTCTGGAGCGGCAGCACCGCGAGCGAATGAATCGCCGGAGGGATTACCGCGGCTCTCTCGCCACCACGCCGCAGGTAAATGTATGCGCTCGTGCTGGCCAGCAGCAAAAGGACGAAGACCACCGTCGCAACGATTGCCCGCTGAGACCATGCGGCAGGCTGCACGGCCGCGACGTTTGTGCCGGGAGACGCCAGCCGCCGGCCGGGCTCGACAGGCGCCTGCGCAGCGGCCAGCCGGTCACGGCTCCCACGCGCCGCCTCGATGGCCTGCGGGGGCTGAGGCGACGCGGCACTGACAATCGGCGCGGGCTCGCGGTGCGCAGAGGTGGTGATCTGCTGGTGCTCGACCGGGACCACCGGTGCGATCAGCCGATAGCCGCGGCGCTGGACGTTCGCGATATAGATCGGATTCTTCTGGTCATCGCCGAGTGCGCGGCGCAAGCCGGCCACGGCCTGGTAGACGGAATGTTGCGTGACGGCAACGTCCTTCCAGACCGCATCGAGGAGCTGTTCGACGCTGACGACCCTGCCAGCGTGCTGAGCGAGGCAAACAAGCACCCGCATCGTACGCGGCTCAAGCTTGGCAGTTACGCCGCCTCGCGTGATTTGGTCGAGCCCCGGTTCTATGCGCCAGGCACCTATTCCAAAGGCCGTACGATCCGACGGCATCATCGCCTGGTTCACGTGACCACAGCCCCTTGCGCAGTATAACCGTGCAACGTCGCAGCTGCCGTATCCGCGATCTGGAACCTGCGGATGAAAGCCCCTGAGTCCGGGGAAGACCTGGCCTCACGGGGCGGATAAACCGGCATGCACGCCGCGAGTACCAACTCCTGCGGCGCGTCTGGCCGCCTTCACAAGTGCTGTTGCGCTCCGAGTCGGTGGCTTGCCAATCACGCACACCCTCGCACACGATTTCGGTCCCGCGCCGTGCGTTCCGACCACGTCGGTAGCGGATTATTCCGGCCATGTAATATCCGTAGTAATCCAACCTGAGGAGCCTGCGTGGAGACGATAGGCGAAGATCTGCGCCAGATGATCCGGACACCACTTGCCCGCTCGCATGTTGAGGCATTGCGGGCGGTGGGGAAGGTAGTGACGTATCCCAAGGGCACGCTCATGGCCCAGCCGGGCGAAAAGGCGAACCGCTTCGTGTACGTCGAGGAGGGCGAGATTGAAGTAGTTAATCCGTTCACTGGCGAGCGCCATTATCCGTCGACCATTGGGCCAACCCAGTTTATGGGGGAGGTCAGCCTGCTGTACGGCGGTACGGCTTCCTTGCCGCTGCGCACGGTAGTCGATACGCGAGTAATCGAAGTACCGCGTGAGACCTTCCTTACGCTCATCTCGCAGATCCCCGAGATGTCGGACATCATCATCACCGTG
>Ga0126381_100010376_pt1 | contig 10485 bp, 8 predicted proteins | sample PanSoiMetPlot_28_FD_96465 | JGI IMG/M metagenome (GOLD analysis project Ga0126381, IMG submission 96465) | Tropical forest soil microbial communities from Panama - MetaG Plot_28 | ecosystem: Environmental > Terrestrial > Soil > Tropical forest > Bulk soil | place: Panama | collected 2016-02-17 | reverse complement strand
CGAAGCGCCGCCAATTCCGATTAGGACTGCTCCCGATCGCGCTGCCCGCAGCAATCAGCATGAGTTCTAGCCGACAGCAGGGATTGGCTCGATAAGGCTCGGATCGTTGTTCTTGACGTTGCCGACGCGCGGACTGACCGGCCAGCATATAATCGCCTCTGAGGAGCAGGGCGCGAGGAAACGAGCAGCGCGATGCCCCGGTTCCGCGTTCTCTCTCCGCGTAGAACCGGACCAACATAGCGGGGCCGCCGCCTTCCCCACAACGCTCGCGTCGCCCGGCAAGCCGGCTTGCTCGCTGGAACTTCTCGCGAACTCCGTGTCACCCACGTGCCAACAGGTGGCGGATGTTCGCGTCACGTTCCGTCATTTCGAGGATGTAGGCGGCCCCGAGAATGGCGGCAAATCTGGCGGAAATGCAGGGGATACGGCAGGGTGTGACGCCGCCGGCCTCAACCGCATCAGGGATGTGCTGGCGGTCGGCGTGCTCGATGCGAGGGCCCGCATCGCATTGGCGGAGAACCGGGTTGAGGAGGCCCTCGGCCTTCTGCGGGAGGCGATGGCGAAAGAAGACGTGCTCGCTTATTCCGAGCCTGCCGATTGGTTCTTCCCCACTCGCCATCTCCTGGGCGCGGTCCTGGTCAAAGCCGGCCGGGCAGCGGATGCCGAACCGGTCTACCGGGACGACCTTCGCCGCAACCCGAACAATGGGTGGGCGTTGTTTGGACTGGCGCAGTCGTTGAAAATGGTGGGCCGCGGCGTCGACGCGACGGCGCTTCAGCAGCAGTTCGATATCGCCTGGAAGAATGCGGATGTGACTTTGGTCACCTCCGCCTTTTAGGCCACTGCCTCCTACGCGTAAAAGGCCGTGAGGCCATCCTTTATTGCCGGACTTAAGTTGCGCTGCGCCCGCAGCCTTTTAGCGTAGGCCGGATCGTCCGCCACACTCGCCGGGTCCAAAGGCAACGGCTCCAGTGGCTTGGAAAGAGTGGCGGCGAGTGACCTGTCCAAGGCCGCGTCCGGTCCGGTAGACTGTCCGGCAAGAGGCAGCCGCGGCCGCAGCGCGAAGCCGGTCGGCAGCTGCTCGTCGAGAGCAAGCCGCCATGGCGGCGCGCCGGCCGCCAGAGCACGACGTCCAGCGCCCCGCCCCGCGGCCTCGTCGGCGAGCAGGTTTGGCAGACGCTGTAACGCATCCGTCAACGCGGCGCGTGCATCGGCAAAGGATACCTGCGGCACCTTCGGGTCGCCTGGGCCGTAATCGACGGTGCGCTGCTCTCCGCCGACGGTCAGCTGTTCGCCAGTTGCGCCGAGCGACGTCATCAGCGCCGATTCACCAAGCACCGGGCGGCCGTTTATCATGACCAGCTGAATGTCGGTCTCCCGAGCGGCAATCAGACCAGCATAGGGGTCCGAACCGGAGGGCACGTCGACGATAATCAGATCCGCCCGCTTGCCAGGCTCCAGAGAGCCGACGCGCTTTCCCCATTTGACAATCGATGCGGGAGTGCGGGTCACCATTTCAACGACATCCTGGTCGGTCAGACCCAGTTTGTTGACTTGGTTGACCGCCTTGGCGACCTTCAGCTCGTTCAGCAGGTTCTTGCTTCCCGTGGGTGACCAGTCGGAACCGAGGCTGACCGGGACGCCCGCCGATTTTGCTGCAGCGATATCTGTCGTCCCGCCATAGAGCATCAGGTTGCTCAACGGCGACCACACCATCGAGCCGCCGTGCTCCGCCAATACGGCAAAGTCCTCCGGATGCAGCCCGGCGCAATGGATACCCGCCAGCGCCGAGCTGATGGCCCAGCTACCCTGACTGTTCTTCAACGCCAGGAAGGCTTTACGGGCTGTCTCGTCGAGGCCTTCGCTGAGATGCAGCAACAGGCAGGAGGCGCGATCGAGTGTCCTCTTGAACTGCGTCCATTTAGATGCCGCGATATCGGGGATGTGTGTGGAAGCCTTTGGAAAGTCATGATCGGCCGGGTCTTCGACCACACGCATCGCGCCGCCATAATAGGCTTCCAAGTGGTCACTCTTCAGGGAGATGCCCTGGCTGCTGGTGACCCCCGCAAGCAGGCACTTGGTTTCGACATAGCGCACCAGCGATGCGAGCAGGTGCGGATCGGTTGATTTCGAGATCGTGGTCATCGGATCCGAAACCAGATGTTTGTAGTCGCCATTGTCTTGCCATTGACCGCGGTCGGCAAATTTCTTCGGCACCGACCACATCGTCAGCGCATTATAGCTGAGGTGATTATGGAGCTCGATCAGCCCCGGGAATATGACCCCGAACGGGCCCACCATCGTTGCATTGGCAAAGCCGGACGGCGGGGAAGCGCCGCTGTCCTGAACTGCGACAATGTCTTGGCCATCGACGTAGACTGCACCCGCTTGCAGCACTGTGGAGGCTGCATCCATCGTGGCGACTCGCCCTCTCAACACGTATTTCATCTATTGCTCCCTGTTTAATCGCTACGATTGGCGTCAAGGGATTATGCCGGCAGGCACTTCGACCGATATTGTCCGGCGCTTTTCCGCGGCCGTACTTCCGGCACGGGTCGCCCACCCGTCAGTGCCGCGCATCCATGCCGGGATCCCGGCAGGAACATCGAACGGCGGAATGGCGACCAGCTCCTGCGGCTGGAAATTCGCGCCATACGGAACGAACGGACGGACCGCATCCGGATTGTGCACCGCCTGTCGCAGAGATTGCAGCGCTGAATTCCAATTCGTCAGCATTGCTGTAGTTGCTGCCTCGATCTGCTGTGGCGTGCCGCCGGCCGATTCCGGGGAGGTCGGATGCGGCACGTGGCGGTAGGGAAGCGCTGCGGCAACATCGCTGCTCTTCGTGAATTCCCGCCACGCAGTGTCTGCGAGCGACCCGAAGGAGACGACCGCTTCCAGCGAGCCGGAGGCAAGCAATGCCGAAAACCAGCGATTTCTATATCCGGCCACTGCCGCATCCTTGGTGTGCGGTGCGGCGCGGCCTTGATTATATATGCTGTAAAGGAAAGTGTTGATCATGACATAGCTGCGGTCGATGCCCAGCTTTGCCAAAAACCCCTGTACTCGGTGACCCGCGACGCCGATCAGGATACGGCGGACAACAGCCTCGTTTTGCGCGGGGTCCTGACCGATGCACAATACTCGCGCAGTGCCGTCCAGTCGTCCGCGATAGAATATCGGCCCCCACTCGACGCGGAAAGCGCTGTAAGGATAGGCCGACTCGTCCGGGGCTTGCTCACACAGGGTCACAAACGGTTCGTGGCAAATCCCGGGATCGAACGTTGTGGCCATTTCGGGAGTGCCTCATCTTGACGCGCCAGTCGGCCCCTGGTCGGACCACAAAGAACGATAGTCCAGGCGTTAGGGCGAGAGATGTGATCTAACTCACACTGATCGTTATTTTTCAGAGATCGATGCCCTGGCGGGTTCCAAAGGGCACTGCAAGCCTTGGCTGGGCGGAATCGGTCAGCGGCGGGGCTACGATGAGGGCCCAAGCTTCGGGGAAGGAGGGCCACTCGATGGTGCCCTCCTCCCTCGGAACAGCAACTATTCCCTAGGCGGGCATCTGCCCCATGAAGTCGCGCTTTCCGATCTCGATGCCCAGACTGCGCAGGATGTTGTAAGCAGTTGTCGTGTGGAAGTAGAAATTCGGCATTGCGAAGTGATAGAGGTAATTCTGGGCGCGGAATTTGCGCTCCTGACCACCGGCGGTGATCGTCACCTCCTGGTTCTCCCGGCCGTCGAGCTGGTCGGCCTTGAGCCCCTTGAGAAAATCGATCGTCTTGTCGATCCGGGCCTTCATCTCGGCATAGCTGTTGTCGATCGGCGGCAGACTCGGGACCTGGACGCCGGCGGCGCGTCCGGCGCCGAAAGCGTGCTCGCTCGCCTGACGCACTTGGCGGGCGAGGGTGAACATGTCGGGATAAAGCCGCTCGTTGAGGATGGTGTTTTCTTCCCATTTATGCGCGCTGGCGTGCGCCTCGGCCTTTTCAATGACGCCCTTGAGGCCGCCGAGCAGTTGCAAGAACACCGGCACCGATGCGTGGTACATGGAAACAGCCATGGCACGGTCCTCCTCATCGTTGATGACGTAAACGCGGCGCGATCTTAGCGGGAGCGAAAACGGGCGTGAAGCCCGTTGCCGCGGTTGACAGGTTACCGGCGGGCCGATACCACAGCATTCGGCTGAAGAAAAATACGGGCGGGCGGCCGCAAAAGGGAGGAATGGAGCGAGTGTTTTGCCGCCACTCCTAGAAGTCAGGGATCTCCACACCGAGTTTCGCACCGGGGCGGGTGTCGTGCCCGCGGTCGATGGCATTTCCTATACCGTCGAGCGCGGCGAGACGGTCGCGATCGTTGGCGAGAGCGGATCCGGCAAGACCGCCGGGGCCCTGTCGATCCTGCGCCTGATCCCCGATCCGCCGGGGCGCATCACCTGCGGCCAAATTCTCTTCGCCAACCGCGACCTGCTGCGGCTATCGGATGAGGAGATCCGGCAGGTGCGCGGCGGCGACATCGGCATGATTTTCCAGGAGCCGATGACCTCGCTGAACCCGGTGTTGACGATCGGTCGGCAAATCACCGAGTCGCTCGAACAGCACCGCGGGGCCGATCGCGCCACAGCCCAGAAACGGGCTGTCGAACTGCTGGGCCTGGTCGGCATTGCCGATCCGACGCGGCGGTTGAGGCAGTATCCGCACCAGCTCTCGGGCGGTATGCGGCAGCGTGTGATGATCGCGATCGCACTTGCGTGCGACCCTAAGCTGATCATCGCCGACGAGCCGACGACGGCACTCGACGTCACGATCCAGGCGCAGATCCTCGAACTGATGAAGCAGCTGACGCACCGGCTCGACGTGGCGCTGATCATCATCACACACAACCTCGGCGTCGTTGCGCGCTACGCCAATCGCGTCAACGTCATGTATGCCGGCCGCATCGTCGAGAGCGGCCCCGCCGCTCAGATCTACCACGATCCCCGGCATCCCTATACGATGGCGCTGCTGCGCTCGGTGCCGCGGCTCGACCGGCCGCGCCAGGCGCGTCTCGACCCGGTAGAGGGCCAGCCGCCCGACCTGACCAGGCTCGATGACGGCTGCTCGTTTCGGCCGCGTTGCCGGTTTGCCGTCGAGGCCTGCGCCGGGTCGCGCCCGCCGCTGCACCAGGTGGGCAAAGGCCCGCATTTCGCAGCGTGCTTCCGCAGCGGCGAAATCGCGAGCGCGGCCGCACCAGCAGCACGGCAGCGGCAGCCGGCGGTGGTTTCGTCGGTTCCTGATCACCCTCGCGACAAGAGGTAAGGATGACGATCGGTTCATGGTGGTTGGCGGCGGGGGCGGCGGTTGTCGCGCTCGGGGCCGCGGCGCTGGCGGCCGCGCCCAATGAGGAGGAGGCGCCTGCCAAGCGCGGCGGGGTGTTGACCTATACGATCCCGGCCGACGCGCCGCCGAGCTTTGACGGCCACCGCGAACAGACCTTCGCGACACTGCACTCGGCGGCGCCCTTCTACAGCGTGCTGATCCGGATCAATCCGGAGAACCCGTCCTCGACGACGGATTTCGTCTGCGATCTGTGCACGGCGATGCCGAAACCGACCGACGGCGGCAAGACCTACACCTTCAAGATCCGCGACGGCGTCAAATTCCACGACGGCTCGCCCCTGACCGCCGCCGATGTCGCGGCGAGCTGGCAGATGATTATCCATCCGCCCAAAGGGATGCTGAGCCCGCGCGAGAGCTGGTACGAGATGGTCGACACGGTGGAGGCGCCCGACCCTTCGACCGTCGTCTTCCATCTCAAATTCGCCACCGACGCGTTTCTGCCGGCGCTCGCCGACCCGTTCGCCTTCATCTACAAGAAGGAAATCCTCGATAAAGACCCGCGCTGGTACGAGAAGAACATCATGGGCTCGGGCCCGTTCAAATTCGCCGAATTCGAGACCGGGCAGTCGATCAGCGGCGTGCGCAACCCCGATTACTATCGCAAGGGGCTGCCTTATCTCGAAGGCTTCAAGGCGATCTACGCCGACAAACAGGCGGTAAGGCTCGACGCGATCCGCGCCGACCGCGCGGCGATCGAGTTCCGCGGCTTCCCGCCGGCGGCACGCGACGAGCTCGTCAAGGCATTGGGCGACAAAATCACGGTGCAGGAGAGCGATTGGAATTGCGGCAGTCTGGTCACGCCGAACCACAAGAAAAAGCCGTTCGACGATCCGCGCGTCCGCCGAGCCCTCACTCTTGCCATCGACCGCTGGCACGGCGGTCCGGCGTTGTCGAAAATCGCCAATGTCCGCACTGTCGGCGGCATCGTGTTCCCCGCCTCGCCGCTGGCGGCAACCAAAGAGGAGCTGCAGCAAATCGCCGGGTTCCGGCCCGACATCGAGAAGTCGCGCGCGGAAGCGAAGCGGCTGCTGAAGGAGGCGGGGGCCGAAGGGCTCTCGTTCGAGCTTTTGAACCGCAGTGTCGACCAGCCCTATAAATATGTCGGCACTTGGCTGGTCGACGAGTGGAGCAAGATCGGGCTGCACGTCACGCAACGGGTCATGCCCACTGGCCCGGAACTGGAGGCATTGCGCTCGGCCAATTTCGAGGTCGCGCTGGTCGCCAATTGCCGCGGGGTGCCCAATCCATTGCTGGACGTGCAGACCTTTCTGCCGAACTTTGCCGGAGCCTACGGCTATTACGAGGATCAGGCTGAGCTCGATCTCTACGACAAGATGCTCCGCGAGACGGATTTTGCCAAACAGCGGGCGTTGATGCGCGACTTCGAGAAATACGTCGCCGATGATCAGGCCCACCAAATCTGGATAGTGTGGTGGTATCGGATCGTGCCGCACCGGTCTTACGTTAAAGGATGGAAGATCAGCCCCAGCTATTACCTCAACCAGGATCTGGCAACGGTGTGGCTCGATAAATAATGGCAGATGATAAACAGGATGCGCTACTGGGAGGAATTCCAATGGAGGCGAAATCAGCGATACTGGCGGCAGGTCTTGGCGCTCTGCTGATCGCGGCGGCTTCCACTGCGCTGGCGGACGAAACCCCGAAACATGGGGGCATTCTCAATTACGTGATCCCAGCTGACGCGCCGCCCAGCTTTGACGGGCATCGAGAAACCACCTTTGCAACGATCCACTCGGCGGCACCCTTTTACAGCCTGCTGATCCGCGTCGATCCGAACAACCCGTCCTCGACGACGGGGTTTGTGTGCGACCTCTGCACGGCGATGCCACAGCCGACCGACGGGGGCAAGACTTACACTTTCAAAATCCGTGAGGGCGTCAAATTCCATGACGGCTCGCCGCTCACCGCTTCGGACGTCGCGGCTAGCTGGGAGCACATCATTCACCCGCCCGAGGGTGTTCTAAGTCCGCGCGAAAGCCATTACGTGATGGTCGACACAGTGGAGGCGCCCGATCCGACGACGGTGGTCTTCCACCTGAAATTCGCGACGAGTGCATTTCTGCCGGCGCTCGCCGACCCCTACAGCTGGATCTACAAGAAGGAAACGCTCGACAAGGACCCCCGCTGGTACGAGAAGAACATTCTCGGCTCGGGCCCTTTCAAATTTGCCTCTTACGAGACCGGCCAGTCGATCAAGGGCGTGCGCAACCCGGATTATTACCACAAGGGGCTTCCCTATCTCGACGGCTTCACCGGGATCTACGCCGACAAGCAGGCGGTTCGGGTGGACGCGATCCGGGCCGACCGCGCGGCGATCGAGTTCCGCGGGTTTCCGCCCTCGGTGCGCGACGAGCTCGTCAATGCGCTCGGCGACAGGATCACTGTGCAGACCAGCGATTGGAACTGCGGCAGCTTTATCGAGCCCAACCACAAGAAAAAGCCGTTCGACGACGCGCGGGTGCGCCGCGCGTTGACACTGGCGATCGACCGCTGGCACGGCGCGCCACAGCTTGCCAAGATCGCCAATGTGCACACGGTGGGCGGCATCGTCTTTCCCGGCTCGCCGCTGGCGGCGGACAAGGAGGAATTGCAGGACCTCGCCGGCTTCGGGCCCGACATCGATAAATCGCGCGACGAGGCGAAGCGTCTGTTGAAAGAGGCCGGGGCGGAGGGGCTCAGCTTCGAGCTTTTGAATAGAAACGTCGACCAGCCCTACAAATACAACGCCACCTGGGTGATCGACGAATGGAGCAAGATCGGTCTTCACGTCACGCAGCGCGTCGTGCCGACCGGTCCCTGGTTCGAAGCCATGCGGCAGGGTAATTTCGACATCGTCCTGGCCGGCAATTGCCAGAGCGTCGTCAACCCGCTGCTCGACGTGCAGCGGTATTTGCCAAATTATGCCGCGAACTACGGCCAGTTCGAAGACCAGCAGGAGATCGCCCTTTACGACAAAATGCTGCATGAGACCGATTTCAACAAGCAGCGCGCATTGATGCGCGACTTCGAGAAATACGTGCTCGATAGGCAAGCGCACGAGATCTTTTTACTGTGGTGGTATCGGACGGTGCCCTACCGGTCATACGTAAAGGGCTGGAAGATCAGCCCGAGCCATTACCTCAATCAGGATCTGGGGACTGTATGGCTCGACCGATAGGCTTCTCCTGGGTTGGCATCGGTGTCTGCACCCGGTTTTCGTCGCCCCCGCGAAAGCGGAGGCCCAGGGCAACCCCTGCGGCCTTGCAGGCCTGGGTTCCCGCTTTCGCGGGAACGACGATATTACTCACGACATTTGCATTGCTGCTGGGTGCGATGCCCGTGCCGTCGTTCGCGGACGAGGAGCCGAAACGCGGCGGCACGCTCACCTATATGATCCCGGCGGATGCGCCGCCGAGCTTCGACGGCCACCGCGAGAGCACCTATGCGACGGTGCATTCGGTTGCGCCGTTCTACAGTGTGCTGATCCGCGCCGATCCGGAGAACCCGGCGGATATAACCCGTTTTGTCTGCGATCTCTGCACCGAGATACCGCAGCCAACCGATGGCGGCACGACCTACACCTTCAAGATCCGCCAGGACGTTAAATTCCACGACGGCTCGCCATTGACTGCAGCCGACGTGGCGGCGAGCTATGTGAAGATCGTCTTTCCCGCCAATGGCCAGTTGAGCGCACGCTCCAGCAACTATCTGATGGTGGACAAAGTCGAGGCGTCCGACCCGACCACTCTCGTATTTCACCTGAAATTTGCGACCAGCGCGTTTTTGCCGGCGCTCGCCGATCCGTTCAATTTCATCTACAAAAAAGCAACCCTCGACAAGGACCCGCGCTGGTACGAGAAGAACATTCTCGGCTCCGGCCCCTTCAAACTTGTCGAATACCAAGTGGGCCAGTCGATCAAGGGCGAGAGGAACAAGGAATATTACCATAGAGGGCGGCCCTATCTCGACGGCTTCACCGGCATTTATGCCGACAAGCAGGCGGTGCGGGTCGAGGCGATCCGCAGCGACCGCGCCGCGATTGAATTCCGCAGCATGCCGCCCGCGGCGCGCGACGAGTTGGTCAAGGCCCTCGGCGACAAGATCACGGTGCAGGAGAGCGACTGGAACGTTGCCAGCGGCGTCACTCCCAATCACAAGCGGAAGCCCTTCGACGATCCTCGGGTCCGACGAGCGCTGACCTTGGCGATCGACCGTTGGAACGGCGCGCCGGCGATATCCAAGATCGCGATTGTCAAGACGGTGGGCGGGATCGTGTTCCCCACCTCGCCGCTCGCCGCGACCCGGCAAGAGCTGGAACAGATCGCCGGGTTCTGGCCCGATATCGAAAAATCGCGGGCGGAAGCGCGGCGTCTGTTGAAAGAGGCCGGGGCCGAGGGGCTCTCCTTCGAGCTCCTCAACCGCAATGTCGACCAGCCTTTCAAGTATGTCGCGACCTGGCTCATCGACGAGTGGAGCAAGATCGGGCTCAATGTGAAGCAGCGGGTCGTGCCGACCGGCCCCTGGTTCGAGGCGATGCGCAACGGCGATTTCGACGTCGTTCTCGAAGCCCCTGGCCACGGCATGGTGAACCCGCTCCTCGATATACAGAAGGCCCTACCCGCGACGCTCGACAGCGAAAACTACGGCAACTATGACGACCCGCAGGAGGTCGAGCTTTACGAAAAGATGCTGCGCGAGACCGACCCCGTGCGGCAGCGGGCCATGATGCGCCAGTTCGAGAAATTGGTGCTGGACGACCAGACACACATGATCTGGGTATTGTGGTGGCACCGTATCGTGCCCTACCGGTCCTATGTGAAGGGCTTCAAGATCGCGCCGACGCATTTCATCAACCAGGATCTAGCGACGATCTGGCTCGACAAATGAGAAAGCAGGGAGGAACCGTGAAACTCAAAACGGTGGTGGTTGCCGCCTTTATCGAAATGTTGGCATCGGTTACGTTCGCGGCGGCCGATGAGGAGCCGAAATCTGGTGGTACCCTGACCTATATGATCCCGGCGGACGCGCCGCCGAGCTTCGACGCGCATCGTGAGGAGACCTACGCGACGATCCACTCGGCCGCACCCTTCTACAGCGTCTTGAT
>Ga0126381_100010375_pt1 | contig 10485 bp, 10 predicted proteins | sample PanSoiMetPlot_28_FD_96465 | JGI IMG/M metagenome (GOLD analysis project Ga0126381, IMG submission 96465) | Tropical forest soil microbial communities from Panama - MetaG Plot_28 | ecosystem: Environmental > Terrestrial > Soil > Tropical forest > Bulk soil | place: Panama | collected 2016-02-17 | reverse complement strand
TCGTACCGTCCGCTCTTCGCCGCCACGTCCTGGGTCACCTGCGTCCGGAGCTGGTCCTCGGGCAGGGTCACGATCTTGACCTGAATGTCCGAGTGCTTGCCCTGGAACTCGGGGACAAGCTTTTTCAAGTCCGCCATCTGGGGGTTGTCGACGGCGGCCACCGTGATGGTCGTCTGTGCGCCGCCGCCGCCGCCACCTCCGGCACCCGGACTGCACGCCGCTGCCGCGAGCACGGCGATCACCAGCCCTGCAAGCCTTGTCGCCAAAGATCTGGAGACGGCGGGTGCGCGTTCCGGGAGCCGAAACGGCATATCCGCAAGCGGGTTGTGCATCCCTTCTCTCCTCCTCCGCCACCGCTGGCCGGGTGGCGCTTGAGACAACGTTGTTCGGCAACCGTAGCACATGCCGTCAGGCTTGTCTAGGGGTACCATTGCTATCGTCAGGCCGGCGTCGAAGGAGGTTCGGGTGCCTTGACGCCGATCGGAAATAAGGAGGGTGGGAAAACGTTGTCGAGCAGAGAGCTCCCTGTAGGCCGGCCCCCGACCATGAGGGACGTCGGCGCGCTCGCCGGAGTCAGCTTGAAGACGGTGTCGCGAGTCATCAACCGGGACCCGACCGTTTCTTCCGAGATCGTGACGCGCGTTCGCCGGGCGGTTGAGCTGCTCGACTACCGGCCCAACCTCGCCGCCACGAGCCTGCGCCGGGCGGACCGCAAGACGGCGACCATCGGCCTCCTGCTCGAGGATGTCGCCAACCCGTTCTCGTCCGCCCTGCACCGGGCCATCGAGAACGTGGCGCGAGAGCGGGGCATCATGGTCTTCACCGGGAGCAGCGACGAAGACCCGGAGCGGGAGCGAGAGGTGCTGGCGGCCTTCGCGTCGCGGCAGGTCGACGGCCTGATCGTGGTCCCCTCCGGTCTCGGCCAGGGCACCTTTCTTATGGAGCGGCGCCGCTCAGGCCTGCCCATCGTCTTCCTCGACCGCCCTGGAGCGGTCCCGGCAGCAGACAGCGTGACCGTCGACAACCGCGTCGGCGCGTCTTCAGCCGTGCGCCACCTCGCGCAGCACGGGCATCGAAGGATCGCGTTCCTGGGCGACCTGCACACGATCTGGACCGCGGTCGAACGCGAGCGCGGGTACCTGGACGGGCTGGCATCGGTCGGGATCCCACTTGATCCCTCCATCCTCCGGCGGAACGTCCGCGGCGCAGGGTCGGCCGAGAAGGCTGTGACCGACCTGCTCACCTCCGAGGATCCCCCGACGGCGCTCTTCACCGCCCAGAACCTCATCACGATCGGAGCCGTGTGGGCCCTGAAGCAGCTCCGGCTCCACCACCACGTCGCGCTCGTAGGCTTTGACGACGTTCAGCTTGCCGGCCTGCTAGATCCGCCGATCTCGGTGATCGCCCAGGATCCACCCGCGCTGGGGCATACCGCAGCCCGGCTGCTCCTTGCGCGCCTCGATGGCGACGACAGCCCACCCCGGCATGTCGTAGTGCCCACCAGACTGGTGCCGCGCGGTTCCGGTGAGATTCCCGCCTACGCCGGACCGGGAGATTCAGGAGGCTGAGATGGTGGTCGTCTGCGGCGAAGGTCTGGTCGACATGGTGCCCACCCCGTGTAGTGGAGGTCAGGGCTACGTGCCAAGGCCGGGCGGTTCGCCGTTCAACGTGGCCATCGGGCTGGCCAGGCTCGGCGTCCCGGCTGCGTTCCTGGGCCGTCTCTCCGGGGACAGGTTCGGCCGCAGCCTCGTGCAGCATCTCCGGGACAACGCTGTTCACCTTCGCTACCTTCGGGATGGGCCCGAGGTCAGCCGACTTGCCTTTGTTCTGAACGAACCTGGTCAGGAGGCCCAGTACGTCTTCTATTCAGACAACTCGGCCGATCGGAACCTCCTCCCTGCCGATCTGCCAGACAGCTTCGCAGACGACGTCACCGCCATTCACTTCGGCTCGATCTCGCTGATGGTCGAGCCGTCTGCATCCACGCTGGAGCAGTGCATGCGGCGAGAACAGGGCGTCCGGCTCGTCACTCTCGACCCCAACGTCAGGCCGCAGCTCATCGCAGACGCTGACAGGTACCGCCATCGACTGGAGGGCTGGGTCCAGCTGGTGGACCTGGTCAAGGTGAGTCGGGCGGACCTGGACTGGCTCTATCCGGAGGTCTCCGTGAGCGATGTGGCGCAGAGGTGGCGCGGGCTTGGCGCTGGCGTCGTTCTCGTGACTCTGGGTGCTGATGGGGCGATCGCGTTCGGCGCGGCTGGTATGGCAACCCGGCCGGCCATTTCCGTCCAGGTCGTCGACACTGTCGGTGCGGGAGACGCCTTCACCGCCGGAGCCCTGGCCTGGCTCCACCAGTCGTCCCTCCTCGACCGGTCAGCGTTTGATGCGATTACGACCAGCGAGCTGTCAACACTGCTGAGTTACGCAAACCTGGTGTCTGCGGTGACCTGCACCAGGGCGGGAGCTGATCCGCCGCGTCTCGATGAGCTGATCGACTTCCGGCCGGACGGTGACCCCAATACTAAGTCTTTACTTATTTAAGATCTAACTAATATAGTGTCAATCATGCAGGCGTTTGACGTCCTGGGCGACCCGGTCCGGCGCCGCATCCTGGAGCTGCTGGCCGGCGGCAAGCAGACCGCCGGCGCGATCACCGCGGTGATCCGCGCCGAGTTCGGGATCTCCCAGCCGGCGGTCTCCCAGCACCTGCGCGTCCTGCGCGCAAGCGGGTTCACAACGGTGCGCGCCGACGGCACCCGCCGTCTTTACGCGGTTGCCCCCGCGCCCCTGCGGGAGGTCGATCTGTGGCTGGAGCGCTTCCGAGGGTTCTGGGGCCAGCGCCTGGACGCCCTGGCCACCGAGCTGGCGCGTGGCGAGCGGGAAGGCCGCACCAGGCACACGGCGGGACCTTCCAGCTCGAGGGCAACGCCGGCGGCGAGATCCTCCAAACCGGCGGCTGACCGGCCCCGGTGAGCCGTTCCGCCGCTGACGCGCGGGCTGCATCGCACGCCTCCACAAGGGCGCCCAGGTCGCGGATGCGCGATGGCGTATGCTCGCTTGCGAGCACCTCAGGAACAGCGAAAGGAGTGGCGGATGAGCAGGGTACGGGTACTCGTTGGTACACGCAAAGGCGCGTTCGTTTTGACGTCCGACGGGAAGCGCGAACAGTGGGAGGTCAGTGGTCCTCAGTTTGCGGGCTGGGAGATCTATCACCTCAAGGGCTCGCCCGCTGACCCGGATCGGCTGTATGCGTCCCAGTCCAGCAGCTGGTTCGGACAGGTGATTCAGCGCTCCGACGACGGTGGCAAGACGTGGGAGTCGGCCGGCAACGAGTTCGCGTACGACGGCGTCCCGGGCACTCACCAGTGGTATGACGGCACCCAGCACCCCTGGGCGTTTGCGCGAGTCTGGCACCTCGAACCTTCGTTGACCGATCCGGACACCGTCTACGCCGGGGTGGAGGACGCCGCCATTTTCCGCACGGTCGACGCCGGTAGGACGTGGCAGGAGCTCTCCGGGCTGCGCCGCCACACCTCGGGGCCCTCATGGCAGCCGGGAGCCGGCGGGATGTGCCTGCACACGATCCTGCTCGATCCAACCCGTCCCGATCGGATCTTCGTGGCCATCTCCGCCGCGGGTGCCTTCCGGACAGATGACGGCGGCAACACGTGGCGGCCGATAAACCGTGGTCTGCACTCCGATGGCATGCCCGACCCCGATGCGGAGGTCGGTCACTGCGTCCACCGCCTCGCGATGCACCCGTCGCGGCCAGGCGTGCTCTTCATGCAGAAGCACTGGGACGTCATGCGGAGCGACGATGCCGGCGAGTCATGGCGCGAGGTCAGCGATAACCTGCCCTCCGACTTCGGGTTCCCGATCGACGTTCACGCACATGAGCCGGAAACCATATACGTCGTACCGATCAAGAGCGACTCGGAGCACTTCCCACCCGATGGGAAGCTGCGCGTGTATCGCAGCCGCACCGGCGGATGCGAGTGGGAGGCGCTCACCAGAGGTCTGCCGCAAAGCGATTGCTACGTCAACGTGCTGCGGGACGCGATGGCCGTCGACTCGCTCGATTCATGCGGCGTCTACTTCGGTACCACCGGTGGACAGGTGTACGCATCGGCAGACGCGGGTGACAGTTGGGCGCCCATCGTCCGTGATCTGCCAGCTGTCCTGTCCGTCGAGGTCCAGACGCTGGCTTGATACGAGTCGTGCTCCCCGCGCACCTGCGAACGCTGGCGCGCATCGATGGGGAGGCTGAGGTCGAGGTCGAGGGTCCGGCTACGCAGCGCTCCGTGCTCGACGCGCTCGAGGCCAGATATCCGATGCTGCGCGGGACGATCCGCGACTACGCCACGCAGAGCCGGCGGCCGTTCGTGAGGTTCTTCGCCTGCGAAGAGGATCTCTCGCACGAGGCACCGGACGCCCGGCTGCCCGACGCGATCGCAACGGGCGCGGAACCGTTCATGATCGTGGGGGCCATAGCCGGAGGTTAGCGTCCCACAGCCCAGCCGCTTGGACGATCGCGGCGCCGCGGCCGCTGGACGGCGAGTTCCTCGCGTTCAGTTCTCAATCCGGCGTAGTAGCCTGCAATGAGGGCGCCGGAATGAAACATGGATGACGTGTTCCTGCTCGTGTTGCCAACCCTTGTGGTCTTCGGTATAGGCATAACGTTCGTCCTGCGGCATGTGGTGAACGCGGGCGGAGAACGCTATCAGTACAGGGAGTATCGGCTCGACGAGCCGATCGACAAGCAGGACGGCAAGCGAGGCGATGGTGGCGGTGCTCGCGACCCGACATCCAGGAACTGAGGGCTGGCCAACGCTGTTACCGCGACGGCAGAGCCAGCCCATGCGTTCTGCGATGCGGGCCGCCTCGGCGCGACTCCGAGCCTCCAGCTTCTGGATCGCCAAGGAAAGGTGGTTTCGGACTGTCCCTCTCGATAGGAACAGCGTCCGGGCGATCTCCGGGATGTCGGCGCCGCGATCTGTGGCAGCGAGCACCTGACGTTCCCGCTCCGTCAGTGGACTCACTCCCTCACTCAGGGCCGCCGCAGCCAGGCCAGGGTCGACCACGCGCTCCCCAGTCGCCGTGCGCCGGATGGCGAGTGCCAGCTCCTCTGGTGGAGCATCCTTGAGCAGGAAGCCGGCGGCCCCCGTCTCCATGGCCCGCCGTAGGAAGCCGGGCTTGCCAAAAGTAGTGAGGATCAAGGAGCGGCACCTCGGCAGCTCGGCTCTGAGAGCCGCTGCTGCTGCGATCCCGTCAAGGCCGGGCATCTCGATGTCGAGCAGGGCGACGTCGGGCTCAGCCCGCACCGCCGCGTCTACCACCTGATTGCCGCGGGATACTTCGGCGACTACGACGATGTCTTGCTCAAGGCCCAGCAGCGGCCTTGAGCGCGCCGAGGACCATCGCCTGGTCCTCAGCGACAAGCACGCGGATCACTGGCCGCCGGCCGATGACAGCCTGGGTGACCTGGCCGCCGGCATCGAACCGTCGACTGGAGCCATGACGGTGAGCCGGAAGCCGCGGGCGAGCATGCCTCCGGCCTGAACATGACCCCCGATGGCATCGACCCGCTCCTTGAGGCCGCGCAGTCCAGAGCCGGTGGCTGACAACACTCCGCCGGCCCCGTCGTCAACGATGTCCGCCCGGCCCTGGCCGTTCTCGCGGACCAGGACGATGCTGCAGTGGGCCGCGCCGCTATGCCGGATGACATTGGTGACGCCCTCGCGGATTGCCCATCCAAGGACGGCCTCGGTCTCCGTCGATAACGCACCGACAGACTGTTCGACGTCGCAGCCGATCCCGGCAGCTCGCAGTGCCGTTCGCGCGGCCGTGATCTCAGTCGCCAGGGTGGGCTGCCGGTTTCGTCATTGCCCACTCAACCTCCTCATTCCTCCTGGGGATGCTCCAGACGGCGGCAATCCTGATCACGGCCGGACTCCTTTTCAAGGTTCAGCTCGACGTTCTGTCGCTGTTCCTCCTGCTGGCCCTGGGCTACCTCGTCTTCCTCGCCATGGGCCTCGCGATCAGCGGCTGGATCCGCGACCCGCAGAGGGCCACTGCCATAGCCCAGAGCGTGGCCTTTCCGATGATTTTCATCGCCCTGCTTTCCGCCGCCCTTCCCGCCAGCATCACGTCCGTTACGAGGTTCTTGCCGGTGTCCTACGTCACTGAGGGCATGCAGCGTCTCGGTGAGGGAGCACAACTCGGAGCGATCGAAGTGGACCTATTCTGGCTGGCCGGTTGGGCGATCGTTCTGCTGGTCGCAGCGGGGCGCGTCTTCCGATGGGACTGAGGGCGGTTACCGGCGGTAGAGAGGGCTGGACCGCTCCAACTTCCTCCGTCCGCTGCATTCGACGAACCATCAGCGCGGCGACAAACAGGACTCCCACGGCGGGCCGGTCGATGAAAGAAATCTCATGCTCACTTCATCGTTCGGACCATCGCCGGGCGGCAGTATCGGTGCGTGACGACGACCGGCGACCGAGCCGGCCCGGGGACCGGCATCGGGTACCTCTGGCGTCGCAGCGGCCGGCTGCGGCTCGCGGCGGGCCTGGCCGTCGCCGGTGCGGGCATCGACCTCGCCCGGCCCTGGCCACTTGTGCTCGTGGTCGACAACGTGGTCGACCGGCGGCCACCCGGCCAACCATGGGCCACGCTGCTCGCGCCCGTCGGCTACAGCGCTCTCGGGCTCGCGCTGGCCGCCGGCCTCGCCCTGATGAGCCTGGCACTGGCAGGCGCCCTGGTGAGCTTTCTGGGCTCATATCTGGCCGACGCAAGCGCAGAGCAGATCGGAGGCGACCTGCGCGCCGATCTGCACACGCGGCTTTTGAGCCTGTCCCTCGACTTCCACGACCACCAGCGGGCCGGCGAGCTGGCTGCGCGGCTCACCAACGACGTCAGTCGAGTGCAGGAAGCCCTCGCGGCCACGGTGACAAACGTGCTGCCGCACTCCGTCACGTTGATCGGGACGGCGCTGGTGCTGCTTGCCATCAATCCAGCCCTGGCACTCGCCTGCCTGCCGGTCGTGACCGCAGGCACATTGGTTGTCGCGGACATGCGTCAGAGGCTGGTTGTGGCGCACGTGGAGCAGCGCGACCGGCTGGGGGACACACTGGCTCGAGCCGTCGAGGTGATGCGCAATGTGCGGCTGGTTCAAGCGCTTGCTTACAAACCTGGTGTCGAGCGCTCGTTTCGAGCCCGCAACCTGGACGTCGTGCGCTCGGGGCTGAGGGTCGCCGAGCTGACCGTACGCCACGAGCCAACCGCTGGCATCATCGTGGCCGCCGGGGCCACGCTCGTGCTCTGGATCGGCGCTTACGCTGTCCTGGCGGGCCGGATGACCGTCGGCGTTCTCGTGGTCGTCCTCTGGTACGTGATGGCGCTCAATGTGCCGGCCCGGTCGCTTACGTGGTTGACCTCGGTTCTGGGCCGGGGCCTTGCCAGCTGGGAGCGGGTGGCCGAGATCGTGGGAGACGACCACGAGACGGCGTCCGAGGCAGATCAGGCGCCTATCTTGCCAAGCCCTCGCGAGGCGATCGTCCTCCGGGGGGTTTCATTCAGATACTTCCCGAGCCAGCCCGTTTTGAACGAGCTCGACCTTCGTATTCCAGCGACCGGCACGCTTTGCATAGTCGGCCCCACGGGGGCCGGCAAATCGACGCTTCTGAGCCTCCTCCTGCGCTTCTACGACCCACAGGAGGGTGCGATCGAGGTCGACGGCGTAGACCTCAGATCGTTCGACCTGCAATCAGTTCGAGAGCGCATCGCCCTGATCCCGCAGGACCCGGCTCTGTTCGATGGCAGCCTGCTGGAGAACATCGCGATCGGCCGGCCCAACGCCAGCCAGACCGAGCTGATGGAGGCGGCACGTCAGGCCCTGGTGGACGACTTTGCGCAAGCTCTGCCAGAGGGCTATCACTCCCGGGTCGGCGAGGGAGGTACGCCGCTGTCGGCAGGCCAGCGGCGCTGCGTCGCGCTGGCCAGGGCGCTGGTACGCCAGGCTCCGATACTGCTGCTCGACGATCCGACAGCGGGGCTTGACGCCGAGTCGGAGAGTCGCCTCCTTGCCGCCATCCGGCGTGCTCCGGGCACTCGGACCGTGATCATGGTCACCCAGAGGCTGACTGCGGCCAGCGAAGCCGACAGGGTGGTGGCCATCCGTGACGGTCGGATTGTGGAGGCCACGCCGCCGGCGCAGCCCGCCCTGCCGCCGGCGCAGTCGGCCCTGCCGCGTCCGGCGGCCGTGCAGCCTCAACCGCGCGAGGGATGATGCACAACGAAGCACCCGACATCGACCCCACACCGCGGTACCGGCCAGGAGAGCGCATCTCCGAAGGGCTCTTCGCCTGGGAGCGGCTGGGCGAGGGCACCCGAACCGAATCCTGGCTGGCCTGGAGCGTGCCTCTTTGGAGCCACGTCGTCGTCAAGCTGCCGCATGACGATCAGATCGACGATCGGAGGGCGGCAATCCGGCTCTGGCGCGAGGCCCGAATGCTTCGTCGGCTTGCCCATCCCGGCGTGCAGCGGCTGCTCGACGATAGACACGGCGATCTGGTGCCTCACCTCGTGCTGGAGTACGTCGAGGGACCGACGCTGGCCACGCTGCTGGACGAAGACGGTCCACTCCTGGCCGGCGACGTCGTCCGCCTCGGTCTTCAGCTGGCCGCCTGCCTTCATTACGTCCACGGCAAGGGCCTGGTGCATCTCGACGTCAAGCCTGGCAACGTGGTCCTGCGGGACGGCCGGGCCGTGCTGCTCGACTTCGACATCGCCCGGCCGGCAGGCCAACCCGCTCCTCGAGGCCGCCCACACGGCACGCGCGCCCATATGGCCCCTGAGCAATGCCTTCGGGCCCAGGCCGACCCCAGGATGGACCTGTTCGCACTGGGCACAGTCCTGTATGAGCTCGCAACGGGCCGGCCATCATTCGAGCGCGACCCGTCGGTTGAGTATTGCGAGTTCCCCCAGCTCCTCATGGCTCCCGCAAGGGCTCAGGTCCTCCAACCGACACTGCCGGTGGCGGTTGACGTCGCGATCCACGCACTCCTGGAAAAGGACGCGACCCGGCGACCTCAAACGGCACTGGAGGCGCTGCGACTGTTAGCTGCCGCCCTGCCTCCGGGTGATGGCGGCACCTGGCCGGCGTTCGTCGACGGCCTGCTGCACGCGGCCGCACCCGCATCGCCGGACAGTGAGAAGACTCTCATCTCCGTCTCATCGTGGGTGAGAACTGGGGAGCGACGCTGATCCTCGTGATCATCAAGACCTGCCTGGCCGGTCTGGTCGTCGTGGGGGTCGCGACCTTCGGCATGGCCGCCGGATCTGGGACCGTCCTGGCCCACGACTGCAACGATCCGTGGCACTGGTCGTCAAGCGGCTCGGGTTCCCACCACGACGGCGGCCACGACAACTGCCCTATCCCCCAGCCAGCTCCGACTGGCGCCGGCAAGCCGGCCTATACGCCGGGTCCACCCCTGGCGGGCGGCGTCGCGTCGGCGCTGCAACCGGAACCGACACCCAGCGGCCAGGCGGCTGTCCTGGCTCCGCAGACACCCGTGGCCCGCCGGCCAGAGGCTGCCGGCATCCCACCGGCGGAAGGGTCACGCGTCGCTGCAAGCTCGGGTGGCTCTGGCGTGTCCGGGATCGCGCTCGCCCTGGTCGCAGCTGCGGTGATCACACTCCTGATGCTGATACGTGCCGGCTTCCGGGCGCGGCGGCGGCTTGGAGACGGTGTGGATGCAAGGTGGCCCGAGGCCTGAGGGAGCTCGAAGAATGGCCGGTTTCCTCCGGCCCTACCGCTTGCCGCTTCTACTGGCCGGCACGCTCGTTCTTGTCGAAACAGCGTTAGATCTGGCGCGTCCCTGGCCCTTGCTCATCGCTGTCGATCACGCCATCGCCCACCGGGGTCTGCATGTCAACGGGGTCCCGGCGCTCGATCGGCTTGACCCGCTGGCGCTGGGCGGGCTGGCCGCCGCGCTCATCGTTGGCCTGGCATCGATCAGCGCTTTGATCGGGTACCTCACCTCTTACTTGACGGCTGCGGCCGCCGAGCGAATCGGAGCCGACGTCAGGGCAGAGCTTCACGCCAGCATGCTGCGTCTGCCGCCGCGCTTTCACGACCGCAACCGCACAGGCGATCTGACCACGCGGCTGACCGCGGACGTCGGCCGCCTGCAGGACATGCTGGTGGCCTGGCTGTCCAGCCTGCTGCCGCGAGGCCTGACGCTGGCAGGCATGCTGGCCGTCCTCTTCCTGGTGGACCCGGTGATGGCTGCGGCAGGCCTCGCCGTGATGCCTCCACTGGGGTTGCTTGCGATTGCGCGACGGCGCCGTGTGCGAGCTGCACAGCGCGACTACCGCGGCCATCAAGGGGCGCTCGCCTCGCACCTCACCGAAGTGGTCAGACGTGTACGCCTGATCCAGGCATTCGGCGCCGAGGCACATGCGCAGCAGTCCTTCGCAGCCCGGAAC
>Ga0126381_100010374_pt1 | contig 10488 bp, 10 predicted proteins | sample PanSoiMetPlot_28_FD_96465 | JGI IMG/M metagenome (GOLD analysis project Ga0126381, IMG submission 96465) | Tropical forest soil microbial communities from Panama - MetaG Plot_28 | ecosystem: Environmental > Terrestrial > Soil > Tropical forest > Bulk soil | place: Panama | collected 2016-02-17 | reverse complement strand
TCGACGCCACGATGTCGAGGCAGGTACGGCCGCAGGTAGTCCGCCCCGCTGCGCCATTTGTTTGCTGCCCCCCTGCGGGTTCGACGCCGGTAGTGGAGGCAGCCGGCGGCGACCTGGATCAGGCCCTTGTAGAAGCCGCGGTCAGGACCGTGGCGGTCGGGCGTCCAGGCCTCCTCCCAGGCCTCGTGGGCCTCCCAGTAGAGGCCGCGGTTGAACAGCTCGATGCCGCGCTCCAGGCTCACGTGTGTGGATGCTAGAGGCTTGGGATCAACCGTCATACTCGGCTCATGTCAGAAGCGGTCGCCGAGTACCGCAGGCTGAACTTGTCGAGCGACCCGATCTACCGCTACGTCCGTGTTACCAAGCCGGGGGGAGTCCCCGGCGTAGTGGCCGAGCAGGACGTCATGGACAACGCCTGGCTCCAGCGTCTGCGTCGCATCCACCAGCTTCAGAGCGCGTGGTGGGTCTTCGCCACGGCTGAGCACTCCCGCTTCCAGCACTCGCTGGGAGCCATGCACCTCGCCGGCGAGTGGGGCAAACACCTTTATCCGACGCTGCGCCGGCACCTCACCGGGGTGCCGTCACAGCCCCTGGTCGTCGAGACGCTTCGCCTGGCTGGCCTTGTGCACGACATCGGCCACGGGCCGTTCGGCCACTTCTTCGACGAGAACTACCTGAACCGCTGGGGCATCGATCACGAGGTGGTCGGGCGCTGTGTGGTTCTCGATGAACTGACCCCGCTGATCGCCGAGATTCGCGCCTCTCCGGACGCAGACTTCGAGCCGGGCGAAAGTATCGATCCACGCTGGGTGGCTTTCCTGATCTCTCCTGAGCCCCTGGAGGGCCTTACCGCCCCGCCCTGGCTGGAAGTGCTGAGGCCGCTGCTGGTCGGCCCCTATTCGGCCGACAACATGGACTACGTCCCCCGCGATTGCTACATCTGCGGGGTGGCGGTGGGACCGGTCGATGTGCAGCGGATCATCCACTACTCCTTCATCTCCGAGCAGGGCTTGACGCTACACAGTCACGGCGCCGAGGCGCTGTTCATGTTTCTGAACGCCCGGCTCTATCTGTACCACCAGGTCTATTTCCACAGGACCGTCAGACGGATCGATCTCCAGCTGCGCGAGATATTCGCGCCCACCATCGACCGCGTGCTTGGGGGCAACCCGCTGGAGCGGCTGCCGAAGTTCCGGCAACTGAACGAGTGGTCGCTCCTGAGTGAAGTTGATCGGTGGGCGCAGCACGAGGATCCCGACCTTCGCGTTTTGGGCAAGGCCTGGGCCGACGTGGTCGCCCGCCGCCTCAAGTGGCGCCTGGTCTATTCCGGCTATGTCGAGGCACGAGATGTACCCCAGGGCGCGCTGACCCTGTCTCGTGCAGAGTTCGCCGCGCGAATCAGAGAGCGCCTGAGCCCGAGCCTGCGCGGTCTGGAGTTCGAGGTGGACGTCGCGGCTCAAGAGTCGCGTGCGTTCAATCCGATGATGGAGCAGCAGGACATCCTTTTTTACGAGCCGCTGGAGGGCAGCTATCAGCATTCCCGGGTCCTCGACCTGTTCAGGCGGCTGCCGGTGCGGATGGCGATCTTCCGGATCTTCGCCCGAGACGAACGGGGTCGTGGCGAGCTGATCGAGGCGGCCCACCAGGTTCTATCCGCCGCCTGACCTCACACACTCTCCCTCGCGCAGTCGGGGGAGTACCCGGTGAAGCCGGGGGAGGGGGGCGCTACCATCTCAGCTCGTGATCTCGCTCGACCAGGTGCGGGCCGCAGCCGGCCGGGCCCGGCCCTTTGTCAGGCACACGCCTCTCATGCCTCTGGACCAGGGTCGCTGGCTCAAGCTGGAGCTGCTTCAGCCCACCGGAAGCTTCAAGGTCCGCGGCTTCTTCGCCGCAGCGCTGGCCCTCCCTGACGATCGGCTGGCGCGCGGTCTGATCACAGTGAGCGCCGGCAACGCCGCCGTCGCCTGTGCTTATGTGGCCGGCCGGTTGGGTGTGCCCTGCCGAGTCGTAATGTTTGACAGCGCGCCCGCACCGAAGATCGAGCGCGTCCGCCAGTTCGGTGGTGAGCCCGTTTTCATGCCGCGCCCAGAGCTCCTGGCATGGATGTCTCGGCGCGCATGGGAGTCCGAGCCCGAGACGTTCATACACCCTTTCGCCGACCCTGTCGTTCAGGCGGGCCACGGTGGGATCGGTCTGGAGATCGCCGAGGATCTTCCCGGCATCGAGCGGGTGGTCGTCGCGGTCGGGGGCGGGGGGCTCATCACCGGAGTTGCCAGCGCCATCAAGCGGCTGAAGCCCTCGGTGCAGATCGTCGGCGTCCAGTCTGACGGCTACCCACTGTGGCCCCGCACTTTCACCGAAGGAAGGCCTCCCGCACTGACGCCGGCGACCATAGCGGACGGCACCTCCGCGCCCCACGAACCAGCCATGCAGAGCGCGCTGGCCGAGTGCGTGGACGACTGGGTGACCGTCCCGGAAGCCCGCTTGCGCGAGGCGGTCGTGGAGTTGGCGCAGACCGGCAAGGTCGTGGCCGAGGGAGCGGGCGCCCTGGCCTACGCCGCGCTGGACAACCTCCAGACGGGCCCGCTCACTGCGGCCGTGATCAGCGGGGGCAACATCGACACTGGTCTGCTCAGGGAGCTCTTCACCGAGGTCGTCAGTCGCCCGCACTGACGTAGGGGATCGTCTGCGGACCGTGAGGCAGCACAGCTAGGCGCGCCTCAGGGCCCGCCGCGGCAAGCAGCACTGCCACGCAGTCCGACACGTCCTCCACCGGCTCGAGCCAGGCAGCCCGCAGCTGGTGGGGCGCCAGGCCGCCGGCGTGGATAAGGACTCGCGCGCGGCGTTGAATCAGAGCCTGGACCTGCACCTGCCACTGGTCGTGTTGCGCGCGGCCTCCTCGCTCCAGCCTGGCGAGGAACTCGGCTGGGCCGCCGGTCTCGCTGAGCAAGTCGGCGTACCGCCCGTGCTCGGGCAGGCCGTCGGAGCACTCGCTTGCCATGACGATGGCCCCGCCATGGCTGACGATCTGCGCCGCCGCGCTCATCCCCTTCACCGTCTGGTAGAGGTTCTGGTCGAGCGGATAGCCGCTGTTGGTGCTGACCACGACGTCATAGGGTCTGTGCACCGGCACCATCGCCGTTTTCGCAGCAAAAGCGCTGCCGGCGGTGTGGCTCCGGGCGAGATCGCCTGCGAAGACGCCCGTGATGCGGCGATCCTGATTGAGAGTCACGTCCAGGTTGAAGGTCACCCCGACGCGCTCGGCGATGTCGCGCACGGCGTCGTGCACCGGGTTGCCGCGCGTCACGCCCCAGGTTGCCCGTGGATGGCCGATCCGCGCAGCGGAGTGCAGCTCCAGCACCGTGTCCAGGTGGGCCAGCCCAGGCGCAATCATCTTCGGCCCGCCCGAGAAGCCCGCAAAGAAGTGGGGCTCGATGAAGCCCGCCGTCAGCCGGATGTCCTGCTCCAGAAAGTCCCGTTCGAGGAGGACAGGCACGTCCGACCCCGGCACCAGGCCGACCTGGGAGTGCCGGTCGCCGTCGAAAGCGTCGTGCTGCACGACACGCACACGTCGCATCACCTCCTCGCCAAGCACCTGCAGGAGCTCAGTCGCAGTGCACTGGCGGTGCGTGCCCGTCGCAACGAACACTGTCACCTGGGCCGGGTCGAGGTGCTCGAGCTCGTCCAGCACGGCGGGCAGGACCCGGCTGGCCGGGAACGGTCGGGTCACGTCACAAACGCTGATTCCGACGGCGGCTCCTCGCGGGACCACCAGACGCAGCGGCTCAGAAGCGATCGGGTCGCGGAGCGCGCGCCGGATCACGGCTGCCTCGTCGAGCACGGCGTCCAGCTGCTGAGGCTCGAGCACGTCGGCGTCCGCCGGTATGTCGACCTCGAGCCCGGTCCGCCCGTAAGCCAGCCGCACGCGCTTGGAAGCCGGACCCCACATTGAGGACAGCATAAACAGGACCCAGAGGTGCGGCCGGAAACCCGGCCGCACCTCTAAGACCGTGCCTGTCCTGACATGGCTCCGCGGCCGAGGCTTCTGTGAACGGCTACGTCGACGGTCGCAGCTCGAAGGTTGCCTGCTCAGCGGGAGTCAGCGGCCCGCCGTCAGGGGAACGCCGGACGCTCGACCCGTATTTTTGGATGACAAGCCCCGACACGGACCGAGCCTCTGACGGATCTGTCACATGAAGACCCTGAACCGGGACGTCCATGCCACCGACGTGGAGCACGCCATGCCCGCTGGCCAGCAGGTTCTGGGGCCAGTCGCGGCCCAATCCGCCGCCAGACCGGATGAAGAGGCGCTTCCCATCACCCGACAGCCAGATCGTGGTTCGGTGGGTCTTCCCGGTCTTGCGTCCGTAGGTCGTGAAGCCGACCTCCCGCTCCCGCGCCGCTGCTTCCAGGATCGACTGACTGAACTCGCTCATGCGAATCACGAAACGCCGGGATGGCGCCGTCTATTCGGCCTGAACCATCGAGCGCCACGGAGATGGCGAACGAGCACCTAACAGACGTGCAGGAGGGAAACCCGAGATGTCGGCACCGAAGCGCTATGCCATCGTCGGTCTCGGCGACCGAGCCCGCATGTACACCGGCGCGCTGCTGGGCGAGTACCGCTCGGCGGCCGAGCTTGTCGCGCTCTGCGACGTCAACCAGAGCCGTATGCGGTGGCACAACAGGTCCTTCCAGGCCGCCTTCGGACGGCCGCCGGTGCCCGAGTACGGACCCCAGGACTTCGAGCGCCTCCTGGACGAGCAGAGGGTGGACGTGGTGATCGTGTCGTCCGTCGACCGCACCCACGCTCGATACATCGTGAGCGCCCTCGAGCATGGTCGCGACGTCATCACCGAGAAACCCCTTACCGTCGATGCGGGCAGCTGCCAGCGGATTGTCGACGCGGTCACACGCCACAGAGGGCAGGTGACGGTCGCCTTCAACTACCGCTACGCTCCACGCAACTCAGCTGTCAAGCGAGCGCTCGTCGCGGGCGAGATCGGTTCGGTGCTCTCAGTGCACTTCGAGTGGCTCTTGGATACGCAGCACGGGGCCGATTACTTCCGGCGCTGGCACAGGGATAAGCGCAACTCGGGCGGCCTGATGGTGCACAAGGCGAGCCACCACTTCGACCTGGTCAGCTGGTGGCTGGGGGCTCGGCCCGAAACCGTCTTCGGCTTCGGCAAGCTGGGCTTCTACGGCCGGCAGAATGCCGAGGAGCGGGGGGAGACGCGGTTCTACGAACGCGCTCACGGAAGCGAGGTGGCACGTAACGACCCCTTTGCTCTTGACCTCGACTCAGACGCGGTTCGACGCGGCCTTTATCTGGAGGCTGAGGCAGACGACGGCTACCTCCGCGATCGCAGCGTCTTCAGCGACGGGATCAGCATCGAAGACGACATGGCGCTGGTCGTCCGCTACTCGACCGGGGCCACGCTCACATACCATCTGACCGCGTACTCGCCGTGGGAGGGTTACCGGGTTGCCTTCAACGGTGACCGCGGGCGCCTGGAACTGGAGGTGGTAGAGCGCTCACACGTGAGCGGGTCCGGCGACGAGGTGGGAGCGAGGGAAATCGGAGAGCGGCTCGTCCTCCAGCCGCTGTGGGGAAGGGCTCGGGAATTGCCGATCGAGGGCGCTACCGCAGGTGGCCACGGCGGTGCCGACGATCGCCTGTTGGCGGCGTTGTTCGGTGATGACGGTATCGACGACCCGCTCGGGCGCAGGTCCAGTCACGTCGACGGCGTTCTCGCCATTCTTCCAGGCGTCGGCGCCAACATCTCGTTCGCCTCTGGGCGGCCCGTCGACCTCAGGACACTGGTCCGCCTCTGACGCACGGGAGCGCTCTGCGGGCTGAGAGCTAAATTTCGGACCTCCCGTCTGCGAGCGCGAGCGCTCGTCTGGGGCGGCACACCCCCGGCCATCCCGACTGATTCAGCCGGCTGACAGAACCTCGGCACAAGCTGAGAGCGCACCCTGGACGTCTGCCGCCTCGACGCCGAAATGGGTCACGAAACGGATAGCCCGGCCGGAGCCACCGCCCAACAGTCCCCGTTCCCGGCAGCCGGCGAGGAAATCGGACGCACTCATGCCGGTCAGCTCGAACCGCACGATGTTCGTCTGCACCCGCGACAGGTCGATTCTGACTCCCGGCAGCTCAGCGAGGCCTTCTGCCAGCGTCCGCGCGTTGGCATGGTCATCGGCCAGCCTGTCGACCATGTGGTCGAGCGCCCACAATCCGGCCGCGGCCAGCACCCCGGCTTCACGCCAGCCACCACCGACGGCCTTGCGCCACCTCCGAGCGCGATCGATCACCTCGGCCGACCCGCAAAGCACGCTGCCGACTGGGGCGCCCAGGCCCTTCGACACACAGAACGTGACCGTGTCCGCGATCGACGCGATCTCATGCGGCAGAGCGCCCTGCGCGACTGATGCGTTGAAGATCCGGGCGCCGTCCATGTGCACGGCCAGGCCGTGCTCGTCGGCCACCTGCCGCACCGCGCGCAGCGCCTCGAGGGGCCAGAGCACGCCGCCGTGGCGATTGTGAGTGTTCTCCACGCACACGGCGGCGGTCAGAGGGGCGTGATAGTCGTCGGTCGGCCGCACCGCCGCGCGCACCTGCTCCGCGGCCATCACTCCGGCCGTGGTCGGAACCTGGCGGACCTGAACGCCCCCTAGAGCGGCCGCCCCGGCGCCCTCGGACATGAAGACGTGCGAATCGGCGTCGGCGATCACCTCTTGCCCCGAACGTGCAAGTGACAGCAAGCCAAGAAGGTTCGCCATGGTTCCACTTGCAACGAAGACCGCCGCCTCTGTGCCCATGAGCTCTGCCGCACGCCGCTCCAGCCGGTTGATCGTGGGGTCCTCGCCGAAGACGTCGTCGCCCAGCTCGGCGTCCGCCATGGCGCGGCGCATACCGGCGGTGGGCATGGTCAATGTGTCAGATCGGAGATCGACCGCGGTCACGGCCCCTTACTCTACTGTCCGGCCGGGGCAAGCTTGAAAGAAGAGGAGGGCGGCCGCGGGAAGACCCCGCACGAGCCGCCCTCCACGCGAGCGCACCTCTAGCCAGCGCTCTTGGCGTCGTCGCCGGTCCCGACCGCGACGACCGGCTGTGCGCCCGAAACAGGCGGCTGACCACCCTTGCCTGCCGGTGCCTTGGACGCAGAACCGCGGGTAGCGCTGGCCCCGGTCGCCTTCTTGGCTGCTGGCTTCGCGGTCGTCGTCTTGGCGGTCGCCTTGGTGGTCGACGCCCTGCTCTCGGAGGCAGGGGTCGCCTGTTTCGTAGCGGACCGGGCTGCGGGCTTCGCCTTCGCAGCAGTGCGGTTGGCAACCGCCCTGGCGGCCGGCGCCTTTCTGGCCCCAGGCTTCGCCGCTGAGAGTGCCGCCGGCCTGGCAGCAGGCCGGGATGTTGGTCGGGCACCCGCGGCCCTGGCCACGCTGGTCACCAACCGTTCAACGTCCTTTGCCAGCATGTCGAGGCGCTTGGTCAGCTTGTCGACGTCAGACCGCTTGGCTGTGTTCTTGAGCTGGGCCTGGATGACCTTCAGACCTGTCTGCATGGTCTTCTGGCCCTGGCCAACGGTCTTCTCGACCTGCTTTCCGAGGTCCGCCGGCAGCCGCTTCTGAAGGTCCTTGTAGGCTCCCTCAGCCGCAGTCCTCACCTGATCGATCAGGCTGTCCGCGGGCTTTGTCTCCGATGTGTCACGTCGCTTGGTCTTACCCATGCAGTAGACCTCCTGTAGAGGAGAGATGGAATCCAGCTATAACGCAATGCGTTATGCTAATACAAAACATGGCAGCGCAGAAACACGTAATAAAGAAGTACGCCAATCGAAAGCTCTATGACACACAGACTAGTCGTTATATCACTCTAGAGGGAATTTCGAAGCTGGTTCGTGAGGGCTGCGAGATCGAGGTCGTGGAGCGAGACAGCGGTCGCGACCTGACACCACTGGTGCTCTCCCAAATCGTGGTCGGTGAAGAGAAGCGCGGCTCTGATGGGAGCGTCGAATCGCTGCAGGACCGGGGACAGGCCCTGTTCGACTATGTGCGACGGACGCTGCGCGGACCGGCGTCGATCGTCACCAGCGGCGTGGAGCGGGGCCGCTCCGAGCTGGAGGAGCTGGTCGACGGCGCCGTCGAGAGAGCCCTGACCCGTCTCTCGATCCCGACCCGCAGAGACGTCGACGCGCTGAGCGCCAGGATCGATCAGCTCGAATCGCGGCTCCCCCGTCAAGCTGCGCCGGCACCTACGACGTCCCGTAGACGAAGGGCCGCTCGGACACGGTAGCCCGGATCACCACGTCCGGCTCCGTCCGGTAGGCGGCCTGACGCACGCGCCGGTCCGATCGGAGCGACTGCACCATGAGGTCGGCGCCGATCGCGAGCCGGTCCTGGTTGCCGATGACCAGGATCGTCCAGGGACCCCGCGCGGCGTCACCATCGATGGCCACGGCGCTCCCGTCTTGTCTGAAGACGGTGCCGGTGATCACGCGGTGGTCGTTGATGGCCATCTGCTCCGCGCCCGAGGCGCGCAGATTGTTCACCGCGTCCTCGAGGTCCAACCGGGTCAGCGGAGCGTCTATCGTCATGACCAGGCCTGGCCCGTGCACTGGCACCAGGCCTTCCACGACTCGCAGCCTCTGGCCTTCGTCCTGGAGGATCGGGTCGGCATCGGCGGCCCCATTGAGACGTAGCTGGTCGCGCCGAGCCGTCAGCTCGCCGGCCTGGGCGCCAAGTGCATCGTTAGCGCGATGCAGGTCGTCGATGAGGAAGGCCAGGGAGGTGTTGTCCTGGCCCTCCAGGCTGCGGACAACCTCTGCCTGGCTCCGGACCTGCACGACGCCGAGAAAGGCGACGGCAGCGCTCAAGGTGCCGACGATGATCAAGGTCACGCCCCGGTGCGTTTGCCGCGTCGGTTCGGCTCGTGGCTGTTTGACCAGGTCTGACATCACTCCCTCCAGGGGAGGAACCCTGCTGCTCCGCTCGCGGGACTAGAGCGGCTGCGCATTGTCTGCCTGGAGGCTGCCGTCATATGGGGGCAACCTCAGCTCCGGCGACCGGCCAAAACTAAACCGGACACCGAATTCGCGCTGGCGGTGGCGCAGGTCGCCCAGGTTGCCCCCATCACCAAGCAGCTGCTCCATCTGCCCCTGATTGCCCACGGCTGCGATCCGGAAGGGGGCCCCAAGAGGCGGTCCATCGTCTATCTCGACCGTCCCCGCCCGCCCCCTGTAGGCGCTCAGCGGGGTGATCCTCCGGCCGTTCACAGCGATTCCCTCGGCACCTCCCGTAAACAAGAGATTGACAACATCCTGAACGTCCTGATAGGTGGCCAGATAGCCGATTTGACCGTCGGGCGAGGGTCTTCCATTCCCGATCTCCACTGTTACACCCGGGCCCTTGAGCGGGGTGATGCCCGCGTGAGCCCGAAGGTTGGCGATCTCCTGCGCCAGCTCACGCGTCCGATCAGACCGCCGGGCAGCGTCACCCTCCAGGCCGGCGATCTCGCCACGGAGCGCCGCGATCCGGCCGCGTTCTACGGCGTTGGTCCGTTCCAGGTCCTGAACGCTGCGGACAAGAGCCTGATTTCGCTCGACACGGTTGTATGGTGTGACCAGCTTCGACCGCAGCTGGGCGGCGGAGCCGAACCCGACCAGCAGGGCAGCCAACGCGATGAGCGAGTAGCCAGCGACGCGGCGCCGGTCGAGTGTCCGTAACGATGCGATCACGGGCCTGGCCGCGTAATACTATCGGGGCCGGGAGCACCAACGTCCCGATGCGAAGAGGGTGTGAACTCGTGACGACTCCGTCAGCAGGTGCAGACGGTTTCAACGAAGGCTTCCCGGCGTACGAACGCGGCCCACGGGCGCGAACCGGTGTTCGCCAGCCGGGGGCACCTCCTGATCGCGCCAGTCTCGGCGGAGGTTTGTGATGGCAATCCAGCTCGATACGACGTCTGCCTTTGCGGTTGCCCAACACAGGTTCGACATGGCGGCAGACGTCCTTGGTCTCTCACAGAACACACGCCTGCTTCTCCGCGAGGTCAAACGCGAGCTGACCGTCCACTTTCCGGTCCATCACGACGACGGCACTGTCCACCTCTACACGGGCTACCGGGTTCAGCACAACATCAACCGGGGACCCGCCAAAGGCGGCATCCGCTACTCGTCGGACCTTTCGCTCGACCTGGTCAAGGCGCTCGCCATGCTGATGACCTGGAAGTGTGCAGTGGTCGGCATCCCCTATGGAGGCGCGAAGGGCGGCGTGATAGTCGACCCCCGCCGCCTCAGCCCGTCAGAGCTCGAGCACCTGACCCGCCGCTACGCGACGGAGATCGCGCTGCTCATCGGCCCGGAAAAGGACATCCCCGCTCCCGACATGGGCACCAACCCCCAGGTGATGGCCTGGATCATGGACACGATCTCCATGCACGCCGGCCATTCGGTTACCGCCTCGGTGACAGGCAATCCTGTCGACGTC
>Ga0126381_100010373_pt1 | contig 10488 bp, 5 predicted proteins | sample PanSoiMetPlot_28_FD_96465 | JGI IMG/M metagenome (GOLD analysis project Ga0126381, IMG submission 96465) | Tropical forest soil microbial communities from Panama - MetaG Plot_28 | ecosystem: Environmental > Terrestrial > Soil > Tropical forest > Bulk soil | place: Panama | collected 2016-02-17 | reverse complement strand
TATCACGAGGTGCTAACGCTCCCATTTTATGGTGCTTCTGCATGAATTCACGCCCGAAACTATCAACTAGTTTACCCCCTTCTCCGCGGAGTGCGTCAGTGATCAGGAACGATTTTTTTTCCGGATGAAAAAGGCAGGTAGGATGAAATTGGATGAATTCCATGTTGGCAACTGCCGCGCCGGCGCGCCACGCCATGGCCACGCCATCGCCGGTTGCGATATCTGGGTTCGTTGAATAGAGATAGACTTTTCCGCATCCTCCGGTAGCCAGCACGACGCGATCGCTGCGAATCGTTTCGACGGTTCCGGTGGCTTCGTTGAGGACATAGACTCCGATCACCCTGTCCTCGGTGGAGTAGCCGAGCTTACCCGTTGTGATCAGGTCGACGCCCATGTGGTTTTCCAGGATCTCAACGCGGGGCTCGGCTATAACAGCGTCGAGCAGGCGCTGCTCGATCTCGCGTCCCGTTGTATCGTGATAGTGTAAAACGCGTCTTTTCGAGTGGCCACCTTCTTTACCGAGATCGAGTTCCCTCTGGCCATCTTCCAAAAGCCTCTCGTCAAAATGAACCCCGATCCGCATCAATTCACGCACAGCGACCGGTCCTTCGGTGACGATGGTACGCACCGCTTGTTCGTCGCACAAGCCGGCTCCTGCAACCAGAGTATCTTGAATGTGGAGATCAAACGAATCTTCGGCACTTGTCACACACGCGACACCTCCCTGGGCCCAAGCGGTATTGGAATCTGCCGATCGCCGTTTGGTAACAACCGCCACGTGACCGTGACGAGCAAGTTTAAGTGAAAGGCTCAACCCTGCGACGCCACTTCCAATAACGACGAAGTCATACTGTCTCATTGTATCAGGCGATTATCGATCAGGCGCGTGTTGCCAAAAAATACGGCAGCGGCGAGTAAGACGGGAGGTGTGATACGATCTGAACGTCGAAGCGTAACTGGGTCAACTGCAACAACATAGTCAACTTTTGCCAGTTTTATCTTAGAAATAGACGAACAGATCCAACTCTCCAGATGACTGGTCGAATCCCAGCCGCTCCTTACCTTCTGCTCAGCCTCCTGAAGCGTTAAATAGATCACCGTTGCTTCTCTCCGCTCTTCCGCGGAAAGATACCGGTTCCGTGAACTTAATGCCAAGCCGTCCTGTTCCCTGACAATCGGATGCGAAACGATCCGCACCGGAAAATTAAGGTCTCTCGTCATACGCCGGAGAATCGCGAGCTGCTGAAAATCTTTTTCTCCAAACACGGCACTATCCGGTGACAAAATATGGAGAAGCTTCGCGACGACCGTGCAGACGCCTGTAAAGTGTCCTGGCCGCGAAGCTCCACACATTACCTGAGATAAGACCGACTCGGAAACGGTCGTTGAACTACCGGAAAGGTACATGTCTTTTGCATCAGGAGCGAACACGAGTTGGCATCCTGCACTATCAAGCAACTCGCAATCAGTGTGAAAGGCGCGCGGATATTTGTGGAAGTCTTCTGACGGTCCGAATTGCATCGGGTTCACAAAGAGGCTCGCGGCGGTTGTTCCCGTGCGTCCCGAGAGACGCTTCGCCTTTCTGATCAACGCAAGATGCCCCTTATGCAACGCGCCCATTGTTGGAACGAGAACTAACGGGCGCGGCAACTTGCTCGAGAGCCGTTGCATCAATCGAACAGACTTTATGATCCGCATGACAGGAGTGCCGGTCTAGCCCGCAAAAATCACGCGTTGTAAGAACCGGCGGGCACATTGCGGGCTAGTTTGTCACGCACCTTTCAGAGAGACCTCATCCAGAAGTCTGGATATTCCGCGCATCGGAATGGCAATCCATTTTGGGCGGTTGTTCAGCTCATACCGAAGCTCATACAAGGCCTTAAGAATCAGGAAACTCCTGAGCAGGAGCCTGAAGTTGTTCTGATCCTTAGGCACAAAGACGGCCCCGGCGGCCTTTTCCATGTAGGCAGTTAAAAAAACCTGTCCAGCCCTGACCGACCAAAGGTCGGCATAGGCTTCGAGCACATTCTGGTCCGCTGGTCGCACGGTTCTCGATTCGAGCAAACCGTGATGAGCCGCGTAATGGAACGAACGCAGCATCCCGGCAACATCAATGAGCGCGCAACGTTTCAGCCGGCGTTCGCCTATTGGCCGCGCAGGTTCCCCTTCGAAATCGAGGATGACGAAATCCTTCCCGGTGAAGAGCAACTGGCCGAGATGATAATCTCCATGAATACGGATCTTTTTGACGTCGATCGGATCACGCAACAGGTAGTCGTGGCAGGTATTGAGAGCGTCTGCGCGATCAAGAATCTGTTGGGTGAGGTTTTTGGCATCGTCATCGAACGTAGTGATCGTGCGCGTCAACAGCGCCGTTGTCTGTTTGGTTTCGCTTCGAATCGACTGAAAGATGGATCGCTGATGTTGAAGAGAGAACGGCTCGGGCGCGAAATCGGGTGAAATCGAGTCTTGCGCCAGAGCCAGATGCATTTCTGCTGTTCGTTCGCCAAGCAGCCGAATCGTTTCAAGGTGGACACCCTCAATAATACTGAGGAACGGCTCCTGCACTTCGTCCCAGAGACCAACGGACGGCGGCTGCAGCGGTTGCGGTTCGCTCACCACGCGATCAAAATAGCGGTCAACGGCAGCTAGGGTATGTGACCAGCCGTTTTCTACATTTGGAGTGAATGCCTGCACCAGAACCAGCGAGGCTGGTTCTTGACGCGGCGCTATATACTGAACCTCCCCAAGATAGGCAGGCACATTTTGAAACCCGCATTTTTCGCTCAGTTGCTTAGTCAATTCAAGGTCCGGATTGATACCCTCTTCCAGCTTCCTGAACATCTTGAGATAGATCTTATCGTCGTAGATCACCGAGCTGTTACTCTGCTCAACCTTCAGGATGCGCGAAGTTTGTGGCGGTCCGTCCTTAAGCACCTCGGAGAGTCGCGTCGACTTGGTTGCGACCAGCTTGCCAAGTTTACCGGTCAACGTCCGTGAATTTGCCACAACATCCAGGAGCGTACGTTGGAATATTTCCGAACCGGTAGCGTCGACAAGAAGGCCGCCCGAAGCATCGCCCAGTCTGGCAATCATCGTCGCAGGATATTCAACTTCGATCTGGTGCGCTTCATCGCCAGAAACGGTCTGAACCGGCAGCGCATAGACCTCTCTCGCTCCTTCCGTGTAGTTAAATGCGACAAGCAGAAGCTGGCCGGCGCGATCTCCGGGAAAGGTCAGGAGATCAACCGCGCTGACATTCAGGATCGCTCTTGCCTTGCTTCTGAACCAGCGACGCGTTCTGATGTAGTTAGCAAGATCGCCCTCCACAAATCGCGTGCCGGCGGATGAGAACCACCAGGAAGGCTCGCCATCGAATTGACAGACCGGTAATTGGCGTTCCCCGTCTGCACCGCCGGCCACTGCCGGTGGTACCAGCAGCAGCCAAAAGGAGGAGTGTGGTCCGAGTGTGATCGGATATTTTCCGTCCCGGATAATCGGGAAGCGTCCATGGCCAAATGTATCTTCAGGAGTCCAGCCGATCCACTTCTGCAGATCCAACTCGGCTGCCTGAGAAAACCTCGAAAGGTTCACTGTCACGAGGATGGTCTGCGTCTCGTAGGTCCGGGTGAAAGCCAGCACTTTGTTGTTGGACGGCGCGAGCATTTGGAAATCGCCGTGTCCGAACGCCGGAAAGCGCTTGCGGATTGCGATCACCCGGCGCATCCACCAAAGCATCGAAGAAACGTTCGCTTCCTGAACTTCCACGTTTATGGCCTCGTAGTGAAATTCAGGATCGATATTCACCGGCTAAAAAAGCGAATGGGGATTTGCCCGGGAAAATCCTGCGTTTTTGTCGGCGCTCCATTGCATAGGAGTTCGCACTCCGTCCCGATCGCCGAGATAGATGTTATCTCCCATCCCGATCTCGTCCCCATAATAAAGGATAGGGCTGCCGGGCAGAGAGAAGAGCATGGAGTGAATCAACTCAAGCTTCTTATGATTGTTGCCGAGAAGAGGAGCTAAACGTCGCCGAATACCCAGATTGATTCGTGCACGCGGGTCGCGCGCATAAACTCGGTACATGTAATCGCGCTCTTCTTCGGTGACCATCTCGAGAGTCAATTCGTCGTGATTGCGCAGAAACATTGCCCACTGACAATTATTCGGGATCTGCGGTGTCTGTTCGAGGATATCAACGATCGGATAACGGTCCTCCATATGGAGGGACATAAACATTCGCGGCATGATCGGGAAATGGAAGCACATGTGGCATTCGTTTCCCGTGCCGAAATAGGCTACGGCATCCTCGGGCCATTGGTTCGCCTCGGCAAGAAGCATGCGCCCGGCGTATTTCTCGTCAATGTGGGTACGCAGTTCCTGAAGAATCTGGTGGGTTTCAATCAGGTTTTCGCAACTGGTTCCTTCTCTCTCTATCAGATAGGGAATCGCATCCAGACGAAGGCCATCCACCCCGAGGTCGAGCCAGAAATCAAGCGCCTTGAATGCGGCCGCTTTAACTTCGGGGTTGTCGTAGTTCAGATCCGGCTGGTGAGAAAAGAAGCGGTGCCAGAAATAAGATCTCGCGACCGGATCGTAAGTCCAATTGCTAACCTCGTAGTCTTTAAAAATGATTCGTGCGCCACTGTATTTCGAGGGGTCGTCAGACCAGACGTAATAATCTCGCCAAGGATCTCCTTTGGCCGCGCGCCGCGATTTTTGAAACCAGATATGCTGATCGCTTGTGTGATTCAAGACCAGCTCGGTAATCACCCGCAAACCCGTTTCGTGGGCCGCGCTAAGAAACTGTTTAAAATCTTCGAGCGTCCCGTAAGACGGATTAACGCTGAAATAATCGGAAATGTCGTATCCATCGTCCCGCAGCGGAGACGGGTAAAACGGCAGAAGCCAGATTGCGGTGATGCCAAGATTTTTCAGATAGTCGAGCTTGCTGAGAAGTCCTTGAAAATCACCAATGCCGTCGTTGTTCCCGTCGCAGAATGTCTTGATATGAAGCTGATAGATAATCGCTTCTTTGAACCAAAGCGGTGCGGGTGGTTTGACAACTTCAGTGGCTGGAGGTTCTAGTGTTTGGATCTGCATACGTTGGAATTAGTCGTTTTTGACGTTTTATTTCCGGGGACTGGACTATCGGTAGAAAACTTCCATATTCTTGCGCCGGGTCAAAACATCTTGAATTGAGGATCCAGTCTAACGTCTTGCAATAACCGTTGGGCTGTTGCGTCTAAAGCGCCATCTTCAGGGAAACAGGCCGCGATATTGGCGAGCTTTCATCACTCGCTCCACACCGATTGCGAGGGCGGCCAGCCGATGCGGGATTTTTTCTTCCCGGGCGCGCCTGATAACCGAGCTGAACGAAGTTTCCAATAAACGGAAAAGTCGATCAACAACTTCCGTTTCGTTCCAGAAGAGACTTTGGAGGCTTTGCACCCACTCAAAATAGGATACGATCACGCCGCCGGCATTGCAGAGAATATCCGGAATCACAAAAATCTCATTCCAGCGTTCGAACAGGACACGGTCAGCGTCGACGGTTGTGGGTCCATTGGCGCCTTCGGCCAGGATCCGGCACTGGATTTTGGCAGCGTTTCCGCCATGAATCACGCCGCTGACCGCGGCTGGTATCAGGACGTCGCAGCACAACGTGAGGAGATCCTCTGCGGGAATCGGTTCCGCTCCGGAAAAGCCGGCCAAATCCCCATTTTCCAGGGCATATCGTTCGGCGGCTCGCACGTCGACCCCGCGCTCATTGTGATAAGCGCCGGTCACGTCGCTGATTCCGATAACCTTCATCCCCCCTTTGTATGCCAATCCTTGGGCGGCTACCGCTCCAACGTTCCCGAAACCCTGCACCACGGCGCGGCCGCCGGCCAATTTCATTTTCAAAATGTTCGCCGCTCGTTCGATGAGGTAGACTATTCCACGCCCGGTCGCCTCCCGCCGTCCCTGGGTTCCTCCGATGCTGACGGGTTTCCCGGTCACGATCTCCGGGACTGAATACCCGGTGTAGGCCGAATAGGTATCCATGAACCATGCCATCACCTGTTCGTTTGTGCCCATATCGGGGCCTATGATGTCGGTATGAGGCCCAATGAACGGGATCATTTCCTGCATATAGCGTCTGGAAAGCCGTTCGAGCTCGTTGACCGAAACTCTTCTGTCGAGATAAACTCCACCCTTTGCGCCACCATAAGGCAGCCCTGCAAGCGCGCATTTCCAGCTCATCCACATCGCCAATGCCGCCACCTCGCCCATGGTCACCGTCGGTCCAAAGCGGGTACCGCCTTTCGTTGGGCCCATCGCCAGAGTGTGTTGAACTCTGTAGCCATGGAAGAGCTTTGTCGAGCCATCGTCCATGCGGACCGGAACAGAGACTCCGATGGAACGCTTAGGAAACTTTAATCGCTCGCGTAAATCTTTCGGTATCTGGAGATGATCGGCGATCAGGTCGAATTGATCGGTTGCCATTTGAAAAGTTGGATCGGAATAAATGTGCTGCATGGCAGTAAGGGGAAGCCGCATGTGGGCGGCGTTTGCGTGAGAGCATTCGGGTGCGTTTGGGAAAAGCGATGCGTCGCCTTTTTTCGATTTCCAGGATTTCGATTATTCGAAATACCACTTGCGATAGCAGCAGTCTCGCGTTTTGAATCCTCTGTGTCACGCTCAGACTGCTTGGAATGGTCCGTGGCATTTTCTTGCGAGTGCGGACGGATCGCATCATGGTGCGGGCGCGATCGCGATTCCTTCGATGCAAGCCAAGATTGTAGAGCCAAGAACTGAACAGCCATCGGGCCGACCGGCGTTTCTGATAGGGACTGGAATCATCCTCAGCCGTCTCGCCGGTCTGGTTCGCGAACGAGCCCTGGCTCATTATCTCGGTACCCTTCCCGCCGCGGACGCGTTCCGCGCAGCGTTACGCATTCCGAACTTTCTGCAGAATCTGTTTGGTGAAGGGGTTCTTTCGGCATCCTTCATACCTGTCTATGCGCGCCTGTTGGCATCCTCGGACAAGAGAGGGTCGGATTATGTGGCGAGTATTGTGGGGTCGCTGCTGGCGTTATTGACCTCGGCACTTGTGGTCATCGGAATCTTCGTGACTCCACTGTTGATCGATGTCATTGCGCCGGGATTCAAGGGTGACACACGGCAATTGACGATCGCTCTGGTGCAGATCCTTTTTCCAGGTGTGGGAGCACTGGTGATGTCCGCCTGGTGTCTGGGCATTCTGAACAGTCACGGCAAGTTTTTGCTCTCTTACTCCGCGCCCGTCCTTTGGAATCTATTTATCATTGGGGGTCTTCTCGCGTTTGGAAACAGAACTTCGCTTAACGCATTAGTTGTGTACGCGGCCTGGTGTTCGGTTTTGGGAAGTCTCGCTCAATTTCTTGTTCAGCTGCCGACCGTCTTAAGAGTGGTGGGTCGACTGCGCTTCTCGCTTGATATCGCCTCGGCGCATGTGCGGGCTGTATTGACTAGTTTCCTTCCTGTTTTCATCAGCCGGGGAATTGTGCAATTGAGCGCCTATATCGACAACATCCTTGCAAGCCTGTTGCCATCCGGTTCGGTGGCTTTGCTCAATTGCGCACAGACAATCGGGTTGCTTCCAATCAGCTTGTTTGGCATGTCGATTTCCGCCGCCGAACTTCCAGCGATGTCTCGCGAGCTCGCCGGAGATCAGAGGCGGATTAGAGAACGACTTACCGTACGCCTGCTCGCGGCTATGCGCCGAATGGCATTCTTTGTGATTCCGGCCGCAATGAGCTTTTTTGTGTATGGCGACACGCTTGCCGGGTTGTTGTACCAGTCGGGGCGTTTTACGCACATCGATTCGATGTACGTTTGGATCCTCCTGGTCGGTTCCGGAGTCGGCCTTGTCGCATCGACTTCGGGCCGGCTCTGTTCTTCAGCATTTTACGCGCTCCGTGATACGCGGACACCACTGCGGTATGCCATTGTCCGAGTGGTCCTGACCGTTCTGCTTGGCTACCTTGCAGCCTTCCCTCTTCCGCGGCTTTTGCATATCGATCCCAAAATAGGCCTGGCTGGGCTGCCGGCTTCCGCAGGAGTCGCCGGCTGGGTCGAGTTTCTGCTCTTGCGCGGTTCGTTGCGAAGGCGCATCGGTTCGTTCTCGGTTCCCGTCGAATTTTTACTGCAGCTCTGGAGTGCGGCTGCATCTGCGGCAGCTCTCTCTTACCCGCTCAAACCCTGGTTGAACGGAAAACCCTTGATCGCCGGCTTGGTAATCCTTCCTTGTTACGGATTGCTCTACCTTTGCGCGACATTGCTCTGGCAAATACCGGAAGCTGGAACCTTCTTCTCCCGGTTGCGGCGTCGTTAGAATTTTGGCGGCAGGAGACGGAAGGCAGAAGACAGAAGTCAGAACCCCAAACTCCGAACTCCGAACTTCGCGCCCGTGGCACGACCAAATGCGCGACAATTTTGAGATCCAACCTTGCGCGAATGACTGTTTCCAGTTAACCAGAACAACCCTGAATGCCAAGGAACGGAAAGTCTCCCGAGAAACGGTGGAACGAGGTGTTCGACGCGCACCTTAGCTCTCCCCGTGCTCCGTATTCGGGTGTTATTGGCCAGCTTGAGCAGGTCACCTCTTCAGACTTGCGCGAGCTTGAGGAACGTCTAGAGGCGACGCAACGAGAACTCGGCATTACGTTTGAACTTCCGACGGGCGAACATCATAACACCTGGTTTTGCGATCTCCTGCCGCAGATATTTGCCAACGAGGAGTGGCACCAGATTGTCCGGGGATTTCAGCAACGATTCCGGGCGTTTGAGTACCTATTGCAGGATATCTATGGCCAGCGCGAAATCCTGAAGGAAGGGATCGTTCCGATTCCCGTAATATTGGGCAGCCCGAACTACCAACGCAGCGCAGTAGGGCTGCCCATGACGGGCGATCATTTCCTGCATTTAAGCGGGCTGTGTATCGGCCGTGATTCCGCTGGGGCTCTCGTGGTGAAGCATCACTATTTCAGTCACGCTTCGGGTCTCTCCTACATGATTCAAAACCGCCGGCTGCTTGTGCGGGTCTTACCAGAACTGTTTCAAAGCCAGCCCGTTGAATCGGTCGTCGACATACCGACCCATATCCTCCTGAAATTGCGCTCGCTTTCCGCTCGATCTGACCCTTCGGTTGTACTGCTGACCCCGGGCGTGGCAAGCGCCGTCTACTCCGAACATGGGTTCCTGGCGCGGCGCATGGGGATTCCGTTAGTTGAAGGCGGAGATCTAGTGGTGCTCAAAGACGCCCTCTTCCTAAGAACTGTTTCCGGGCTTGAACGGATTGATGTCGTCTACACGAGGCTTGCAGATCCATGGCTGGACCCTTTGGTATTTAGGAGGGAGAGTCGCCTCGGTATACCCGGATTGGTTCATTGTATTCGCAAAGGAACCGTCGCGATTGTGAACTCGATCGGATCGCAGGTCGCTGACGATCGCAGTCTGCTCCACTTTTCAAATGCCATCATCCGATTCTATCTCGGCGAGCCCCCCATCTTGCCGACGATCCAGACTTACTGGCTTGGAGATTTGGATCAACGGGAAATGGTTTTCGAAAAGCCGGAAAGCTTCCAGCTCCGAATGCTGACCGGAGAACGATTTCTGAAATATACCGGCGACGAAAAGCTTTGGAGCGAAATCCGAACCGAAGTCCGACGAGCTCCTCACCGCTTTGTTGCGCAGCCAGTCGAAGATTGTGTGGAGACGCTCTGTTTCTCCAGAGGCAAAAAGATCAAGAGGCTGCAGGATCACATCGTCTACGGTATTTGGAACGGCAATCGCCTGGAAGTTTTTCCTGGCGCGCTTACCCGCATTTCGGCCACAGAAAACGGACGGACGGAATCCACTCATGGGGGCGGTGGCAAAGACACCTGGGTTTTGCAGGGAGCGGCGGAAGAAATGCCGATTGTCGAACCGTACCGGCGACCCAGAATTTTGCCCGCACGACCGGTCACGAGCCGTGTAGCCGAGGGATTTTATTGGCTGGGGCGATACCTGGAGCGGACCTTGAATCTCGCAAAAATGATTCAAGTTGTTGAAACCATTGAGATGGAGGAACTCAATTCCGCTGAACGAAGACTATATCGCCCCGTGTGGAACCGTCTCCTTAGTCCGCTTGAAGGCCCGGCCGGCAAAGGAAGGAAGAGCCGAAGTATCTTGAGCCCAATTGAACGTTTCCGGTTGATGCTTGACTCCAGTGAAACGGGATCCGTGGCGTCGATTGTTCGGCGAGCCTGTCGAAACGCCGATTCGCTGCGGGAAGCGATCAGTCCGGAGGCATGGTCCGCCCTAGCTCTTTTGCGAGGCCAATTCGCCCGAAGCCGGTATCGGTCAGATATATCCGACCCCGAAGCTCGCCGAACAACGCGGCGCCTTTCGGATATGGCTGTGGCCGTCGTGCCGCAATTTTTTGCCACCGCCCCATTGTCGATGCTGGCGGACGACGGCTGG
>Ga0126381_100010372_pt1 | contig 10488 bp, 8 predicted proteins | sample PanSoiMetPlot_28_FD_96465 | JGI IMG/M metagenome (GOLD analysis project Ga0126381, IMG submission 96465) | Tropical forest soil microbial communities from Panama - MetaG Plot_28 | ecosystem: Environmental > Terrestrial > Soil > Tropical forest > Bulk soil | place: Panama | collected 2016-02-17 | reverse complement strand
TGACTTCCCGGCGGCGATGGTCAGGACCCCGCTTCTGCTAAAGACGGCCGGGCCGGTGGCCTTCAGGGCCGCGCCGCCGAAGGCGTTCTCCGCCAGTATCCCCACCCCGCTCGCGGTCGTGGCCGCGCCGCGCACCCCGTGCCCGCTTCCCCCGCCGAAGCCCTCGACCCCGGTGCCGCCGCCGTAGCCGATTACACCGGTCCCGTTGCTGGGGCCGCCGATGCCGGTAACGCCGGGGCCGGTGCCGGCGCCGGCGCCTGCCACGCCCTGGCCGCCGGTCCCGCCGCCGGTACCGGCCACGCCGGTGCCGCCGCTGCCACCGCCGGTGCCCACCAGGCCGGCGCCCGCGCCACGGCCGAAGCCCTGTACCCCGACGCTGTCCGCGTGACCGCCGATCCCCTGAACGCCGGCCCGGCCGCCCTCTCCCGCGACGCCGATCCCGGAGCTGCCGCCGGCGATGCCGGACACGCCGGCTCCGCCCGTTGAGGCGTTCTGTCCGACCACCCCGGCCCCGGAAGCGCTGGCGGTGATCCCGCTGACCCCGTACCCGGTTATCAAGCCCGAGACGGTGCCGCCGCTTTGCCCGGTGACGCCGTTTCCGGTCTGGCTGGACCCGGCCACGCCGTTGCCGGTATTGCTGGTGCCGAGCACGCCGTCGCCGCCGTGGCTGAAGCCGGCCACGCCGATGCCTTTGCCGGTAGCGTCACCGACCAGCGCGAAATCTCCGTCAGTCGTATTCGTGATCGACGTCAAGCTGATCTCGGTGTTGTCCTGGCCGAGGACGACGTCGCCGTCGGTGCCGGCGTAAGCCGGGGTGGGCCGGGCGAGCGCCTCGGCGGTGAGCACCGCCGCCAGCGCCCCGGTGCCGCCCGCGAGCAGCTGCCGCCTGGTCCTTCGCACCGCCGCCTGGCCGCTGTCCTTGTCCGTCTTCGTGGACTGCCGAGCCATCGCATCCTCCCGGTCTGGGCAGGCAGTTTGCACTGACCGTACAGAGGCAGCCGGCCGCCTGTGAATACGACGAACGACGTAATCCGCGAACGGGCCGGCAGGCAGCTGTCTCAACGGACGTGGGTCAAGTGAGCCACAGAGACAGGGATTCGCGACGAGCCGGAACGCCAGCGTGGCAGTGTCTCACGGAGCTCGGGCGCGGTGTTGGCCGTTACATGGACAGGGACTACCTGCGCCACGGGGCGGGTCGCGGAGGAGAATCACGCCATGATTACCGCGATCGTCTTGTACAAGCTGCCGCCGCACATCGATCTCGCCGCTTGCGCGGCGCACTACCGCAAGATCGCGCCGGACTTCCGTGGAGTGCCGGGGCTGATCCGCAAGCAGTTCATCTACGCCGAGGACGGCTGGGCCGGCGGTGTCTATCTGTGGGAGACACGGGCGGCGGCCGAGAAGTACTACGCCGGGCCGTGGCTCGACGGCATCCAGGAGCGTGACGGCATGGACCCGCAGGTCAGGTGGTTCGAAACGGCCTGCGTCACCGACAATGCGATCGAGGCGGTCCTGCTACCCGCTGCGGCGGAATAGCGAGGACTGTGCCGGTCGTTTGCTGGACCATTTACGCATGAGCCGGATCGTGTCGGCGTCAAGCCAGGCCATCCATAACGACGTTACGGTGCTTTCCTTTTCGACGCCGATCGGCCCTTCGACAGTACATATCGAGTCCGATGCGTGCAGCGGGATCGCGGACGATGGTCATCGTGAGAGTGCGCCGTTATGGTCTGCTGCGCCGCGTCAACAGCCGGCTGCGGAGTCGGGGCGGCGTGTCATGCGGGCTGATGAGCCGGGCTGAGGGCACGATCGCCCGGGTTCTGTGAGATGGTTCCGGCATCGTGGCCGGCTTCCGCGCAGGGTGGTGCGATGACATCGGGTTATCTCACCGCTCCTGCGTCAGCCTTGTTCGCGCACGTATCTCGTCCCGTGCGCACCGCCATCGGGTGCGATGCCAGGGATCTATTGGCGGGTGAATACCGCGTGGATGGTGATGGTGTTGTTCATCGACGCCATGCGCATCGGGCTGTATGTCAGGCCGAAGTCCGCGCGGTCGACCTGGACTTCGGCGTCCAGTCGCACCTCGTCTTTGGTGGCGCAGACCTTCGCGTCGAAGGAAAGCGCCCGGGTGCGGCCGCGGACGGTCAGGCTGCCGGTCGCCAGGATGCCATCGCCGACGGGCTGCATGCCGTCGAGGGTGAAGGTGATGTCCGGGTGGCTGGCGATGTCGAAGACCTTGGCTGACCGCAGGTCCTTGTCGCGCATCTTGCTGTGCGTGTCGATGGACCCGGCGGCCACGGTCAAGGTGCCGGTGACCTGGCCGGCCGCGGTCACGGTGCCGTTGCCGGTGATCTGGCGGAAGACGCCGTGGACCGGGAGGAGCCCCCAGGTGTGCCTGGTTTCCAGCAGGACCTGCGATGCGGCCGGCTCAAGGGTCCAGGACCCGGTCAGCGTGCCGTCCGTGACCATTGCCTGCAACGCTGGAGCGGTCAGATGTTCCTGCGGTGTCATGCCATCCCTCCGTTATTTTCATTCCTGGAACAGAATAGTTCTGATAGCCAAAGCATATAGACTGGGGCCCCGGTGTCAACGCGAGACCGCACCCGGAAGGCGGGGCCATGGCGGGCGAGGCGGGCAGCTCTGAGCACTCCGTGCTGTGCGCGCGCCTCCTGCAGCTGTTTCCCCGGGTGACCAGGGGAATGCGGCGCTGGCAAGACCGCGACGCGCCCGCGCCCGCGCCGCTGAGTCCGCGGCATGTCGCCGCACTCGAGCAGATCCGCGGCGGCCCGCTCACCGTCGGGGAGCTAGCCTTCCGGCTGGGCCTGACCCTGCCCACGGTGAGCGGCGTGCTCGGCGACCTTGACCGGGCCGGCCTGGTCGAGCGGCACCCGGATCCAGCCGACCGGCGGCGCACGATCGTCCAGGTCATCCCGAGCCAGGCAGCCTTGATCGGCCAGTGGCTCGACGGTGCCGCCAAGCCGCTGGCACGCGTCCTGGAAAGGCTCACCCCAGGCGAGCAGGAAGCCTTCGTCAAAGCAATGGATCTGCTCGCAGCAGAACTGCACAGGCCAGACACCAACGGCTGAACCGATCCGCGCCCCCGGCGGCTCGCCGTTCCCTGGGCATCAACGCGCTGAGCGGAAATGGATTGCGTCGGCGCCTGCCCGGCACGAATATGCGCATTGTTCTCCTCAGCGCGCAGATCCGCCAGATCTGCTACACGCCGCGACCGCCATGTCGATGCCTAGCTCGCGAGCCAGATTGAGCCCGCGGTGCGCTCAATAATGAGCCTGGCGATTACTGCTCGTGACGGATCGCGGCTGACGGCCCTTGGCTGGCACACCAGTAAGGCCCAACCGGGTCAGTCTTCATCAAGGGCCAGGGTCCCGGTGTCGCGCATATCCTGCGGTGGCTTTGCCCGTTGCCACCGTCGCGGTGCGCCTCGTTGTCCGGCAGGTCAAGCTGGGCGCGGCAGCGGGCCGCCCCACCGCCGCCGGGCTGCGCCCGGGCATGCCGGCCACCTTGCCCGCCGATCGCGCCGCATTTGGGATCCACAATGGCATCCGCCCGCGCAGATTGCCACCGCGCTGCGGCCTACCCGTGGCCAAGCCGTGGGCGAACCGTGGGCGAACCGCGTGGCCCGCGCGAGGCCGGGCCGCCACAGTCAGAACTAGCACCCGAAGCACGGCTCAGCTGCCGAGGAGGCCCGCATGCTGCCCATGCACTACCTGGCTGACGAGATGAACCAGCAGCGGCTCGCCCATGCAGAAGAGCTCCGCCCGGGCCGCCTGCAAGCTGCCCGCCGCCGCGCGGCACGCCGCGCCCGCCGCGCACCCCGCCAGGCCGTCCATGCCCTCCGCAAGGCGTTCCAGCTGCGCGCATGAACCACCGGGACCTGGGCCGCAAGCCAGCCCAGCGCACCGGCCAGCCCCAGACGGCCAAGCCGGGTTCCTGGCGCCCTCCAACCCCTTGCGGAGGGCGCCAGGACCCATGTCGACTGACAGCCGATTCCGGTCACGCACTGTGAGCTGGCATCGCCCGGCAAAGCCATTCCGAGCGAGTGATATACGGGTGATCTTCTCCATTTATCGAACCGAAAATATGAGCGAAGATCACCTGTATATCTAGCGTTATATGGCCCGTCAGGGCTCGGTGATCTTCGATCACCCATATAACGCCGAATATTTGTGCATCGGTCGAAGGCAGAAGCATGTATCCAGAGCGCACAAATTGTCTATTCTGTTTCCGGTCCACGGACGAATGGGGCGAGCCCGGAGAACATGGTCAGCGACGCGCCAGAATGCAGCATGTGGCGCAATGGGCGTGGGATTCCAGGCGTCATCCAGGTCTTTTGCAGGCCTCGGTGGGCAAGCTGTGCAGGTTCGCGGAGCGCGGAACTGATCCGCGGCCGAGTCTTTTGCGGTTAGCTGGTCCGGCATGCGGCCGGGGCGATTGTTTGATGACGGAGCGCGTTTCGGGCTGTTCCGTGCGCAGGCGAGGGTTAGTCGCTGGTAGAACCAGACGGCCTGGTAGCCGTCGGTGCCGCGGGCGGTTGCGCAGCTGGATGAGGATGTCGATGTAGGACATTGCGGCCAGGCGGAGGTCGGGCGAGGGTGAGCGTGAGAACTGAGAGCGGATCCTCGGGTAGTCTGCGGCGCTCACGTGATGCGTGACGGACAGGGCCGCGCACCCGGCAGTGCCGCTGCCGGGCAATGCGCCCGGAGGGCCGGTGCCGGGCACGCTGGCGGCGATGACGATGATGGTGGCGGCGCACCAGGGCCGCGCCGATCGTGCACTTGCGTGTGCGCTCTGCGGATGCCCGCTGCCCGCGGTGACGCGCTGCTGGATTTCCTGCTCGAGGTGGTAGACGAGGAAGGCGCCGCCCCGTAACCGCGCACGTCCTGGCGGGCCAGCGCCGCGCGGGTTCGGTACGAAGCGGCTCGCATATCACGAGTGGAGCGTGCGAGACCTGCTGGAATTCTCGTTGGCGGCTGACGAACCCGATGCGTGGCTGCCGGTCTGGCGGGCGTCCCGCGGGTCCGGCACGACGATGTGCACCTGCGGGCTGAACCAGATCGCGCGAGCCAATAACGGCGAGGCATAGGGCCTATCACCGGGGCGATCGAGGTGGCGGTCGGCTGCCGGAAGCAGGTAGCTCATCGCGAGCCGCTTCACCGAGGCCTCTCCTCGTGCTTGTTGGGTGCCTAGCAGAAATCGAAGCGTTCTCGCGGGCTGGTGATAATGGCTTCATCGGCGTATTTTCCGGGAGAGGGTGGTGACGATGGCCGCAGACCGCCGCGAGGCGCTGGTGGAATTCTTGCTGGCGGCGGTCGCGGACGAGGGCACGACCCCGTTTCCCGCAGAGGTCCTTGCTGGCTTGCGCCGGGTGGTCCGGAGTGAGGCGGTTGGTTATTGGGAGTGGAGCGCGCAGGCGCTGCTGGAGTTCTCGCTGGGCGCCGATGAGCCAGAGGTGATCTTGCCGGTTTGGGATGTCTACCCACAGGTCAGGCAGCACGATCCGCTTCCCGGCTGGGGGCCGCGTGGGAGCCCATTGCCCCACAGGGAATGGTTCGGGCGGACTTTGGCGATCTCCGACTTCGTCAGCGATCGCGAGTTCCGCCGCGGGGGGCTCTACGCCGAGGTCTGCAAGCCCCTCGGCGTGCGGGCCGTGATGAAGGTGTACCTGCCCACCGGCGCGGCGACCGGCGCGTCCCTGGTGTTCGACACCACCAGGACCAGGTTCGCCGACGGCGACCGTCTCACTCTCCAGCGCATCGTCCCGCACCTGGCACAGCTGCGGCGCAACGCACTCGCGCGGAGGACGTACCCGGCGCTCATAGAATCCACCACAGCTGCCCGGATAAAGCTACTGCGCCTCACGCCACGCGAACGGGTCGTCCTGGCCAGGGCCGCGGCGGGCGAGACGAACACCGCGATCGCAGCGGCGCTGTTCGTCAGCCCCGGGACCGTCCGCAAGCACCTGGAACACATCTACGACAAGCTCGAGGTGCGCACCCGAACAGAAGCGGCCGCGATCTACACCCAAGAACGACTGGTGATAGAGAGCAGCCCTGGGCACCCAGGAACGCGCAGGCACCCCCAGAACCAGCCGCCTGAGCCCGGCGGAATCTGATGGTAATCAGCCCGACCTCCTCGGCGTGAACTCGCGGCTACGAGAATCGGGGAATGTCATTCCGCTGGCTGAGGAGTTGGTAGCGGTCGCCAGCGGCCGGCAGCGAGCGGTCTGGCCGCTGCACCTTTCTGCTGCACGTGGTGGGCTAGCCATCGCTGGGGTCATCAAGTTGTTCCTGCCCACTGGCGGAGGGACCAGTGCCTCGTTGGTCCTCAGCACGACCAGCAGCCGCTTCACCGGCGACGACCGCCGCGTCCTCCAGCGGATACTCCCGCACCTGGTGCAGCTCCAGCGCTACGCGAAAGCCAGGAAGACTTACGCAGCGCTGATGACCTGTGCGGCGGCGGCTCAGGCCCGGCCGCAGCGGCTCAAGCCCGGCGAAAGGATCGTCCTGGCCACGGCCGCGGCGGGGAGACCAACGCCGTGATCGCGCAAGCGCGACCACGCCCGCGACCAGGCCAGCCCGACCGCGCCGCCGTGCTGGCTTCCGGTTTCAGCCATCGCGGCTCTGCTTGATTCAGCTCAACCGCGTCACGAGGTCACGGTGAACGCGCCCGCGGATGACACAGGCTGGCTGAGGGCGGTTCCGTTCACCAGGATGGGCCCGCTGATCGCGCAGCTCGGGACGATGGCTGTCAGGCTGCCGTCGGTGTTGGCGGTTGGCTCGGCGAATCCGCAGCCGAAGCTCACACCCGTTAGGTAGCCGATGTTCTGGCCGGTGATGGTGACTGCGGTCCCCGGCGGGCCGGAGGTTGGCGTGAAGGCCGTGATCAGCGCTTCGGGTTGGCTTCCGGTGACCGTGAAATTGCCAATATCGGCGACCGGCATGGCAGCGAAGCCGTTTTCGTTCGACAGATACAGGGTGACCTGTCCCGAGGTGGCACAACCCGGAACGGTCACCGTGACGGTGCCGTCCGGATTCGGCCTCGCCGGGACTGGCCGGCAGCCCGCGAAGTCCACTGTCGGGAGTCCTGGCCCAGGGGCCAGATCGGTTCCGGTCAGGGTGACTGGCGTGCCCCGGTCGCCAGAAAGCGGCGAGACGCCGGTGATCTGCGGGTGGGGTGGTGCGGTGACCGCAGCGCCGTAGCTGAACTGGTCCGCGGCGCTCAGCGTAGTCGTGCCGCCGGCGGTGGTCGCCGTGACGTCGACGGTTCCGGTGCCTGGTGGCGCGGTGACGAGCAACGTGTCGTCGTCCAGCAACTGTTCCAGCCCGAAGCCGAAGTCGCAGCCAGAGGTCGAGCTGCCGAAAAGGACGCCGATCCAGTCGTGCGGGAACTCGCAGAACAGTGACGTTGGCCAATACGAGCGGAACCCGCTGCCCCGCACGACGACCAGCGTCCCGCCGGCCTCGGGACCGCCCGCCGGCGTGATCGAGGTGATCGTCGGCGGCGGCGACGGCGGATCGCTCAGATTGCAGCAGTTAACGAAGCTGCCACCGGCCTCCCACCCATAACCGTTCTGCACCTTGAACCCGAAGACGCCGACATCCTCGCAGGGGGCGGGGACGGTCGGATCGATGACGATCATGCTGTCGTCCACGACGGTGTAATGAGGCTGTGAATACCATCCGGGCCAGCAATGCGAGCCGAAGTCGATCTCGGTAGTTCCGGTGAAGTTATAGCCAGTAATCGTGATCCGCGCGCCCCCAGAGTTGAAAAAGCTTCCGGGACTGACCGACGTGACGACTGGCAAGGGCCAGTGGTAGGTGAACAGGTCGTCGGCGCTGGTCGGGCTGAGGCTGGTGCCGGCCGCAACGCTCACATCGACCGGGGCATCTGACATGAAGCTCCTGGCCGGGGGTTGATTGGCTCCCAGGCACCTCGGACTGGTGGCCGTGACGGTGTGCTCGTTGATGACAGCGAACGACGCCGCTGGGCAGGGGCCGAAGCTGACCGCGCTGACGTTCTTCAGGTGCACGCCGGTGATGGTGACGGTAGTGCCTCCGGTGCTCGGGCCTGTGGCCGGGCTGACGCTGGTGATGAGCGGCTGGTCGGAGGGCGGTTCGATCGCGACTGTGCGCGGTCCGGGGCTGGCCTGCCCGGCCAGGTATGCGTGCACTTCGGCCCAGTCGTCGAAGCCGGTGATCTGTTCGTATCCGCACAAGGTGCAATTCCCGAAGTCCAGGTCGTCTCGGATATCGGGTTCGATCACGCCGTTGTGATTCCAGTCGACCGGGCCGCTTGCCGGGGCAGCGAGGCAGGCCGGCCAGCCTGTCGGGTCGCAGTACATGGAGATGTCTGTGCTGCCGGTGGCGCCGATGCCCTGCCGCTCATCGAGATGGTTCTCATCAAGTGTCGGCAGCTTCTGCTCGGAGTAGTCAAGCCGGTAGCCGACCTGCTCAATGGATCCGGGGGCCTTGGCGACCGGAATGCCCCCGGGATCGAACCAGTAGTTCATGACGCTCAGATAGTTGGGCTTGTAGTTAACGTCCGTGTCGCCGCCGTGCCGCAGGCCCAGGTTGTGGCCGAGTTCATGCATGAACGCGCCGCCGTCGACGAACGGCGCGAGGTCGCCGAGGTCCGACGCCGGCGGAACCGATACGACGAAGTTGTCTCCCGGCAGCTGCGCCGCGCCGCTGAACCCGCCGCACATGTCGTTGGCGAAGATGGCGTAGTGCCACTCGTGGTTCGAGATCGGATGGAAATACTCGCTCCGCAGTGTGGAGAAGTCGACGACGTCATCGCCAGCGACACAGCCCGCTGGCAGCCCGGTGCCCGTCGAGGGAATGTCGAAGGCCACCCGTTCGTGCTGAACCGGGATCGCGGTATGCTCCGGGTCGATGTGCAGGTCGATCCCGTGAGCCGCGAACGCCTGCACGACAAGGGCGATTCCCTTCGGATCCGGCGCATAGCTCGGTCCCCCGGGCGCGACCATGTAGTCATAGTGCAGCCAGATCTGCTGGGGCGCGGCCGCCCCGGCCACACCCGCACCACCTGCCGGGGCCATCGCAACCATCAGCACTCCGGCGGCTGCCACAGCGATTCGCCTGAACCACGTTCGCGTCCCGATCCCCGACCGGTGCGCTGGGACTATCTGCCGCATCGTGCGACGTGACATCGCAAGCCTCTTCACGCGACCAATCCGGAGTCCAAGGCAGCTACAACGTCAACAGCCATCTCAACCCCCTCGGTCTGCGGGCATGCAGTCTGCGCTGACCGTACAAAGGTGACCGGCCGCCTGTGAATACGTCAAACGACGTATTGCACGAACGGGCCCGAAGGCGCGCCGGCTGGGCGGCCAGTCATCATGACGGGCTGTCTTAACGGACGTGGGATTGCTGATGCACTGCATTGCGACGCAGCCAGGCGGCGTGCCGTGACGCCGACTCTGGGCGTCTCAGGCGGCGCAATGATGACGTTCTTTTGAGAAAGCTCTTGGGTCACCGGTAACCGCGCAATAACTCCCGGCGATAAGACGCCCAGCACCCCGGCGGGGTTTACCGCCGCGGGGACGCGCCACATTCCCCAAGGCATACAGGCCCGCCACGCGCGGTTCATCGCCGAAGCCGGGAACGCCCGGCATTCTCCCGGACGACAACCGCAACCCGACACCCCCTCCGTGCCTCCACTGTCCGCGCCCAGAGTGCCATTTCTGCGCGCGGGTAGCGATCAAGTATCTCGGTCAACGTTGCGCCAGATCGAGCCACCTGCGCGCGGCTCGATGACGGACGCTGATCACCGCGAGTGACGTCTGGCTGCAGCCGCCTGCGCCGGGGCGCCGATGCGCCCCGCCCAACACCATCCTGGCTGACGCCGAGGCGACAGGCCCACCAGCAACGACTTCCACCGCACAGAATTGCTCGGCGGCGATCGCCAGGCGATTCCCCAAGTCAGAACTATGCGTGGATTGGCGTGGGAATAACTAGCTCAGCGTTAGGTTGCTTGGCCGTCGATGAAATTCGCCGCACAGCGCGGTTCCGCCCCAGGCGAAACAATTTCGTGGATGCCGACGAAATCTAAGCTTCGAGTCAATTATGCGTTCCTGGCCATCGGCGATGGATGGGATGCTAACACTCGGATCGAGCCGTTCGGGTGCGTGTTTCTGCATGCGGTGGCTGCGGTGCGCGGTGAGCCGCCGGTGTTGCTGGCGACCAGGCGATGGCCCGGTGGCAGAATCCCGGGCATGAGCGTGCACCTCGTCCGCAGCTCGCGGTTGTTCGCCGGCGTCCCGTACGCGTACGACGGTGGCGGCCCACAGGCGCTCGATCGTCTCCCACATCGCACGGAAGTCATCGGCTGCCCGCATCTCTTTCAGCTGCACCCGTTCGGGGTGCCGCCGGTCGAGCTCGGCCTCCACGAATGCCGTGACGTCGACGTCGTTGACGACGACGTTGCCGACAAGCCCGGACATCCTGA
>Ga0126381_100010371_pt1 | contig 10489 bp, 4 predicted proteins | sample PanSoiMetPlot_28_FD_96465 | JGI IMG/M metagenome (GOLD analysis project Ga0126381, IMG submission 96465) | Tropical forest soil microbial communities from Panama - MetaG Plot_28 | ecosystem: Environmental > Terrestrial > Soil > Tropical forest > Bulk soil | place: Panama | collected 2016-02-17 | reverse complement strand
CTCGGCGCCCTCACACCGGTGGAGTTTGCAACCCTTAACGGACAGAAAAAACAACCGCCCCAGGAGGGGGAAATGACCGGCGGACTCTACTTATGACTGGAGGGAAATTGGGGGGCAGGCCACAGTCAAAGGCTGCAAATACGCCGTTTTCAAACGGCAAATGTGGCGGCAGAGAATGTCTCTCGTGAAAATAGAACAGCCGTTGCGGCGCATCCACGTATCGCCGGCCCTTCGGGCTGCCTCGGCGAGGTGGTCAGCCGCCGTTTTGTTCGGCTTTCGTTGGTTGATAGAGCTCTGTTGCCGCGGTGGCAAAGTAACCGGGAGCGGCGAACCGCCCCGTGACCAGCACCTCCCCGTCGCCGAGCAAAGTCAGCGTCGGGCCAAAACGTGGCAGCAACATTTCGCCCAGCAGCTTAAAGCTCCGGGTTGCGGGATTGTACAACTCGACGCTGGCCAGGTAGCGATGCTGGGGATTAAGGCCGATACCGCCGACTACCAGGACCTGACCGTCGGGCAGCAGGATGGCGCCATGACCTTGGCGTCCAACCGCCATCTCACCGGCGCGGGTGAACTTTCCGGTGGCCGGATCGTACAGTTCGGCGGAGGTCTGCGCGGGTATATTGGCGTTGGAGCCTCCGGTAATCAGTACCTTGCCGTCCTTAAGCAGGGTGGCGGTATGACCCTCACGCTTGGCGTTCATATCTCCCACCGCGGTTATGCGGCCGCTTGATGGATCGTAAACCTCGGCGCTGGACATCACGCCGTTCTTGCCCATCCCACCCGCAATCAGAACCCGCCCGTCGGGCAGCATGGTGGCCGAATGATTCTGGCGTCCCACCGTCATCGCGGGGCCCTCGACGAACTTGCCCTTGGAAGGATCGAAGAGTTCCGTAGTCGCGCTGGGGTATGCGTCACCCTCATAACCTCCCGCGATGAGGACGTGCCCGTTCTTGAGCAGGGTCGCGGTGTGCTTCTCGCGCCTTAAATGCATCGGCTCGATCGCGGTGAATTCTCCAGTGGCAGGGTCGTAAATCTCGGCGTTGGCAATAGTCTTGAGGTCGTCCATGCCGCCTGTTATCAGTACCCGGCCGTCGGCCAGCAGCGTCGCCGTATGAGCGCCGCGCGGACTCTTCATGCTGCCGGTGGTGGTGAACGCATGCTTGGCCGGGTCGTATAATTCCGCCGCCGCGATCATCGGCGATCGGCCATTGTCGCCGCCCGCTATCAGCACCTTGCCGTTCGTGAGCAGGGTGGCGCTGTTGGCTTCACGGGCGTGATTCAGATCTCCGGCATCCTTAAAGATGATCGGCAGCGGCGGCGGCGGCTTCGGCGGCTCTTTGCCCCATATTTCGGAATTGGGATGAAAGGCAGCCCATCCAAACCATTCGCCGGTGTAGGCGGGAATGTGGTTCTTGTCATCCGCGGCGCCAGCGGTTGCGGTAGCAGGATCAAAGACCACGGTTATTTTTTTGCCCCCTACCTCCACCGTCATCGGCGTCTTCGCATTGACCAGGCGGCGCAGTGGAAAGGCCTCGGCGTGATGATCGACATCGACGCCCAGCACCAATTCGTTGCGCGGCAAACGCTGGTCCTGGTTGCTGACCGGGAACTGCGTTGCACCGAGTCCCTCATACTGGGTGTACGGATCGACCTCGTAATTGCGCGCAAATCCCTGGTCGAATGCCAAGACCTGGGTCTTGGGATGAAAGGAGTTCCACAACATCCAATCCGTATCGATACTGGCCACGGGCTGAAGCTGCTTGCCTTTCTCCGGCCCAACTATCGCCTTGCCGTTGAACTGCGACCAGAGGCTGTGCGTCGAACCGTCGCGAAACAGGGTCGAGCTTTCGTAAAGTTTGTCCGTGGGGAAAAGCGTGAGAGTCCTGCCGCCCACTTTGCGTATATAGGCCGCGGTATTACTGGTCAGGGGACAGTAAGTCACCGCGACGGGCTTGCCGGCGGTAACGTCGTTGATCACCTGATGCCATCTTAGGATCCGCAGCGGGTAGGCCTTGGGGACGTTGTCAATCACCACGCCAATCACACGATCACGGGGCTGGAGGAACGCCGCGTCCTTGGCCGCGACAAATTTCGGATGTTCGATTCCCTCGATCTTTTCCTTGATCAGAGCCGCCTGAACGATCTTCGGCGCCGAACCGGCGGCCTTCGCGCACCGCGCACCGCTCGGGAGGGCAAGTATCAGTGCGGCCAGCAGCACGCCGGCGGCTGCGGGCGTCAGCGCTTTTACACGGAAGATTTTGGGTGAATTGAATTGAGACGAGATCGTCGAATCGCACATATGTAATTTGGACGCGGCCGGATCAATTAAATTCGCCCGAGGAGCCTGCTTTCACCACCCCAATTGGCTCACCGGCCGACGACAACCAATAACATATAAACCGGTTGGCCTCACTGTTCTATCCCTGCGGCAGCCGTCAAAATCGCCGCCGCGCGTTCGGCCGCTCAAAGTATACCAGTCACCCTCGCCCTCTACGGTCCGGATTGGACCCCCTCTGCCAGACCGTGGTTAGGATGCGGGGAGCTCTGCAAATCGCGCTGCAGTAAGGCGAGCAGCGAGCGGGCGTTGGGATCCGTTGGCGCCCGTTGCAGCACCAACCGGCATTGCTCAAGAGCCTCCCGATTGCGGCCGAGATTGTGCAGCGTCAGTGCGATCAGAAAGCGCACCGTCAGGTTGGCGGGAACCACCCTCGACGCATGTTCGTAGGCCGCCAGTGCATCGTTATAGCGCTTCTGTAGTGCCATCGCGGAACCCAGCATCAGCAGCGCCCTCGGGTCGTCCGGCGCGACCCCCAAAATCGGTTTGAGCTGTTGCTCGGCGCCAGGACCGTCCTTGTGACCCAGTTTGAGCTGCGCGCGCGCCAGCACCGTATCGAACCCGCCGCCGGGCAGCGTTTCAGCCCGCGCAAAGGCGGCTTCACTGGCGGCGGGATCCTCGGCGGCGTCATAGAGTTGGGCCAGGCTGATGTAGGCGCTGGCCGGGGCGTTAGGCAGATGGCGCAGGGCGTCGGCGGCTTCGCGGGCAGCCTGCGCGTACCGCTGTTGCTGGGCATGGACCATCGCCAGGTCGTATTCGGCGGCGTAATCGTGCACGTCGAGCTTCATCGCGATCGCCAATTCGCGCTCGGCACCCGTCAGATCGCCCACCGCCTGCAGCGCCATCCCTAGCCGGTTGTGGCAAAAACCCGACTCGGGAAAACGTTCCAGGCAGCGCCCGAACAGTGCGATTTCGTCGTGCCAGAAATGCTGCACTTGCCACAGCGTCAGACCGTAAACCAGCGCCGCCAGCCCCACTAGCGCCGCCAGCGGGCGCTCCAGCTCATGGTAGCTGTGCCTGAGGGCGGCCGCCCCCTGTCCCGCCATCAGACAGAATCCGAATGAACTGAAATACAAATAGCGGTCGGCCACCAGCGCGTTGGGATAAAGGATGCCCAGGTTCAACATCGGGGCCATCGCGATAAGCACCCACGCGGTCGCAAAAAAATAAACCTTGCGCCTGGGACTGCCCGCCAGCGCCATTAAGCCTGCGGCCGCAATCAGGCACAGACCCACCGCGGGCATCCAGAAATCCGCTTCCCACAGGCTGCTTGCCCAGATGACCCGATGTGAGGGGCCGGCCTGCCACGGAATGATGATGTCGGCGAGGTTGTGGACGATCACTGATGGCACGGTCAGAACGATCTGCGCGAGCGTGGCCCGATTGTTAACGTCACGTTTAGCGATAAATCCGAGCACCGCCAGCCGCAGTCCCAGGTACAAAACCGCCAGTCCGATATATGGAGCGGCGATTCCAAAGGCTTCGCGCATCCCGCTCAAATATCCCGCGCTTGCTTCTCCCTTTCCCTGACCGGAGTTGGGGTGGGATGACGCGAACACAAACGCATGCACGGCAACCAGCAGCGGAAATGCGATGGCGCTTTCGTGGCTGAGCAGCGCGCCGCCGAACATCGCCAGTGACCACGCCAAGGCATAGTTCGAATGCGCGTCGCGGTAACGAAGATAAAAGTAGAAGGCACCCAATTGCAGCGTGCCCGCCAGCGATTCAGGAACCGCGGTCGCCCATATAACCGCTTCAGCATGAACCGGCAGCAGTCCAAACAGCAACGCCGCGACCAGACCGGCGACCCGATCCGCGGTGAGCCGGACCGCAACCTGGTAGGCAGACAGCACCGCCACCAGATGCAGTCCGACCATCAGTGCGTGCGGCCCTACCGGATTGGGCCCGAAAACCTGATAATTGAGCCCGAGCCAGATGTCCTGCAGCGGCCGGTAATAATGGCTTTGCGGAAGATGGGTGGGGTCGCGGAACCACCAACTGTCATTGATCAGCGCCTTCCACAAAAACGACCACTCGCCGATGAAGCGATTGACGGTGATCATCTCGTGGTCGTCGAAGACGTAGCCGTTGGCTAGACAGCGGAGGTACACCAACGCGGTAAGCGCAACGATACCGCCCAAGGCGGCGGATTCCCTGGTGGGAAGCCAGTTCCATCGACTTGGCGGCGCCGGACGCTCGGCGGCGGCGCAGCCGCCTTTTTTTACCTTGATTGGCCGGACTTTCATGCGGTAGGGCCGATTTCCCTGCCCGCCATTGGCGCCAACGGCCGCGCCTTTATGCGTGAGGACGCATCATCGCTGCCGCCGCCGACGCTCAGCGGCCTTTGAATTCTGGCTTGCGCTTTTTCAGAAACGCGCGGATGCCCTCCGCCGCGTCCTCCGACCGATTGGTGATCATGACCGAAAGCGCGGCGTCCTCGAGCGCGTGGGGCAGTGTCATTTCCAGCTGCTTGTACATCATGCGCTTGGCCAATCGGATGGCCAGCGGCGGGCCCTCCGCCAGGCGTGCCGCGATTTCATCGACGCGCCCGTAAAGCTTGTCGTGAGGGACGACCTCGGTGACCAAGCCCAACTGGAGCGCGGTTTGCGCGTCGTAAACTTCACCCAGCATCGACATCCGCAGCGCGCGATCCAACCCCATGAAGCGGGGGAACAAATACGCTCCGCCCTCGTCGGGCAGCAGCCCAAAGCGGACGGCAGTGTCGCCCAGCCGCGCCTGGTCCGACGCGATTCTAAGGTCGCAGCACAATGCGAGCGTCAGACCACCGGCCACGGCCGCGCCGTTGACCGCCGCAATCAGCGGCTTGTCCAGGCGGGTCAGCGACAGGACCGTTTGGTGCATCCCCTCGCGCATCTCGAGCAAGTAGCTCATCTTCTGCGCATGGAAGCGGGTGCGGCTTTCCTCGGAGCCGCTTACGTCGCCGCCGGAGCAAAACGCCTTACCCGAGCCGGTCAAGATCACCACGCGGGTATCGTCATCCTCGCGCGCGGTCTGCACCGCGGCGCAGATTTCCGCCAGCATCGCCTCGTGGTAGCCGTTGAGCGTCGCGGGTGAATTAAGCGTAATCCTCGCGATGCGATCGCGGGTGTCGAACAGGATGTACTTGAAGTTCATGTGAAGACCTCCATCGCAATGACGCCTTCGGACATGGGCGCGCGGCGCACCATCCGAAGCGGCAAACGGAGGATGCCTTACCGGGCTCGAAGCGGCAAGTTGGGCGAGCAGGCGTTGGGAATCAGCATAGGTAGAGACTATCAATAACTATCTTATCTAATCTGTTTTATCGTCAAGCTATCTTAAATAGCAACTTTGCATGAATTTTCGCAGGTTTGAAGCCATGTCATCTCCGGGAAGACTCTCGAACCAACTTTTTTTCGAAAATTTTAGTTAATCGCCTAACAAACCTTGACACCAGATCTCACTTTTGGTTTTTTTTACGGCATACACAGGTTTTTGGCTTATGAAATTAGGAACCAACCCGGAGCTGGACGGGATCGATTTCGAGATTTTGGCCATGCTCCAGGAGCATTGTAAGACCCCCCTGGCCAAGCTGGGTGAACAGGTCGGGCTGTCGGCGCCCTCGGTGGTCGAACGGGTCAAAAAGCTCGAAGACGGCGGGATCATTACCGGCTACCACGCTACCCTGGACGCGCGCCGGCTGGGTAAGGACGTCACCGCCTTCATCGGCGTGTCGATCAGTCATCCCAAGCTTATCGGTGAGTTCGAACGCGCGGTCGCCGAAATGGACGACGTGCTGGAATGCCATCATGTGACCGGCGAACACACGCTGCTGCTCAAGGTCAAGACCAACAACACCGCTTCGCTGGAAAGCCTGATCAGCACGATTCGCTTTATTGAAGGAGTATCGCGCACCGAAACGATGGTGGTGCTATCGACTCATACCGAACGCGTGACGATTGCCTTGCCCGAGGTGGAGGACGAAGAGGAGGGCGGAGAGGCCGCCGGCAGCAGACGCTTGCGCCATAACGGCGCGAGGAGCGGGTTATCCCATACGAAGCGAGCGTAAAGATGCACCAACTGCGAAGGCTTCCCTCCCCACAAGGTCTTTACCAGCCCGGCTTTGAGCGCGACGGGTGCGGCGTCGGCTTTGTGGTCAACATCAGGGGCGAAAAGTCGCACGATATCATCCGCAACGGCCTGCAGGTGCTGGACAATCTGACCCATCGCGGCGCCTGCGGATGCGATCCGCTGACCGGCGACGGCGCCGGCATCCTGATCCAGATTCCCGATGCGTTTTTCCGCCACCAAACCGCCAAGCTGGAATTCGATCTGCCGGCGGCGGGCGCCTACGCGGTGGGGTCCGTGTTCATGCCCTTTCGCGGCGAGGAACGCGACCTGTGCGAACAGGTTTTCGAGCGCGTGGTCCGGGAAGAAGGACAGCACTTCCTGGGCTGGCGCGAGGTACCGGTGGTCGATTCCGCCTGCGGCTATATCGCCCGTCGCGCAATGCCCACGGTGCGCCAGATTTTCATCGGGCGCAGCTCCGATATCGAGGATGCCGACGCGTTCGAACGCAAACTGTATGTGATCCGCCGCCGCGCCGAGAATGAAATCGGTGCGCTCGACCTTAGAGAAAGGGACCTGTTCTACGTCTGCAGCCTGTCCGCGCTGACCATCGTCTACAAGGGCCAGCTAATCTCCCATCAGATTCCGCAGTTCTATCCCGACCTTCTCGACCCGGAGATGACCAGCGCCCTGGCGATGGTGCATCAGCGGTTCTCGACCAACACGTTCCCCAGCTGGGACCGCGCCCATCCTTACCGCTTCCTATGCCACAACGGCGAGATCAACACGCTGCGCGGCAACATCAACTGGATGCACGCGCGCCAAAAGCTGTTCAGCTCCCCGCTGTTCGCCGACGACATCAAGAAGCTCCTCCCGATCATCCAACCCACCGGCAGCGACTCCGCGATGTTCGACAACGCACTGGAGCTGCTGGTCAGGACCGGGCGCTCGCTGGCACACGCGGTCATGATGATGATCCCGGAAGCGTGGCAAAACCACGAGTCGATGAGCGACGCCAAGCGCGCCTTCTATCAGTTTCATTCCTGCATGATGGAGCCGTGGGACGGGCCGGCATCGATCGCGTTTACCGACGGGCGGCAGATAGGCGCCGTGCTCGATCGCAACGGTTTGCGCCCCTCGCGCTACCTGGTCACCAAGGGTGGCGTGGTCGTGATGGCGTCGGAGACCGGCGTGCTCGACATTGCGCCGCAGGAAGTGGCGCTGAAGGGGCGCCTGCAGCCTGGCCGCATGTTCCTGGTCGATACCGTCGAGGGCCGCATCGTCGGCGACGAAGAGATCAAAGACGGGATGGCGGCACGCAAGCCCTACCGTCAGTGGCTCAAGGACAATCTGGTCGATCTCCACGATCTGCCCGAGCTTCCCGCCGGGCTGTCGCTCAATGGCCATGGGCCCGCGGACCTATTCGAGCAGCAGCAGGCGTTTGGCTACACCATCGAAGAGCTCAAAATGCTGGTGGCGCCGATGGCGCTTAACGGGCAGGAAGCGGTCGGCTCGATGGGCAACGACGCACCGCTGGCTGTGCTTTCGGACCATCATCCGCTGCTGTTCAACTACTTCAAGCAGCTCTTCGCCCAGGTCACCAATCCGCCAGTCGATCCGATCCGCGAAGAGCAGGTGATGTCGGCGGAGACAACGATCGGGGCCGAGCAGAATCTGTTCGAGGAAAGCCCTTCCCATTGCCGGCAGTTGCGGCTCAAGGAACCGATCCTGACCAACGCCGAGATGGAGAAGATCCGGCGCCTGGCAATGCCCGGGCTGCGCAGCGTTACGCTGTCCACGCTGTACGTCCCGACCGAAGGCGAAGCGGGGCTGCGGGCGGCGCTCGACAAGTTGTGCGACAGGGCGTCCAAGGCAATCGCCGACGGCTACACGATCATCATCCTGACGGATCGCGGCGTTGACGCCGGCCACATGGCGATTCCGTCGCTGCTCGCAACCGGCGCTGTGCATCATCACCTGGTCCGCGAAGGCACGCGGACGCGGGTTGGCCTGGTGGTCGAGTCCGGCGAGCCGCGCGAAGTGATGCACTTCTGTCTGCTGCTCGGCTACGGGGCGGGCGCGTTCAACCCCTACCTGGCGTACGCCACGTTGGGCGGGATGATCCGCGACGGCATCTTAAAAGGCGTCACCGAAGACGAAGCGGTTCACAATTTCGCAAAGGCGGTCACCAAGGGAATGATCAAGACCGCCTCCAAGATGGGAATCTCGACGCTGCAAAGCTACCGCGGCGCACAGATCTTCGAAGCGATTGGGCTTAACCGCGAGGTCATAGATCGCTACTTTACCTGGACCGCGTCGCGCGTGGAGGGCGTCGGACTGGACGTAATCCACGGCGAAGCGCTCAAGCGCCACGATTACGCGTTCAAGTTTTCTCCCGAGCTGGACGGCAACCTGGATTTGGGCGGGCAGTACCAATGGCGTCGCAGCGGCGAGTTCCATATGTACAACCCCAATACCATCGCCAAGCTCCAGCATTCGGTGCGCGCGGGCAGCTACCGGCTGTTCAAGGACTACACCCGCGAGGTTGACGAAATCGCGACCCGCCGCGCCACGCTGCGCGGCCTGCTCAAGTTCAAGCATCGACACGACTCGATACCGATCGAGGAGGTCGAGCCGGCCAGTGAAATCGTCAAGCGCTTCAAGACCGGCGCGATGTCCTTCGGGTCGATCAGCAAAGAAGCGCATGAAAACCTTGCGATCGCGATGAACCGGCTGGGCGGCAAAAGCAACACCGGCGAGGGCGGCGAAGATCCGGCCCGCTTCGCGCGCGACCCCAACGGCGACTGGCGCCGCAGCGCCATCAAGCAGGTAGCGTCGGGGCGCTTCGGAGTGACCAGCAATTACCTGGTCAACGCCGACGAGCTGCAGATCAAGATGGCGCAGGGGGCCAAGCCCGGCGAAGGCGGCCAGCTTCCGGGTCACAAGGTCGACGACTTCATCGCCAAAATTCGCTATTCGACTCCTGGCGTAGGATTGATCTCGCCCCCGCCGCATCACGACATCTACTCGATCGAAGACCTGGCGCAGTTGATCCATGACTTGAAGAACTCCAACGACCGCGCGCGCGTCAGCGTCAAGCTGGTGGCCGAAGTCGGCGTCGGAACGATTGCGGCGGGAGTATCAAAGGCCAAGGCCGACGTGGTCCTGATCAGCGGCCATGACAGCGGCACCGGCGCCTCGCCGTGGAGTTCGATCAAACACGCCGGAGCGCCATGGGAACTCGGGCTTGCGGAAACGCAGCAAACGCTGGTGCTGAACGATCTGCGCGGGCGAATCCACGTGGAGACCGACGGCCAGCTCAAGACCGGACGCGACGTGGCTATAGCCGCACTGCTGGGCGCCGACGAGTTCGGCTTCGCGACAGCGGCGCTGGTGGCCTCGGGATGCATCATGATGCGGGTGTGCCACCTCAATACCTGCCCGGTGGGTATTGCGACACAGGACCCGGTGCTGCGAGAGAAGTTCGAGGGCAAGCCCGAGCACGTGGTCAACTTCATGATGTTCATCGCGCAGGAGCTGCGCGAATACATGGCGCAGTTGGGCTTTCGCAAGGTCGACGACATGATCGGGCGGGTTGAATGCCTCGATGTCGATGAAGCAGTGCAGCATTGGAAGGCGCGCCATATCGACCTGAGCGCCTTGCTGCACAAGCCCGACGTCGCGCCCGAAGTGGCGCTGCATCATATCGAACCGCAGGACCACGGGCTGGAGAAGGCGCTGGACCGCCAACTGATCGAGTTGAGCAAAGACGCCTTGGAGCACAGGAAACCGGTCGAGATCCACCTGCCGGTGCGCAACATCAATCGCACCGCCGGGACGATCCTTTCATCCGAGGTGTCGCGCCGATGGGGCGAAGAGGGGCTGCCGCCCTACACCATTCAGATCCATCTCAAGGGCTCTGCGGGTCAGAGCTTCGGCGCGTTCCTGGCGCGCGGCGTGGCGCTGTATCTCGAAGGTGACGCAAATGATTACTGCGGCAAGGGGCTCTCCGGCGGACTGATGGTGGTTCATCCGTCGCGAGAAGCGACCTTCAAGGCCGAGGAAAACATCCTGATCGGCAACGTCGCGCTTTACGGCGCGACCGCG
>Ga0126381_100010370_pt1 | contig 10489 bp, 4 predicted proteins | sample PanSoiMetPlot_28_FD_96465 | JGI IMG/M metagenome (GOLD analysis project Ga0126381, IMG submission 96465) | Tropical forest soil microbial communities from Panama - MetaG Plot_28 | ecosystem: Environmental > Terrestrial > Soil > Tropical forest > Bulk soil | place: Panama | collected 2016-02-17 | reverse complement strand
GCGTTCGGGACCCTTCCCTGGCAACGCGATGTCGCCGGTGGCGAGGCTTTCGCTGCCACCGGATTTCCCATCAGCCATCCGCTCGCGGTGCGGCTTGCCAATCTGTTGACCGTGATCCGGCAGGATCCCACACTTGCGGAGGAGTTTTTGGACAGCTCGGGGCGGCCTAAGACGGATGGTGCCGTAGCCACCAATCCCGCCCTCTCCCAAAGCTTGTCACTGATCCGACTGTCGGGCGCCGATGGTTTCTATGGTGGCGCGGTGGCGGATCAAACGATCCGAGGGGCGGCTGCGACGGGTGGCGCGATTTCGCTTCAGGATCTTTCCGATTATCGTACCTCGATCGGCAATCCGCGCCTGCTTACAGAAGGTGATGTCAGCGCCGCAATCCCCGAAAGTTCAACCGGCGCGGGCGCGTTCGCGCAATCGCTGCTTGCCAATACGGCGCGCGGGCCTGAACCGGAAAACGCTGTGGTGGCCGCGGTGCGCCAAAGCCTTGCCAGCTTTGGCATCGCAGCGCTCCCCCCCGATCTGGGTGGCACTGGTTTTGCCGCGATGGACAAGAATGGCCAAGCCGCGGTGTGCGGTGTGACCATGAACGGCGCTTTGGGTGCGGGCCGTACAGCGAGCGAGAGCGGCGTGCTGCTTGCGAACGCTCCGACCTCGCCCTCGGGCATTGCCGGCGCATTTCTTACGCCGGTGATCGCGCGCGACGGCAGCGGGAAGGTGGTTTTGGCTGGCGCCGGCACTGGCGGGCCCAATGGCACGGCAGCCATTGCGTATGCGCTTTTGCGGGTGGCGGCAGGCCAGAGCATAGACCATCCGGGCAATTTGCGTTCGACTGGCGCGGCCCCTGCCGTTACCGTGAATGTGATCAGCTGCGGCAATGTTTGCGTGGCGTTGCCCGACCCAGGCGGGCATGGCCTGGGCGCAGGCGAAGCGCCATAAGGGATGCGCCTCCAGATCAAAATTAGACCGGTGCCGAGTGAAAGTCGCGCGTGCCGCAAGCTCAGGCGAACAGCAAGACTATTTGCCGCCGCTAAAAGCTCGCTGCCACCATCCCTTCTTCACCGGTTTTGGCGATTCATCCTTGGGCGTAGTGTCGGGAATATCATCCTGCAGTGACCAGACTGGCGCCGAAGGAGCACCGGGCGCGTGACCGGCCGTGGGCGTGGTGTCGATTTCTTCCGGCGCGCCAAACCGGTCCGCTTCCGATACAAAAGGCGCGTGATTGAGATTGTCGTGATCGCGATTGCGTCCGCCACGGCGTCCACGCCGGCGCCGGCGCCGGCGTCCACCGCCTTCGCCTTGTTGCTGGTCAGTTCCTGAAGGAGCTGTGTCGGACAGGCCCTCCCCATTCTGGCTGGCCGCCATGGCTTCGGGCTGGCTCTCTTCCACTACCGCCGTCCGCTCTCCGTAAGCCTGAGGCTCTTGAGCTTTGCCCTCCGGACGAGGGCCGCGATCGCGATCCCGATTGCGGCCGCGGCCGCCACGCCGCCTCCGCCTGCGGCGTCCGCCACTTTCGCCGCCGTCGTGAGGCGTCGGCGTATCAGAGATTTCGGCGCTTTCAGCTTCAACGGTGTCTTCCGTTACTTCGGCCTCTTCCTCGATTTCCTCTGGCAGGACCTCGTCTTCCGGTTCGTCGGAAGGAACGAAGCCGGCCTCGATCGAGACGGCGTGGTTGCGCGGCCGGTCTTCGGGATCGCGCACGCGCGTGCGCTCGAGTTCGAAATGTCCGGCCGTCAAGCCCTCCTTGGGTTCGAAGGAGACTTCCATGCCGTATTCGGCTTCGATACGAGCCAACTCGCGGCGCTTCTGGTTAAGCGTATAGATTGCCACCTCATTGGCCACTTTCACGGTGAGAGCGCTGGCGCGGTTCTTTTCACCTTCTTCCTCGAGCGCTCTCAATACGCGAAGCGCTGTGGATTCCACCGAGCGCACGATGCCGGCGCCCCCACAATGCGGACAGACGATGGTGGACGAGGCAACCACGCCGGCGCGCAGGCGCTGGCGCGACATTTCCAAAAGTCCGAATTGGCTGATCTTGCCGATTTGGACTCTGGCGCGGTCATTCTTCACGGCCTCGCGCAGGCGTTTCTCCACCTCGCGGTCGTTGCGCGGATCTTCCATGTCAATGAAGTCGATCACGATCAAGCCGGCCAAGTCGCGCAAACGAAGCTGGCGGGCGACTTCATCGGCAGCCTCCAGATTTGTCTTGCGCGCCGTCTCCTCAATGGAATGTTCGCGGGTGGCGCGGCCCGAATTCACGTCGATCGAAACCAAGGCTTCGGTCTGGTTGATGACGATATAGCCACCCGATCTGAGGGTCACGGTGGATGAAAACATGGCGTCAAGCTGCTGCTCGATATGGAGACGCTGGAACAGCGGCACCGTGTCTTTGTACCGATGCACGTTGCGCGCCTGAGCCGGCATCAACATGCGCATGAAATCCTTGGCGTTGCGGTAGCCGGCGTCGCCTTCCACGACCAGATCCTTGACGTCCTTGTTGTAGAGATCGCGGATGGCGCGCTTGATCAGGTCGCCTTCTTCATAAACACAGGCCGGTGCATGCGAGGATAGGGTATTCTCGCGGATCGTGTCCCACAGCCGCATCAGATATTCATAGTCGCGTCGAATCTCGAGCCGAGTGCGGTTTTCGCCGGCCGTGCGAATGATTAACCCCATTCCGTCCGGCAGTTCCAAGCCTTGCACCGCCGATTTCAGGCGTTTGCGGTCTGCGGCGTTGGTAATTTTGCGCGAGATGCCACCGCCGCGCGGCGTATTGGGCATCAGCACGCAATAACGGCCGGCGAGCGAAAGGTAGGTGGTGAGCGCCGCGCCTTTGTTGCCACGCTCTTCCTTGACCACCTGCACAAGGATGATCTGGCGACGCTTAATGACTTCCTGGATCTTGTAATGACGGCGGCGCATCCATCTTTGTGGTGGCCGCTGCATCTGAAGTTTCTGTTCGCCCGCATGGCCGGCATCGCCTTCGCCGTCTACCGGTTCGATGGCACTTTCATTCTCTTCTGCCGCATCGGCTGTCGCGATGTCGGCATTGGACGGCAGTTCGCCCACTGCGACCGGCTCGATTTCCCCCTCATTGTCCTCTGCCGCCTCGGCTTCGACGATGTCCGGATCGTGGCCGTAATCGGCTTCGGCCTCATGCGCGGCCTCGGATTTTGTGAGACGAGGTTCATCTTCCCCATCATGAGGCTCGATTGGGTCCCCGTCGACACCTCCGTGATTGACGAAAACCTCGTCATGTTCCTCTTCCGGATGTGCTTCCTGGTCCATCCCGCTTGGCTCTTCGGGCTCGCTGTCCGGGATCGGTTCAATGCTGGCCGCGTCCAGGGGGACCTGGGTGCTATCGTCTTCCGGCGCTTCTTCCGGTGCCTCTTCGGGTTCCTCTTCCTCTTCGCCGTCGGGCTTCCCGCCAATCTCGAAGCTTTCGATATCGTCTTCCTGACGACGGCGGGCCTCGGCCTCTTGTTCCGCCAAAAGCGCCTGCCGGTCCGCAATGGGGATCTGATAATAATCCGGATGAATTTCCGAGAAGGCCAGAAAGCCCTGGCGGTTGCCGCCATACTCGACAAAGGCTGCCTGGAGCGAAGGCTCCACGCGTGTCACCTTGGCGAGATAGATATTGCCTTTGAGCGGCCGCTTGCTGGCGGCCTCGAAATCAAATTCCTCGACCTTCGAACCTTCGAGAACCACCACCCGCGTCTCTTCCGGGTGGTTGGCGTCTATGAGCATACGTTTGGACATGAAGTTCTCCGTGGCGCGCGCCTGCGCCCGGCTCGCGTATCGACGCGAAGGCGGGGGCGGCTGCGGGCCGTGCTGTTGGGGGCAAATGTCCGCCGATGCCCAACGGCACTGCCGTGGGGAGGTTCGGTTCTGGACGGAAATTGCCGGTCATAAATAACACTTAAAATTCGAGCCGCCGGAAGGCGGAAATTCGCTGCCGTCTGCGATGGAGGGCGGCCCTCACACCGTCTCAGGAAATATTTCTGGGGAGACGGCGGGGCATCCGGACCACCGCACCTTCCGGCCGGGGCCGGGGCGGAGCAGCATGGGAATCACTTGTAGGGGGCGGACTGCTCTCCGGCAAGGGTTGAGGTCCCATCTCAACGCATAAAAACCTTACCGCTAGCAAAGTTACCTGGAGCGAATTTGCCTTAATGGTTCGAACTGTGCACAAAAAATTGTTTTATATCAGCGTGGTAGCTGGCTTCTTGTCTTGCGCCGGGCTGGGATTTACGGCTACCGCACAACCCGACGACCCAATCGCGGGGGTTCTGCGCCAGGAAAAGAGTTCACCCGCGGCACTCCCGGGAGCGGGTCTCCCGGTGGCACCCGCAGCTTCCGTGCCTCCCCAAGGCGCCGGCCAATCGCCCGGCGGCAACGTCCAAGGCAGCCAGCCTATCGTACTCAGCGCCCGGATCGGCGAACACGCGGACCGCACCCGTTTTGTCATCGAGCTTTCGGATCCGGTAAATCTGCGCACCTTCACCCTTACCAACCCGGACCGCGTGGTGGTGGACATGCCAGAGGTACAGTGGCGGCTCGGAGCGCCGCCCCGGCCTTCGGGCTTCGGTTTGGTCAAGTCCTATCGCTATGGCGTGTTCCGTAAAGGCAACTCGCGCATGGTGATGGACCTTACGCGCCCGGTGACCGTGTCGGATCCGCTGGTGATCCCGCCTTCGAACGGGTTCGGTTATCGCGTGGTGATTGATCTTTTTTCCACGCCGCGGGGAAAATTCGCCGCCAATGCCGGCTGGCCAGCCGATCTCAAGGCGCGGGAAACAGATGCCGAGCGCCTGGCTTCTCTGACCGCGGAGCCGGTTCAACCCCAAGGTGCTGGACATAGAGTGGTGGTGATTGATCCCGGGCATGGAGGCTTGGATTCCGGCACCAACGGCATCAATGGACTGATAGAGAAGGACCTAGTACTGGCCGAAGGACTGAAGTTGGCCAAAGTCCTCAAAGACCGCGGCTATATTGTCCACATGACGCGCGACAGCGATGTGTTCGTTCCTTTGCCGGAGCGGGTGGCGATTGCGCGCAAACTCAAGGCCGATCTTATGATCTCGCTTCACGCGGATTCCAATCCCGATCCCCAGGTGAACGGGCTTTCCATCTATACGCTCAACGACGGACGTTCGGACCGCGAAGCGGCGGCGCTTGCGAGGCGCGAAAACCAGTCGGACATCATTGCGGGCGTCGATCTGTCGCGAGAGGACAGTCCCGTGGCGCCCATCCTGATCGATTTGGCCCAGCGCGACACTATCAACCGTTCATCACGCTTTGCCGAGACCGCGCTCGGCCAGCTCCATGGTGTGACCGATATTTTGCCGCGCAGCCCCCATCGCGCCGCCAGTCTGGCGGTGCTGGTGGCTCCGGATGTGCCCGCGGTACTGATCGAACTTGGCTATCTGTCCAACGAGCCCGATGCGACGCAGATGAACACGCAGGCCTGGCGCGAGCGGGTGGCCGAAGCCATCGCCAGGGCCGTGGAGCGCAATTTTACCGCCAATTCCGCGGGAACCTTGCCCTAATTCCCTTTAACCCGTACGCCTCTTTTCAACTCAAAAGGGGTACTATAGGAGAGGCGCTCCGAAACGGGCGGGAAAGCGCGTTAGTCTGAGGATCCATGATCCGCCGTCTTCTTGTATATGCCGGGCTCGGCGCTGCCGCCCTTGCCGCGTTGGGTGCGCTGGCAGGGGTCTTCTATATCTACACCGTGACACGCGACCTTCCCGGCGTTGCGGCCCTTCAGAATTACAGCCCGCCTGTTACCACCCGCGTCTATGCCGGCAATGGCACGGTGATTGGTGAATATGCGCGGGAGTCGCGCATTTTCGTGCCGGCTGCCTTCATTCCCAAGTTGGTAAAGGAGGCTTTCACCAGCGCCGAGGACCGCAATTTTTATAATCACCCCGGCATAGATCCGTCCGGCATCCTGCGTGCGGCGGTTAAAGACGTCGGCCTGGTATTGCAGGGGCGCCGTCCCCAGGGCGCCTCGACCATCACGCAGCAGGTGGCCCGCAATTTCTTGCTCAATTCCGACGTCAAATTCAGCCGCAAGATCCGGGAAGCCATCCTCGCCATCCGAATCGACGCCACCTATCCCAAAGACAAGGTGCTCGAGCTGTATCTCAATGAAATCTATTTAGGCGAGCACAGTTATGGCGTAGCCGCTGCGGCACTGAATTATTTCGGCAAGTCGCTGGACGAACTCGACATTTCGGAAGTGGCGTTCCTTGCTGCTTTGCCCAAGGGGCCAGCCAATTACGATCCGCGCTTCAACCATGCAGCCGCCGTCGACCGCCGCAACTGGGTGATCGATCAGATGGCGTACAACAACTACATCTCCGATGCACAGGCCGCCGCTGCCAAAGCTCAGCCCCTTGTCACGCAAATGCGCGCGTTGGGCAGCCAGGCCGCTGACGTAGACTATTATGTCGAAGAAGTGCGCCGCCAGCTTTACAGCAAATATGGCGAGAAGGCGCTTTACGACGGCGGTCTGCAAGTGCGCGCCTCGCTGGATACACGGCTGCAGAATTACGCCGTGAGCGCGTTGCGTTCAGGACTGGTGCGCTATGACCGCCGGCACGGGTGGCGCGGCGCCCGCAAGAAGATCGACATCACCGGCGATTGGAAAGCGGCGCTCACCAAGCTGTCGTCCGATCCGGCGCAACAGTCCGGCATCGAGACATGGCGCCTATCGGTGGCGTTGGGCTATGCGGACAAGGATATCCGCGTCGGCTTCGCCGACGGCAGCACGGGCGTCATTCCGTACGACGGGTACAAATGGGCAAAGCGCGAATTGAAGAATCAAACCTGGGGTTCGACGCCCACCACGCCCGATCAGGTAGCTAAGCCCGGCGACGTTCTCTATGTCGAACATGAGGGCAAGCTCGCTCAGTTCGGTCTGCGACAGATTCCTGAAGTCAACGGCGCCATCGTGGCCATGGACCCGCATACGGGCCGGGTGTTGGCGCTTTCGGGTGGCTTCTCCTATGCCTCGTCGCAATTCGACCGCGCCATGCAGGCGATGCGCCAGCCCGGTTCGGCTTTCAAGCCATTCGTCTATGCCGCGGCATTGGACAATGGATATACGCCGACAAGCAAGGTGCTGGACGCGCCTTTCGTGATGGACATGGGCCCTGGCCAGGGCTTGTGGCGCCCGGAGAATTTCGAGCACGAATTTCTTGGCGACACCACGCTTCGACGCGGCCTTGAATTGTCGCGCAACGTCATGACCGTGCGGCTGGCTTACACGCTGGGCATGGATAAAGTGGTGCCTTATCCGATCCGCTTCGGCGTTTATGACAAATTGCCGCCGCTTCTGGCCAATTCGCTGGGCGCATATGAGACCACTTTGCTCAGGCTGGTCACCGGCTATTCGGAATTCGTCAATGGCGGCAAAAAAATCCAGGCGTCTCTGATAGACCGCATCCAGGACCGCAACGGCATGACCATCTGGCGGCACGATCAGCGAAATTGCGACGGCTGCGACGTGCAGGATTGGCGTGGCCAGCAGGAGCCGTTGCTGGCCGATGACCGGAACCAGATCATCGATCCGCGCACCGCATACCAGATCGTCTCCATGCTGGAAGGCGTGATCCAGCGCGGCACTGGACAGTCGGTCAAGGCGGTGGGCAAGCCCTTGGCGGGCAAGACCGGCACTTCCTCGAATTCGCAGAGTGTCTGGTTCGTCGGCTTTTCGCCCGATCTGGCGGCCGGCGTGTTCGTGGGCTTTGATAATCCGCGCACTTTGGGCAGGTACTTCAACGGCGAGGACGAGCAGGGCGCCACGGTGGCTGCGCCCATCTTCCGAGATTTCATGAAAGGCGCGCTGGCCGACGCTCCGTCCACACCCTTCCGCATCGCGCCCGGCATCGAAGAGGTGCCGATCGATTGGAAGAGCGGCGATCCTGTCCCGCCTGGCACGCCCGGCGCCATCTTGGAAGCGTTTAAGGCCGGCACTGCGCCGGGAGAGGCCAACGCGCCCACATTTGCCACTGTCACTGCCGGCGATGTGGGAAGCGCCCCGGCCACCGCTCAGCCTACGACCTCGACCCAGCCAGTACCTTCCCGCGGTGTGCCCGGAGTCATCGGCGAGGGCACAGGCGGGCTTTATTGAGGTCATGGCAGAGCGTGCCGGAAAAGCGGAACGCGGTTTGACGCCAGGCCGCTCGGCCAAAACTCCAGCTTCAGTCGGACACGGTTTGTCCCTTCAGCTTTGGCTTCGCCGGGCGCGCGCCATCTTGACGGCTATGCAACGGGACCTGCGTGACGCCGAACCCGGCCAGATTATCCTCTGTGCGGCCATGGGCTGCTTCATTGGCGCAGTGGTGGATCTGTTGCGCGCGAGCGTGGCGTGGCTCCACGTCCATGATTTCGGCATCCCTGCCGACCACTTTTTGAGCGAAGGCATCGGCGTTTCGCGCGCAAGATTGTTGTTCGTACCCTTTTTTGGCGGACTGCTGTTGGGGCTGGCCGCGCGAGCGGTCCGAGCCCGGCGGTTCAGCGAGATCGTGGACCCAATTGAGGCCAATGCGCTGCATGGCGGGCGCATGTCGCTCCGGGATTCGATCTGGCTCACTTTCACCACCGTGATATCCAATGCCGCCGGCGCGTCGCTCGGCATGGAAGCGGGATACAGCCAGTTGGGCGCAGGTCTTTATTCTTGGGCCGGACGCTGGTTCCGGCTGCGCCGTGCCGACCTGCGCGTCTTTGTCACCGCCGGAGCAGGCGCGGCCATCGCGGCCGCCTTTAACGCGCCACTGGCGGGAGCCTTCTATGGCTATGAATTGATTTTGGGGAGCTACACCACGAAAGCGCTGGCGCCGGTAATAGTGGCGACAGTCTGCGCCGCCCTTACCCAGCGCGCCATGTCCGACACAAAAGCTCTGTTTGAGGTGGGTGGTAGCTTCAATGTTTCATCTGAAAGCTATTTCCTGTTTGCGTTGCTGGGTCTGGTCGCCGCTTGTGTCGCCGTTGCAGCCATGCAGGCCGTCACCTGGACCGAGCGCGGTTTGCGCGCCTCCAAATTGCCGGATTGGCTGAGGCCAGCAATTGGCGGCGTGCTGCTTTCGGGGCTCGCACTGTACGCGCCGCAAGTGCTGGGAAGCGGCCATGGCGCGGTGCAATTTCACTTCGACACGCGCTGGACGGTTCCAGCGCTGGCGTTCCTGCTGACGATGAAGCTGCTGGCTTCGGCGGTCTCGGTAGGTTCGGGCTTTCGCGGTGGTCTCTTCTCATCGGCTATGTTCCTGGGAACGCTGGTGGGCGCGGTGTTCGCACAAGTCGCGGCTTATTTCTCACCCGCCCTCGAGTCCGAGCACAATGTCTTCATGATGGCCGGGATGGGTGCAGTCGCTGCCGGTGTCATTGGCGCGCCGCTCACCATGGTATTCCTGGTCCTGGAGGCGACGGGGGATTTCCAAGTGACGATCGCAGTCGTGATCGCGGTGACGATCGCGTCCACCATCGTGCGCATCCTGTTCGGTTATTCGTTCGCAACCTGGCGCTTTCATTTGCGCGGACTTTCCATTCGCGGCGCCCATGATGTTGGCTGGATCAGCGATCTCACTGTGGGGCGCCTTATGCGTGCCGACCCCAAGACGGTGCCTGAAAATCTGGGGCTCAAGGCATTGCGCGCAGCCTTCCCGGCAGGCAGCACTAAACGGCTCTATGTCGTGGACGGTTCCGGTCGTTATGTCGGCACCATCGATACCGCCGACCTACACGACGCGGAGATCGACGACGCGCTGGATGGCGCGGTTGCGGGCGATTTGGCGGAAGCTCCGGAACACTTCCTGCTGCCCGGCGAGAATATTCGGAGCGCCCTGGCGCGGTTCGACGCGCTTCAAGTGGAAACTTTGCCGGTTCTAGACTCCGGCACCCAGCGCGCCGTGGTGGGCTATATCACTGAAGCCTATGCACTAAGACGTTATTCGGCCGAATTGGAACGGATGCGCAGCGCCGATTTGGGACAGCGTGACCTTTTCTCGATTGGGCCGCTTCCCAACGACAAACTCCCGGGTCGATGAATTTGGCCTTTACGGGCACGGCCGCGCACCCTATATGGCCTTCATGCGCCCCGAAATCCAACGCAGCGTCGAAGACATCGAGCAGGCTATCGCCCTGCTGAGGAGGCATCTTTGACTGGGATCAATCGTTGCGCCGCCTCGACGAGCTGAACGCCCGCGCCGAAGACCCCAACCTCTGGAACGATCCCGGCACAGCGCAGAAATTAATGCGCGAGCGGCAGAAGCTCGACGGCGCCATCTCGTCTGTCCGGCAGCTGGAAAATGAGCTGGCCGATGCCACGGGCATGATCGAGATGGCGGCGGCTGAGAATGACGCCGCTATGATCGCAGATGCTGAAAATTCCGTACAGGCGTTGCAGAAGAGGGCGGAACAATTGCGGCTTCAGTCCATGTTGTCGGGCGAGGCCGATGGCAACGACACCTATCTC
>Ga0126381_100010368_pt1 | contig 10491 bp, 18 predicted proteins | sample PanSoiMetPlot_28_FD_96465 | JGI IMG/M metagenome (GOLD analysis project Ga0126381, IMG submission 96465) | Tropical forest soil microbial communities from Panama - MetaG Plot_28 | ecosystem: Environmental > Terrestrial > Soil > Tropical forest > Bulk soil | place: Panama | collected 2016-02-17 | reverse complement strand
TATAAGAATGGCCCGGCGCCGTCCCCAGCATCGGCAACCGGGCCATTCCCTCCTGAGGGAGGCCTTTATGTTATCCGTTTCTACGTGGCATTACTGGACGCCCGTACCAGGGTATTTTTGTTTCGATTACTGGCTTTTCTATGCTGGCGTTGGATTGTCCGTACATGTCATTTCTCCCTATCGTGTATCCGGCCATAAAGGCCTGGAACTTTTCCCAGTCACCACGTATCTGCTGGCATTCTGGGCACTTACCTCTTTCCATTTCTCCTCTCTTTGTCACGCTTTACGGCTGCTGCGTGTCTGTCTCTTTCCGCCTGCCTGCGAGCCTGGTCTTTTGCCTCTTTTGCTCGCTTCTCTGCCTTCTCTTTCTCGTTCATGGGCCTTCTCCTGTCCAGTGTTCTCCGTTGCATTCTGTTGCGTTGTGTCGTCGGTTGATGGTACATTGTCTGGAGTATAGCTCGTGCTGTCCTCTTGTTATTAGATGTCTTATCTCCGCTTCATTAAAGCTGGATTTAGGGAGCATGTAACGCTCTACGACGTTTCGCCACTGCTCATATGTGAGAGTGATATGTGCTTGTGTAGGGTTGTGCCACATTACCTCCTTAGGGTGCTTGTGCTTGTATATGAGGATGGCCAGCGTGGTTACAGCTATGGAGGCTAGTGAGATAGCCAGGCCTATAACGAGAGTGGTAAGCACTCCTGCGATGGTTGGGCCTATGATAAGGACTACGATAGCGAGTATCGCAATAGCGAATATCTTTAGGTCTGGGTCCGGGTATGGTCCATGACTGTGACTATGGTTATCCGTACGCTTCATTACTCCTCCTACCTGATATCTATGACCAGGACTCTCCGTCCATTCTCGTCTCTGACTATTCTCCAGGCGTACTCCTCGTAATACTCATCATGGTCTGTCTGGATAACGATATACTCTGCTCCGAAGTGGAGCCGGGCTAGATCGCGTAGACCATTAGGCGGATACGTTACTTCTATGTCTGTATAGGTTGGCCCGTATCCGTTACTTGCTGGCTCGCTTGCCACGATTCACCTTCCTGATAAGATACCTAGTATGTTGATCGGAATTGGTGACTATTACCTCTGTTGAGCTATTCCAGATAAGACGTTTACTGTCTCCGCCCGCTAGTTCTATGGCTGCTCTCCATAGTTCCTCAGGGGGTTTGATAACCGTCACGTCTCCATTCTTTGACTTCTTGTTCTTTGGCATCTTCACCACTCCATTCCTATGGACTTGCATTTTTCGGCTCCACCCATCTAACGGTTCTGTAGTCCTTGCATCTAGGACAGTAGATAACCTCCCTCCGTTCGGGTACGATTGTAAACTCTAGAATGTGCTTACAGTTAAGCTCTACTTGTCTAGGCTTAATCCTGTCTAGAGTTACGCCTTGTTTGCCTTGCTCTCTGCTGCTACTCATGGCAGTATCCCATGCTCTCTACCCCACATAGCGTCTAGCTCCATATCGGCTATACGCTGTTCACTCATAATAAAGGGACTTTGGAGACCTGCTAGCCACTCCATATGAAGGGTTAGGTTGGCATGTTTAGCTGCTGCGTTTATCTGCGCCTCCATGAGATACCCGTGGAGAGTGAGAGGACGGACGAGCTTAACAGGCATACAACGCTCTCCGCTTACCCACGGCCAGGCCCATAGACGATCTGTGGGATAGTTAGCTGGATAGTCGGGTACTCCGATGGTTAGTGACGGTATGTCAGCCACAGCGTCTACGGTAAGGAGGGAGATATGATCAGCCGTCAACCCCCATAGGTCACTATCGCAGAAGACAACATAGCTGGAATCGTCCAGGTGTTCTAGCGCGTGTTTGCAGACTTGTCCTTTGCCGTGCTCATCGCTGGGAAGGAGCCAGGCTCCTCTGTGGAATTTAGTTGCCCTCCAGCGATTATCAGGAGATGTCTGGGAGTCGATAACTACGATTACATCCCCTATAGCTGGATGCTCCAAGAAGGCATCCATAAGAGCTTCTAGATCTTGCTTCGGATTTAGCGCTGGAATGATAGCGGTAATATAGGTCACTGCTGGCGTCTCCTTATCGCTTCTGCTAGGAAGTTAAGAAGAGAGTCCATCTTCTCCTCTATCTCTTCGTCTGATATGTCGGGTAGCTGATTTATGTATTGCTTTTCTTCCCATAGTGCTTTAATGCAATCCTCACAGAGAAGCCAGGTATGACCGTTAGGATCTACGAGCATTCCGAAACGAGTATGATCCTTAAAGCAAACTTGGCAAATACCCGCAAAGTCTCCGAAGTGGAGATTAAACGGCCTCGTAGTCACCTATCCACTCCTCGTCTGGGTCCATCTCCATTACATCCCAGGCCATTATAGCATCAAAATCTGGACGCTGCCTAGCCTTCGGCTCCAGCCAGGGTAGGTAGTGCGGCTGGCTCCAGATTCCCTCTCCTTCGTTATCAGCTATCTGAAAGCTCCACATAGAGTTAGAGAGCCTATGTACTGTAGCCGTACATCCTAGCTTGTCACAACCCCGGAGCTTGTTATCCAGGCCTCTGGGATGCGAGCGTTTACCACTCCCACCCATGACAAACTCGTGTGGTTCGTCCTTCCAGGTGTTAAGCTCGCTCCATCTCCCATTGTCTGCTAGCGTATAACTAATAAACATATGCTTAGAGAGTTTTAGCGTAGTCTTTAGATGGATAGCCTCCATAAGCTGCTCTGGCGTATATGTACCTTTAGGGATGCCTCGTGTCTTTGCCTTCGTCCAGCCGTAGCCTAGCTCCTTCGGGTAGCCTAGATCCTCTCGGAGGTAGTAGATCCCTGACTGCCAGAAGATCCCTCCTGCGTATTTGGCTTCTTTCCATTGGCCAAGGTTATCTCCACAGTCCAGGTTATCGAGTGGACATAGCGCCTGTATCGAATCGGTATTGATAGATACGAGCTTATCACCCGCTTGTATACTCGCCTTATAAACAGCAGCTCGGCAAGCACTTGTGATGTATCCCGCCCACTCGAGTTGGTGTGACTTAGGTGGCCTTCTGCGCTTACGGTCCCATCCTGCCCTCTGTGCAAGTTGCCCGTATATTGCATTGATGATGATTTTATAGGCATATGCTGCGATGCTGCCTGCGTGGTCGAGTCTCTTTCGTCTGGCAAAGTACTCTCCTAGGAATGCGAAGGGCCTGTCTGTCTCGTCCTCCTCGTCAAATATCCACGCTTCTATAAACGTAGCTGCTGGATCGTCTTTTACTAGTTCGGCTTCTGGACTCCAGTACCATCCCTCTACTCTGTGTCCCCATGCCACGGAGTAATCTTTGAAACGGCGAAACAACGGGTAAGGTCTGAATTTGTCACGCTTGGCCTCGTACCGTATGTGATACACAGCGAACTTGCCAGGCTCGTATTTTTGCCCAGATCTCCATTGGCCACGAGCGAGATTAGGAAGATGAGTAGCGTAATATGGATAAGCACTGTTAATGTCCCATTCGTAAACAAAGTTTTCTACGATTCCGGCTATGAAGGATTCAAATCTACCGCCTGCGAAGGCGTATCGTGCGGCTGTTGCTACCTCTGGAGGACAGATAGCCATAGCGTCATAAATGTGATGACGTTGGAGTGCCATCCTGGCTATGGCTCCTGGCCCATGCCACGAGCGAGGCACGTAATTGCCAGCCTCGTAAAGAGATTGCCTTATAGCGTCTCCGAGGTATGGGCCTAGTTTTAGTTCCAGCTTCCAGTATTCTGCTATGTCGTCTATGTCTGCCCACATAAAGAGGCTGCGTCTGGCCTTCTCCTGTGCGAGCTTATTAAGCTCCTCCGCTGTACCTACCTTAAACTTCTGTAGGCTGGAGACGTACCCTCCTGGCAGGAAAGTGTGTATGTCGTATATCTTCGCTTCCACTTCACCATGCTTAACCTTAAACCACTTATGTGGTATGTGTTCAAACTCCCAGCCGTTCCATATCGCTCTACCCCAATGATGGAGAGCGGCTAGGACACGTTTAGGCAAGTCTTTAAGGATGTAGGATACGTCAAGGTTGAAGCCAAAGGAGATATGGATAGCGGCTGGATGATTCTCCTCTGTCTCCATAATCAAGTCCAGGCATTCCAGTGTAGATAGGAACGGATGACAGATCATGTAGCCAGCGGAGTTACCAAACAAGGAGTAGCCTGTGTCTTGTGGTGACTCGCCATCCCAGAAGATAAAGTCTGAATCCAAACGCTTACTTAGGGACTTGGCTTGTGCTTCTTTACGCCTACGCTCGTTATAGTTTGGCCCATGGTGTGAGCGGTTAGGGTAACGATGCTTACGTCTGGCATCTCGCAGACGGAATTGTTCCCGCTTACGCCGCTCCTTCTTAACAGCGTTAGCGGAGACGAAGATAAATCGCTTACTCGTCTTCGTCATACATCCGGCCATCTTCGTCCACTAGCCACTCGTCAGCTATGTACTCATAGAAGTCACGAGGGTAAGGACTTTTGGAATCACCGTAGAAGAAAAAAGTAGGTTTACGGCCTTCCCGGCTCACATACTTATCTAGCCAGTCGGCCATATCAATGGTAGCGCCTGTAGGATGCTTCTCCTCTAGTCTCTCGGCTACCCGTAGGAGTGCTTCTCGCTCCTCTGGTCCTACTGCCTTATCGGCTGCCTTCGCCCGTAGTTTACGGGCCTTGTCTCTGTAGTCCATGCTTCACTTCTCCTCCCTCTTATTGTTATGTCTGTATCCTTATAACTAAGACAGTAACTAGGCTGCGCTCTGTCCTGGTTGCCTGTATCCCATGGCTTCACGCCACTCCCACCAATCGAAAGTATCTGGATGTATGTTCCAACGTTGCCAGAACGGGTTACGGATGTCTCTGCGTAGGTATCGGCTCTTGCCTCTCACCATGTATTTAATGTAGTCCTGCCAGAAGTCCATAGTTTCATCTGCGTCTAGGTCAAGGTCTGAAGCCATGTCTTGCACAAAGTCTTTATTATCAAGGTAGCTAGGCCTGCGTCCCGACGGCAGGCGTCCTCTCCTGCCTAGCTGCTCACGCCACTCCGTACGCCACGGGTCAGCTAGTCTCCGTTCCCGTTCCCGCCTGGATGGCTCCTCCCGCTCTCTGGGAGGCCCTGTAGGCGTAGGAGGGGATGGCTGTGGCCGTGGTTCCCTCGTGCCTTCAAACAGACGCTCTATGGGCCTTGTGATCGCATCTGCGACCCGTCCAGCAGCGTCCGCTATCCGGCCAAAGAAACCACGGCCACGAGCCATGGACTGCTACCCCCACTTAACAGGAGTCTCCGGGGTAGGTTCGGGCCTCTGTGCGGGAGTCTGGCGCTTCCTGTTGGCCACTTCCACGCGGTAGATACGCATGGGTGAGGCCTGGCCCGTGTCTTTGTCTGCTACGTAGGTGATACGGACGAGCATGTTGGGACGTACCGACTTCATACCGCTAGACAAGCTCCAGTTAGCGGAGATGTAGTAAACCTCTTCGTCCGTGCCACGGAAACGGTATTGTGTGTAACCGTTTCCCTCGTTGGCCTGTTGGCGTGATCCCAGATAGGTACCGATAAACTCGTCTCCGAGCATATCGAAAGAGACGCGCGTCTCGTTCACGTCCTCTTCTGAGACTGTGGACCACTCGTACTGATCAGCCATCTTCCGTCTCCTTACGGTGAATCCCAGCTAGGGCCTCTCCCGTGGCTGGGTCGGCTCCTCCATCCTCCCACGTCAGAGGCCCGAACGGTACCCCCTGGAGCATGATCATTTAGGCCGGGCTATAGGCGATGGACACTCATATGGGTAAGCTGTTGAGTGTGTATGGCAGAATCTCCCGTGGCAAGGCGTAGAGGCGGTAACGCTCCTTACGATCTGTCATACCGTGACAAGCGAGGCCCGCATGAGTACCCCCCGACCGTGCGGGCCTCGCTCCCATATAGGAGGATAAGTGCCTGACTTCACGGAAACGGATAAGGACACTCCTCCCAAATTTGAGCGTAACGGCCAGCAAGATATACCACGCGTAGAGGATCTATTCTCCGCTCCAGACTTGACGCAGCTACTACGGCCAGGCACAAGCAAGACAGCCAAAGAATATCAGACTAAAACTTACTCCCTCCTAAAGGCTCTCATGGTGGGAGCTATTAACGTTGGAGACTTCCCAGACGCAGCGGCCATCCTTACCCATGGGCCTGGCTTCGGAGCAGCAGCAGGACAGCTAGCCGACGATAACGCATATGCCAGAGCAACCCTGGACTTTCTTACGGCTCCGTCTTCTCCCGTTATCCTCTTCTTTATGACGGGTATCCCGCTCATAGCGCAGATATTCCGTAACCACGAAGGTGAGATAGCGCAGATACCCGAAGCCAGACGCCAGCGCAAGGCTGCTAAGAAGGCACAGCCTATGCAAGCTAAGAAGGACAGGGAACCACGATTTACCATACGGGCCTTTGGCCGTAAGTGGCCCGTCTACTGGAATCCTCGTATCAAGTTCTCTAAGGTGTTTGCTCCGTTCAAGACACAGACTGTTGAGCCTACCGCTCTCGCCTATACCGTCTTCTCTGATCCGAAAGTTCAAGAGTATCTAAAGAAACATGGAGTTATTCTTACCAATGTCCCTAAGTCCTAAACGTCCACTTTGCAGACATAATCTTACTGTCTGCCGTAAGTGTGATGAGGTAGAGGCAAGTGGTAAGCGCATGGCTGAAAGAATTAACCTCATGGTGATAAGCCACCCATGGGATACTCTCGTTAACTCCTGGATGGCATTTAAGCTCGCAGACGGAGACACGGATGGAGTTCTCTATGACACAAGACAAGACGCAGTAACTCACCAACTTGATGAGCGCTGGTGCTGTTACTTTTGTATGCGTAACGCTGTAGGTGGCGTAAACGAACTAGACTGCCAGCTATACATAAACCTTCACAGACAAGTTTACGACGCAGGAGGACGACTTACTGACCCAGAAGGCAGAGGCGAAAGTCTAATCGTAAGTACTAAGGGTTACGACATTATGAGAGGGAGAGTGAACCCCCGTGACTAAGCGCTCTGATCTATTCAAGCGCAGGATTGTGATAACCGTACCTCCATGGGGAGTGATAGTAGTGGCCGGGGCTATAGGAGCAGCTATCCTAGATAGGTTCGCTCTCGTCACGGAGATAGCTTCCATCGTCATGGTGGCTGTGATGCTGGTATTTGTCCTCACAGCCAAGCGGATAGTCAAAGAGCTACGGTATCAAGTCCATGATGTTATTAACAATATCCATAACGATGATATAGACGAAGAAATAAGCGAAGACGCAGAAGCCAACGAGCCTACGCCAATCTTCAAGGCCCGGAGAAGTGGTTAGAGGATATCAGTCAGAAGACAACCGTACGCTGGTAGAAGTAGTCCCGCGTAGGGAATTTCTCCATGAGTTTGGGCAAGACTACCATCAAGGCCAGCATGTCTCCTTCTTTGGTCCTACAGGGCGAGGCAAAAGCACTCTATGTTTTGAACTTCTCGGAGTAGTCATCTCACCTGATACGCCAGTAATCTCCCTCCATGGAAAGATTAAGGGTCGTGATCCAGTAATAGAGAAGGCTGCTAAACGGTACCACCTTCGCACAGTCCCACGGTTGCCTAACAAGGCCCGTTGTACCTATGACCGTAAGCGTAGATGGAACGGTTATAATGTTGTACCTCTGGAGAAGCCAACTTCGCCAGCGAAGGAGAAGGCTCTCCTACATGATGCATTCCAGGATGCTATCTCCCGCAACTACCAGACAACTAAGCGCAACACGATAACCCACGTTAACGAGGCTCACCAGACACAAGCGGACTTGAGGCTAAAAGAAGACGTAGAGGCTCCTCTAATGCGGGGAGGCCCAGATAACGCCGTATGGTCAGAATGTCAGCGAGGAGCCTACCTCTCCTACCATACATACAATGCACCAGAACATATCTTCGTCTTTCATGATCCTGATAAAAGCAACCGTAAGCGTTACGCTGATTTTGGTACAGAAGATCCAGATGAGATATTCTGGATAACCTCCAACTTGAAGACTGCGAGATCCGGCGATGGACGGACGATATCGCAGTGCTTGTATATCCGCCGCAGTGGCGGTATGTACGTGGTAGACATCTAACCCCAGTTATGTCTACACGCCAAAAGTACATACCTCATGTAAGGCGGAGAGAATGCCTCCTAAGCAACTTCAGCGCGGTGGACAACGAGCGGCAGCAGGAGCACCTAGGCCTAGGAGCTTCCTTATCGGGACACAGGATGTCCTAGAAGGTGGCGACTATGACCAGACTTTCAGCAACACGGCTGGAGGATCTTTCCAGCCATGGACGCTCCAGGCTACAGGATGGCTCGCACGTCTGTGGATGCGCGTAGACTATACGACCACAGCGGGTACGCTCGGAGCCGACAGTCCTTTTACTATCTTCTCCAGCGTCCAGCTTAACGACGTTAACAACGAAGCAATCTTCGGACCTTACGACGGCTATACGTGGTACATCACCAATAAATATGGTGGTTACTACTTCTGGGATGACCCAGCAACGAACGCCGTCTATACCGCTTCGGGTACGGCTGGCACCTTCATTCTCCAAGTGCCTCTGGAGATTGTGAATCGTGATCCTATCGGGCCTGTCGCATCAGTTAACAACACGGCTACGCTTACGCTGATTATGCAACTTAACGCGGCCGCTACAGCGTTTCCGTCGGCTACCGCGTGGAGCGTAAGAGTAAGAGGCACGCAGGAGTTTTACTGGGAACCGCGTAAGGCGGATAAGCAAGGTAGGCCTATCGCTGGCGCTCCTCCCGCTAACGGTACTACCCAGTACTGGACCCAAGGCTCTATCCCAATCGCAGCAGCCGGAGTTATCAACGTCCAGCAGATTACAGGCCTAGGGTATCCATTCCGTACGTATATGTGGGTATACCGTGGCACTGGAGCGGCAAGAAGCTCTGGAGAGACTAACTGGCCAGACCCACTTATTGGCCTCAAGTATGAAGCCAACATGCTCCTTACCCAATACACGAAGGCAGATTGGCAAGGAGCCATGGCTAGGGAATATGGATTCCCAGCTACAACGATGGACGTACGAGGTACAGCAGCAGCCGGTGTCCTTCCTGGGAAAGAGAACGGTGTCTATGTCACTAACTTTAACCAGGACTTCTTCCTACAGAAGCCAGGCGCAGAGACAAGACGAGGCTACCTCGTTACGTCTCCAGGCTCCAACTACATCATTAACGGTAACTTCGGAGTAGCGGGTAACCTCTATCAGGTGGTTAACTACGTTGCTCCAGGAGGCGGAGGCGGAGCGGGTAACGCTCAAGCACGTCACCAGGACACGGCCATGCTCACAGGAGGACAGTAACAGATGACATCTCCAACTAGTTCTAAGGATACGGGTACGGCTACAACTAAGACAGTAACTAAGGATACGGGTCCACCCCAACCGCCAACAGAGCGTTGGCAAGTGAAGCTCACCCACCCGCTAGAACGTAAGAAGCGTGTCTTCTCGTCTGTGTCAGAGTCACGAGCAAGACGCTTCGTAGAGAACCGCTATCCACGAGGAGAGGAGGCCTACCTAGAAGCGCCAGACGGAAGTATCGAGAGTTTCCAGGCGGAGCGGGCAGGCCCGTACGGAGAAGACATGGACCCATGGCAGACTTTCGATCCAGAGGCCTGGCTGCCTCCAGAGGAGGCACAGCCTCCAGGCGAGTCCGCATGGGCAGACGTGGAAGGATAACCCATGCACCCTATTACCTTCGTCAAGAATCATCCTGTAGGCGTACTCGTCTCCATGGCTGCTGGCATGATCGTTGGCCCGTGGATTCTTAACACGCTTGGAAGGACTACAGGAGTTAACGTTAACCTTCCTACCGCTGGCAGCTAATGCCGGTAAAGGCTGGCTACCTCGTAGCTGCTGGTCTAGGCGCAATCGTCCTCTATTCCGGCATTAAAGGCCACAAGTGGACGACTACTCTGCGGTCGATATTGGGCGGGCAAGGTGTGCCGCAGACAACGGAGCTAGCAATAACTACGGCTCCAGCCGCTTATTCCAGCGGAGGGAGTGGGTCTGGCGACGCAGGCTCACTCCCTCTAGGGGGTACAGCCATAAAGAATAAAGCCATAGCTAAGCTCCTGGCTGCTCCTTATGGCTGGTCTACAGGAAACGAGTGGAATTCCCTTGTTACCTTGTGGACAGGAGAAAGTAATTGGGATAACTACGCCCGTAATCCATCTAGCGGAGCCTATGGAATACCTCAAGCCTTGCCAGGTAGTAAAATGGGGGTGCTGGCTAATCCTCCCGTATCTTCGGCTGGAGCACAGATAGCATGGGGATTGAAATACATAAAGCAGACTTACGGTACACCCTCTCACGCTCTAGCCGTATGGCAATCACGTTCTCCACATTGGTATTAAGATGCCAGTAAAAGCCAGTTACCTAATCGCAGCAGGAGGAGGAGCCATCCTCCTATGGTCCGGTTTCCGTGGCAAGAATGCGAGTACCGTCTTTCGCTCTCTCCT
>Ga0126381_100010367_pt1 | contig 10491 bp, 8 predicted proteins | sample PanSoiMetPlot_28_FD_96465 | JGI IMG/M metagenome (GOLD analysis project Ga0126381, IMG submission 96465) | Tropical forest soil microbial communities from Panama - MetaG Plot_28 | ecosystem: Environmental > Terrestrial > Soil > Tropical forest > Bulk soil | place: Panama | collected 2016-02-17 | reverse complement strand
GCTGCTGGCCGCGCGAATCTTCCCGACCATCGGTGATTTCTACGACGCGATCTCTAAAGCATTCCAGTCTTTGCAACCGCCCATCGCACCGATTCATCAGGTCGCCAACTCCCGTACGGGTGCTTTCCTAATTACTTCTGTCGCGGACGCTCTGAAAGCGGTCAACCAGATAAAGGAGCAAGGAGAAGGTACGGAAACGTCGCCTTTTGCGGCTGATTTCGATCTTAATGATCTCGCTCATTACTACCGGTTCAAGGAGATCCGCTAAGGGCACAAGTTACAGAAGGAACCGGATGGAACCTATCATACGCTACTCGATCTCAGCGGCTTTGTGGCTTGCGACCGCAATCTCCGCCTTGTGCAGTGCGGCGTTGTTTCGCTCATTGCCGCCGCCACTCTCCGCACTTTCATAGAAGATGGATAAGTGCCGATGACGCCTAACCGGCGAGGTGACTCTTGAATCGATACTTAGCGGCAAGGCTTTCCCGCAGCTGGCCTAGTTCGCCTTTGCGGGACCCAACGGTTGTCTGCAGTTACATATCCTTCTGTCTGCGTCCTTTCCTGACCGTCCAGATGGATCATCGTGACATATTCCCATCTCTTTGGTATGCTTTCCCATATGAAGACCACACTGCAGATCGATGACACGGTCATGGCCTTGCTAAAGCGTGAAGCAGCCCGCCAAGGGCGGACGATGTCCGAGTTGGTGGAAACAGCGTTGCGCAATCTGTTTCGGCCCCAGAAGAAACCCGTCGATCTTTCCCCTCTTCCCGCATTTCACAGCGGCGGTGCGATGGTCGATATCGCGGATCGGGATGCCCTGTACCAAGCCATGGAAGGCCGATAAGCCAAGTGCTTGTCGTCGACACGAACATTCTGGTCTACGCTGCTGACGCGGATTCGCCATGGCATGCCAAAGCGCGGGCGTGGCTTGAGCGTCAACGACGTCTGCCGGATGCGTGGTACACAACATGGCCGATCGTTTACGAGTTCCTGCGCGTGACCACTCACCCACGGGTTATGAAGCGTCCTTGGAGCGCCTCGCAAGCTTGGGGCTTCGTGTCGGCTTTGCTCGGCTCCCGGGGGCTCGGCGTGCTCGTTGCCACGCAGCGGCATGCCGATGTTGCCGAGCAGGTTATTAAAGAGATTCCTCAGCTCGCGGGGAATATGCTCCACGATGCGCACACGGCAATCCTGATGCGTGAACATGGGATAATCCGGATTTGCACACGGGACACGGACTTCCATCGCTTCCCCTTCCTTGAGGTTATCGAGCCTGCCTGAGCCTCATTGCTCATTGGTCAGGTTCCAGCCCCTTCTCATGTTCTTCAGAGTAAGCGGGCGGCTTGGTGTAGTAAAAGTGTAGTAATTCGTTGTTCAGAACAGATCAAATCCAATGCAAACTGTTGTAACTGCTTGACGGATAGAGTAAATCCCAAGATTTTCAGAACGCATCAACAAAGTCGGCTGGTTCCTAAACCGTTGTACTGGCTAAAACCGGTATCGGGGGTTCGAATCCCACCCCCCTCCGCCAGATCCATTATGTACGTCCCAAGGTCCAGCCTTCTCCGGCGTACGGCGAACTCAGCGCCAACGCATAAGATCAAGGTGTCGTACTCCGAGACTGTTCGTATTAAATTTCTCGCAGTTTCCAAGACGCTCTTACGGCCAATAGCGCGCGACCGCAAAATAGTAACTGCCGCCAGAAACAGTAGTTGCACCGCTGGTTATCGAATATTCCCCGTTAGATTGAATCACCAGGTTGTCCGCGGGGAGCTGCATCACGTAATTGTTGTTATTGCCGAAGTTGACGGCGCTCACGCCTCCCATTCCGTAGAGCGGATCGAGACTGCCATCCGCGTTGTATCGTGCTAAGAAAAGATACTTGTTGACCGCGGAACCTGAGAGTTCGGAGCCGTTTCCGGCCATCAGAATGTGTAAGAGCGCACCGCTGCTATCGAAAACGGGCATCAACGAGGTGGGCTGGTTAGTGTATCCGAACGTGTCCAGCACTGTTAGCCCTGTCCTTCCGTTGGAGGAGTTCGACGGATCCCCGAATGTCGTATCGAGTACTCCAACGCTTGTGTAACGCGCCAGCTCGATTTTCTGAACTCCGTTGACGGTGAGTTGGACAAGACCTGCCGCCAGAATGTTTCCAGTGTTGTCTGTCGCTAGATTATAAATTTTTGAGGAGGCGCAGTAAGTGGTGCTCGCCAACCCTTTTGAGCCGAACGTTGTGTCCACGATGCCCGAAGGCGTGAGCCGCACCAGCGCAAAACTGTTTGTGGAAATGGCCCCTGCCACAAGAATGTATGGCAACGAGTTTACGGTTTGCACGGCCACGGCCTGCGAGTCTTGAAGGATCGTCGTGACCGCCAATCCACCGGATCCAAAGCCGGCGTCTGGAGTTCCGTCACTGTTTAGCCGAATGACAAAAGCTTCGAACGTTGATTTGGATGGATGGTATCCGCCACTGATCAACAGTTTGCCGTCAGGTTGAAGCCGCAGCGTCTTGGAGCTCATCCCGCTAGCAAACACATTGGCGCTGTTGGCGTTGAAGGCCGCGTCGGGTACTCCAGAGGACGAATATTTACGAACAAAGTTCCCGTTCGGGGACTGGCCGAGAACCACAATGTTGCCGTTCTGATCGAGAGCCCCATCAAATGTTCCATAGCAACAAGTCCCGCCGGCAAAGGTAAAGTCCTCCAGTATCCCGTTCGTACCAAACGTGGAGTCTAGGGAGCCGTCGCTGTTGTACCGGATGATTTCTATACTCTGCGCGGTGGAGCCATTGAATTGGCCAATGACAACGAGTTTGCCGTCCGTCTGTTGCCTGATGGCCACCGGTTCGGAGGAGTTCCCCGCACCGGCTACTACCGTGCCGTTAGTGCCGAATCCTCCATCCAGACAGCCCGTAGCAGACACGGTGCTGAGACAAGCATTCGGAACTGGATAAATGGGCGCTGGTGCGCTGCAGCTGGCCTTCGAATTTCCGTTGGCGTTCACAGCAAACAGTTCGGTGCCTTTCCCGGTGCGCCCGTCCGTGTTCATGACTTGAATGTCGTATCCGCTGATGACCGCGTCCGCAGCTACCGTGATATTGGCAGTCACCTGTCCTGAATTATTGAATGCCGTCGAGTTCACCGTCACGCCGCCCGGATTGGTTGTGCCGCTCACAAACCACTGCGCCTTGGCGCCCTTCTTGAAACCATTGCCCTTCACGATGACATCGAGATTGACGGTGCCTTGCGCCGCCGAATTGGGAGTAGCCGAAGTCACCGTAATCTGCGCCGCCGCGCGAGGAACCGCGAAACAACTCAGAATGCCTATAATCAAGCAAGCGATCGTGAAAGCTGGGTGTCTCACGGTCCTTCCCTCCCGGCGAATTTGCTGCCTAGTCCTATTACACGGAAACCGCTAGTTGTTTTCCGCGGAGATTCCTGCAGACACGGAGTCTCTTCCCAAGTAAATGAAGCCTGCCCAGTAGTACGGATTCGAATATTTTGGACTCTGAATCATGGCTCGCTGGGCCTGAGCCAGAGCACTGGATCCTCCATTACTCTCAATCCTGCGATAGACCCTGCGCATCATCTGCGCGGTGGAATGATCGTCTACCTTCCACAGACTTGCGATGACAGCGTCGCCACCGGCGTCCAGAAACGCCCGATTCAAGCCCACGAACTCATCGCCCGCCGGAATGTCTGCGGTGCTCCCACCACCCAACGCTGTTTCGCAGGCGCTGAGCGTGACTAGACGGGCATTTAGTCGCATCGCCAGAATATCGGACACGGCCAGCCTGCCATCGTCATCGCGCTCCACCTCGAACTGCAGCCCGGAAAGGACTGGATTACTCCGATTAAAAAAGCCGTGTGTGGCGATATGGACGATATCGTAGTCCGGAGCAACGTCCCGGAACTTGGACTTGGTAGCTTCATGGCCGACGATAGCTTCTCCGCGAGAGCCAAAGATTGCGGCAACGTCCCGCGCCTCCAACGCCGCATATTTCAACCCGGCATTTGCGGGTGCAAAGGACACGACCCGGCGGAGCAGGCTCTCCCCGGCGTTTGCCGGTTTGGCAAGGAAGCCGGCTGAGGGCTCCTCGCAGATTTCGTAAGTCTCGATCAAGAAATGGCTGTTCTTCTCCGCGGTACGCGGCAGAGCGGCAAACGGCAGATAGTTGAGGACCCCGTGCGGAATGATGACCAGCTTTCGAACTCCTCGGAGATAGCCCTTTTTCTCTAACGGGCGGATGAGAGCAGAGTACAAGCTGGCAGCCGGTTTGCGCCACTCTTCCGTTTCGCTCTTGGTTAGCAATTCGCGAAATAGTTCGACTTTGCTCTGCAGGTTTCGTTCGTTTATCGGTTCTTCGATCGCCTGAAGTTCCGAATCGCGGACCACGAAAATCGCTACTCGGTCATTTGCCACCAAGTACTCGAGCAGCGCCGTTCCTGGCGGAAGTTGCTTACTCACCTTTCCCGCATCAGCCGCCCGCTCTCTTTGGCTGCTTCCCGTACTTTGCATGCTTAGCTCCTGCTGGACCTGTGCAAGTTCTTTCGAGAGAACCTCTATGGCGGCATCCCGTCTTTGCCTCGCCGGCTGATCGCTCTCATTGCGGTATAGCTCCTGCAGGTGCGCTAATCGGTCACGGATTTCTGCCCTGGCGGGGTTAGGATCAACCGGAATAGAACGGTTCCGGAGGTCCTGGTAGCTGTATTCACGCAGCTGTTCCGAAACTGTGAATGCCTCGTCAGACTGGCGGAGCTTAAGCAACAGTCGGACCAAAGCAACGTAGACTTGCTGCTTGTCTTGCAGATAGCCGGTGCGGTGGCGCTGTTGCCCAATCTGGTTTCTGACGCTCTCAATCGAATCAATGGCGGCGTAATAGGCATGCAGGGCATTCTCGTTGTGCCCTAACCTCTCCAGAGCCCGCCCACGGTGAAACTCGACGCTCCAAAGCATCGCGACATCTTCGCTCCGGGCGAGGATTTCCCGTGCCACTTGAAGATCGGTGAGCGCGCCTTCCGCTTGCGCCAGCTGCAGCTTGACCCTTGCGGAAGCATCGAGTGCCTCCGCTTCAAGCAGCCTCATTCCGACACGATGAGCCGTTTCGACTGCCTCCGTTGCAGACCGCAACGCGGCTTCCAGGTGGTGAAGGTCCTGCTGGACATTGCTCACTAGAAGCAAACCGCGAACAATTGTTGCGAAATCCTGACTCGTGCGTGCCTGGTCAAGGGCACGTTCCGCGCTCCTGCGCGCTTGCCGGGAGTCACCTGAAAGCCTCATAACCTCGGCCAGAGCGAGCCGATTGTCGACGCTTCCGCGCTCATGCCCGATTGCATCCGACAACGACACCGCTCTGACAAAGCTTTTCTTTGCTGCCGGACGGTCGCCTAGTTCGAGGTAAGCGCCGCCTTCGTCGCCCAATTGTTCAACGAGCTCGCGCTTTAACCCAGCCTTAGCATACGTCTCACCGGAGCTTTTGTAGTCCCGTAACGCTTCGTCGAATTTTCCAATATGAAGTAGCGCCGAAGCCTTGCCCCGATACCAGTCCGCTTCTTCCTTGGCTTGGCCGGCTTCTCGCGCGATGGATATGGCTTGATCGTAAGCTGCCAGCGCTTCTTGAATCTTGCCTTGTCCCAGCAAGCACGCTGCGATGTTGCCTAGGTCCTGGCTCTGCGAAGGTTTCAGTTCCAGCCGCTGGCTGATCTCCAGCGCTTGCCGGTAGTAACCGTCCGCTTCGGCGTAGTGGCCCAGCAAAAGATAGTGTCCGCCAATATTGCCAAGAGCGTCGCTGACGCCCGGTCCGTAATTCACGGACCGTTGCAACTCCAGGGCCCGCTGATACTGTTCCAAAGAGCGGTTGTAGTCCCCCTGCTCCTCGTACACCAGGCTCAGGTTGTTAAGAGAAGCGCCCTCAAGCTGCGCGTCTTTCAACTCTTTCCCAATCGAAATGCTCTGTTTGAAGACCTCGACGGCTTTGAGATATTCGCCTTGTTCCCAATAAACCAACCCAAGATGACTCAGCGTTTTTCCTTCCTCCAACCGGTCACCGAGCTCCCGTTTCATTCTCAGCGCATCGTTCAAAAACTGCAGCGCCTTCGAGTAGTCGCCGAGTTTCTTGTAACAATTACCGATCAGGCCGGTTACGACTGCCTCGCCGTGCTTGTCGCGCGTCCGCTGGAATGAGGCCAGCGCCTGCTCGAACTCCGGAAGCGCAAGTTTCGCTCCTTGTTGCGCGTACGTAAGCTTCGCGTGCGCCAAAGCCTCATCTGACGAAATAGCTTGTGCTGCATTTGGTGGAGTGAAAATACAAACTGTAGTGGTCAGGAAGACGATAGCAGCTAGAATTACTGGTCGCACGTACCGTCCTCTTCCTACCCGGCAACAAAAGGAACCGACTGGGCTTCTTCCACCGTGCCATGACTTCCATGAACCCGGATTCGTACGTAGTACGTATGACCTTTAACGAGACGAACGGCACTGGGTAAATTCTCCGACGTGGTCCTGCTCTCTGTTTCCCAGATTACGTCGCCATCGTCTGAAAGAACCTGTAATTCGTAGAACAGCACCCCGGTTGCGGATGTCCAACGGAATCTCACTTCGTTTGCAGGAACGGTTTGTCCGGCTTTCGGATACAAAATCAGCTGCACAACTGGCGAGTCTGCTCCGCGCAACGCACCATGTTGTCTCGTTGTCGGGACAGACTCAGGTTTGCCAGGGTTCAGTACCTTTACGGCTCCAATACGCTCATTGGGAGCCATCTCCAGTCTTTCGGGCCGGTTCACAACGACGGAAATGGCAAGAACCGCTGCTAGCGCACCCGTTGCGACGGTTGCCCATCCCCAAGGAAATTTCGGCCGGCCCGCTTGTCGGGCACCCAACTGCTGCGCTCGCTCGAACAGTTCTGCCGGCACCGCTCGCATTTGACCAGAAGCGTTCCGCACCAGGAAGCCGATTTGCTGAAGACACTGATCGCATGTGGCCAGGTGCCGCTCGATTCGGTGACGGTCTGCGCCGATCGATTGCTGGTCCGCATATTCAGCCAATTGTTGGGCGGTTGGGCACTGCTGCAAGGTCAGTGACCTCCAGAGCGACCGAAATGCATGTCCAAACATGCTTCTCTCTACTCCTTTACACGGAAGCCGATTTCGGTTTTCCGGCCGGCAGTCTTTGAGAGGGAAGGTGCTTGCGTAACCTTTCCAGGGCCTCGCGAACGCGACGATCAGCCGTTTGCGCATCTTTTAGTCCGACGAGCCTGGCGACTTCCGCTAACGGCAATCCCTCCAAGTAGCGCAGGCGCAGCAGGATACGATCTGTCGTATCCAAGCGCTTCAATGCTTTCCGAACCAGCGACTCGGTCTCGCGCAGAATTGCCAGCGTTTCCGGACTTGGCGAGCCATCTCGCAATTGGATGGCTTCGTCCTGGTCCGACGCGCGAGCTTCAAGGTTGGTCCGCGCCGTGCTTACCAGCCATACCTGACGGTTGGTTAACAGTCCGCGAAGTTGTTCAATACGTTTTTCGATATCGGCGTAACTGAGCGAAAGGCCTTTTCGCGAAAGGTCCAGCCAGATTTCGTAAACGCTGGACCCGCGAAGGAACGTTGCTGCAAAAATCTCCTGGTCGATGGCGTCGCGAGAGGCGATCGAACGGAACAGTCCGCGCCTCCCATACTTGGATCGATACCAGTCCAGACAGAGGTTGCGAACCACGGCTCGCAGCCACGTGCTGAATTGCGCCTTGCCGTCAGGTCGAAACGCTCGCAACCGCCGGCAATTGTTGCCGGCTAGCCGTTCACAAACGAACAGGAAACAGTCATTGGCTTGGTCATCAGTCTGCGCAAAACCTCTGACCACCCCGAAGATTGTCTCGGAATAAGCGGACAAAAAAAACGTCCACGCGGTTTCCACATCTTCAGGTCCGAGATTCTGTAGAAGCTGTCCGATCGCGCGGTCCGCGGGATTCACCTGATCGATCCTCTCCGCTTCGTTGGCAGGGAGTGTATACAATAGCCAAGATTTGGCAAAAGGAAATCGGTCGCGACAGGCTCCCTTGCGCCGACCTGGGACTAAGCATCGACTTGAAACGCACTAACCGAGCGTTGAGACAGATATCAGTGCCCAGACGCTTGGCCGTAGCGCACTTGAAATTCTCCCCGGCTTACCGTTTTCCCACACATCGTCCCGAGCCACGTTATTGCGAGCTTTTTATCGAGGAATTGCCTCCACTTACCGGGTAATTTCCCTGCTTTTTCCGCTGTTATTGGCGCGGAGAACAGTACGCTCCTGACTCCCTCCTCCGCCATTCCCATTAGCAAGTCCTAAAGACGGAAAGATGTTAAACTCCCGCCACTCGAGAGTTTATCGTGCCTGTGGATTCCCCAGCTCGACCAGTCGGTTCCCCAGTTCGAATTGTCCGTTTCAGCACTTTTGAGGTGAACCTGCACACAGGGGAGCTGCGCAAGCAAGGGCAGAAGCTTAGGCTTCAGGAACAGCCCTTTCAAGTGTTGGCCGCGCTGCTTGAACGACCCGGAGAGATCGTTACGCGAGAGGAATTGCGCAGCAAACTGTGGCCAGCGGATACGTTTGTCGATTTCGATCATAGCCTGAATGCCGCCATCAAGAGGTTACGCGACGCGCTGGGCGAATCGGCGGAGACACCAGTCTTCATTGAGACACTCGCTCGAAGGGGATATCGATTCATTGGCCCGGTTGAGATGCCAATAGCGACACCGTCCGCCCAGCCCCGGCACAGGATGTTCAATACCAGGAATAGCGTTTTGGGCGGGCTGACGGTGTGCGCCCTTGCGCTTTCCGTTCTGTACTACGCTCGTTGGGTCAGACCAAGCCCTCGCGGTGTAACCCCAACTGTAATCCTTGCAGTTACCACCGTCGGCCCAAAATTTACGCCCAGTCTTTCGCCGGACGGCCAGCATTTAGCCTTCGCCTGGAACGGCGGGGCCGGCGAGCACTTCAGCCTGTATGTGAAGGTCGTCGGGACTGAGGAAGCGCTACGGCTGACGAATCAGGAGTCCATCGACTTCAATCCGATTTGGTCACCCGATGGCCGTTACATCGCGTTCTGTCGGTTTGGAAAAGCTGAGAAAGGCATTTACATTATCCCGGCATTGGGCGGCGCTGAGCGCAGAGTGCGCGTCACTTCTTGGGGGGAACACTTTTTCGAGGGCCGTCTATCCTGGTCGCCCGATGGGAAGCTGCTCGCTTTCTCAGACCGTGTATCCCCTGAAGAGCGTAGGCTTGCTATTTTTCTCCTATCGCTCGACTCGCTCGAAGTTCGCAGGCTCACTTCGCCGCAGCTGTCGAGGAGTGATACCTACCCGGCATTCTCGCCTGATGGTCAAACATTGGCTTTCATCCGAAATCCGGAAGGAGTTTACACGGTGCCGGTTTCGGGAGGAAAGGAACAGTACGTAGTATCGGGCGCTGCATTCGAAGAAAAGGAGGGCCTAGCCTGGACGCCCGACGGCCGGGATGTCGTTTATCCGGCTGGTGGTTGGCTTTGGAAGAGATCCCTTCGTGGAGGTGAGCCAGAACGACTGCAGGTCGGTCAGGACGGAGGTCAACCTTCGATTCGAGGGAGCAAATTAGTGTATCTGCGCCAAGCGCCGAACATCAATGTCTGGCGGAGGAGGCTGAATTCGTCGGTATCCGCAGGAGCCGCCGATCGGTTCATCTCTTCGACGAGAATTGAGAGTGGGCCGCAGTTCTCGCCTGATGGAACCAAAATCGCGTTCGAATCCACGCGCAGCGGCGCCTATGAAATCTGGATGTGCCAGAGCAATGGACACGGGCTCCTTCAGCTAACTCACTTTAATTCTCCGACCGGAACACCCCGTTGGTCACCCGACGGACAACAGATTGCTTTCGATTCCCTTAGTGCAGGCAACGCAGACATCTTTGTCATCGATTCACGGGGCGGCGCGCCTCGTAAGCTTACTTCGGATTCTTCGAACGACGTTGTGCCAAGTTGGTCGCGAGACGGCCAGTGGATCTATTTTGTATCCAATCGCTCTGGTAGTGGGCAGATATGGAAGATGCGGTTTACGGGTGGACCCGCTCTGCAAGTGACACGCGGAGGGGGATTCGCGGCGTTCGAATCGCTCGATGGAAAGTACTTATACTATGCAAGAGGCCCTGCGATTTCAGGATTATGGCGCGTTCCGACGAGCGGCGGCGAAGAGACTGAGGTCATAGGCTCTCTGGAAGCAGGTTACTGGGGCTATTGGGCGGTGGTCGAGGATGGCATCTATTATCTGGATTCGACCACGAAACCGGGGATCGTGTTCTTCGAATTTGCTACCGGTCGCACGACGCGAATATTCGGTTTGGAGAATCCGGCGAAGGGAATGTCGGGACTGGCGATCGCTCCGGACAAAAAGACAATCCTTTATGCACAACAGGATTCGCTCAGCAGCGATATCATTCTTGTGGAGAACTTCCGATAAACGGAACCGCGCTGATATGCGCGGATCG
>Ga0126381_100010366_pt1 | contig 10492 bp, 8 predicted proteins | sample PanSoiMetPlot_28_FD_96465 | JGI IMG/M metagenome (GOLD analysis project Ga0126381, IMG submission 96465) | Tropical forest soil microbial communities from Panama - MetaG Plot_28 | ecosystem: Environmental > Terrestrial > Soil > Tropical forest > Bulk soil | place: Panama | collected 2016-02-17 | reverse complement strand
TTTCATAGGCTCGACGCGGTCCGTTGTGCATGTTCGTCTCATCTATTTGCGGAGCGCGTCAGCATGCGTCGCCTTCAGCCGGCGGCCACTTGCGGTCTGGTTTCGGGGCGTTCCGGACTTTACTGTCAGTGTTATTAGCGCCTGGAGGTCGGAATCTGACCCATCTCGGAAGTCGGGCGGCCAAGTTTGCTGCGCTGCGATAAAGCCAAAAAGGGCTAACGGGCTTAACTCAAAGACCTTCCCAAGCTGTATGTCGTGGGTTCGATTCCCGTCGCCCCCTCCAATGCCTTGAAAGAAAACAGCTTTTGGTTTTCGCCATTCGCTGACGAAAGTTGGGTCCATAAGCTGTAGTTCGTAAATCTTCGATGCGGACCGCAACGGCAACGCGAGAGTAGGCGGACAGTTGGCGACAAAAGGTCTCGAGTTCCGTTCGACAGTGTTCCGCCCGCCGTAATCGGCATGAAGTCCCAACTGGGTCACGTTTGAATTACCTGCGCCACAGTCGAGCATGAGCTGGTCGTCGGAGTGCAAGGCGGGTGGGTCTCCGCACAAACGTAGCCCGGCGTAGATCGTGAAGACCCAGACGGAGATTTGAGCGTTATCCGTGCCCTGATAGTCATCGCGCCATCGCTTCTCGCCACCTCAGACAGATCGAATGAACGGATTGGTGCGGTGCATTGGTCGAGCATTGATGCTGCTTGACGGTACCGCTGCCATCGGGTCCGCTGTTGAGGGCGAACTTGCCGCGCCGGCTGTTTGGTTGCGTGGCCGCCGATGGGCCCAATAGCTGCCTTCGGCTATCTTGATCGCAGATTACAACCGTAACAAAACATCTCAGGCACGAAATACGCGCGTAACGCGACGCCATCAATCTAGTCTGCATTTCGATCAGTCAGTGGAGACAATTACTGCAAACGAATCCATCATCTAGGTGACGTATCGACTCCATGTACCGACGTAAACGCCGAGAGAAAAAGCGCGACATCGAGGACCTCATGTTAAAGACACGCATCACAGAGCAATACGGACTAAGGGTTCCTTTCATTAACGCCGGCATGGCGTTCATTGCGACTGCGGCCCCTGGTGCGGGCGGTGTGCAAGGCTGGCGGGATGGGAATATTGGGCGCTGCTGCGATGCCCCCCGATGTGCTGCAAGAGGCGATCCGCGGTGTCAAAGCAGTCAACCCCGCGTGCTTCGGCGTCGATATTATTGGCCGGTTCGCCGGGATCGAGCACATCGAGGTGTGCGTCACGGAGAAGGTCCCGGTTGTTGTATTCTTTTGGGATGATGTGCCGGACGAGTGGCTATCGCGTCTGCGGGCGGCTGGTAGTCGCATCTGGTTTCAAGTTGGCAGCGTGGACGAAGCGAAAGCCGCTCTCCGACGCGGAGCCCAAGGGCTCGTCGTGCAAGGCAGCGAGGCCGGCGGCCACAACCGGGCTGTCGCGGCGACATTGTCATTGCTTCCCGCAGTCATCGATGCAGTCCCTTCCGTGCCCGTCGTCGCCGCGGGCGGCATTGCCGATGGTCGGACCGTTGCTGCCGTCCTGGCACTCGGCGCCGACGCGGTCTGGGTGGGAACTCGCCTGCTTGCGAGCTTCGAGGCCTATGCCCATCCGCAATACAAGGACCGCGTCATCGCTGCTGGCGTCGAGGATACCGCCCGCCATCTGATCTTCGGTCCGGAATTCCCCGACGCTTCGACTCGCGGGTTGCGTAACCGCATCGTGCAGGAATGGGACCGGCATGACAATCCGCCGCCATACCGGGTGGTTCCAGATTCGGAGACTCCTGTGATTGGTCAGGCCCGCGTTTATGGACAGGAATTTCCTATGAAGCGGTTCTGTGGATTTCCGCCAACCCCGGAGTTCACGGGTGATTTCGAAGAGATGAGCCTGCTGGCCGGCGAATCGGTCGGACAGACCAAGCAACTGATGAGCGCGGCAAGCATTATCGATGAGATGATCGGCGGTGCGGAATCGGTGATCAGAAAGCGACTAGGATCGATGGTGGTGGACTTAACGCAAGCGAGCTGAGAGCCAGATTGCTCCTGACCGAGTTCCGAAGGAACCACCTTCGTCCGCCTATGGCACTCAGTTTGTGGTCTAATTCAAATGTACACATGGTCGAGGCGTACTAGTTGGGGAGGCTTGGTCAAAATCTGACCCTGAGTCGACTCCAAGCACCGGCGTCGATTAGAACACTCACACAGTTTTGCTCACGCCTTAGAAGAAGGGCATCGGCCCTTGCGAGATGCCAGTGACATTCTTGCGCCAAGCATGGTACCGCAGGTAGAAGCCGAGCGGCGCGTAGACCACATTGTCAAGGGCGGCCTTGTTCAGCCGGCGCGCGACCGCCTCCTCGAATGATTTCGCGTCGTACCAGGCGGCGATCTCGGCTTCGACCTCCGGAATGTTCGGAGTTGCGGAAGGCCCGGAGCGTTGTCACGTCTTTCACCCGCTCGCCGTACACATAGACCTCTCTCCCATCGTGGATGCTTTCAACATATTCCTCACCGGTCATGGGGAGGCGACTGGCTGCTCCGAGAACTGCCGTTCTGCGCCGATTGATATGTTTTGTCTCGCCGTGGTCGTCGGTTTCGCTGACATTTCGGCCCCGCCAGACGTCTTGCTGCTCATTGTGTCTCCCTAGTGACGATGGTGTGGACCGAGTGTATTGCTGCGAGCTTCTTCGTGAAATGCAGAACGAGTGACGAGAGAGATGCCGATCGCGACCGGCACGATGCCGAGAAGATCGCTGAGCGCAATGTGCTCACCAAGCAGAAGCCAGCCGAATAGGAGGCCCAACGGCGGCATCATAAAGTGATAAGAACTCGCCGTGGTCGCGCCCGACACGCTGAGTAAATAGAACCAGAGCAGATAAGCGAAGACCGAGACGAAAAGAACAAGATATGCGAGCGCCACGAGTAGGCGCCAGTTCACCGCAATGTCGCCGATGCTTTCCACCGCGATGGCGCACGGCAGCAGCGCCAGTCCGGCTGAAAGGCTTTGCACGCCGTTGCCGATCCAGAGCCCGCCGGTCGGCCGGCACTTCTTAAACAGAATGGTGCCGCCGACCAGTGAGATCAGAGCCACAATGGTAAGCGCGATGCCGATAGGATGGTCAACTCCGCTATCGAGTCGGTTCTTCACCACGAAGGCAACACCGCCAACACCCAGCAGAAGGCCAGTCGCTTTGCGCCAAGTCATCCGCTCGCCAAGGAACGATGCGGCCATCAATGCCGTAAGCACCGGGTTGGCGCTGATCACGAGTGCCGATAAGCCGGAGGAGATGCTCCGCAAACCGACATAGCTCAGCGCGAGATAAGCTGCCTGATTGGCGATCCCGAGAACGCTGAACACAAGGACGTCCTTGCGGCTGAGCCGCAAAGGCAAGCCGCCGATCGCGGCGAGGCCAAGTATGACGACGCCGGCGAGCAGGAACCGGATCGTGAGCAGAATGAGCGGTGGGCAATCCGCGATGGCGAGCTTGGCCACCGAAAAGGCCGAAGCCCAGACCAGGCAAAAGACCCCAACCAAAAGCGGTATTGGAATGACGCCAAAAGTGAGAGCCGGCAAAGTGATATGGGCGGTACGCACGGTGCAATCTCCGTTTCGCCCGCGAAATAGGTTCTCGCTTTCCAATTTGGAAATTAAATGATACAATCGTTTCCAGTGGAAATTTGAATGGCGCACTATGCTCGATATTGACCTGCTCCGTAGCTTCGTATCCGTCGTCGATACCGGAGGCTTCACGCGCGCCGGTGAACGCGTCCACCGCACCCAATCGACCGTGAGCCAGCAGATTAGGCGGCTCGAAGAGACCTTGGGACATCCGTTGCTGCATCGAAACGGCAAGCAGGCGACGCCGACCGAGCAAGGAGAACGGCTTGTACACTACGCCAGGCGAATTCTGGCGCTTGAACAAGAGGCTCGCGACGTGGTCGCGCAACCAACCGGTGAAGGCGCCGTGCGGCTCGGCATTCCGGAGGATTTCGCTGCTTATCAACTCACACAACTGCTGTCCGACTTCACGCGTTCGCGTCCGAGTTTGCGGCTCGATGTTCGCTGTGGCCTGAGCGTACAAATCCGCCGCGCTCTGGAGCGCGGCGAACTCGACCTGGCATTGTTCAAGCGCGAAGCCGGCGAAAGCGGCGGGATAGCCGCGTGGCCGGAGCAGTTACGCTGGGTCGCGAGTCGGCGGCATCCCATCCACTTCAGCCGCGATCCTGTGCCGTTGGTGATGTTTGAGCAAGGCTGTCTCTATCGCGATCGAATGATCCACACCATCGAAACCGCGGGGCGCAGCTGGCACATAGCATATATGAGTCCCAATCTATCAGGCATCCAGGCCGCAGTCTCCGCCGGGCTCGGCGTCAGCATTCTGCCGAAGGTTGCGATGCTGGCGGATCATCGCCCACTCGTGCGAAAGGACGGGTTTCCCCCGGTGACGAACACGGAAATTGTCCTGGTGATCGCCGCCCACACAAGTGCGGCGACGCGCCGCCTCGCCGAAATCCTCACCGATTTCTGTTCAGTCATGAATCGGCGCAGTGGACGTCAGCCAGTCAGGATTAGTGGCTACTCTGGCGCGTGACGACCAGGGCAAGGTTCAGCGCGGACAGAGCCTCTTTGAACACTAAGCATCGGCGCAAACAGGTAACGACGCAACGTTTTGAAGCGGTTAGAGGCACCGGCGACTGCCCCGAGTGGATCAGCTGGCCGTTCACTCACGATCTGCTTAACATCCTCGAGAGAGTCACTGGCGCCAAATTTTCGCTCACTCCATAACGGCCGACTCCGGCTCTTTCTCTGCCGGACGGTGGCGCGATCGACGGTCATACCATGCGGGGCAACATCTTCACCTTCAGGTTGACTTCATCGCAGCGGCGTAGCTTGCTGTCGACGGCCAAATTGAACATGGCCAAATCCCGGGTGCGCTTCTCAACCTGAAGCTTGGTCCGGATGGACCAGACGTGCTTGGTCCTCAGCGGGGCTTCGACCCGATCAAGTTTCCTCTTGTTCCATGGGCTTGGCGCGGGTTTTCTGGCTTTTTCGATGCTTCATTGTGCATGCTCGTCTCCTCTATTTGCAGAGGACATCAGCATGCGTCGTCTTCAGCTCGCGGCCACTGGCGGTCTGCTTTTGCGCGGTCGAGCCGACGAGATCGGTGAACATGACGGTGAGCTGACCCCGTTCGGCGTCGTCCCATGGCTCGGCTCGCGGGGCGGCAAGCTGAGACGCGACGGGCACGGCAGCGCTGGCAAGCTCGCTGATGGCCCGTCTTGCCAATGAGGATGGCCCGAGGGGGCGCGGCTTCTTACTAAGTGCTCAGGTCACCTGCTTAGCTTGTCCAGAGTGATCGGTAGATCGCGCACACGCTTGCCGGTGGCGTGATAGACTGCGTTCGCGATCGCCGCCGCAACCCCGACGATTCCGATTTCCCCCACACCCTTGACCCCAAGCGGATTGCTGTCGTCCATCTCGTCAACAAAGATGACCTTTGTGTCGTGCACATCAGCGTTCACCGGCACATGATATTCGGCGAAGTTAGCGTTCATGATGCGGCCGAGCCTGTGATCAATCAGCGTTTCCTCGTGCAGCGCCATGCCGATTCCCCATACCACGCCGCCGAGGATCTGACTGCTCGCGGTCTTCTTGTTCAGAATGCGTCCAGCCGCGACTGCGCTGACAATCCGGGTGACGCGGATCACGCCGAGCTGCTCATCCACCTTCACCTCGGCAAAGACGGCCGAATGGGCGTTATGCGCGCGTGAGGCATCTTCGGTGGGATTGGTGGTTATCTCCCGCTCGATGCGGTCCGCGGCACCGTCCCTCATAACATCGGCAATAGATATTGCGCGCGAGCGGTCGCGTCTGCTCACCAGCTTGCCGTCCGCAAGCCCGACGTCGTCGGGCGCGGCGTCAGCCAGCGGTGAGTTCGGCACCAGCCTGGCCAGGCGCAGCAGTTCGCTGCGGATCGCTTCCGCCGTCACGGCAATTCCGTTCGACACGGAGGCCGCAATCCATGATCCACCCTCGACTGGCGATTGCGGGAGAGTCGAGTCGCCAAGCCTGATACTGACGTCGTCGAGCGCCAGGCCCAACATATCGGCCGCGACCTGCGCCATGATAGTGTAGGTGCCAGTACCGATGTCGGAGGTCGCGCATGCGACCTCAGCATGCCCGTTGGCGGAGAGCACAATGCGCACCGTGATCGGCACCTGCAGCGCCTCCCAGACACCCGTCGCCATCCCCCACCCGACCAAGTCGCCACCTTCTCGCATCGCGCGTGGCTCGGGGTTACGCTTGTGCCAGCCGAACGCCTCGGCGCCCTGACGGTAGCATTCGCGCAAAGCCTTGCTGCTGTAGGGCAGATCATCATGCTGGTTGCGATCCGAATAGCACCGCAGGCGAAGCTCGAGCGGATCAAGTTTGAGCGCGATGGCAAGCTCGTCCATCGCGCATTCGAGCGCGAAGACCCCGGTGGCGGCGCTTGGAGCGCGCATGTCGCACGATGTTGGAAGGTCGAGCTTCGCCAGCTTGTGGGCGTACTTCGCGTTGGCGCATTTATAGAGCAGGCCGGACCAACCGGTCTCTTGCCGAAAATAGTCCTCATATTGCGACGTCACGGTGATCGCATCGTGCGTCATCGCGTCCAGCGTTCCGTCAGCATTTGCGCCGAGCGCAATGCGCTGAATCATCGCCGGTCGGTAGCCCAGGCCATACATCTGCTGCCGCGTCAGTACGACACGAACTGAGCGCTGCAGCGCGCGCGCCGCCAGCACCGCCAGCACCACCTGAAACTGCGGACGCAGACCCGAGCCGAATGCGCCGCCCACAAACGGCGACATGACGCGCACATCCTCCGGCTTCATACCGAACACGCCGCAGAGATAGCGCTGCACATTCTGCACGCCCTGGGTCTTGTCGTACACTATGAGCTTACCGTTGCTCTCCACGATCACCGTCGAGGCATAGAGCTCCATCGGGTTGTGGTGCTCGATCGGAACGTAGTACTCGCCGTCGTGGCGCACGGGGGCGGCAGCGAGCGCGGGCTCGGGGGCGCCGTGTTGCTTCGGAGGCGTAAACAGGGTCTCTTCCGCAGTGGCAAGATCTTTGACGGCCGACGCCCTATCGCGCACGCGATAGACGTCCGTGACATGTGGCTCATTCTCGTATTCCGCCCGGACCAGCGACGCCGCGAAGCGCGCGACCTCCAACGTCTCGGCGACGACCAGCGCGATCGGTTGTCCGCTGAACATGATCTTGTCGTCATAGAGTGGACGGAACGGGGAGCCGTCTGGTGCCACGTCGTCCTTATAGGCCTCAGCAGCGTCGGCCATCCGGGGTCGATTTTGATGCGTGAGGACGTCAAGCACCCCTGCGACGCGCCGTGCGGCACTTGCGTCGATGCGCACGATACGGCCGCGAGCTATGGTCGATTCGACGACGCTGCCATAGGCGAGCCCCGTCATATTGAATTCGGCGGCATACTTGGCGGCGCCGGTGACTTTCGCGAAGCCCTCGACGCGGGATGTGGCGGCGCCGATGTAAGATGCCATAGGTCTTCCTCACGCGATCTTCTTGTTGGACTGCGACTGCGAGGTGCCGCGCGCCGCCTGCGAGAGCGCCCGGACGATGGCCCGACGCGCCAGTTCGATTTTGAACGTGTTATGCTCAAAGCCTTTGGCCTCGCGCAGAACAAGATCGGCCGCGTGCGTGAACGTCCCCTCGTTGGCGGGTCGGTCGCTGAGCACGGCCTCCGCCTGCGCGTTACGCCAGGGCTTGTGTGCGACCCCGCCGAGCGCGAACCGCGCCTCCTTGACCCTACCGCCGTCAAGCTCAAGGCCGACCGCGACGGATACCAGCGCGAATGCATAGGACAGTCGGTCGCGGACTTTGAGGTAGGTGTAATTTGCTGCGAAGCCCTGCGGTGGCAGCTCGATCGCGGTCACGAGCTCATCCATGTTGAGGTTGTTGTCGCGCTGCGGCATGTCTTCGGGCAGGCGGTGAAAGTCCGCGAACGCGATGACACGCTCGCCGCGCGGCCCTATCACATAGATCTTCGCCTCCAGCACCGCGAGTGCCACGCACATATCCGACGGATGCACAGCGATGCAGCTGTCACTCGCGCCGAGGATCGCATTCATCCGGTTGAGACCGCCGACCGCCGAGCACCCGCTGCCCGCTTCGCGTTTGTTGCAGGATGTTGCGACGTCGTAGAAGTAGGGGCAACGCGTGCGTTGTAGAAGATTGCCGCCGACCGAGGCCATGTTGCGCAATTGCTGCGACGCACCGGCCAGCAGCGCGCTTGACAGCACGGGATAGCGCCGCTCCACCAGCGGATGATAGGCCAGATCGGAGTTACGCACGAGGGCGCCGATGCGAAGCCCTCCGCCGGTTGTTTCCTCGACCTTGTCGAGGGGAAGCTTGGAGACGTCGATCAGCTTGGTCGGCCGCTCAACGTCCATCTTCATAAGATCAACCAAATTGGTGCCACCGGCGATGAACTTTGCACCCGGGTTATCCGCCATGACGCGCACCGCCTCGGCGATATTGTTGGCACGTGAATACTGGAAGCTGATCATGGCCGCCCCATCACCTGCTGGATCGCTGCGACGATGTTGGGATATGCGCCACAACGGCAGATGTTCCCGCTCATCAATTCGCGAATTTCGTCCGCTGTCTTCGCCTTGCCTTCGGCAATCAAGCCTGCTGCCGAGCAGATCTGGCCGGGCGTGCAGTAGCCGCATTGGAACGCGTCGTGGTCGATGAAGGCCTGCTGCAACGGATGAAGCACCCCATCCTTCGCCAGCCCTTCGATTGTGGTTATGCTCGCGCCGTCCTGCATGACGGCCAACGTGAGACATGAAACGACGCGCCGGCCGTCAACCAACACGGTACACGCGCCGCACTGACCTTGATCGCACCCTTTTTTGGTGCCGGTCAGATCTAGATGCTCGCGCAGCACATCGAGCAAAGTGGTCCATGCCGGGATCCTAAGCCGTTTCGGAACGTCATTGACGATCAGCGTTACCGCAATTCTGTCCGGGCTGGACTTGCTCGTTTCTGCGGTGATCGCGGCGGTCTCATTGCTCACGACATGTCTCCCTACGTTTGCACCTGGATCGAAGTTCGCTGAACCCGGCACCAGCTATTTTGCTGACGGGGATCGCCATCGGGGTCCAAATATTCGAGGCCCAAAGGACCTATAGCGGTCACTTGGCCGACGTACTCACCGGATTTTGCCCAGTGAAAATGCGCCGGGTGGGTAAGCCTGCAGCTTATTGGCATCGAACTGATCACGGAGGCCGATCTAGAAAGCACCAGAGATAACCGTGTAAACTCGATCCTCCGGATGTTTATGTGGCATGAGCTTCACACCCGAAGGCACCTTGACCCTAATCACGTAGCGGCCATGCTTTGAGGGCTCGCCAACGACGATCGCAAGTCGTGCCGAAGGTGGAAAAGCCGGAAACGGCTTCCAGTCGATTTCCTCGGGAAGGACTGATCCGAAATCGGTTCCGCCGGTGGGTGAACGGGTTGCGCATTTTCGCCTTCTCTCCGGTTGTTCCGAGAGTGGCATCAACTGGCGTCTAAAGTGAATGCGGCATTGAGCCATCACCCAATGCTACTCACAGCGGTATGGCGATAAGAGAGTTCCACGTCTTGGATGAACGTGCTGGCGGCGGGACCATATTGCTCGGCCGTTCCAAGCATCGAAGCTTGCCGGTTCTGAACGCCGCCCGATGAACCACCCAGCCCGTCGGCGTATACGCACCCTAGATACTCGGCAATGCTTTTCGACGTCGCCCGCTATCCCGCGGCGAACATGGCGTCTTCGTTTTACTGGCGCAGCTCCGTCATACCTTCGTGTTGGGTTGCCTGCTAGGCGGCAACGATTCAGAGGAAAGACCGCCCGTAGAAACCCCACCCGTAAAAACCCCACCCGAGTGGCGCCCCGCGCGGCGGTCGTATGGATCGCCGCCAGCAAACCCGGGCCGTCGCAGAACAGGCCTCCTATTCGATCAGGTAGCGAAGCCATTAGCCTTTTAGGTGAAACAGTCAGCTATCTCTTCGCTCGTTGGAAAGCGACCCGTCGCCTTCTTTGAAAACACGAGTCGGCCGTCAACTCGAATTTCGAAGACGCCGCCACTTGACCGCCGAACGTTTATTTGTGCTGAGGGTCTCAGCTTTAGGATCAGTGCCCGCGCCTCACGGGCGCGCGGTTCATAACCTCATTGACCGCAGTATTCGATCTCGATCTTCATGAACTAGTCCTCGCGACTTGAACCGATCTGTGTACGCCCGGGGGATATCCCTAAGATGTCATTCGATAGCAGCGATCCGGACCTGACAAGACGCAATTTCGTGATCCGTCCGGACGTTGTCAGGATCGACCTTCCAGGCCAAGCCCTTCGTCTCTGCAAAAGTATCGCCCCGGCTTCCCGACGCGTCTCGTCGGTTTGGCGACGCCTCCGGAGGCCGCCGC
>Ga0126381_100010365_pt1 | contig 10492 bp, 8 predicted proteins | sample PanSoiMetPlot_28_FD_96465 | JGI IMG/M metagenome (GOLD analysis project Ga0126381, IMG submission 96465) | Tropical forest soil microbial communities from Panama - MetaG Plot_28 | ecosystem: Environmental > Terrestrial > Soil > Tropical forest > Bulk soil | place: Panama | collected 2016-02-17 | reverse complement strand
CTCCGCCGGTTTGACGAACTTCATGAACTCCGTTTCCCCTTGCTGGCCGGTGTATCGCGAAAGAGCTTCATCGGGCGAGCCCTGGCGCGGAGTGGCAAGGAGCCCGCCCCGGCCGAGCGGCTGTTTGGCAATTTGGGGGCGGAAATGGCAGTAGCCTTAAAAGGTGCTCACCTCATACGTACGCACGATGTTCACGCGACGTCCCAGGCCCTGAAGCTGGTTGACCTCGCCGCCGGCTGAAGGGATTCTGCCTGGCTTCAAGCGTAAGCGCCTAGTGAAACTCCGGGCGCCGATGGTGGACTTCAGAGGCTCGAGGCAAAAGGAAAGGCTCATGCGGCTCCGACCAACTCTCTCCTGTATTGTGATCCTCATCGCCTTACCGGTTTCGAACTTCTCGACTCCTCGGTTTTTGATGACCAACCAGCCGCCTCAAGAACAGTCCCAATTCGAGCGCCTTTTGGCCGAGGAGTGGGAGTACGAGCTACGCGAGAGCCCGGAAACCGCCACCTCCATCGGGGACTACCGCTATAACGACCGCTGGAGCGACCCCTCGCTCGAACATGTCGAACAGCAAAAGGAAGATCTCGCCGAGTGGCTGGCGCGCTTTGAGCAGTTAAAGACGGCGGGCTTTTCCGAGCAGGAAAAGTTGAGCTCCGCGCTCTTGATCCGCAGTCTCAAAGAACGCCTGGAGGGAATTCGCCTGAAGACCTACGAGATGCCGATCGATCAGTTTAATGGCCTTCATCTCGAGATGGCGCAGCTGCTTGCCATCGTTCCCTTCGATTCGACCAAACATTACGACGACTATCTTGCCCGGCTCCACCGCCTGCCTACCGTTTTCAATCAAGTGATCGAGGTTCTGAAGCAAGGGGAAAAAGACGGCCTCATGCCCCCACGTTATTTGCTGGAGAAGACGGTCACGCAGTGTCGCGATCTTGCCGGGCCCGAAGCAGAGGCCAATCCATTCGGTCAACCCGTAACTCATTTTCCCGAGACGGTGGGCGAAGTCGATCGCAGCCGTCTGCGCCAAGCCATCCTTGAGGCGGTCGAACACGAGATTCGCCCCGCGTACAGGAAACTCGGAAGCTTTCTCGAAGACGAATACGCGCCCCGAGGACGAACCCAACCGGGAGTGTGGGCGTTGCCTGGGGGCGACGCTCTCTACCGCTACGACATTCGAGTGCTGACCACCACCACCATGGAGCCGGAAGAAATCCACCGCTTAGGACTCGAAGAGGTAGCCCGTATCGAGGCCGAGCAAAGGGCCATTGCCAAGAGATTGGGATTCGATAATCTCCAGGGCTTCCGCGCTTCCCTGAAGACCAATCCCCACCTGTTTGCCACGTCGCCTGAGCAACTGGTGGACAGATACCGCAGCTATGTCAATCAGATGAAGCCCGAGCTGGCGAAACTTTTTACCCTTTTTCCCAAAGCGCCTCTTGAGGTTCGCCCCACGCAGGAGTTTCGTGCCAAAGAGGCGGCCGCGGCCGACTATTCTTCCGGAACGCCAGACGGTTCGCGGCCGGGCATCGTGTATGTAAATACCTATGATTACGCTCACCGGTCGTTGCTGACCGCCGAGTCCACCTCCTACCACGAAGGGATTCCCGGCCACCATATGCAAATTTCCATCGCTCAAACCTTGCCTGAGCTGCCCGCCTTCCGCCGCTATAGCCAGCTTTCGGCCTATGTGGAAGGCTGGGCGCTGTACGCCGAGCGCTTGGGCAAAGACATTGGTTTCTATCAAGATCCCTACTCGGATTACGGTCGCCTGTCGGATGAAATGCTGCGTGCCATCCGCCTGGTGGTGGATACGGGCGTGCACTATGAGCACTGGACGCGCCAGCAAATGGTGGATTTTTTCCACCAGCACTCCTCTGAGGACGAAAGCGATCTGCAGGCGGAAACCGATCGCTATATTGTTTGGCCAGCCCAGGCACTGGGCTACAAATTAGGACAGCTGGAGATCCTAAAATTGCGAGACCGCGCCCAACAGGAGTTGGGCACCAAATACGACATTCGTACCTTTCATGATGAGGTTCTGAATGGGGGAGCGCTGCCTCTCGATGTGCTCGATGAGCGAGTGGGCGGCTGGATTGAAAGGCAAAAGAGAACGCCGGGGCAGTAACTGGCGGATGGACTAAAATTTCCTTTTCGAGTCGATCAGAATTGTGACCGGGCCATCATTCACCAGTTCCACCTGCATTTTGGCCTGAAAGCGTCCGCTTTCACACGCCACTCCGGCGTCCCGAATTCTATCTAGAAATTCTTGGTACATTGGCCGGGCCAGTTCGGGAGGCGCAGCCTCGTCGAATGCCGGCCGCCTACCGCGACGCACATCGCCGAAGAGCGTGAACTGAGAAACCGCGAGGATCGCGCCCCGCGTATCGGCCAGGGAAAGATTCATCTTTCCTTGGGGATCGTCGAAGACGCGCAGGCCGAGGACTTTCTGAGCTACATAGTCGAGGTCCGCCGGGCCGTCGTCTTTTGCTATGGCTACTAGCACCAGCAAGCCCGGACCTATGTTGCCTACCAGTTCGCCCTCGGCTAGGACCTGGGCACGAGAAACGCGTTGAATAACGGCGCGCAAGGCGGTTGGCGCATTATAGCTTTGGCGCGAGCGGATCTGCCTGGCCCATGGACAGGAAACATTCATCGGCCGTTTGACCGCAAGCGACAGCAGCAGTTAGGATTTCCCTTTGCCCCCAGCAGTCCCTATTACTTCTTACTTCGAGCGAGGAAAAACATGGCAGCCGTTGATGAAAAAGTGAAGCAGATCATCGTGGAACAACTGGGAGTAGACGAGGGGGAAGTGACCCCCAGCGCCTCCTTTGTAGACGACCTTGGCGCCGACTCGCTGGACACCGTGGAATTGGTAATGGCGTTCGAGGAGGCCTTCGAGATTGAAATTCCCGATGAGGATGCGGAGAAAATTCGCAGTGTCCAGGACGCCATCGATTACATCAGCAAGCACGCGAAAGCGGGGAAGTAACTGGTGCGCCGAGTTGTCGTCACCGGCATAGGGCTCATTTGCGCGGTCGGCAACCATACCGAGGAAGTCTGGAGAAACCTGCTGGCGGGAAACAGCGGCGTGCGCCGCATCACTCAGTTTGACACCTCCAGGCATGCCTGCCAGATTGCTGCGGAAGTCAGGAATTTCGATCCCCTAAACTTCATCGAAAAAAAAGAAGTAAAAAAGATGGGCCGCTTCATCCACCTGGCCATCGCCGCAGCCGATGAAGCGGTCAAAATGTCGTGTCTCAAGATCACTCCCGAGAACGCGGAAACCGTGGGCGTTCACATCGGTTCCGGTATCGGCGGATTCGACATCATTGAGCGCGAACATACGGCGCTTATGGAGGGCGGCCCGCGGAAGATATCTCCTTTCTTCATTCCCGCGGCCATCGTGAACCTGGCTGCCGGTCACGTGTCCATGCGCTTTGGGGCCAAAGGGCCCAATGAAGCCACGGCCACGGCCTGTACCACCAGCGCGCATTCGGTGGGAGACTCGATGCGCATCATTCAGCACGGAGATGCGGAGGTCATGATCGCCGGCGGATCGGAGGCGGCGATCACGCCCATGGGGGTGGGAGGCTTTGCCGCCATGCGCGCGCTCTCCACGCGCAACGATGAACCCGAAAGGGCGAGCCGTCCTTGGGACTGCGCCCGGGACGGATTCGTGATTGGCGAAGGAGCGGGAATCCTGGTCCTCGAAGAGCTGGAGCATGCGCGTGGGCGCGGCGCCAAGCCCATTGCCGAAATCGTGGGCTACGGAATGAGCGGCGACGCGTATCACATCACTCAGCCTGCGCCGGAACACGAGGGCGGATTCCGGGTAATGAAGAACGCGGTGCGCGATGCCGGAGTGCGTCCGACCGATATTGACTATGTCAATGCCCACGGCACCTCGACTCCTATCGGCGATACGCTTGAGGCTCACGCCATCCGTAATTTCTTTGGCGAACACAAAATCGCGGTCAGCTCCACCAAATCGATGACTGGCCATTTGCTAGGCGGCGCCGGCGGACTGGAGGCCGGCATCACGGTGCTGGCCTTGCGTGATCAGGTGCTGCCTCCCACCATCAATCTCGAAAACCAGGATCCCGAAACCGAAGACATGGATTTCGTTCCCAATCACTCGCGTCCGGCTTCGCTCGACTACGCCATGTCCAACTCCTTTGGCTTTGGGGGCACGAACGGTGCCCTGCTATTCAAACGCTGGGACCAGTAAGTTCTTTCCCCTGTACGCTATGCGCGAACTCCGCTGTCCCTCGGGACAACCCCAAGGCCAGCGCCCGATCATCCCCGGGGCGCGTTTCTGGTCACCCGACGTAATCACACCTTTGGTACCCGCAATTGTCCTTTTGCGCGCTTGCCGTGCCCTAATTCCCGCGCCAGAATAGGCATTCCTGGGGAGCTGTGGTTAGGAGGTCGCGAGTTATCGGTCAGGGATTTTCGATTGGAAATCTCCGGCCGCTGGACGGCGCTTCCACAGGTACGGGAGAAGATTCTTTTGGGAAACTCTCTTTCGCCTCTCACCTCTTCCGCCAGAAAGTTCTCCGCGCGGGCCGCACTGGTTGATCTGCAAGAACCCTCTCGAGTCCTGCTCTCTGAATGCTTCCGCCAATTCGGTATCGATGTGGTTCCGATTACGGCGCAGCAATCGCCGCGACTGAGCACAGAAAAGTTCGATGCCTGTGTGGTGCGCTTGAGCTGCCAGGCGCCAACCATTCTTGAATCGGCGCGGCGCTCACGCTCGAACAGCCGCATGGTGATCTACGGCTTGGGTGGGACGCTCAAAGACACCATGCAACTGTCAAAATACGGCCTTAACGCCGTATTTCAGGAGCCGCTCGAACGTCCGGCAGCGCTCAAGCTGGTTAAGGCCACGCAGATGTTAGTGCTGCACGAATTCCGGCGCTACGTGCGCATTCCGGTGATGACGGAGGTCTCGGTTGCAGCCGGGGGCAAACATTTCAACGCCACTAGCGTCGAGCTGAGCAGTGGAGGGATGTCACTGAAGACGCCCATCGAGCTCTCGACTGGCATTAAGGTGGAGATTTCCTTTGCTCTATTGACCCTTCCCCGCACTTGGGTCCGAGCTACCGTCAGTTGGGTCAAACAGGCAAATAAAGTAATCGGGGTGCGCTTTGATCCGCTAGATGATCGCCGGCTGCGTATCAAAGAGTGGGTGGATTCGTATCTGGAAATCTGAACTCGGTAACCTCCAACCGTCTACTCGCCTCGAGAACTGCTGACCAACTCTCGACCACTCGTGTCCCATATTGGGCCATTGCGAATTTTTTCCAATCGGTCTGACAAAATAGCCGCACTCGTCGCCCTCGCACTCGCCCCATCCATTAGGCCTAATTCAAGCCTACGGGCAGCAGGACCCATGAATTGGGACGAATTGGAAGGCAAGCGGAAGCAAGTCACAGGTTCGGTGAAGGCACGGTGGGGTAAATTGACGGATGATGATTTACGGATGATTTCTGGTCACAAGGACCAGTTGGTAGGAAAGATCCAGGAGCGATACGGCATTCAACAAAGAGGAGGTCGAGCAGCAAGTCGAGGAATGGAATCGCCACTTAGGCGAGGAGAACGAATAGGAACGAGAGCATCGCCTGAAACGAGCCAGCTGAGGCTTGCGCCGCCGGTGTCGGAGCCTAGATGGGGGCTTCGGCACTGGCCTTGGCGCGCTCCGTTTCCTGACGAACACTTAGAGGAACGGCGGCGCGCACCGTGGTTCCGAATCCATTGGAGGTGACTTCGAAGGTTCCCCCCAGCTCATGCACCCGCTCCCGCATGCCCGCCAATCCAACCCCGAGCTTCGTACTTTCATTTTGAATCTGCTGCAGAATGTGCTCGGGTACGCCGCGGCCATGGTCACGAACCTCGATGCTGATTTGTTCGGCGTCGGTTTCCACCTTGATCTCCGCCGAAGGGGCATGAGAGTGGCGGTGCACGTTGGTAAGACTCTCCTGTAAGACGCGAAATAAAGCAATCTCTACCGCCTCGGCTAGCCGGGGCATGTCCTCGGGCATTTCCAAAGAAACCGGAATGCCACTACGCTGCGAGAAGCCGTTGACGAACCAGCTGGCCGCGGATGCAAAGCCGGCCTCATCGAGCAGCGGAGGATGCAACAGGTGGGACAGAGTACGCGTCTCGGTGATGGATTTTTCCAGAATTTCGCTGCATTCGGCCAGCAGCGCTGTATTGGTCTCCGAATTGGGCGAACGGTTCAGCATCTCGATCGCGATCTTCAGTCCCGCCAAATACTGCCCCAAACTGTCATGCAGTTCGCGCGCGATCCGGCGGCGCTCCTGATCTTGAATGCCCAGCAACCGGCCACTCAGCTTGCGCAGCGCCTCCTCGGCATTGCGGCGGGCGGTCACATCGACGGCGATGATTCCCACCTGGGTAAAGTCGCCTCGCTCGTCAGGCACGGGGAAATAGTTCACCAGCCAATGGCGCAGTTGGCCGGGTTTACCGCGCAGCTCGGCGGAAACCTCACGGTCCAGCAAGGGCGCGCCGGTGCGCAGCACATCCCGCAACATGGCTTCAGTCCGCGATCCGCGAGGGCCAAAGATCTCGGTAACCGATTTCCCCAGCAGGTCTTCCGGACGCACGGCCGCCATTCTGGGGAGAACATCATTCACCCGGCTGTAGCGGAGCTGGGAGTCAAGAATGCCAAAGCCGACCGTAGAGGAAGAGAAAAACGCGTTGACAATCTCTCGGCTCTGGCGGGCGACGCTCTGGGTACGCTGTGACTCGGCAAAGGCGTAGGTGAGCAGAATCATCTGCGTGCCCAGTAACACCAGGGCCACGGTAAAGGAGGCCAGGATTAAACCTAAGGTGTGGCGATAGTTGGTGCTCGATAGAGCTTGCCGTGAATACAGCACTTGATCCTCGGCGTCGCGCAGGTCGGCTAACTGCTTGGTTACCCGGTTTTGAAGCGCCGAAGTCTCGCGCGCCATTTGCGCGTCGGCATCGATGCTCGATGCGCCCTTCTGGTGGGCGCGAATAAAGCCGGCAAGCAGATCGAGCTCGGCTTGGATGTTGGCGGCGAGCGAATTCAGTTCGGTCAGGCGCTCGGGATTATCGCTACTTAAACGGCGCAGATGGCTGAGATGCTGGGGAATGACGCTGACCGCCGCTTCATAGCCGGCGAGCTGAGCGCTATCGCCGGTGAGTACGAAGGCTTCGGCGGCATTGCTGGCTTGGAAAACGTCGCCGCCGAGGTCCTCAAGAAAGGTCTCGACCTCGCGGGTATGCCCAACCAGTGCCCCGCTCGCGAAGAGGCGATTGGTGGCGCGATAGAGGTAAATACTGCAGCCAACCAACAGCCCAACGGCTAACGCAAAAGCTGTCCAGGCGATACCTCGGAGGGAGAAATTCATGGGCCAACGGAAACCGACGGCGGCGCGCTATGCTGCGGACCTCACCCTTCTATAATAGCGTGCGCAGCCCGCTCCGGGAGAGCCGAAAGGCCTTGTAAAATGAATGCAGATGGCTAGCAGCTCACAACTGGTGCAAATTGAGCTCACCCCTCGCCTCCGCCAGCCCAAGCCGGCCTGGCTGAAGGCCAAAGCACCCGTAGGTGAGAACTTTCACCAACTTAAGAAATTGGCCCGAGGGCTGGGATTACATACAGTTTGTGAATCCGCCCAGTGCCCCAATATTGGTGAGTGCTGGAATCATCGTACTGCGACATTTATGCTGCTCGGCGATATATGCACTCGCCGCTGCGGCTTCTGTGCCGTGCCCAAAGGACGTCCCCTAGCCATCGATGCCGATGAGCCTCGCCGGGTGGCTGAAGCCGTCGCCACTCTGGGAGTGCGACATGCCGTAATCACCAGCGTAAATCGCGACGACGATAATGTCGGTGGGGCGAGGATTTTTGCCGATACCATTCGCGAGATACGCCGCCTCGTGCCGGAGTGTCGGGTGGAAATGCTGATTCCCGACTTCCAAGGACTGGATGAAGCCTTGCGCATCGTGCTGGAGGCCCGGCCCGACGTGCTGAACCATAACACCGAGACGGTCCCGCGGCTCTATCGCGTGGTGCGCTCCGGGGCCCGCTATCAGCGCACGCTCAGCTTACTGGCTAAGGCGAAACAGTTCTCTCCGGGCATGGTAACCAAGTCCGGCGTCATGGTCGGACTCGGGGAAACCATACCCGAGCTGGTCGATGTTTTCCGCGATTTAGCCGAGCGAAAGGTCGACATCCTGACCGTAGGTCAATATTTGCGGCCCTCTCGTGACCACCTGCCGATTGCTCGTTTCTACACGCCAGAAGAGTTCGAGTACTTAAAACAGGAGGCCTTAGGCCTGGGTTTTTCGCATGTCGAGAGTGGACCGCTGGTGCGATCCAGTTATCACGCCCATGAGCAAGCCGACCAGGCAAGAACGATCTGAGCTTCCCGCCCGGCAGCATTGAATCGAAGTGGCTGGCCTCGGAGCAAGGTTCAACTGTAACTAACCTTGCGCTCTCCTTTAACGATGCGGCCAACCGCGAAGTACTTCTCCCCCGCGCGGTTGAGCACGTTTTCTGCTTTCTTGAATTTCTTGGCGGGAATCACCAGCAGCATGCCTACTCCCATATTGAAGGTGCGCATCATCTCTTCCTGAGCCACGTTTCCTATTTTTTGCAGGTGGCTGAAGATGGGTAGCACAGGCCAAGAGCCGTATTCGATCACCGCGGCGCAGCCCCGAGGCAAAACGCGAGGCAGGTTATCGGTGATCCCTCCTCCGGTGATGTGGGCCATGGCCGAGACGCATTCGGCCGCTACTAGCTTCTTGATGATGGGCCAGTAGCTGCGATGCGTATGCATGAGCTCGTTTCCAACTTTGCCTTTGATCTCATTGACATAGGTCTCGGGCTCATATTTGGCTATTTCGAACAGCAGTTTGCGCGCCAGCGTATAGCCGTTGGTATGTAGACCGGTCGAGGGCAGGGCGAGAATGATATCTCCCGGTTCAATGCTCTTGCCGGTTATGAGCTTGTCCCGCTCGACCACGCCCACAATGAAGCCCGCCAAGTCGTATTCCCCGGGAGGATAGAAACCGGGCATCTCCGCCGTTTCCCCGCCAATCAATGCACAGCCGTTATGTTTACAAGCCTCAGCCAGGCCCTCCACCACTTTTTCGGCGATTCCCGGCTCCAGCTTGCCCGTGGCCAGATAATCCAGAAAAAACAGGGGTGCCGCACCTTGAACCGCAATGTCGTTTACGCAATGGTTCACCAGGTCGGCGCCTATGGTGTGGTGCACATTCATTTCGAAGGCTAGCTTGAGTTTGGTGCCCACCCCATCGACGCTTGAAACCAATACCGGGTCGACATACTTGGTTCTATCCACCACGAATACTCCACCAAAGCCGCCAATCTCGCTTAGTACCCCTCGGGTGAAGGTCTTGTGCGCCAAATACTTGATGCGCTGCTTGGTGCGGTTGGCCTGATCGATATTCACCCCGGCATCGGCGTAAGTGATGGGTTTTGAGGAATTCGGGGCCACGGTCCGTCCGTCTCTGCGATGTGCGGGAGCTGCTACCAATCTAGCCTATGCTCACGTGTCCGCTTGTGCGTCCGCGACATCGGTCGCCAGAAAACAGGAACACGCAGGAGAAGGGAAAAACCTTCCAAGAGCGGCTCATTGTAGCATGATCGGCCGAAGCATTGAGGAACCGAAGCGGTAACGGCGACCCCACTCGGCCGTGCTTCCTAGGAAAAGGCGCATACTTCGTGGCGCTCGGCGTTGCCCGGGAGCCCAAAATCGGCCCGATATTTCCACAGCTTTGTGCGATTCGCCTTTCTTTCGCTTTGCCGCCATTGTATACTCCAGCCAATCCCGTTTTCTATTTCTTTCCCACCGAGGAGACACAAACGAATATGGCCGACGAGCGAAACCGGGCGATTGATCTGGCGTTTGCGCAAATCGAGAAGCAATTCGGCAAGGGATCTATCATGCGCCTGGGCTCGAAACAGGCCATCGTTCCCATTTCGGTGATTTCTACGGGTGCGATCTCGTTCGACGCCGCCTTGGGAGTGGGGGGATTTCCCCGCGGGCGGGTGATTGAGATCTTCGGCCCGGAGAGTTCCGGGAAGACGACGATCGCCCTGCAAGTGATTGCCTCCGCCCAGGCTCAGGGAGGAATGGCGGCCTTCGTCGATGCCGAACACGCGCTCGATCCCGGTTATGCCAAGAAGTTGGGTGTGGACGTGGAGAACCTGCTAGTTTCGCAACCCGATTACGGAGAACAGGCACTCGAAATTGCCGAGGCCCTGGTGCGTTCCGGAGCCATCGACGTACTGGTAGTGGATTCGGTTGCCGCCTTGGTTCCCAAGGCGGAACTCGACGGAGAGATGGGCGATAGCCATATGGGACTGCAGGCCCGCCTCATGTCGCAGGCTCTGCGCAAACTAACCGGCATTGTTTCGAAGTCGCGCACCTGCTTAGTCTTTATCAATCAGATTCGAGAAAAGATTGGGGTT
>Ga0126381_100010364_pt1 | contig 10493 bp, 5 predicted proteins | sample PanSoiMetPlot_28_FD_96465 | JGI IMG/M metagenome (GOLD analysis project Ga0126381, IMG submission 96465) | Tropical forest soil microbial communities from Panama - MetaG Plot_28 | ecosystem: Environmental > Terrestrial > Soil > Tropical forest > Bulk soil | place: Panama | collected 2016-02-17 | reverse complement strand
GTAGCCGTTGCCGCCGATGCACTCCATCGCTTCGTAGCAGAAGGCGGGCGCAATCTTGCAGATCCAGTACTTGGCCGCCGGGATGAGCAATCGCGCGCGCAGCGCTTCGCTCCGATCAGCACCGCCAAGATCCATCGCGCGGGCGACGCGCATCGTCAGCGCCAGCGCGCCCTCGCAATCCAGCGCGAGATCGGCCAGCACCGCGCGCATCAGCGGCTGATCCACGAGGTGCCGCTGAAACACCGTGCGATGGCGCGCATTGTGCAGCGCCTGCACCAACGCCATCCGCATCAGGCCCGCAGAGGAAATCGCGCAGTCGAGCCGCGTGAGCTGCACCATCTCGATGATGGTGCGCACGCCCCTGCCCTCCTCGCCCACGCGCCAGGCAAACGCATCCGCAAACTCGACTTCGGACGAAGCGTTCGAGCGGTTGCCGACCTTGTCCTTGAGACGTTGGAAGTGCAGCCCATTCACGCTTCCATCAGGACGAAACCGCGGCATCAGAAAGCAAGTCAGCCCGCCCGGCGCCTGCGCCAGAACCAGGAACGCATCGCACATCGGCGCCGACATGAACCATTTGTGGCCGGTAACGCGATAGCCGTCGCCCGAAGCCTCGGCCCGCGTCGTGTTGGCGCGCACATCGGTTCCGCCCTGTTTCTCGGTCATCCCCATGCCCAGCGTCATGCCGGCCTTGTCCGACCACGGGCGAAAGCCCGGATCGTAGTCGCGCGACACAATTTTTGGCATGACGCGGTTGCGCAGCTCGGTGTTCGCCGACAGAGCCGCAACAGCGGCCCGGGTCATCGTTACCGGACACATGTGCCCATTCTCGACCTGCGCCACCATGTAATAACGCGCGGCACGCGCCACTTCCGCCGGCGCATCGGCGCGGGTGCCATCCACCCGCCACGTCATCGCATGCAGACCGGCGCCAATGCTTTCCCGCATGAACTGGTGATAGGCCGGATGGAACGCGACGACGTCTCGGCGCAGGCCCCTGGCATCGTACGTCTCGAGCTTCGGCGGATATTCATTGGCCAAGCGCGCCGCGGCGAACATATCCGCCGTGCCCCAATGCCGCCCGAATACCGAGAGCGCGGCAGACTGGTCTCCCGCGCCGTTGGCGATCACGGCCGCCTGCAGCGCCTGATCGCTGGAGTACAGGTCGACGTTCTCGTATGGTGGTGACTGGTTAATGACTTCGCCGGGGTCGACGTGCGACGAACCGAGCATGAGTCGTTCCTTCGCGATTCCTTTTCGCGGCCATGGTAGCACGACCGCACCGTCAAGTGGCCGCGCCGCGATCACGTGTGGAGCACCCGCAATCAGCCCTTGCCGAGCCGTTCGACTCCGCCTATAGGTGCCGCTTTAATGAACATCGCTCAGAAATCGTCCTTCGTCCTCAGCCATCGGCACCTGTTGGGGATCGAGGGTCTGTCGCGCGACGAGATCATCGGGCTCCTCGATTTGGCCGAGGAATTTGTCGATCTCAACCGCCAGATCGAGAAGAAGCGCACGTCGCTGCGCGGCCGCACCCAGATCAATCTCTTCTTTGAAGTGTCGACGCGCACCCAGGCCTCCTTCGAGCTTGCGGGCAAGCGCCTCGGCGCCGACGTGATGAATATGTCGGTCGGTTCCTCGTCCATGCGCAAAGGCGAGACACTGATCGACACCGCGATCACGCTCAACGCCATGCATCCGGACATCCTGGTGGTGCGTCACCATGCGTCCGGCGCCGTTGAGTTGCTGGCGCGCAAAGTCGATGGCTCCGTGATCAACGCCGGCGACGGCGCGCACGAGCATCCGACCCAGGCGCTGCTCGATGCTCTCACCATTCGTCGCAATAAGGGGCGCATCGAGGGCCTGACTGTCACCATCTGCGGCGATATCCTGCACTCGCGCGTGGCCCGCTCGAACATCATCCTCTTGAACGCCCTCGGCGCCCGCGTCCGCGTGGTCGCGCCCTCGACGCTCCTGCCACCCGGTGTCGAGCGCTTTGGCGTCGAAGTCTTTCGCGACATGCGGGAGGGGTTGAGCGATGCCGACATCATCATGATGTTGCGCCTGCAGCGCGAGCGCATGAACGGCTCCTTCGTGCCGTCCTCACAGGAGTTCTTTCACTATTTCGGCTTGAGCGAGAAGAAGCTCGCCTACGCCAAGCCCGACGCGCTGGTCATGCATCCCGGCCCGATGAACCGCGGCGTCGAGATCGATTCCAGCGTCGCCGACGGCGCCCAATCCCTGATCCGGGAGCAGGTGGAGATGGGCGTCGCCGTACGCATGGCGGTGCTCGAAGCGCTCTCCCGCAACCTGCCGAACGCCTGATGTTGTCCGACCGTCGCCCGATCCTGCTCACCAACGCACGGATCATCGATCCCTCGCGCGAGCTCGATTTTGCCGGTGACCTCCTGATTGCCGACGGCGTGATTCGCGAGGCCAAACGCGGCATCGGCGCCGCCGGCGTTCCCGAGGGAACGGAGATCGTCGATTGCCGCGGCAAGGTGGTCGCGCCCGGCCTCATCGACATGCGCGCTTTCGTGGGAGAGCCCGGCGCCGAGCACCGGGAAACGCTGGCGTCAGCGAGCCAAGCCGCGGCCGCCGGCGGCGTCACCACGATCATCTGCCAGCCCGATACCAACCCTGCCATCGACGAGCCCGCGACCGTCGACTTCGTGCTTCGGCGCGCACGTGACACGGCGATCGTGCATGTGCATCCGATGGCGGCGCTCACGAAAGGGCTGCAGGGCAAGGAAATGACCGAGATCGGGCTGCTCAAGGCCGCCGGCGCCGTCGCCTTCACCGACGGCGCAAAAAGCGTCACCAACGCGCAGGTGATGCGGCGCGCGCTGACCTATGCCAGCGATTTCGACGCCCTTGTCGTGCACCACACGGAGGATCCCAACCTCGTTGGCGAAGGCGTCATGAATGAAGGCGAGTTTGCCGCCCGCCTCGGCTTGCTCGGCGTGCCCAAGATGGCCGAGACAATCATGCTTGAGCGCGACGTTCGTCTCGTCGCCCTGTCCGGCGGACGCTACCACGCGGCCTCGATCACCTGTCCGGAATCGCTTGAAGTCCTGCAACGGGCGAAAGACCTCGGGCTCAGCGTCACGGCGTCCGCATCGATCAACCACATGACGCTGAACGAAGTCGACGTCGGGTCCTATCGCACCTTTTGCAAATTGTCGCCGCCGTTGCGGGCGGAGGAGGATCGCGCCGCTTTGGTGTCCGCGATCGCCAGCGGTCTCATCGACGTGGTCATGTCCGACCACGATCCCCAGGACGTCGAGACCAAGCGCCAGCCGTTTGCCGATGCCGTGCCCGGCGCGATCGGCATCGAAACGATGCTGACCGCGGGGCTGCGCCTGGTTCACAACGGCGAGATCGATCTGCCGCCGCTGCTGCGCGCGATGTCGACACGTCCCGCGGAACTGCTGGGGATTGCCGGCGGGTCTCTGCGGCCGGGCAGCCCCGCCGACGTGATCGTCGTCGACACCGACGTACCCTGGGTGCTGGACCGGGCCGACCTCAAATCGAAATGCAAGAACACGCCGTTTGACGAGGCCAGGCTGCAGGGACGCGTGGTGCGCACCGTCGTGGCCGGCAGGACCGTGTACGAATACGTGTAGGGACGCGCGCCATGCTTGCATCTGTGGGCTGGCCGGTCGCGCTGCCCCTCTTCGCCGCTGCATTCGCCTTCGGATACTTGCTGGGCTCAATCCCATTTGGCCTCGTGATCACGCGGCTCGCGGGCACTGGAGACATTCGCTCCATCGGCTCCGGCAACATCGGCGCCACCAACGTGTTGCGCACCGGGCGTCGGGAGCTCGCGCTCGCGACGCTCCTGGGCGATATGCTCAAGGGCACGATTGCCGTGGTCGTCACCGATCACGTCCTCGGACGCGATCCCGCGATCGCGGCCGCGCTGGGCGCCTTCCTCGGGCACTTGTTCCCGGCCTGGCTGAAATTCAAAGGCGGCAAGGGCGTTGCGACTTACATTGGTCTGCTCATCGGGCTCGCATGGCCTGGCGCCGTCGTGTTCTGCCTGATCTGGGCTGTTGTCGCCGCCATCACGCGTTACTCCTCCCTCTCGGCCCTGATTGCGAGCCTCGCGGCGCCGCTGTTCCTCTGGCTCTCCGGCGACCGTCCGGAAGCGGCTTTGTTCACAGTGCTGACGGCGCTCTTGTGGTTCATGCATCGCGCCAACATCGCGCGGCTCTTGGACGGCAGCGAAGGAAAGATCGGGGCGTCGACTGCAAGTGATCGCAAGTGATCCCCGGTTGTATCGCTGCTACACTGCATGCCCTCTTTCCACCCGGCCGGGGGCATTGTGAATCACAGCAACAAGACGGAGTTTTCGCTCTCTGACGAGCAGCGCATCGATTGGCTCTGCCTGATCCGCAGCGAGAATGTCGGCCCACGCACCTTTCGCGCGCTCATGCATCGCTTTGGCGATGCGCACACGGCGCTCAAGATGCTTCCCGAGCTGGCGCGGCGCGGCGGCGCCGCGCGGTTCACCCGCATTCACCCGCGCGCCGACGCAGAGCGGGAGCTTGCGGCCGCGGCGCGCCTTGGCATCAAGTATGTCGCGCTCGGCGAAACTGACTATCCCTTGCGGTTGCAGGCGATCGACGATCCGCCGCCGCTGCTCGCGGTGCGCGGCAAGCACGAACGGCTGGCCGCACCGATAGTCGCCCTCGTCGGCTCGCGCAATGCGTCGGCCGCCGGCATCAAGTTCGCATCGCGCATGGCGCGCGCGCTGGGCGAAGCCGGCTTCGTCATCGTGTCGGGCCTCGCGCGCGGGATCGACGCGGCCGCACACCGCGCCAGCATCGCGACCGGCACCGTCGCCGTGCTGGCGGGCGGTCACGACCGGATCTATCCGCCGGAACACGACGCTCTGCTTGACCAAATTCTCGCCGACGGCGTCGCCGTGACCGAGATGCCGCTCGGATGGGAACCGCGCGCGCCTGATTTCCCCCGCCGCAATCGGCTGATCTCGGGACTGGCGGCCGGTGTCCTGATCGTAGAAGCCGCCAAACGGTCCGGATCGCTCATCACCGCACGGTTGGCGCTCGAGCAAGGCCGCGAGGTCTTCGCCGTCCCCGGTTCGCCCCTTGATCCGCGCGCGGAAGGCACGAACGGGCTCCTCAAGCAGGGCGCCACCTTGGTGACGGACGTTACTGACATTATTCATGTACTTGAGCCGATCCTTGGCCGACCGATCGAGCCGGTGCCGGACGAGCCGCCGCTCGTGACCACCGACGAACCTGGGCCGCACGGCGCGCGTGAGCGGGTCATCAGCCTTCTCGGTCCAACGCCGGCCGGAATCGATGACTTGATTCGCCTGTCGGGACTGCCGCCGGCCTTTGTGCGCATGACAGTGTTGGAGCTGGAGATCGCGGGTCGCATCGGCCGACGCGATGGCGGCTTGGTCGCGCTCCTGTGACCTCCCCTACTTATCGGTATATTGCTACCGTAGCAGGTCTTAATTCGCGTATTTATTTGTATAAATCATCTGCAAGTTGTCCCCGTGGTAACAAGGAAAACACCAATCGGTGTCATAGTTCCCCCCGGAAATCGGAGGGGCTTCCCCAAGCGGATTTGACAGGCAGGGGTGTCTTACCCATTTATGCCGCGCTAATGCGGCGGGTGATTCCGCCGCCAACCCAAGAGTGAAGCCGGAAAACATACGGTTTTTCATGAACATAGTTGTCGTTGAGTCGCCGGCCAAAGCGAAAACCATCAACAAATACCTCGGCCGTGGGTACGAGGTACTGGCGTCCTTTGGTCACGTCCGCGACCTCCCGGCCAAAAACGGATCGGTCGATCCCGACCATAATTTCAAGATGCTTTGGGAGGTCGACCCCAAGGCCCAGAAGCGCCTCAACGACATCGCCAAGGCCGTCAAGGGTGCCGACAAGCTCATTCTTGCGACCGACCCGGACCGCGAAGGGGAAGCGATCTCCTGGCACGTGCTCGAGGTGCTCAAGCAGCAACACGCCCTAAAGGATCAAGAGATCGAACGCGTCGTGTTCAACGCCATCACCAAGCAGGCGGTGACCGACGCGATGAAACATCCGCGCACGATCGACAAGGCGCTGGTAGATGCCTACCTCGCGCGGCGCGCGCTCGACTATCTCGTCGGCTTTACGCTCTCGCCGGTGCTGTGGCGCAAGCTTCCGGGGTCGAAGTCGGCGGGGCGCGTGCAGTCGGTGGCTCTTCGCCTCGTCTGCGACCGTGAGCTGGAGATCGAAAAGTTCGTTCCCCGCGAATATTGGTCGCTGATTGCCAAATTGGCGACGCCGCGGGCGGAGGAGTTCGAGGCGCGCCTGGTCGGTGCAGACGGGAAGAAGATTCAACGTCTCGATGTCGGCACCGGCGCCGAGGCGGAGGCGTTCAAATCGGCGCTGCAGGCCGCCACCTTCAAGGTAAAGTCGGTCGAGTCCAAGCCGGCCAAACGCAATCCGCAACCGCCGTTCACGACCTCGACGCTGCAGCAGGAGGCAAGCCGTAAGCTCGGCTTCGCACCCGCGCACACGATGCGCATCGCCCAGCGGCTCTATGAAGGCGTCGACATCAACGGGGAGACGATCGGCCTCATTACCTATATGCGCACCGACGGGGTGCAGATTGCGGAGGAGGCCATCACCGCAATCCGAAGCGTCGTCAACGGCGATTACGGCGCGCGTTATCTGCCCGAAGCCCCGCGGCGCTATCAGACCAAGGCGAAGAACGCGCAGGAGGCCCACGAGGCCATCCGGCCGACCGATATGGCCGCGCGTCCGCGCGACGTTTCAAGCTATCTCGAGCCCGAGCAAGCCAAGCTTTACGAATTGATTTGGGTGCGCGCGATCGCGAGTCAGATGGAGTCTGCGGAGCTGGAGCGCACCACCGCTGACATCACCGCCAATGCCGGCGCGCGCACGCTCGAGCTACGTGCGACCGGGACGGTGGTGAAATTCGACGGCTTTCTCAAGCTTTATCAGGAAGGGCAAGACGACGAGCAAGATGATGAGGAGTCTCGCCGCCTCCCCGCCATGAGCGCAGGCGAATCGCTGAGCAAACGTGCGATCGAGGCGACGCAGCATTTCACCGAGCCGCCCCCACGCTACTCCGAAGCCTCGCTCGTCAAGCGCATGGAAGAGCTCGGGATCGGCCGACCGTCGACCTACGCCTCGATCCTGCAGGTACTCAAAGACCGCAAATACGTGCGGCTCGACAAGAAAAGGCTCATTCCGGAGGATCGCGGCCGCATCGTCGTCGCTTTCCTCGAGAGCTTCTTCTCGCGCTACGTGGAATATGATTTCACCGCCGGTCTGGAAGAAGATCTCGACCGCGTGTCGAACAACGAAGTCCCGTGGCGCGATCTGCTGCGCGACTTCTGGCGCGACTTCATCGGCGCTGTCGACGACATCAAGGACGTGCGTATTGCCAAGGTGCTCGACGCCCTCAACGAGATCTTGGGCCCGCACGTCTTTCCGCCGCGCGCCGATGGCGCCGATCCGCGCCAGTGCCCGAACTGCGGCACCGGGAAGCTCGCGATCAAGATCGGAAGGTTCGGAGCCTTCGTCGGCTGCTCGAACTACAAAGCCGATCCGCCCTGCAAGTTCACGCGCACTTTCACCGCGAACGGCATGGAGACCGCGACCAAGAAGCTGGGCGAAGACCCGGTCAGCGGCTTGGAGGTTACGCTGCGGTCGGGTCAGTACGGACCTTATGTCCAGCTCGGAGAAGGCGAAAAGCCAAAGCGGGCCCCGCTGCGCAAGAAGATCGATCCGGCATCGGTTGATCTCGCGCTCGCGCTGAAGCTTCTGTCCTTGCCGCGCGACGTCGGTAAACATCCGGAGGACGGCGAACCGATCATCGCCGGGATCGGTCGCTACGGACCTTTCGTTAAGCACGGTGAGACTTACGCCAATCTCGACGCCGACGACGACGTATTCTCGCTCGGTCTCAATCGCGCCGTGACACTGATCGCGGAGAAAATCGCGCGCGGACCAAGCCGGCGCTTCGGTGCCGACCCCGGTCGAGCGCTGGGCGACCATCCGGAAAAAGGCGGTCCCGTATTGGTGAAAAAGGGGCGTTACGGACCCTACGTGACCCACGCCGGCGTCAACGCCACATTGCCCGCGGACAAGGCGCCGGAGGACATCACGCTGCCTGAGGCGCTCGCGCTCCTGGCGGCGCGTGCCGAAAAAAGCAGCGGAAAGCCAGCCCCGCGCCGGGCATCGGGACGCAAGGCAGCCGGCAAGTCCACCACGACGGCCAAGAAGGCGCCGCCGAAGCCGCCGGCCAAAAAGCGCCCGCCAAAAGTGAAGATGAAGGCCGCGGAATAGGTGGGCGGACACCACTTCCGATCCAGCCCCGCTAGGAAAACCGCCCGGCACGCACTATTTGATACAAGTGCGTCCTATCGCGGAAATCACATTGGCCTCCCGTCACGGTAAGACCACCCTCCCCTCCAAGGAAGACCTCCTCGCTTACATCTCCAAGCAGGCGGGGAAAGTGGGCACGCGCGAAATTGCACGCGCGTTTAATCTGAAAAATGCCGACCGCGCCGAGCTGAAGCGCATGCTGCGCGAACTCGCCGATGACGGCCATGTCGAGCGCCGGCGCAAGAAGCTCCATCGCGCCGGCACGCTTCCAGCCGTCGTCCTCGCCGACATCACCCGACGCGACACCGACGGCGAATTGATCGCCGCGCCGGCCGAGTGGGATGAGGAGGCGCATGGCGAGCCTCCCGAAATTCGCGTGCACGTGTCGCCGCGCGTGCGACCGGTTCCCGGTGTCGGCGACCGCGCCTTGCTGCGCACCGAAGTCGTCGGCGAAGCCGATGACGCCATCCGATACAGCGGACGCCCGATCAAGATCATCGACCGTGCCAGGCATCGCATTCTCGGCGTGTTCCGTGCGTTGCCGGACGGCGGCGGACGGCTTGTGCCGGTCGACAAGAAAAGCCTCGGACGCGAGCTCACGATTCCAGCGGGCGCCACGCATGAGGCAAGAGACGGCGATCTCGTCTCAGCCGAGGTCAGCCGCCAGGGGCGTTATGGATTGCCGAGCGCCCGCGTCAAAGAACGATTGGGCTCGCTTGCGACCGAACGCGCAGTCAGCCTGATCGCCATCCATGCGCACGGCGTTCCAACCGAATTCAAGCGCGACGCGCTGCATGCGGCCGACACCGCGCGACCCGCGGGTCTCGCCGGTCGCGAGGATTGGCGCGACGTTCCATTCGTCACCATCGATCCGATCGATGCCAAGGACCATGACGACGCAGTGTTCGCGCGCCCCGACACCGGACGCGGAAATCCCGGCGGTTTCATCATCGATGTCGCCATCGCCGACGTCGCCCATTACGTGCGGCCCGGCACGCCGCTTGATCGCGAAGCGCTCGAGCGCGGCAATTCGGTCTACTTCCCTGACCGCGTGGTACCGATGCTGCCCGAGCGGATATCCAATGATCTCTGCTCGCTCAGGCCGGGCGAAGATCGCGCCGCCCTCGCCGTTCGCATGGTCATCGGCGCCGATGGCCGCAAACGGTCGCATACCTTCCATCGTGTGTTGATCCGTTCGGTGGCCGGCTTGCACTACGCCCAGGCCCAGGCTGCAGCCGACGGTCATCCGGACGACGCGGCCAAACCCCTGCTGTCGCTCGTGATCGAGCCGCTTTATGCTGCCTATCGGGCGCTCAAACGCGCTCGCGACGATCGTGGGCCCCTCGATCTCGACTTGCCCGAACGCAAGATCGTGCTCAAGCCCGACAATACCCTCGATCGCGTCATCACGCCGGAACGGCTCGACGCCCATCGGCTGATCGAGGAATTCATGATCCTTGCCAACGTCGCCGCCGCGGAAACGCTCGAGCGCGAGCGGGTGCCATTGATCTATCGCGTGCACGACGAGCCGGGTGCGGAAAAAGTCCAGGCGTTGCGCGAGCTGCTCGCGACCCTCGACATCTCGCTGCCGAAAGGCGGCGTATTGCGGCCGGAGAACTTCAATCGGGTGCTGGCGCGCGTGAAGGGTCTGGACGTCGAGAAGCTCGTCAACGAAGTCGTGCTGCGCACGCAGGCGCAAGCCGAATACGCCGCTGAGAATTACGGCCATTTCGGCCTGAATTTGCGTCGCTATGCGCATTTCACCTCGCCGATCCGGCGCTACGCGGATCTGATCGTGCACCGCGCGTTGATCCGCGCGCTGAAATTCGGCTCCGACGGCTTGCCGGAGAGCGAAGACGTCCGTTCGCTGGGCGAGATCGGAGCGCGCATCTCCGCGGCGGAGCGCCGCGCCATGGCGGCCGAGCGCGAGACCGTCGATCGGCTGATCGCGCATTTCCTCGCCGACCGCGTCGGCGCCACGTTCGAAGGGCACATTTCGGGCGCCATTGGCGCCGGATTGTTCGTCAGACTTGATCACACCGGCGCAGACGGTTTCATTCCGGCGCGCACGATCGGCGGCGAATACTTCCGCTACCACGAGGACAAGCACGCGCTGGT
>Ga0126381_100010363_pt1 | contig 10493 bp, 10 predicted proteins | sample PanSoiMetPlot_28_FD_96465 | JGI IMG/M metagenome (GOLD analysis project Ga0126381, IMG submission 96465) | Tropical forest soil microbial communities from Panama - MetaG Plot_28 | ecosystem: Environmental > Terrestrial > Soil > Tropical forest > Bulk soil | place: Panama | collected 2016-02-17 | reverse complement strand
TTGACGTAAGAACTCGCAACGGCGCGCAAACCACGTGGACCCTTCGTGCCATCGCTAGTAGCGAAATTTATAGCGGAGTTCGACATAGATTTCGCGCGGGTCATTGTAGTGAAACCCACCGAAGGTCAGACTGTTATCAACTAAAAGGTGACGATTGACAAAATTCAGGCCGGTGAGCGACACGGTAATGTTCTCGCGGAAGGTCTTGCCAAGCGAGAGGTCAAACGTAGTGTGCTGTGGCAAGTGACTCCCGGGAAACGGATCGCCGGGTGAACCGTTGGAAAAGCCCGAGCCGTAGTAGACGTTAGTCGAAGCGAACATTTGCCAGGGAAGGGAGGCGTCAGCGCCGATGTTCAGCGTGTTGCGCTGGTCGTGGTCAAGGAAAAAATAACCGGCGGAGGGAGGAGAAAAATCGGTTAGTCCACCGGTGATTGCCCCGCGGCCCTGGGCCACTTGATTGGAATAAGCGAGATGAACCTGTCCGCGATTCCCAAGGCGGGGCGAGCGCAGCGTGAGTTCGGTGCCGCGGATGCGCGCTCCATCGATGGTCAGCGGAAAGAAAATGTCCGAGTTGCCGACATTACTGTGATCGAAGTAGTTTCGAGCGCGCGTTTGAAACTCATCAACATCGAGCGACCAGGTGTGAAAGGGGATGGTGACGCCAAACTGACTTTCTTCGTCGCGTTCGCCGTGCAGAGGAATAAAACCGAGGCTCTGGCTGGAGACGAAATTAAGCAGCGGGCCTGAAGCGGTGAGCAGCGGCGGAGCCTGGTAATACTTTCCGTAAAAGGCATGGAAAACCCAGTTGAGATGGGGAATTTGCAGCGCCAGCCCAAACCGTGGGTCGGTGGCGTCTTCCGAGAGGTTACCGGAGAAGTGTGTGTTGCGCAGCCCGGCAATCAACGTAAGCCAGGAAACGGGCTTGAATTTGTCGTCGGCGAAAACGGATTCGAGGCCCCCGGCGGGGCTTTCGAGGTCTTGAAAGTTGGCGTTACTGCCATCGTTGAACAGCAGGCCGAATTGCTGGCGATCGCGCTGGCCAAAGACATAGAAACCGGCCTGCGCGTCGTTGTGCGAGAAATGTAGGTTCAGAGCGGCCTGCGCGCCGGCGTAATCGGAGCGGCGATTGTCGGTCGTGCTGATGGGAAAATCATTCGGCGCACCCTTATAGTCGGCCGAGTTGCCGTGATAGAAAGGCGACACCGTGAGCACAGTATTGGAATTGATGGTGCGCACCCACGAAAAATCGACCACGACGTCGGATTCCTGCTGGGCGTCGCGAAGGCCGCTGCTATCGAAGTTCAGATTCGGATTGGGGTCGTAGGGAATCTGGTAATAGTCGCGACGCAGGGAAGCGACCGCACGGAATTGATTTTTTGCGCTCGCGTTGAGGATAAAGGAAGCAAAGCCCCCGAATCCGTTTTCGGCGTCGTGGAAGACCCGGCCGACGGGAGTTTCCAGTCCGTAATTGCTCCTGTTGCCGTTGATGCTGGCGAAATAGGCGAAGCGCGCGGTGTGGCTGCCAATGCTGATCTGGTCATTGGTCTGATACCAGTTGCCGAAGCTGCTAACGAGTTCGCCCTCGTTGTTGCGTTCAAAACCGGTGCGTGGAACCACGTCGAAAACCCCGTAGGTGCGGTCGCCGTAACCTGAGTCGTAGCTGCCGCGGGCGGCTTCGAGATAGTCGATGTCCTTCGGATCGATCTGCGGCCCCACATTGCTGGCGATGTTGGTATTGGGAATGGGCACACCGTCGATTAGCCAACTGACTTGATGGCCGCCACGCACGTGCAACTGGTCGTGGGTCACGTAGGAACCCGGAACGTAATCGGTAATCATTTGCAAGCTGTTGGTGCGGTCGGCGCCGGGAGTTTGGGCGATGGTCTCGCGGTTTATCAGTGTCGTAGGTGTGGCCGAATCGGTATTGGCAGTCTGCGCGGTAGCGGTGACTATTTCGGTCTCTTTAACGCTGGCGATATTCAAAGGAATGTGCAGGACGGGAGAGGCCTCGGAAATGACCGTGACGCGTTGTCTGGCTGTTTTGAATCCCTCATGACTGGCAGTGAGGACGTAATCACCGACGGGCACGGGATTAAAAGCGAATTCGCCGTCCGGATTGGTTTCCACAGTAAGTGAGAATGCGGACGTCGCCGACTGGAGTTTTACGCTTGCGCCCGCGATCGGGCGGTGGTCCGGATCGTGTACGATTCCGCGAACGCTTCCGAAAACGGCGGCATGAGCCGACGGCACAGCCCCGACCAACCCAAAGGCAAGCAGGAGAACTACAAATTTCCGCATGGGAAGCCTCCATTCCAGGGTTCTTGGCGTTATGGAATGCGAGACTTAACTGCGAGGCGGATTGAAGGGCGCGGTGGATACTCCATCCGCAGAAACTTGCGCGTAACGCGGTCGGAATTCGAGCGAAGGCGCCGGCGTGGCAATTTGCGCGTGAGCAAGCGGAAGGGCAGGAGCAAAAGGAGTGACGAAACCATAATCAAGGGCATGGCGCCCTTGCTGAGTGCCGCACGCGGGAGCCTGCTTCGCGGCGCCACATTTCGGTTGCGAATGAGCAGCGTGCATGGGGCAGACGACTGCGCACGTACACTCCGAGGGATCGCAGAAGATACCGCGGGCCAGCAAGGCCACGGGAGAGGCTAGTAGTCCGACGATCACAAGGATGGCCTGAAGTCGCGGCATTGCGAATATGCTACCACACGCGGGAGGGGACGATTCATGTGACATTCCAGACATCTGGGGGCTTGCATTGCATTCGACGACTCTTCGGAATAGGCTCGATGGGACGTGCTGCCATTCAAATTGATTTATCACCCTCGCTACGACCTGAATCTGGGTGCGCACGTGTTCCCCTCGCAGAAGTACCGGATGATCCACGACAAATTGCTGGAGGAAGGTATCGCAGGAGCGGAGGATTTTGTGGCGCCCGAGCGCGCCCCGGACCAGGACGTGCTACGCGTCCATTCACAGGACTATGTGCGCAAGCTCAAGACCGGAACTTTGGGCTATACCGAGGAACTGCGCCTGGAAGTGCCGTATTCGAAAGAACTAGTTCAGGCCGTATGGCTGGCGGCAGGAGGATCGACGCTGGCGGGGCAACGCGCGCTCGTCGATGGCTGGGCGGTGAACATCGGCGGCGGATTTCACCACGCCTGCCCGGATCATGGCGAGGGCTTTTGTGTCATCCACGATGTGGGAGTGGCCATCCGGAGGTTGCAGTCCGATCGCGCCATTGAGAATGCGCTGGTGGTGGACACGGATGTACACCAGGGAAATGGAACGGCCGAAATTTTTGGCGGGGATGGCACGGTGTACACTCTTTCCCTCCATCAGGAGCACAACTATCCTTATCCCAAGTCGCATTCGACCGTCGACGTAAATTTACCGGACGGCATGGGTGATGAGGATTATCTGGCGATACTGGAGAAGAGTTTGCATCGCGCGTTCCAGGATTTTTCGCCGGGGATTCTGTTCTACGTGGCTGGCGCGGACCCGTATCGAGAGGATCAGCTCGGGGGGCTAAAGCTGACTATCGAGGGGTTGGCGCGCCGGGACGCGTTGGTTTGCGAGTATGCGCGGCGGCATCGGGTACCACTGGTGGCAACTCTGGCAGGAGGGTACGCACGGCGCGTGGAGGATACAGTGCGAATTCATGTGGGAACGATTGTTGCGGCGCGCGACGCAGCGCTGGCGTCGAAGCCGGCAGTTACGCGCGCAACGAATTGATGACTTCCCTTCCGGGGCCTCGCAAAATGACTTAAACTGCCGCGCTAGTCTTGGCAACTACCTGCGGCAGCTCTGGCGAATAAACCGTCTTCATCGTGTTCACGATCGCTTCTGTCGACAGCCGGCTTCCACGACCGGTTTCGGCGTGAAAAACGATATCGTCCATCGAGAGAATCCCCTCCAGGTTCCCTCCTTCATTGACAACGGGCAGACGGCGGACCTTTGCATCTGCCATGGTTTGCAAGGCCCCACGCAAATCGTCTTCCGCCTTGCAGGAATATACGTTCGATTGGGCCACCTCGTTTACGAAAATCTCGCCGGGCAGACGATTGCGGGTGCCTAGCGCTATACAAATGTCGCGATCGGTGATCACACCGATCACTCGTTTCTCAGCATCCACAACGGGCAGAATGCCGCAGTTGCGATTCCACATGATTTCAACCGCCGCACCTAGATTTGTGTCTGCCTGGCAGGTTGCAGTCGTCCTCATCATCGCGTCTTTCACCTTCATAACTCCTCCTTCCTGGGCGCCACCAGGCTGGTCAATGATCTGGAAGTGTGGCGGCCCAACGTTGGGCTTGACCCCTGAGCGCCATTCAAGCGCTTCGGTGTCACTGTAACCGCGACGCAGGCTGAGGTTCCGTGATCCACATCACTCACTCGAGTGGCGGCGCCTCAAATTCTTCCGGCCGATTCGTTTGTCTTGCTCTTTTGCAACTGTTTCGATAAGTAAGGGGAATGAAAATCGGCCGGCGGTGGAAGCTGGCCCTGTTGATCCTGTCAGGGCCCTGGTTCGCGCTGGATGCTGCGGCGCAAGCGCCGCAGTCAATACCCAATGGACTGCCTCCCTGGGCTTATAACATTCCCGACAAAGTGCAACCTGTGACTATGGCTCCCACCGGTCTTGTCCGACTGCCAGGAAGCGAGAAGGAATACGACGCGGCAAAAACCGCGAGCAACACGAACCCGCCTGACTGGTTCCCGGGTGAACACGGCCCGGTGCCTCGCATCGTCATGGGAGAAGGCGGCACGATTCCAGCTTGCGGTTCCTGCCATCTCATGTCCGGCCAGGGCCACCCGGAGTCGGCGGACATCGCCAGTCAGCCCGTTGAGTATTTCATTCGCCAAATGAATTATTTTAAGAGCGGAGCGCGAAAAGACGATGGGCGCATGCAGGCGTTTGCGAGAGCCGCGTCTGATGAAGATGTGAGACAAGCGGCCGAATATTTCGCGGCCATCAAACCGATTCCTTTCGTGAAAGTGATCGAGACTAGCATGCCGCCCAAAACCTACGTCAGCAGCGTCGCGCGCCATCGCCTACTGTCTCCGGAAGGGGGTACGGAGCCAATGGGCCACCGCATCGTCGAGATACCAGAGGATCCATTCCGAACCGCGAATCGCGATCCGCATTCGGGATTTATTGCTTATGTTCCGCCAGGCAGCATTGCCAGGGGAGAAGCACTGGTGAGGACCGGCGGCTCAGGCAAAACGATTCCGTGCGCCATCTGTCATGGCGACCAACTGCATGGTCTCGGGGAAGTACCCAGGATCGCCGGCTTGCAACCGGTATACACCGCGCGCCAACTGATCGGTATGCAGAACGGAGCGAGCGCCGGGAAGGCTGCGGAGCTAATGAAGAAGGCGGTCTCGAGCCTTTCAGAGGACGATATCATCGCGATCTCGGCTTATCTAGGATCGCTCCCGCCCAAATAATACGCGATCGCATTCGGCAACCTATGGACCAGGCGATGAGCATCGAATGGCTGCGGGATTTTTGCCTATCGCTTCCGTACACGACCGAGCAGTTGCAATGGGAGGACGCTTTGGTTTTCAAAGTGGGAGGCAAAATGTACGCTGTCGCCATGCTCGAACCCGGCGAGCACTGGCTCTCGCTGAAATGTGGCAAAACGGAATTTGGCGAGCTTGTCGAGCTCCCCGGAATTGTTCCCGCACCCTACCTGGCCCGTGCTCATTGGATCGCGTTCCAATCGGAGAATGCGGTGTCGCAGACGGAACTCCAGCTATTGCTTACTCGCGCTTACTCCATGGTTTTGTCGAAGCTACCAAAGAAAACTCAGACGGTGCTTGCCAGTAGGAAGCCGCGTCGAAAACTTCGGCGCGACCGCAAAACCGCGGCCCGTCGCCGACGCACGAAGAAGTGCTGACTCTCATTTTCCCACGACGGCGTTACCGGGCCCGTGGGCTTATACTCCGGAGCGAGCCTCTCGCGAAATGGCTGTAAGAGTGTTTCCACAAAGGAGGACTGCAATGTCCGCTTCTAGGTTTGGCAGATTCTCTCTGGCAGCGATATTCACATTTTGCTTTCTACTTGGCGCTGATATTCAGGCGCAGGAGCGCGGAGGCACCGCGCAGACGGATCAGGTTCAGCCCGTGAACAGCGGCGCGAATCCCTATCGCGTTTTGCGCAATTGGGCACAAATCGAGGGAAGGCCGTGGGGCGGGTCCAACGGTGTGGCCATCGACGTCGATGGCAAGTCGGTTTGGGCCACGGATCGCTGCTCGCCAGGGACCATGCCCGGCTGCCTCGGTACGAAGGCGAATCCCGTACACAAATTCGATGAGTCCGGCAAGGAGATCCGAAGCTTTGGCGGCGGCATGTTCGTCTGGCCGCATGGCATCCACGTAGATCGTGAAGGAAATGTGTGGGTGACGGATTCACGAACCCCGACGCCCGATGAACTGAAACAATTTCCCGGAGAACAGAACAAAGGAAGCGTCGTGGTCAAGTTCAGCCCTGAAGGCAAGGTCCTAATGACTATAGGAAAACCCGGCGTGAAAGGGAACCCTCCCGAAGCTCTGACCGACCCCACAGTGGTTATTACCGATCCCGGCAATGGCGATATCTACGTGGCCGAGAGCCATACCGATGTGCGCGATCCGAATCTGGTGGGGCGTATCTCGGTTTTCGACGCGCACGGCAAGTTCCTCAGAACGATTGGAAAAGCGGGAACCGGGCCGGGAGAATTCCGCACGCCCCACGGGTTGGTATTCGATTCGCAGGGCCGGTTGATCGTCGCCGACCGGCATAACCATCGCATTCAAATGCTGACCAAGGAGGGGAAGTTCCTGCGTGAGTATGACAATTTCGGCCGCGTCAGCGGGCTGGCCATCGATAAGAACGACATCATCTACGCTTCCGACTCGGAATCCACCGAAAAAGTTCATCCGGGCTGGCTTAGAGGGATCCGGATCGGAAGTCTCAAAGATGGCAAGGTCACCATGTTTATTCCGTCCCACAAAGCCGACAATCCCGAAGGAGCCATGGGTGAAGGCATTGCCGTCGACCCCGCTGGCAACTTGTACACCGCGGAAGCGCAACTCACCGGCGTGACCAAGTACGTGAAGCAGTAGAGCAATCCTGGACGCCGCGGTCTAAGTGATACCGCTTTTCAGACAACTCGGCGAAATTTGTTGTCTGAAAAGACGGGTGCTGGTGAATCCGGGCCGGCCACCTGCCCGTGCTTCACCAGCCTTATCCCACCTTACATGTCGGCGGAATAAATTACAGGATTTCCTAAAACGTGAACACGAATCCCGTAACCACCCTTAGCCCGTTTTGATTACCTGTCTGAATCAAATTCGTGCTGAACCGCGTCAGAAGATAATCAACTTCTCCTGCCCGCATTGTGAAGTGCTTGGTTATCACCACGTCTAAGCCACCTCCAATGACCATAGCAAAAGCGTTATTGCTCGGGTTCTTGAAGGTGTTGGTGACGGAACATGTTGCCCCATTAATAATGGGGTGAGCGGTGCAAATTGCTGTGTCCAGGTTCTTGTAAATATTCGAGTGCGCCCCGCCGAACAGAGCGTTGAAATATGGGTTCCATCGCCCGGCTCGAAGCGTGACCTGAGGGCCGAATGTGTAAGTGAACAAATTTCCGCTGACTCCAAAAACACCGCCTTGCGGCAAGACGGCGGTTGTTCCGGCCGGGATGAAAAAGCTGCTAGTGCCGTGGGTGCCGTAGCCTTGGAGATCGGCTTTGATTCCAATCCAGCTGTTAATGTTGTAAGTGAAAGTGCCACCACCACCATTGAGCGAATGGCCATTTCCAAAGTGCTGAGTTGTACCGGGAATTGTTCCCGAAGGAAAGTTTGACGGATTCCATCGAGCGTAGCTGTAGTCCAACGAACCCTCGAACCTCGAATACTCATACCCCTGCGCGAAGCAATGCCCCGCAAACAGGACCGTGGCCAAACCCAATAGAAATATCCTTATCCTCTTCATCTTTACTCCTTTTTGTTTACTTCAACCCACCACGCAGACGAGTCCCGAACGCATTCCAGCAGCCATGTTCAGAAAAAGACCAGGCCAAGCGCGGGAGATAGGAGCGCACTTGACCCTGGTCCGTGACTCATCGGCACTAACTCATCGGGCCGAATGTTAATGGTCGGCTAGGTGAAGAAAAACTGTCAGAAGTAGCAGAACTAAGTCCCGGAGCGATTCTCGATGTTCCACAGCAAAGCAAACTTCGACGCTTCGCTTGAGCCGCCGATGGAGGGGCATATTCGTATAATTCGATTTGTCTAGTTGCGGGCGCCTACACCAAGCTTTGCGAAAGGCGGACGATCCAGAGTTTAGGGTCGAGCGAAGACGAGTAGAAGACGGTGTCGATCATGTCTTCTTGTGTCAGGTGCGCAAGAGGCACCTTCATAAGTTCGCTCCACTGTTCTTTGCGGTGTTGTACTGAATATCGTAGCAACGACGCTCGCTGCAACGTCGCGCGCTCGCCGTTTGCCAGCCCCGGCTTAGTGATTGCTGATGCCTTTCAGTCCCGAAACTGGTCCCAGATAGGCCAACAGCCGTCCCGCTTCTATTGCCCCAAGCCAACAGATCAACGATACCGATGCCAGCAGTCGCGCATTGGCTGGCAGCACTCCCTTGGCCAGTTCCGGAGCGGCAAATATCCTCTTACGTATGAGCACCAGCACCCCTACTCCGCCAAACACGAACGCCATCTTGATCCAAAAGACGGCGCTGGGAATTTTGGTGGTGGCATCGGCGAGCATCAGCACGGTGCCGGTCACGGCGTTGATCCAAAAGCCCGTCCACATGACCGGATATAGCTTCTCCAGGGGTTTCAGCGAGATCTTTGGCCAAAAGCCCAGAAAAGCAAGATCGATCGCGGCGCTTACACCGGCGATCAGGCTCATACCAAAAGTATGGAGGAACAGCAGCATCGGTTCCGACCATACCGAACCGCTCTCGCGCACCCAGGTGCAGAAGCTCCAGCTTTCGATCCAGGATAGAAAGCTCATCGCTTCACCCGAAGAGGCGCAATCGGAGATCGAGCACCGCCGCTCCCGCACATGTTGCATGCCAGGGAAGAGAGCCCGGAAGATGTTGGGCTTTCACCATCAGGCAGGATCAGGACTTTGAATCCGAATGGTTCTCTTCTCTTTCGTGATCGCGGTCCACCTGTCTGTCCATGCAATAGCCGAGCAGCCCGATAAGCGCCATCACGCCGATCACCACGATTGCGTCCGTCAAAGCCAAAATCATTCTTCACTCCAGCAATGGAAATCGCCCGGCGAAGCTGCCAGCCCGTAGCCGCCGCACTGTCAGAATGCATTTCCCAGGAAGGGAAGCATGATGCCGCAAAAAATCACGCCGATCCAGAGAGCCACTACCGAAGCGGCGATTAGCTTGCCTCGAAGCGGCGCTTCGTCGCCTACTCGCAAGGCCCATGGCTCGTCGAACAGAGTCAGATAGATCGCGTTTACACCGGCGGCCATTATAAAAATGATCTTCCAGTAAAACAGGGGATTCAGCGTGTATTGATAGGGCGCCGCCAGCCAGTAGCACATGCCCGTGCAAACATTGAGCGCGAATCCGAGCACTCCCCAGGGCAGCAGCCGGTGTACCGCCGAATAGGACACGCCTTTCATCACGCCCAGCAATCGCAGATTCACCACGAATACGACTCCCAAAAGCAGGCTCAGCCCCATGAAATGCAGCGTCTGTAGCGTCGGCCAGACCCACTTTGTTTCTCGCACGAATTTGCCGATTCCATCCGCGTCCAGCCCCAGTCCGGCGATTCCGGTATTGGCCGTCGGGGCCACTTCGGCGCTGAACATGATCTCTTCGTGGCGAATCTTCCCGCCGAGGTTTCCCGCATTGGCCATCAGCCCCACCGTCACAAGAGAAAGCAACAGCACGGCTGCCAGTGTGCCCTTCCCGATGCGCGTATTGCGGCGATACTCCCACAGTCCGAACCAGGAGAACGCACCGGTGATTTCCATGAACAAAAACGCCAGCAGCGCGGCATCCTGATGCGCCGTAATCATCTGCAAGGGTACGCCCGGCAGATACCGGATGGCATCCTGGGAAGCGCTCCCGCTCATATAGGTTGGGAACGTCAACAAGGCGATGCCCAGAAACACCACCAGACTCCCTCGCTGCAGGTCCGCGCTTTTGCCGATGATGGCGATTAGGAACAGTCCCAGCCCGACGATTGTCCCTATGATCGGAAAATGGTTCAACAGCAGGTGCACATGCACCAGGTTTACGATCGAACCGGTTCCCCCGATAGTAACTTCCTGCGGGCTGTCGGCCGCGTTGTCGCTGATTTTTAACGACCCGTTGCGCACTCCGTCTTCCGCGGGCTTGAAGGTAACGTTCACCGTGCACATGGACGCCACGGCAAGCGCCGACGGGCAATTATTCGTTTGCGTGTAATCGCCGGATGTCGCGATCTCCGAAATATTCAACGGGGCGGTCCCGGTGTTCTTCA
>Ga0126381_100010361_pt1 | contig 10495 bp, 7 predicted proteins | sample PanSoiMetPlot_28_FD_96465 | JGI IMG/M metagenome (GOLD analysis project Ga0126381, IMG submission 96465) | Tropical forest soil microbial communities from Panama - MetaG Plot_28 | ecosystem: Environmental > Terrestrial > Soil > Tropical forest > Bulk soil | place: Panama | collected 2016-02-17 | reverse complement strand
CACTGCGGGCGAAGATTCGTCCTGCGACTGCTTCTCGCGCACCCACTTGTGTCGCATGGCCCGGGTTTTGAGGAAGGCTTTCGCTTCCTTGTAAAGCCGCTTCCGGTCACCGCTGTCGAAAGCCGCTTTCTTTAGGATGCGGAAGACTGCTTTTGGACGGAAATAATACTCATCATAAAAACGATGGACCATTTCCATAATTTCGGCTGCCGGCAGCCCCGGATATTGAATGTGCGCCAGCTGGTGGCCGCCCTCGTCGACCATTTTCGTATCGGCAACCATGAAGCCGTTCTTCACGGTGTAGTCGTATAACTCGGTTCCGGGATACGCATGCGCCACGGAAACCTGGATTGTTTCGACGTCTAATTCCTTGGCGAAGTTGATCGTGTTGCGAATGGTTTCGTGCGTCTCACCGGGCAAGCCGAGGATGAAGTCGCCGTGTATGACGAGTCCGAGCTTGTGGCAATCTTTTGTGAACTGGCGCGCGCGTTCGACGGTAGCGCCTTTCTTGATGTTCTTGAGAATCTGCCGGTCACCTGATTCGTAGCCCACGATCAGCAGGCGGCAGCCCGCTTCCTTCATGGCCTTCAGCGTTTCGTAGTCGGTAGTGACGCGCGAAGTGCAGGACCAAGTCAGGCCGAGCGGCTTCAACTTCGCACACAACTCGATGGTGCGCGCCTTCTGAATGTTAAAGGTGTCGTCGTCGAAGAAGAATTCCTTCACGTCTGGCCAGTATGTTTTCGCACGGGCCATTTCGGCAGCCACGTCGTCGGTCGAGCGCTTGCGCCACGGATGACCGCTGAGCGTCTGCGGCCACAGGCAGAACGTACACTGCGCGGGGCAGCCGCGTGTTGTGTAAAGCGCAACGTAGGGATGAAGCAGGAACGGAACGTTGTAACGCGTGACGTCGAGATCGCGCTTGTAGATGTCGGTGACGTGCGGTAGGGCGTCGAGATCCTGCAGCTGCGGACGATCGGGATTGTGCACGATCTGGCCGTTCTTCAGGAACGAGATGCCGGCGATTTCCTCAAGCGGTTTGCCTTGGGCGTATTCGACGACGGTGTAATCGAACTCTTTGCGCGCGACGAAGTCGATGGCGGAGCACTCACGCAGCGACTTCTCCGGTAGCACGGTCACATGGGGTCCAACAAAACAGATCTTGATGTTAGGGTTTGCGTCCTTGATCGCCCGCGCCAGCCGGATATCTCCGGGAAACCCCGGAGTGCTGGTGAACAGCACGAGGAATTCAAAGTCCTTTGCGATTTCGATGGTTTCCTGGCCGCTGACGTGGTGCGGCGGCGCATCGAGGAGGCGCGCCCCTTCGAGCATGCCGGTCGGATAGGCAAGCCAGACGGGGTACCAATACGACTCGATTTCGCGCGTGGCTGGCCATCGGGAGCCGGCTCCGCCATCAAAATTTTCAAAGGAGGGGGGATTCAAGAACAGTGTTTTCAAAGGCATATGGGTGGATAAGCTATCTTAACATCCTCTCGTGGATTTCCGGGTACTTTTCAGGTTCGCTCAGGGCTCGGTTTGGGCGGTGACCCACCGCCAGGCAGAAACTTCCTTAAGTCTAACGATATCAGTGGTCTCCCGAGCAACGGAACTGGATTCTGCTGGACAGTGATTAGATGCATCAAGGGGCGGAAAAGACGGGGTGGGAGGGGTAGAGTTGTGTTGGAATTAATGAGCAAAATCGCCCGATTTCGATAAGCAGGCTTAGCTCCCGCATTGCCCTCATCCTCTGTCCAGCCTCGTCAAGATGGGCCCCAATACGAACGCGACGAAGAATCCAACCGCCTGGTGAATGGCGGAGACCCAAAGCAGGGTTTTGCTGAAGTTGCTTGCGTCATCACACGTGTAGGGCTCGTCCGGGCTGCAACCCTGGGCTCGGATGCGCGGTGCAATGTAATACCGTGACCAACCCCGCAACCGGCGTCTGTCACTCGGCGCAAACCCTTCATTCCACTCCAACGCTTTCCCAGCGAGGTTGGTTTCGTCACATTACATGACCGGAGCAGCGGTTCCGTCCGACCACTTGCCTACCGGAACAACAAACACGTTGATCGGTTGCGCGCCCTTGAATTGCGGATTGTCCATTACGGGTGAGTTCGGGAGATCTGCACCCCAAACCGTACTATCGAGTTGCGGCGTATCAAACATCAAATGGGCCAGGTTGTGGCCGTCATTGTCGGTGGGGTAGGCGCTCTTCGACATCATGTAACTCATGGCGCCCGGTTCGAGCGGTTTGAGTTCTCCTTTATCGAACGCAGTCTTGGTGTCTTCCATGATTTTGATCTTTTGTACGTCCGGCTAACACCATTTCGGTTCTCTTGTATGTAATCGGCAGGACAGAGCGTGCCGCCGGCGGATTGAAGCAGATCGGACCGCGAAGCTTGGGATTCCAATACTCCTTTGAGTCGAACCGCGACATCCACGCTCTCTCCACCACGCATACAAAACCATTCTGGCCTTCAAGGGCCGTCTCGTAACCTTGCTTTCCTAAGACTAGCACCGTGGCATTGCGCGAGATGGACGCGGGAGCGGCACTGCGCGCGAGCGCAATCTCGGCATTTCGATCCGTCATCAGATATTGCTCCATCGGTGCCCTGTGAGGATATTGAGTTTTTCGTCAGGCGCTTTGGTTTCCCATGCTTCAAAAACGATGCTGAAAGCGAGAACCAGAAGGGCAGCGGCGGCGAATCGAATTGCTTTCATGGGTTCCTCCAGATGGTTAAAGCCTGAGCGACCCCGCGCATGAAGATTGTCTCTCTTGCGTATCTGCCATTATGTTGATATCAACATTAATGCGGAGTAAGCAGAGACTTATCAGTCACGTGATATGGCGAAAACTGGTCGCATCCCGTACAGAACGACGATTCTGGTTCGTGATTCCTGCTTATGCCTGCATCTGCAGTGCGCGGCGCGAGCCCTTGCGCGGCGATTCGACGAAGCACTGCGCCCCGTGGGTCTGACCAATGGGCAATTTTCGCTCTTGAATCGGCCTGAACCACCCGCGATGGGTGCGGTGGTGTCATTACTCTCGCGATGGATCGAACGACTCTAACGGCGGCTTTGAAGCAACTGGAGCGTCGCGGTCTTCTCCGGATCACCACAGACCACAACGATCGGCGTGCCCGCCGACTCGACCTGACTCCGAAAGGAAGAAGGTTGCTTGCTCGCGGCGTCCTTGTTTGGAAAAGTGCGCATGATGCAGTGGAGGCTCTGCTGATTGAGCGCGAGCCTGATCGTCTACGGAAAGATTTGCGCGTTCTTTCCTGATTGTCGAGTCGTTGGAAATTTGTCGGCCAATTTCTTCTTCAGACTGGTACTGCCGGTCGCGTCAATTTCCGTTATTCACCCACTTCTCCAACTCACCCGTAGAGCGCAGGAGCGCGATCCGCGCGCGCTGCAGTTCGAAGGTGGCGTCCTGCAAGGTCAGGAAGTTCTCGGCAGCTTGTGAGCGAGCATCGCCGAGATCTCTAATTGTTGCGTTGCCAGAGTCGGCGCGGGTCTGCGTGGCGTCGAGATTCGCTTGCGTGATCTCGTACTCGAGCTGCGCGACCTGTTGGGTGGCGGCCATCTCGCGAACCGCCCGCTGCTGGCGCAACGTTTCTTCGGAAATCTGGTTGCGCGTAGCTTCGGCTGAGCGCTTGGCTTTCAGCGCGTCAGCGTCGGCTTCGGCGGCTTTTTGGTGCTCTACCGAGCTAAAGAACGGGAATTGGATGGAGACACCGATGGTCGCGTTGTTGGCCTGGTAATGAGCGTAGAAGACGTCGTAGTTGTTGTACTTGGCCAGTAAAGCGTATTGGGCAGCGAAGTCGACATGGGGCCACAGGGATTTGTGTTCGCCCTGTGCTCGAAGATACGCGGCGCGTGCTCGCTCTTCCGCGGCCTGCGCGCCAGGGTTGTTCTTCGTGGCAGCTGAGACCTGTTCATCATCTTCGGGGATTGCAGGCATCTGGGGTATGGACTCGGACGCAATTTGGATTTCGGATGGCTTGAGTCCGGTGAGCTTGGCCAGGTGCTGGCGCAGGACATCGGCTGAGCCCTGGGCCTGTACTGATCTCAGATGTGCGCGCGCCGCGGTAAGCCGGGCCTTGGTGCGTTCGACCGGACTGTCGATGCCTTCCTTGACACGCTCGGCCATGGCCTCCTCGAATTTATTGGCGGCGGCTTCCTCCTGCTGCAGTCGCCCCATGCGCTGCTCCCACTTGTTGAGTTCGGCATAGCTGAGGACCGTGTCCTGAATGAGCTGGGCGCGCTGGTCTTTGCTTTGTAGAGTTGTGGCCTGCCACTCGGTGCGCGTTGCGCGAACAAATTGCTGCAATGCGGGATTCCAAATGGCCGACTGCGCGTTGATGTTGAAGATCGACGGCGCCGAGCCTTCGAGGCTGAGCGGGAAACCCCAGGATTTTCCGAGTCCCGAACCGAAGACAAGCTGCGGGATGTAATTATCGCGGGTCTCGCGGTACGAGGCACCAGCGCGTTGCACCTCGGCGGTGGAAATCCCGGTGGCGGTACTATGGGCGAGCGCAAGCTCAACGGCATGCTTTAGCGTGAGCGGCTCAGCGCTAGCGGGCAGAGAAGCGATCAAGAGGAAGCTCAGCGCCGCGACGGCGCACACGCCAACACGAAGACGATTGCTCATTGGGCACCTTTTGAAGCTGAACTTGGGGTGGAGGAATGTCCGGCGCTCATGCCGCTTTAAGGATAGCCAAAGCGAGATTGCGTAAGGGAGTCAAAATTGAGTGAGTGCAGACATCAAGTGCATAGGTCTTTCGCTGCGCTCAGGAGGACAACGTGGCACAAACAGCCGCGGTCCCAGCGCCCGCGGCGTCTAGTTATCGGCTCACGCGATCGAGTGCTTCGCGGGCGCGTCCAAAATCCTTTGCCATCGCCAGGGCAATTTGATACTCCTGCGCGGCGCCACGGCGATCTCCTTGCTTCTCGAGAATGTTGCCCAGCATGTAGTGAACTTTGAACGGCGGCGCCTGCTCGACGGTGTTCGATGCAAGATAGCGGCGCAGTAATTGCGACGCGAACGGCAGGTCGCGATTCGCGCGCAGCAAAGTAGAGGCGGCGTCGACCAGGACTTCCGGCTGATCCAGCGGCGCGGCGGCTGCGTGTTTCAGAGCATCCTGCATCTCGTCGAAGCGGCCCGTCTTGCGATAAAAGCCCGCAAGGTTGAGCCATGCGTTGGCCCCGCCATGACTCGCTTCAATGGCAGCACGGTATTCCTTTTCCGCGGTGTCATTGTCCTTATTTTTCTCGGCAAGCCGGGCATTCACCCAGTGAGCCTTCGCTGGATTTAACGATGCGAGGGCCTCCGATTGGGCACGAGCCTTGTCCTGTCCACCGCCAACGATGCCAGGCGCTTCGAGATAGAACTCGGCGAGATCGGTGCGGGCGATGGCACTCTTCGGATTCAGCGCAACCGACTTTTCAAATTCAGTGCGAACTTTTTTTGCGTACCCGGCGGCGGAGATGAAGCTTACCGAATCGGCCTTTTCGCCATAGGCCCGTCCGAGCCAGAGGTGGTATTCGCTGTTGTTCGGGTCGAGCGAAACCGCCTTCTCGCATGCGGAAATCGCGCGGTCCCAATTGTTCACGGAAAAATATGCGCGGCAGAGAAGGTTGTAAGAAGCGGCGTCGTTGGGTGACACATTGATTTGCCCGCTCAGCTTGGTGATCGCGTCGTCCACGCGGCCGGCGGAGATAAGATCGAGCGCCGCATCGGCGGAGAATCCGAAGGCCGGCACGAGCAAGAAAAGTAAGAACGCGAATTTCAAAAGCGACTTCATGAACTACTGCACCACCTTCACGGGAGATCCGTCGCGCAATGATTTCAAGCTCGAAGTGGAGTTGAGCGCGACGAGGTCCTTATCCGTAAGACCGCTGCTGACTTCCACCTTGGTTAAATTAGATGCAGCAACACCGACTTGGTGCCGGCGCAGCTTGTCGTTCGTAATCTGATAGACGTAGGGGCCCGACTCGTCCTGCCGCAAAGCCTCTCGCGGGATGGTCAGCACGTTATCGTGCTGCGCGACGATGATGCCCACGCTCACATTCGTATTGGGCAGGAGCTTGTAGTCTTCATTGTCGAGGTCGATGGTGGCCTCGCCGACATTGCGCGTGCCGCGCAGCTTCACGGTCGCAGGAAGGGTAGCCACCGTGCCGGTCCAAATGCGGCCGGGCACAGCATCCCAGGTGATCTCAGTTTTTTGTCCTTTCACGAGGCGCCCGATATCGGGCTCGTCGACATAGGCACGAACGATCAGATGGGAAAGATCCGCTTCCTGCAGCAGAAGATCTCCAGGTTGCACGTATGCGCCCTGCTTCACGGGCAGTAGGTAAACCACACCATCAAACGGAGCGACGATGTTTGATTTTTGCAACGTATCTGCTGCGGCGTCGTAAGCGGCCTGTGCTTGCGATTTTTGAGCGTTGACTTTATCCACTTCGGGTTTCGAGTAACGCTCTTTCTGTTTTTGCTCGAGCAGGTCGAGATCCGCTTGCGCGCGCTGCAAATTGTTTTCGGCCTCTTTCACTTCGCCAACCGAGGCAGCGCCCTTCTGTTGCAATCTGCGCAGCGCGTCGAGGCTGCGCTGCGCTGCGTCGCGATCGGTCTTGGCTTTCACGAGCTGGGATTGCAGGGTCAGCAACTCTTCCTGCGAGCCGCCTTTCTCGATGGCCTGTACGTCCGCCTGCGCACCCTTGACCTGTGCAGCGGCACGCGCGGCGAGGCTGCGTGCGTCGGCGTCATCGAGCTGCAGAAGCAATTGGCCCTTCTTCACGTGGTCGCCTTCGTGCACCAGCACGCGGCGCACAGTGGTATTAACCGGGGAATGGGCTTCAAAGTTCTGCGCGGGCTCGATTTTTCCGTTTGTCGAGATCACCGTGCGGATGGAACTGCGCTCGACGGAGGCCGCACGGACGGGGATTACTTCCTCGCGCATCGATCCGAACGAGGCCAGCAGAATTACGGCGAGGACCGCTCCCAACGTGATGAGCAGCCAGCGGTGCCGGCCCGCAAAGCCAGTTTTGTCCTTATCCATCAATGCCATGGGGCTGGTTTTTACAAGCAACAATTTACCACCTGGCATGGTCTGCCGGAAAACATGAAACAATCACCGCGATTGCTTGGATGCAATCCATTCCGGCGGGGAAATCCAGGGTTCTTCATGCTTTTGATGTCCATGAAATGTCAGCCGTTACAATATTCCCATGCCCAAGACGCCACGCTACACCGAGGACCACGCTAAAGCCGGGCTAGATGCAACGTTTCCGGAGATCGAAACCTGGCCTAACCAGTTTCCGGGATACGAGATCGTGATCGATGATCCCGAGTTCACCTCGGTGTGTCCCAAAACCGGACTGCCGGATTTTGGTGTGATTACGATCCGGTACACGCCCGATAAATTGTGCCTCGAATTGAAGTCGCTGAAGGAGTACCTGCAAAGCTACCGCAACCTGGGGATCTTTCAGGAGAACATCGTGAACCAGGTGCTGGAAGACGTGGTGCACTGGGCCAAGCCGGTGTGGGCCGAGGTGAAAGGAGATTTCCGCCCGCGGGGTGGGATCTCGACGGTGGTGGTGGCGCGGTGGCCGCGAAACGGCAAGCCTAAGACTTAATCTCCAACCATCTCACCACAGAGCCCCAGAGACACGGAGTAGTTCCTTGAGAAGAATAGTTTCGCTATTCCTCTACGACTCCGTGTCTGAGTGGTGCATTCACTTCGAGGCATGTTAGTCTCGCCACACCCGTGCAAGAAAAGAAGCTCTATCCAAAAACGGCGCTCGCGCTCCTCACGGCGCTGAATCTGCTCAATTACATCGACCGCTCTGTGCTGTTTGCGGTGCAGGACTCGATCAAGGCAGAGTTTCATCGGAGTGATTTTCAGATCGGATTGTTAACGGCAGTGTTCTTCATTTTCTACATGATTGCGGCGCCATTCATGGGGCCTCTATCGGTGCGGTTTACGCGCAAGTACGTGATCATTGCAGGCGCGCTGATTTGGAGTGTTGCGACGCTGCTCACGGCAATCACCAAAAACTTCGACGAACTGCTGTTCCGGCACACCGTCGTCGGCGTGGGCGAAGCAAGCTTTGTCGTGCTGTCGCCCACCTTCATCGCCGATATGTTCCCCGACCGGATGCGCGGACGCGTAATGGGGATTTTCTATCTCGCGATTCCGGTGGGCACAGGGCTGGGTTACATGATCGGCTCGTTGATGGAGCCGAAGTACGGATGGCGAGCGCCTTTTTACGTGGGAGCCGCTCCAGGGATTTTGCTCGCGTTGCTCCTACTACTGATTCCGGAGCCAGAACTCGGCCGATACGACAGTGCGGACCGCAGCACCCCTGAGCGCGATACATTAAAGGGCTTGTTCCGAAATCCTGCGTTCCTGACCGCCACGGCGGGCATGGCGATGATGACCTTTGCGTTGGGTGGGCTGCAGGTGTGGATGCCGAGCTTCCTGCATCGCGTGCATGGCTACACGCTCGGGCAGGCGGGGGTTCTGTTCGGCATCAGCACGATGATCAACGGTTTGGTCGCGTCGGTGCTAGGCGGATGGATTTCTGATCGCCTTTTGCAGCGGACGAAGTCAGCACATTACCTAGTATCGGCGGTCAGCCTGGGACTTGGAATTCCCGCGATGTGTGTTGCGCTGTTTGCCAGCGGCAACTTGATGATCGCGGGAATCTTTCTGGCGGAATTCCTTCTCCTGCTGAACACCGGCCCGTTGAATGCTGCGGTGATCAACTCGGTGGGGCCGCATGTTCGAGCGTTAGCGCTCTCCGCCAACATTTTCATCTTCCACATGTTCGGCGATGTGCCTTCGTCGGCGTTGATCGGATTTCTTTCTGATCACTATTCGTTGCAACTGGCTTTCGTGGCTCCCGTGATTACGGTTGCTCTCTCATCTGCCATACTGTTTTACGGGATGAAGTTCGCACCTCCAGTCAGCAATACCGTTTCCTCCGCCCCCGTGGGAGCCCACTAGCGGATGCACTATCTGCTGTCGATTACGGGCTGGATCCTTGCCTTGGCGTGGTTTTCGCGGATCGTGGAAGCGGCCTTCGGCATGCCGAAAATTGCCGATGTCTCCCGACCCGAATGGGATCGCCAGCCTACAGTTCACCCACGCGTGAGTATCGTCGTCCCGGCCCGCAATGAAGAAGCCGACATCGAGACTGCGCTTCGCCTCCTACTTCAGCTTGACTATGACAACTACGAAGTTCTGGTGGTGAACGACCGATCCACCGACCGCACCGGCGAGATCCTGGAGCAGGTCTCGGCGAGCCCAGCGGCGCACGGCTGCCTGAAGGTGATTCACGTCTCGGATCTGCCCGCGGGTTGGATGGGAAAAGTGCACGCCATGTGGACGGCGGCCCAGCAAGCAACCGGCGAATGGATCCTCTTTACCGATGCCGATGTTCTCTTCAAGCCGGACGTTTTGCGGCGAGCGCTGGCCTATGCCGAGAGCGAGCGGGCTGATCACGTGGTGGTCTTTCCGCGCATGATCATGAAGCGTCCGGGCGAGCGCATGATGATTGCGTTCTTCCAGACGCTGTTTACATTTGGGCATCGTCCGTGGCGTGTGGCGGATCCGAAGACCAAGGACCACATGGGGGTGGGCGCGTTCAACCTGGTGCGTCGGACTACATACGATGCGGTCGGGACTTACCGAACCCTGCGCATGGAAGTGCTTGATGACATGAAGCTGGGCAAGGTCGTCAAGAATGCAGGTTTCCGCCAGCGGAATGTGTTTGGCAAAGACCTGATTTCGATCCGCTGGGCGAAGGGCGCGATGGGTGTGGTCGACAATTTGACCAAGAATTTCTTCGCGATTTTGTCGTTTCAGTGGTGGCGGGCACTGGCTTCGATTTTTGCTCTCCTGTTCCTGAATCTCGGGCCGTTTCTTGGAGTGTGGTTTGCACATGGTTGGGCTCGGCTGCCATACGCGATCGCGCTGGGGGCGATGTTCCTGATTTATCTGGGAATGTCGTTCAAGTCTTCGATTCCGCCGTACTACTTCTTCCTGCATCCAGTTAGCACGGTGATGTTCGGCTACACGCTCGTGCGATCGATGTGGCTCACGCTGCGGAATGACGGGGTGACGTGGCGGGGCACTAAGTATCCGCTGGAGGAGTTGCGGAAGGGAATTGTTTAGAGTCGATCAGAGACGCCCCTCGCGGTAGCCGGCGGGCGGGGATGCACACTTCCCTGATCGGGAAACAGGCAGGCGGTTAAGGCCGACGCAAGGCGTCGGCCTTCCGGAGACATAACAATTGAGGGCCGCTATTTCGAAAACGCTTTGACGGCAGCCGTCTCGTCGTCTTTCACGTCGAAGACGGTGTAGAGCTTGGTGATCTGGAGCAGATCGTGAACCTTCTTGGTCAGGTTGAGGAGTTTTAGCTCGCCACCCTGATTCTTCACGGTGGTGTAGGCGCTGACCAGTTCGCCGATGCCCGAGCTGTCGATGTAGTT
>Ga0126381_100010360_pt1 | contig 10495 bp, 7 predicted proteins | sample PanSoiMetPlot_28_FD_96465 | JGI IMG/M metagenome (GOLD analysis project Ga0126381, IMG submission 96465) | Tropical forest soil microbial communities from Panama - MetaG Plot_28 | ecosystem: Environmental > Terrestrial > Soil > Tropical forest > Bulk soil | place: Panama | collected 2016-02-17 | reverse complement strand
TGTTGCGCCACGCTTTCGAGCAGACCGCTCTCGCGTCGCACGCTGCGAAATCGCTCGGCGGGAGTGAGTCCTGTGTCACGCGCTGGTTGCAGTTGCCACGGTTCCACTGACATCAACCCCCAGAGAAAATTCGCTGCGGCTGCCCCGCAGTGAGATCGACAAAATAGCTAACATAATGAAAAACAGCCGGCGCGACCAGAATGAGGCTGTCGAAGCGATCTAACAATCCGCCATGCCCGGGAATGAGCTTGGAGGTATCTTTCAGACCAAGATCACGTTTGATCGAAGAGAGCATCAAGTCCCCGAATTGGCCTACGATACTGACAATGATTCCCAGACCGGCCAAGCCAATTGGATTATCCAGCCGGCTGTCAGTCCAAATGAAATGAGCGATGATGGCCACAAGCGGCGTGGTTAAAATGATTGCGCCGAGCGCTCCGCCCACGGTTTTGTTTGGACTTGTATTCGGAACAAATTTTCGATGACCGAACAGATGACCGCAGATGTAGGCAAAAATGTCGTTCAGTTCCACGGCAAAGATGATCAGCAATAGAATCGGTCGGTAATCCCAAGCATTTGCCATATATCCCAGGTTACCGAGTGCGCTTCCGAAAAGAGCGAATCCAAGCACTCCCAGACCGACGCGTTGGATGTAGCCTTTCGGTTGATCTGGAATTAACCCGCCAATGGCGATCAACGCCACAGTCAAGGGAAACAGTGCAACAAACAGCCGATACCAGTTGTCCAGTTCGGCGAACGTGATCAGGAGAATACCAATCACCACGATGAAACTGATGGTGCGTTCGCGAAAAAGGCCGGTTATGCGCGCATATTCCCGATAACAAAGCAGACTCAGCGTGCCCACGGCGAGGATTGTCCAAAACGCGCCGGCCAGAATAGGGATCAGAATGCAGAGCACCAGCCAAATCCAGGAGCGATAACGGTCCCAGAGTTCTTTTCGTTTTTCGGGAGTGCTCTTTGCCGCTCGCGTTGTGATGAAGATTAGGAGCGGTGCCAGGATAAGCAGAACAACAGCTGTCACGGCTACAACGACGGTCACGGCATGATCGAACGCGTGGCGGTACCAAAATAACCGCTGCCAGGTCGTGTCGTTCATCTCAAAGCTCGCGCAATATGGTGTCGCCTACGAGCCACTGTAACCAGACAGCCGACGATTATCAGACTAAGAGCAAGCGCCATGATGCCAATCTCGAGATTCTCCAATTGGAAGATCTGCCATGACCGCGGAACGACCACGGAATACAGACAGGCAATGGTGATCACCAGCATCCGATGTTGTTTTGCCATCGGTCCACAGAACTCGTTAGGCGCGCCGGCGATTTTTCCTGCGGCGCGAACGTAAGCAGTGAAGATTGCCAGAATCGTCGCGATATAACCAAGGGCAACGTTTCCGCTCCAGGCGTAGCCTCCACCGATGAACACTGCCGCATCCGAAACGCGATCCGGAACCTCATTATAAAGTTCGCCTACCTTGGAATCACGACCGGAAGCGAGCGCGACCATCCCGTCGAGCATGTTTGCGGTTAGCCGCAGTTGCACGCCAACCGCGGCGACGAACCAGAAGCCTCGATTGTACGCAATAGAAGTCAGCGCCAGCGCAAAACCCGCCACAATACACGCGCACATCCCGGCAATTGATATTGCATTCGGCGAGACGTTCCGTAACGCCAGCCATGCCGTCGCGGCCTGTACCCATTTTCGATTTCGCGTGGCAATGGGGCGACGATCAATTGCTTTCGCGGTTGATTCGTTCATTGCGGGCGCAATGCATAGCATGGGTTGATGACCCATGACCAGATAACAACTCGGGAGGTCGTCGCGCATTTGATCGCGACATGGATGCTCTCCCTTCTTGCACACCGCGCCTTCCTTCGGGATGATGCAGGACCATGCCTGTGACGCTGGAACAAACCGAGCCCAATGTAGTCACGCCGCGTTCAGCGTTCATTCTGCGATTCATCAGCACCGTCACCTTATGGACAGTCGCTTTGCTGATCATGTTCTCCGGCTACGAAATCCTGTTCTGGCTGTTGATCAGTGCGTTCGGAATGATCGGGCTTTGGGAATTTTACCGGATGCTCGATCACAAGGGCCTGCCGAATTTCAAAATCACCGGAATGATCTGTGGCGCGGTGATGCTCGCCGGCAGCTTTTACTATTTCTCCAAAATCGGGCCGACAGGCTCCTATGATTTTGAAGTGGCGGTCCTGCTTTTTTTTCTGCTGACAGTTTTCGGGCGCCAAATGTTTGAGCGGTTGCGGCATGACGAGCCATTGCAAACCATGGCTTACACTTTGTTCGGTCTGCTCTACGTGCTTTGGCTTTTCAATTTCATAACTAAAATTGTTTATCTCACTCCGCGTTCCAGCAGCGGCCAGCTCACCGGCCAGTTTTACGTTTTGTATTTGATCGCGGTCACCAAATTCTCAGATATGGGCGCGTATCTGACGGGAAGCGCCATTGGGCGGCATTTGATGGTGCCGCACATCAGCAAGAAGAAAACGTGGGAAGGTTTCTTCGGCGCGATTGTCTTGGCGCTGCTTTGCAGCCTTGCCCTATACAAACTTATGCCGGGCCATTTATCCGTCCTCAACTGGACACATGCCACGGTTCTCGGTTTGCTGCTCGGGCTTGCTGCAGTTCTTGGCGATTTGGCCGAGTCCATTATCAAGCGCAGTACTAATGTAAAAGACTCGGGCAATCTGCTTCCGGGAATCGGCGGAGCGCTCGATTTGCTTGACAGCCTGCTTTTCACCGCGCCGCTGTTGTTTTTCTACATGCGCCTCGTGATCCACGTCGCGTGAACAGGAATAGTGGTTTAACCAAAATGAAGCGTAAGCGTGTCGTTATTCTGGGCGCGACCGGATCCATCGGCGAAAGCGCGTTGAAAGTGGCGCGCGATATTCCGGAGCGCATGGAGATCGTGGGGCTCGCGGCGAAAAGCAATGCACAAAAGCTGGCTGCCGCTGCGAATGAAGTCCGGCCGGAATCGGTTTGCCTGCTTGATGAAACCCAGATCGATGTTCTTCGGAAAGCACTCGATTACGAGCCGCGGATTTTCTCTGGCGATGAGGGGTTGCTCGAGATCGCCTGCCTGACAGATGTCGACATGGTGTTGGTAGCGATCGTCGGCACGGGGGGCTTGCGCCCTGCGCTAGGAGCGATCAAAGCGGGAAAGGACCTTGCCGTGGCGAGCAAGGAGATTTTGGTCATGGCGGGCGAGATCGTGATGCGCGAGGCTCGGGACAAAAGCGTACACGTTTTGCCGGTCGACTCTGAGCATAACGCGATTTTTCAATGCTTGGAGGGTGCCCGCCTTCGGGCCGCATGCGACATGGACGTCGCGTCCCGATCAGATGTCAGAAGGATCCTCCTTACGGCGTCTGGCGGCCCGTTCCGCAAAACGCCGCGAGCACGATTCGATTCGATCACACCGGAGCAGGCTTTAAAGCATCCCACCTGGAACATGGGACCGAAGATCACGATCGATTCCGCAACGTTATTTAATAAGGGCCTGGAAATGATCGAGGCGCACTGGCTTTTTGGCGTGGAGATGAAGCGTGTCGAGGTCGTCATTCATCCGCAAAGCATCGTGCATTCGATGGTCGAGTTCACGGACGGATCCACGCTGGCGCAATTAAGTTATTCGAACATGTGTTTCCCGATTCAATACGCCGTGACCTGGCCGGATCGGGTTCCGAACTCGTTGCCGCCTCTGGATTTTTCCAAGGTGTCAAAGTTGGAATTTTCCACTCCGCGCTATGAGGACTTTCCGGCGTTGAATCTGGCGCGTCGCGCGGGCGAGACCGGCGGCACATTGCCGGCCGTGATGAATGCTGCCAATGAAATTGCTGTCGCGGCGTTTTTAGCTCGCGAAGTCCGGTTTCCGCAAATCTGGGAGATTGTTGAACAGGTGATGAATCGGCATACGCCCGTTGCGCAACCCGATCTCGATGCAATATTGGAAGCCGATCAATGGGCACGAGCGCAAGCTCGGGGATGCGTGCCATCGGCTAAACCTTAAAAGATTTACAACGGGAGACAGAATGGCGTGTCCAACGATTCACTAATCACCTCGTGACCACATGATTTTGCATATCGCCCGGGTCATCTTCATCCTGCTCGAGGTTCTCATCCTGTTTAATCTGCTCATCGTGGTGCACGAGCTTGGGCATTTTCTCGCGGCGCGATGGCGCGGTCTCTACATTGAGAAATTTGGCGTGTGGTTTGGCAAACCGATTTGGAAAAAGACAATTAACGGCGTTCAGTACTCGCTCGGGTCACTGCCATTCGGAGGTTTTGTTGCGTTGCCGCAACTTGCACCGATGGACATCATTGAAGGCAAAGCCGACCTCGACCGGGCCAAGCTACCGAAGATTTCGGCGCTCGACAAAATCATTGTAGCCGTCGCCGGCCCAGTGTTCAGCCTGCTGCTGGCGTTGTTTTTCGCCGGGATCGTCTGGGCTGTTGGTCATCCAGTCAGCGAAGGCGATGCAACGACTGTAGTTGGCTACGTCATGCCGGATTCGCCAGCAGAGAAGGCCGGCCTGCAACCGGGCGATAAAATCTTGGCTGTGGACGGCAAACCGGTCAGGCGTTTTATGGGAATGAACGACAGCATTAGCTGGGACGTCGTGCGAAGCGAGGGCGACAAGATTGCGGTGAAATTCGAGCGAGACGGCAAGGTGCAAACGGTTTCGGTAGAACCCTACAAGGCAGAGACGCGCGGTTGGCGAAGAAAAAGTGTGCGACAGCTGCTCATTTATCCCGCAGAGACGCCGATTATCGAAAAGGTCGAAGCAAAAAGCCCTGCTGCGGCAGCCGGACTGCGTCCTGGAGACATCATCCGCGGGTTCAACCAAACACCCATCTACAATCCGATCGCATTGCTGGAATACATCAACAAACATCCAAATGAAGAGCTTGTGCTGCACATCGAGCGCAGCGGCTCGAAGCTGGATATTCCAGTAAAACCAACGCCCTTACCCACGGCCGGCGAAATGAAGCCCCGAATCGGAATTCAATGGGACACAAGCGGCATTGTGTCCATCCAGCATCCGAATCCAATTGAACAAGTTTACAACAGCGTTACGAGCACGTTAAAGACGATTGGCGCCGTCGCCTCTCCGAAGTCGGACGTAAAGTTGCAACATCTAAGCGGACCAGTGGGAATCGGTCGGATCTATTATTTGCTTTTCCAAAGCGAACGCGGTTGGCAGTTGGCGTTATGGTTCAGCGTGATTCTTAATGTGAATCTGGCAATTCTGAATTTGCTCCCTATTCCGGTACTCGATGGAGGTCACATCGTGCTGGCGTTGATTGAATCGGTCCGGCGCAAACCGGTGAACATTCGCGTGCTCGAAGTAATTCAGACCAGCTGTGCCGTGCTGATTATTGGTTACATGCTTTACATCACCTTCTTCGACGTGCAGGATTTGCCGTTTGTCCGCAAAAAACTCGACCAGCTCGAAGCACACTCGGCTGGGAAAGACCCGCAAACGCCATAGAACGGCAGCGCGTTGCGAGGTCGCTCGAGTCTTCGTACATTCTAGTTCTGGTGAACTTTTGCAGTAATCCGCTTCAGTACCATCGCCGCATCACGCGTGAGGTGAAGGTTGGAAACGTAGGCATCGGGGGAGACAACCCGATCCGCGTTCAGTCCATGATCACCTGCGACACGATGGATACGGACGCGTCGATCCAACAAACCATGGAACTGGCAGAGGCCGGCTGTGAAATTGTCCGGATCACCGCGCCCACAGTGAAGGATGCGCGCAACCTCGAGCACATCGTCAAAGGTTTGCGCGAGCGCAGCTGCCACGTGCCGATCGTCGCCGATATCCATTTCAAACCCGAGGCAGCGATGGAGGCAGCTAAGTGGGTGGAGAAAGTGCGGATCAATCCGGGCAACTATGCCGACTCGAAAAAATTCGTCATCCGGGAATACACCGACGAACAATACACGGCCGAGTTAAATCGAATCCGCGGCCGGTTTTCGCCGCTTGTCGAGTTTTGCAAAACACGCGGAATCGCCATGCGGATTGGCACAAATCATGGGTCGCTTTCGGATCGCATCCTGAATCGTTACGGCGATACCCCACTTGGCATGGTGGAGAGCGCCCTCGAGTTCGCACGGATCGCGCGCGACCTCGACTATCACGATTTCATTTTTTCGATGAAGGCCAGCAATCCAAAGGTGATGATTGCTGCCTATCGACTGCTCGTGGCGCGGTTAAATGAGCTTGGCCCGGACTGGAATTACCCGCTGCACCTTGGCGTGACTGAGGCCGGCGAAGGCGAAGATGCGCGCATCAAGAGCGCAATCGGAATCGGGTCCCTGCTGGCAGACGGAATTGGCGATACCATCCGCGTTTCACTCACTGAAGATAGCCCTCACGAGATTCCCGTGGCCAGGGCGCTCATTGAGAACATAAGCAGAACGGCGAGCGCTCAACGCCCAGCGCTGAAGGTCGAACTTTCTTTTGATCCTTTCTCCTATCAACGGCGCGCCAGCGCGACAATTTCCGCAGCGGCAGTCTCTGACCGCGGACAGGAAGTCGGCGCTACGCCAGCGCCGCTACAGATCAAACTTGGCGGCGCAGAATTGATTCGCGTTGTGGTGAGGCAGGTGACCTTCGACAAGGTCGCGCACAAAATTGATCGAATGGGCGATTACAAGCCGGAGATTGTTTATGAGGACACAGACATCATCGCGATCGATCCACGGGATGATGAGGCGATTGAGAAACTCAATGCCCAACAAAATCCTCAGTTCGTCACAGTGCCGGACGAGATCGAATTGCCGGTAATCGCAGCATTCCGTTTGCTCTCGGCAAAGTTACAACCGCGACATCCGATTTTGCTGAAAGACGCCTTGGTGGGGTCGGCGCGCTGCGCCGACCGGACGCCGCAGCGCGGCGCCCCTACCGCGGATTTCCTCCAGATTCTCCTCACCGCTTCAACAAATATCGGCTCCTTATTATGCGACGGAATCGGCGACGCGATCTTGGTTCAGGGCGAGGAAGCGCCGGGACAGGCGCTTCGCTTGTCCTACAACATCTTGCAGGCAGCTGGCTCGCGGATTTTCAAGACTGATTATGTTGCGTGCCCATCGTGCGGGCGGACGCTGTTCAACCTCCAAACCACGACGGCGAAAATCAAAACAGCCACCTCGCACCTGAAAGGCGTAAAGATCGCCATCATGGGATGCATCGTAAACGGTCCAGGTGAAATGGCTGACGCCGATTTCGGCTATGTTGGCGGCGCACCCGGCAAAGTGAATCTCTACGTCGGCAAGACTGCCGTGAAATTCAATATTCCAGAAGCCGAAGCCGTCGATCGACTCAAAGATTTGATACGCGAGCATGGGAAATGGGTTGACCCGGCGCCGCAGCCCACGCCTGTGGAAGCCGTTTCGTAGCGGGACCTACGAATCGCCACAGGTATGTCCCGCCAATACACGCTGCAACGCGCGCCGGTATCCACGTCCGTCCACATTGATTATGCTGCTGAGCTGAATGAACAGCAGCTCGCAGCGGTTACCGCTCCGGCAGCCCCGATCCTTGTAATCGCTGGCGCGGGATCCGGGAAGACGCGCACCCTCACGTATCGGGTGGCATACCTTCTCGAAAATGGGATCGATCCGCGAAATATCCTACTGCTCACATTCACGAACAAAGCAGCCCGCGAAATGTTGAATCGCGTCGCGAATCTGCTGCCTGTAGACGCGGGCGGGCTGTGGGGCGGAACATTCCATTCCGTCGGAAACCGGATTTTGCGCAGGCACGGCACAGCGCTCGGTTACTCGAGCGGATTCTCCATAATGGACCGCGAAGATCAAAAGGATTTGATTAACACGGTGGTGGCGACCGCGGGAATTGATCCCAAGGAAATCCGGTTTCCGAAAGGCGATGTTCTCGCGGAAATCTTCAGTTTTGTTGTGAACACGGAAATGCCGCTGGAAGCGGTGCTCGCGGAGAAGTTTCCGTACTTCCTTCCGTTGCTGGACAAAGTCCAGGACGTTCGGGACCGATACGAAAAGAAGAAAAAGGCGACGAACTCAATGGATTTCGATGATCTCCTGCAAAAGACGCTGTTGATGTTTCAGCAGCACGAGAGGATCGCGGAAATCTACCGGCGCCAGTTTCAATTCATTCTGGTCGACGAATACCAGGACACAAACAAAATCCAGGCAGACCTCGTCGACTTGCTCGCGCGCGACCATCGCAATCTGATGGTAGTGGGTGACGACGCGCAATCGATCTACTCCTGGCGGGGCGCAAACTTCCAAAACATTCTCGAATTTCCAAAGCGCTATCCGAATGCGCAGGTGTTCAAGATCGAAATGAACTACCGTAGCGTGCCGGAAATCCTTGAGGTGGCGAATGCGGCAATTGCGGCAAATGTTCAGCAATTCCGGAAACACTTAAGCGCAACACGCGAATCAAAAACGCTGAGACCGGTGTTAGTCGCCCTCAATGATGGCTCGGAACAGGCCCAGTTTGTTGCCCAGCGGATTCTTGAGTTGCGCGATGAAAATGTTGAGCCGCACGACATCGCGGTGCTCTACCGCGCGCACTATCACGCGCTGGAATTGCAACTGGAGCTTTCGCGCCGGGGCATCCCGTACCAAATCACCAGCGGCATCCGTTTCTTCGAACAAGCGCACATTAAAGACGTAACGTCGTTCATCCGTTTCGTAGCCAATCCGCGCGACGAAGTCGCCTTTAATCGCATGGTGAAATTGCTTCCCGGAATCGGCAATCGTACTGCCGAAAATCTTTGGCAAGCATGGGAAAAATCGCGCGTAGCCGATGGCGTCGACCGCCGCTCTGAAACAACTCCAGCCCCGGCGGGCGTCATCTCGCAGGCACAGAACTTCAGCTTTGGCGATCGCCTCCTTGCAATGAATGTCCCGGCAAAGTCGAAGAAAATATGGACGCAATTGGCACATACGCTTGATGAAATCGCGCCAGGCGGCGAAGCGAATCCGCCATCGGAAATGATCACGTCGGTTGTGGAAGCGATTTACGACGATTACGCGAAAGTGAATTTCGCAAATTACCAGCTCCGCCGCGAAGACCTTGACCAGCTCGCAGCTTTCGCTCGCCAATTCAAAGACGTACACGAGTTTCTTTCGCAGTTGGCGTTGATCAGTAACGTCGACGCGGAGGCTGCGCCGGTTCAGGCAAACGAGAAAGAAGCCGTCAATCTTTCCAGTGTGCATCAGGCAAAGGGTCTCGAGTTTCACACGGTCTTCCTGATTTGGTTGACCGACGGCATGTTCCCGAGCAGTCGCTCGCTTGATACCCGCGACGCGCTGGAAGAAGAACGTCGCTTGTTTTACGTCGCCATCACACGCGCGCGCGATGAACTTTACCTCACTTATCCGCACATGCGCCTCAGTGGCGGCTACGGCGATGTCTTCCAGCGTCCATCGCGCTTTCTGCAGGAAATTCCAAACGAGCTGCTCGAAGACTGGCAAGTGAAGCGGAGCTGAAGCTCCGCGAATGACGAATGGCGAAGGAATGACGAACCTCGAAAACAGAGTGATTCGTTACATCGTTACATCGTTACATCGTATTGACGATTCAACGATTCGACGATTCAACGATTCAACCTGGCGAAGCCATTCGCCATTCTCCTGATGAATCTGTCGCCGGAGAAGAAGATTGCCGGAGTTCTCGTGCCGCTGTTTGCGTTGCGACGAGAGAACGATTTGGGAATTGGCGATCTCGGCGCGTTGCGGGAGTTCATTGAGTGGGTTGCAGAAATTGGATTCACGCTGGTTCAGCTTCTGCCAATCAACGAAACCGGAGCGGATAACAGTCCTTACAATGCCATTAGCGCGATGGCGATTGAGCCAACGACTCTGCGTCTCGCACCAGGTTCCCCTGAGGATTTAACGGGCCCTGATTTTGAGGCTGCACTTGCGCAAGTCGATCTTCTAAGCCTGCGCCGTGGCCGCGTAAACTATCGGCGAGTCAAAGAACTAAAACAGCGCCTTCTTGAAAAGGGGTTTGCGAATTTCTCCACTCGCGCCAACGAAAAGCGACAAACAGAATTCAAGACCTTCTGCAAAGGGCAATCCTCATGGTTACACGATTACGCGCTGTTCCGTGTTCTCATCGAGGAGAATAACGGTAGCGCCGCGTGGGATCGATGGCCGTCGCCGCATCAAAGCACTGAGAGTGCTCGCAACTGGATATGCGATCTCCCGCACGACAAACAGGCAACCCTTACGAGGCGCGGAGATTTTTTCTGTTACGTGCAATGGGTCGCACACCAGCAATGGCACGACATTAAAGCGTATGCGGAGCAATGCGGCGTAGCGTTGATGGGCGACATTCCATTCGGTGTCAGTTATTACAGCGCCGACGTTTTCTCGCGCCCAGAGGAATTTTTGCTCGATTGGTTCGGTGGCGCCCCTCCCGAGCCAGTCTTCAAGGACGACGCGTTCACACAAAAATGGGGA
>Ga0126381_100010359_pt1 | contig 10495 bp, 15 predicted proteins | sample PanSoiMetPlot_28_FD_96465 | JGI IMG/M metagenome (GOLD analysis project Ga0126381, IMG submission 96465) | Tropical forest soil microbial communities from Panama - MetaG Plot_28 | ecosystem: Environmental > Terrestrial > Soil > Tropical forest > Bulk soil | place: Panama | collected 2016-02-17 | reverse complement strand
GCCGTCCGGGAGAAAAACGCCGGAAAAACCGCGACGAGAGCCGTCCCAGAACATCGGCCGCGAGAATCTGACCGTGGGCCGACGCTGCACGCAGACGACCGCCGTAGGCCAGCCGTGCCGCTCCTGGGCGATGGCCGGGTCGTCGCGGTGCGTCAGCCATCTGCGGATCGCTCACCGCAAGACGACGCTCACCCCGGAGGTCACCGAACAGCTCGCGGCGATGCTCCGCCACGGCGTGCCGTTCAGGACCGCCGCAGCCGCCGTCAACGTGAGCAAGACGACGCTGCACCGCTGGCTCCTCCGTGACGAGCCGGAGTACGTCGCGTTCCGCGAACAAGTCGAGCAAGCGCGCGGTCAGGGTGAGGCCGCGCTCGTGCTCCAGGTCATCCGCGAAAGCGAGCGCGACTGGTCGGCCGCGGCCTGGCTGCTCGAACGCGAGCACCCGGAGACGTTCGGCCGTCCCGCCGATCGCGTCACCGCGAGCGACGAGGTGCTCGATGATCCACTCGCGGACTTCGCGTCTGACGCTGATGCGCTGGCGCGGATGTTCAGCGAAGGGTGAGCGCCGAGCCGATCTCCCAGCCGTGCCGGGTCAGCGTGAGCAACCCGTCGGCGCTGCGCTCCGCGAGCTGACCGTCGAGCAGCCAGCGTTCAAGGTCTCGCGGCGAGAGGTCAGGGCGGCCGTTCCCGTTGCCGGATCGAGCCAGCAGCTCGGCGGCGCTGATCCCGGCCGCCTGCTCGCGTGCCTCGCTGACAGTGCGGACGCTCGCGTCCGCGCCTTGCATCAGCTCGTAGGCGCGAGCGTCGCGGGGTTGGACCGGCTCAGGCTCCTCGTCGTCCGCGCTCGTGCGGCCGTTTCGGCGGGCGCGCCGGATCTGGTGCAGCTCGCGGGAACGGCTGCGATGGCAGTCGGCGCAAAACCGCCTCTGCGGCAACGTCGGCGTCCCGCCACAGGTCAGGCAACGCCGCGACAACTGCTCCTGCACGAGCCGGTCGGCCAGCTCGCTGATCACGAGGTCGACGCGATCGCGGACGAGCCGCTCCAGCTCGGGCCGGTGTGCTTCGACGACCCTCGCGACAGCGTCTTGCACGCGCTCGTCGACGAAGGTCTTCGCGGCGTCAGCCACGGTCGGGATTCTCCCCGAGGTTCCACTCGTCCGCCGTCCCGCACGGATGGGCGTCGTGTGGTGCTCGCAGGGGCCGTAGACTGGGTCGCGGTCTGGTCGGGCCTACGCACACTTGACCAGCGCGAGCCGTGCCTCCCCGCGCCGACGCGGGCTTGCGGGGAGGCGGCTCGACCTTTCTCCCGCGCAAAGGGTCAGCCGCTGATTCACCGGCCGTTAACCTGACCGAGAGTTTTGTGCGGGGTAAAGAACAGAAGGACATTTCCCCGATGTGGAGTTTTGTGCGGGGTAAAGCACGGGAGGGGATTGCTCCCGAGGTTCCGTCTGCGAGACCGCTCGGAGTGTGAGAAACTCCCGGGCGTGCGTAGTGCCCCGGTTAGACAACCGCTTTTCACTCCGTGAACCGCCACGCCGACTCCGGCGGGACGACGACGGTCACGTCGACGGTCTTCTCCGTGCCGAGCACGATCACGCCCGACGAGCAGGAGCGGCTGTCGATGTTCTTCATGCAGCACGGGCGCTGGCCGCAGCCGGGCGACGGCGCGAGCTACGAGCTGCTCCTCCTCGTTGAGGGCAAGGCCGACCGGGCGCTCGCGAGCGCGCCGCGTCAGCGCGGGGAATCAGCGAGCGGCTTCCAGTGGCGGCGCACGACGGCGTCGCTGCGGCTCAAACGCACGCGCTCGGTGCCGCGCGTCGTGCTGCCCCGCGCAAGAGGCCGTGCCCAGCGCGGTCGGCGGGTGACGCTGCGCCGCTCCCCGGCGCGCAGCCCGGGCCGACCAGCCGACGATCCTGACGACTTAGCCGACCCGGAGACGGTCGCATGAGCGTCCGCGAGACGCTGCGAGTGATCGGCGGCTCGATGGACGGCCAGACGGTGCCCGCCTTCGACCCGGACGATGGGCGCCCCGTCGACTACATGACGCGCCCGGCCACCGGCGAGGTGTGGATCCGCTTCGGAGAGGCGCTGCGGCTGATCCCCGGAGCCGAGGTGATGGACGGCTACATCGCGATCACGAACGGCGAGCCGACGTGAGCGAGTCCGCGACCACCGGCGCGTTGAGGGCCGCTCTCGAATACGCCGAGCGGGGCTGGAAGGTGATCCCGCTGCACGACGTCTCGAACGGCTACTGCTCCTGCCGCAAGGGTCTCAACTGCGCGACTCCCGGCAAGCACCCGCGCCTGAGCAAGTGGCCTGAGCAGGCGAGCTGCGATCCGCGCCTGATCGCCGGATGGTGGGAGGGCTGGCCGAACGCGAACGTCGGTGTGGTCACCGGCGCCGACTCGAAGCTGCTTGTCCTCGACGTCGACCCACGCTCCGGCGGCTTCGAGTCCCTGGCCGCGTTCCTGCCGATCCCGCCGACGCCGACCGTCTCGACCGGGGGCGGCGGTCGCCACTACTACTTCGAGCACCCGGGCGGCAAGATCCAGGGCCGGGTGCTGGCCGACGGTCTCGAACTCAAGGCCGACGGGCAGTTCGTAGTCGCTCCGCCGAGCCTGACCGGCGGCGAAGGTGATCGTCCGGCGCACGCCTGGAGCGAGCACCGCGACCTCGAACCGGCTCCCGCGATGGAGAAGCTGCTCGCCGGAGGACGCCGAGTCGTGACGCAGACCACGAGCGGCGAATGGATCCCCAGCGGCAAGCGGCACATCAAGCTCGGCCAGCTCGCCGGGGCGATGCGAGGCAAGGGGATGACCGGCAACGAGATTGCCGTCGCCCTGGTGACCGTGTTCCACGAACGCTGCGAGCAGGACGGGACGATGACGGACGCGGACGTCGCTGATCTCGCCTACGACTTCGCCCGCCGCTACCCCGATCACGACCCGGAGCTGGCGAAGCTGCGCGAGCGGGCGCAGCGGATCATGGACGGCGAGGAGCCGTCCGGCACGACGTCGGCACAGACTCCGGCGAACGAGGCGGGCGCGAGGAGTCGGCGGCGCGCGCCACTCACCGCGACGTCGCTCACCGAGGTCGAGATGCGGAGCATCGAGTTCTACGAGCGGCCGCTCTGGCAGCGATCGGCGTTCACGCTGCTCGGCGGCCCGAAAGGCTGCGGGAAGGGCACGGCCCTCGCCAGCCTCGCCGCCCGCGTCAGCCGCGACGGCGAGAACGTCCTGTTCGTAGCGACCGAGGACTCCGCTGCGATCGACCTCAAGCCGCGGCTCGTAGCCGCCGGGGCGACGATCGAACGCTGCTTCATCATCAAGCAGCACGTCCGGCTGCCCGATCACGTCGACGAGCTGCGGAAGCTCGCTCTCGACCTCGGCGGAGTCGGGCTGCTCGTGATCGACCCGGTTGCGAACCACATCGGCAGCCGCAGCGCGAACGACGACGCCGAAGTCCGGGACGCGATCGCACCGCTGAACGCGCTCGCTGACGAGCTGCGCTGCATCGTGATCGGCGTCCGGCACCCCGGCAAAGACCGGAGTCGCGGCGCGGTCGCCAGCATCCTCGGCTCAGTAGCGTGGACCGACACGCCGCGCGCGGTCGTGATGATCGCCGCGGACGACGAGGACGAGCAGGTGCGGCACATCCAGGTCGTAGCCGGAAACCGTTCCGTCAACGGCTCCGCCCAGGCGTTCCGCATCGAGGCCGTCTCCCTCCCCGGCCTCACCGAGCCGATCACGCGCGCGGTGCCGCTCGGGGAGTCGAGCAAGTCCGTTGAGGAGCTTCTCGCCAGCGGCCGGACGGGTTCCGCGGGCGCCGCGACCAGGACTGCCGAGGCGCGGGAGCTGATCCTGGACATCCTCGACGCCGAGGGCGAGCAGGAGTCCGACGCGCTCGACGCGCGTGTCGCACGCGAGACGGGGTTGAAGGCGAGCACGGTCAAGAACGTCCGCGTCCGGCTCGGCCACGACGGCCTCGTCCGCTCCCGTCCCGAGCGGGACGAGTTCCAGGCGGTCGAACGCTGGAAGGTCATCCGAACGCAGGCGCCGAGGCCGTGAACGGGGGGCTAGATCACGTCGGACGTGATCTGGCCTCGCGCGCGCGCGCGTGTGTACACACCGTGAGACGTTATCTAGGGAATCCATGCGGGTTTGCGCGACGGCAGGACGTGATCTGGGTCTGGCCCGTCGGAGCCAGATCACGTCTCCCCGCGAGCCTTCCCGCGCGCGCGCGCGCGCGAAGCGCGAGCCGTGACCGAGCCGCCAGCTTCGACCACACACCACCGACCGATCCTCGACGACGAGCGCGTCTCGTGACTTCGACCCGAAGGAGGGCGCGCATGACCGATCACCCGCCACAAGTCCGGTGGCACGAACTCCGGCCGCTCGGAGCCAGCCTGTTCCGCTGCGACGTCCCTCGCTGCCGCGGCCAGGCCGACACGATCCACCTGCTCCCCTGGTGCGGCGCCGAGTGCGAGCAGGCGCTGTTCGCCTGCCCACGGCACGACCCGGGCGGCTACTGGTTTCCCGTCCGCGACTGGCTCCGTCACCGTCGACGCTGGCAGCGGCACCTGGCCGAGAAGATCGACCCCGCCCGCTGCGATCTCGATCACCCCGGCGGCCTCTACGTGCTGTACGACCGCGAGCACGCGCTGACCTACGTCGCCGTCGAGCAGCCGTCGGAACCGCCCCCCGCGCGTGACCTCGAACACCACCGCCGCGACGCCGGGCGCGACCCGGCAGGAAGGAGAACGCGATGAGCGCGCCACCGTCGCCAGCGCGTGACGGGACGGGCGGCTACGTCTTCCGCTCCGAGCCGTCACCACGGCGTGCCGGTGCCTGCCGCCAGTGCGGCAAGCCGGTCGAGGTCGTGCAGGAGCCGCGCTTGTACTGCTGCCCGGCCCACAAGAAGCGCGCGCCCAGACGGCGCAAGCGCGGGCTGCCGGATGCGAGGCCCGGCGAGTGCTACTGCGGCAAGACGTTCGACCCCGGCTCCGAGCGTCCGCGCTCGTTCTGCTCGACAAGCTGCCGGGACGCGTACCGGCGCGCTCATGGCGACGGCCCGCGGCCCTGGGCGCAGTTCTGCAAGGCGGTCAAGTGGCCGCACGACCTCACCTGGCTCGCGCGCAAGCTGAACCTCGACGCCGACGATCCGCGGCTGCCGACGATCGCGCTCAGGATGGCCGAGGCCGGGAAGCTCGCCGTCTACGTGCGAATGGACGGGACCGTGGGCGAGGTCGGGAGGCTCCGGGCGAAGACATGAACGGCAAGCCGTCCGCAGCCGAGCTGCTCCAGACGCCGGGCGCGCTCTTGACGCGCACGCACCTCGGAGAACTCGGCCTCACCCGAACGATGATCGACGCCGTCTTCCGCGAGTTGCCGGTGGTCTTCTTCCCGGCCAGTCGCCGCGGCGCCGTGCGAGCCGAGGACTACCGACAGCTCGTCGAGGCGTGCACGTACCGCGACGATCGTGTCCGGCGGTGAGCGGCTACTCTGCGGCGGCGCTGTCCGCACCTCCGAACGAAACAGCGCCCCGACCGGACTGTTCCACCAGCCCGGCCGGGACTGCGAACCGCGACCTGTCTGAGAGGACGCGATCCATGCGCGAAATCTACGACCCCGAGGGCTTCCGGCCGGAGAGGTTCGTCCGCCGCGCGCCCTGGCAGCAGGTCCGCAGGCCGTTCCGCGATCCGCACCAGATCGCGATCAGGGGTCGCGGCGGGATCGACCCGGAGGAGTTCGACGCGATGTGCGCGTTCATCCTCGCGAACGGCTACGAGGCCGAGTTCGAGGGAACCAGCTTCGTCTACTTCGAGTGCGGCGATCACGTCTACTGGATCTCCAGAGGCGTCTACCGACCGCGCTTCCCGATCATCAACCGCAAGCCGATCGAGGCCGCCTGAATTGCCGAGCGTCTGGATCACGACCCGGCAGACGAGCGACGGTGGCACGCGCTACCGGGTCGAGTATCGGTGCGGCGGCCGCGAGTCACGGAAACGCTACGGCGGCTCGTTCCGCACGCGCCGGGAGGCGAACGCTCGCAAGCTGACGATCGGCGGGGAGCTGGCCGCGCTCCGTGTCCCCGACGTGCGGCTGCTCGACGCCGAGCCGGTCAAGGCGCCGACGCTCGGTGAGGCGGCCGAGACCTGGAGGCAGAGCCGAGTCGACGTCACCGAAGGGACGGGCCGGATGCACCGCTCCGACCTGGCGCGGATCTTCAAGGTCGCCCCGAAGCTCAGAGACAAGCGGCTCGACCAGCTCCGCGTCGACGACGTCACCGGGCTGATCGCCGCGTTCACCGAGAAGGGCTACAAGCGCAGCACGATCTCGAAGAGTCACGCGGCGCTCGCGATGACGCTCGACCATCACGGCGTCGAGCCGAACGTCGCCCGCGACAGGCGCGTCAAGCTGCCGCGCGAGCGCCGCCCGCACATCGACCCGCCGCTCGCCGCGCACCTCGAAGCGGTCAGCCGGGCGATGCCCGCGAAGCACGTGTTGCCGCTGCTGATCCTCGACACGTCCGGCGCGCGCGTGCGCGAGCTGGAGACGGCGACGGTCGGTGACCTCGACGAGCAGCGCCGGGCGATCAGGGTCAGGCCGACGAACGAGAAGAACGAGCGGTACCGCTACCTCGACCTCCCCGACGACCTGTTCGCCGCGATCATCGCGACGCTGCCGCCACGCGAAGACCGGACCCTCGACGCGCCCCTGTTCCCCGAGCTGACCGACGCCAGGCTGCGGATCGCGATCACGCGAGCCTGCAAGGCGACCGGCGTGCCGCACTTCTCCCCCCACGGGCTACGGCGACGGCGAGGCTCCCTGCACTACAAGCGCACCGGCTCCCTCGCTGACGTAGCCGAGCTGCTCGGGGACTCGAAGCGAGTCGCCGCGGATCACTACATGTACGCGCTGACCGACTACCGCGAGGTAGACCGGACGGCCGTGCTCACCCGCCCCAGCGCCTGACCCGATCCGCCCTCATTGCAATACGGGCACCGGCTGTTGCAACAGCCACCTCGGCGTGCGATCCGTGCGAGCGAGTGCTCCCCCCGGTGCTCCCCCCAGCCGACACAAAGCGCCCGTTTGCAGGGGTGTCAGATACATGCCGGGCGCATCGAGCTGTGCCCAGCGTTCGCGAACCCGCACGGTTACGCGGTGCGGCCGCTGCGATCGGTGCCCGATCTGCGAGTGCGTGCTACCCCCGGTGCTACCCCCGAATCTCGCCGGGACAGACAACGGCCGCCGGGTTTCGTGCGGGGACGCGCACAGATATAAGGTCGCGCCGCCCGGCCTCCTCACGCAGCCTGTGGCTCCACGACCAGCACCGGCCCGTCGTCACCCGACCTGACCGCGACGACGCGCAGCGACCTGTCGCGGCCGAACGGGATCACGTCGCCCGGCTGCCAGTTCGGGACGGCGGTATCGAGCGTGGGTGGGTCGGCTGGGCTGCCGTCGACCTGCTCCAGTCGGAAAGTGAACGCAGCCATCGGTCCCTCCTTGCGTCAGGTCTGGGGCCGGACGGCTGCGCCGACCCTACCGCGGCCGCGCCGAGCGGACCCGAGCCGAGTGCTCGCACGTAGGAGGCCGCTGGCTGCGCGCGTGCGGTTCCGACGGCCGGGAACCTTCCCGGGACGCTCGCAGGCCGTCAGGCGCCCGCTGGACGCGGGAGGATCGGACCTACTCCGACTCCGCGGAGTCGGCCACTTCCTCGTCGACGCCCTCGTCGATCCTGAACCTCGCCATCTCGGCCCGGATCGCCTCCGGCGTCTCGCCGTCGTCGCGCAGCATCCCGACGTACACGGCTCCGGCGATCTGGCGGGCGATGAAGGCGGGGAACTGCACGTGCCCGTCGTCGTGGAGCGGCATCTTCGCCATCGCGTCCGAGACCTGGAAGGCGTCGAAGCTGAACCTGCCGCCGCACTCGCTGCACTCGACGCGCACGGTCTTGCGCCGGTAGGCGACTACGCGCAGAACGTCGGACTCTCCCGTGAAGTCGGACGCCTTGCAGAACGGACAGCCGAAGAACGCGCGGATGTCCGCGCTCGCGTGCCGTCTCGGCCTCTTCGACTCGCTCAGGGGCTTCCTGCGCGTCACGCCCCGACCCTACCTCACCGTAGTTCCGGGATGGGCGCCCGGAGGCCGACGGCATCACGTCGACCGTGCTCCTCGGATCATCGAGGCGCTGCGGTGAGCGGCTGGCACGGCGGCGCGTAAGCGTACCGCGCGGCTCCGGCTTCGCGGTACGCTTACCGCATGCTTACCGCATGAGCAGAGGACTCGGAACCGCGCGCATCCGGCGCCGCGGTACGCTTAACCGTGTGAGCAGAGGACTCGGGAAGCTGGAGCGCGCCGTGCTCGACCTCGTGCCCGAGGCGCCGAAGACGACCCACACCGCGCAGATCGCGCTGACGCTGTTCGGAGAGCAGGCGACGGAGGCGCAGCGGCGCAGCATGCGCCGAGCCGTCACCTCCCTCGCCCGCAAGGGCCTGCTGGAGAAACACCTCGACACTCGCCCGGCGTGGGTGCGTGATGTCGTCGCAAGCGCCAGGCCGGGCGGCTCGGGTTACTGGAAGCGTGACCGCGGCTGGAAGCTCGGGGAGTCACAGCAGAACGTGCTGAGCCGTCCCCGGCACGACGGCGATCCGGCGGGACGCTCGTAGCCTCACGCACGAAAGTGAGGAGCCGGATCCGCACCTCGTTCCGTCCCGCACGAAGTTGCGAGCCGGATCGCGGTCAGATGTGGCGGCCGACGTCGGCGGCCTTGCTGGCGAACAACATGCTCAACGTCTGGTCGTGCGTCGGTGCCGGTGCCGGTGGTGACGTTCTGGCGCCACCGTCGAAGCCGTAGGAGGCGAAGCGTCCGAGTTCGTCGTGCGGCTGCTGCTGTGGCCGTCCACTCAACGCGTCGAGGAACTCGCGCCGCCGACGCTCACGATCGGCACGGGCGGCGCCGAAGAAGTTCGGACCGAACTCGGGAAGCTCACCCGTGCCGCTCGGACCGAACTCGGGAAGCTCATCCGTGTCGGTCTGCACGCGCTGGCGGACGAGCTGTGCGAGGTCGTCGGCGCTCGCTTCGATCTCGCTGACCGTGGCGCCCACGACGAGCTGAACGGCGGCCGCTGGGAGGCCGCGCGCAGCGAGGGCTTCGACGCGGAGCTGATCGAGGTCGCCCGGCTCGCTCACGCTGCCGCCACCGGCTCAGGCTCGGCCTCGACGGCAGGCTCGTCCTGCTGAACATCGCGCGGATCCGCGCGGAGGAGCGGTGGAGCTTCGCCGCCCTCGCGAAGCAAGGTCTGGGCCTCGCGGATGACCGCTTCGCTTCGCGTGCGCGCGACCGCGTTCGGATCGGGGGAACGCCCGGCGAGGCCGATCAGCGTGAACACCTCCCGCTCGATCGCCATCCGCCGCTCGACGGCTCCGACAACGGCGCCGCAGGCGCGATCAACGTCCGCCGCCGCTGACTGCGCGGCCAGCGCGAGGTCGCCGTACAGCTCGCTCAGATGTTCGGCCGCGAACGCCCGAAGCTGCCGTTCGTGCTCGCGGATCGCGCCCTGCACTGCCGCTCGTCGTTCCGCCCACGGCGCCCCCCACTCGGCCTCTGCCTTGGAGAGCGCGTCCTCGGCCCGCTTCCGTTCCGCCGCCGAGACGGTGTTGCCAGCGACCGCTTTCTGCTCAAGCCGGGTCAGGGCGACCGACGCGGCGTCCTTGGCCGCCGTCGCTTCACGCTGCTGCGTGTCGACGGCGTAGAGGCGGTCGTTGAGGTTCGCGCCCTGTGCTCGAAGCGCCTCCAGCTCAGTCGAGACCGCCGCCATGACCGCGAGGATACTGCGCGCGCCCGGCGGCAAATCGGGTTTCGTTGACGGAGCGCGCGATCCAGGCTCGCCTCCTGCGCGCGCCTCGGCCCAGCCGCCGGGCGTTGTTTAAGCCGCGGCGTTCGAGCGGAGAACGCGAACCACGAACGATTCCGGTCTCTGCAACTGAACGTCTACCGCTGCCGCGGTCAGCTTCCAGCGCCCCGGGGAACTAAAGACGAAGCCGCCCTGCCAGAGATGCGGATCGACGGTCTTGCCTACCGTGATGCGGTCTTTGCGCCCGTCGGGGGAGCGAACCGCGATCTTCAACCGCTCGTTCACGAGGTTCACCGGCAGCCAGTTGCAGCACTTCCCGTTCTCGCGCCGCGATGAGACGTACGGCCGGATCAGCACCGAGACCGGCTGGCCAACTTCTGGGGTCGTCGGGATCATCGACACACGCATTTTCAGCGTCATCGGCCGAACCGATCCGCGCGAAGCCGAGTGACGGCTCACGCCGCAACCAGCGACGAAGATCGCCAGAGCGAGGAGACTGACTGTGGCGTGCGTTCGCCCTAGCAGCATCACGGTTCTACGTTACGCGAGGAGCACGGTGGCGACGTCTGCCTGCGACCTGGCCTCGGACCCCCCATCAACCATTAGCGCCCACGTCTCGCCGTCCGGGAGAAAAACGCT
>Ga0126381_100010358_pt1 | contig 10496 bp, 9 predicted proteins | sample PanSoiMetPlot_28_FD_96465 | JGI IMG/M metagenome (GOLD analysis project Ga0126381, IMG submission 96465) | Tropical forest soil microbial communities from Panama - MetaG Plot_28 | ecosystem: Environmental > Terrestrial > Soil > Tropical forest > Bulk soil | place: Panama | collected 2016-02-17 | reverse complement strand
TTCCGTCTCCGACCTGCGCCGCAAGCTGATGCGCTATATCCGCCAGTACAACAAGGCTCCCAAAACCATCAAATGGCGCTACTGCGACCCGACCCGTCGCATCACTATCGATTCAGCTGTGACCGTCCACTAGTTGCCTCAAACCTCATCTTCCCCTCCCGGCTCTTGGTGCACAACCGCCTTCTACTCACTCGGCTTGGGGGACGTAGCCGAGATTGCGTACGGGTTGGCGCGGACGCTCGAGAAACCCGGCTCGCGTGAATTTTAGTTAAATCCCTGACAGTACAATACGTCGGCCACCGTCAAGAACTCGTCTTTCGCTGGTGGGCTTCTTTGGCGGCAGCCTGGGCCTTACTGCGGCAGCGAACCACCGAAACCTGGGTCACCTATTCCGCGTCGCAGTCCTCGGAAGCGTATTGGATATCCTGCTGGTCAAGCCCAGTGCCGACCCATGCCCGTCCCAGGAAGCCAAGGAGCACCTGCTGCTCAAGCCCGGCTCAGCGATAAAGCGGATGCCGGCGTGCGTAGTCGATCGAGGCTCCATTCGCCGCCCCGGCGATCCAAAATAAAGGAAGACGAAGCAGTAGACGATTTGCAGAAGCGTAAATTCATCGGTAGCCGGTGCGCAACCAGAGTGATTGGTCCGGCGGCCACTCGGCGAAAACCTAATGGCCCGCCTGCGGCAAATCGGCCCCAGACCGCCGCGGGCATATCGAGATTTAATGTTCTAAACCCCCAAAACGCCGGCGGTCCTGTAGATACGCACCATTTGGGAGCGCCACCATTGCGAGCCTCAAGCGAGCTTCGCAGCGGGGGATCGTTCCATCGCTCGCGCTGCCATTTTGTGCTTGCCGGGACCACCGCCGGCATGCCCTCCTGACTGAGGTTCGCGAGCGTGCCACGCTACCGGCCGAACCCAACCCGCTGATTGGGACCCTCGGAAAACGAAACGCCCGGATCCGTGTTGATGGTGGACAGTGCTGAGCCATCGACCGCGACGAATATGTCGAAATTTGGCCCGTTCTGTACCGAGTAGGTTCCGGCGCAGTCTGGGTTGAGAGTATAAGTTATCGGGACGGGGGACGGCACGTGTAGGTCAATGCCATTGACGCTGAATGTCACAAAGTCCATCCCCGTGCCGTCTCCATTGAAAACATGATATCCATCGCTAGCGGCCGTTGACTGCGCCGTTACCCCAAACGCCGGGGGAAAGAGCGTTCCCGATCCGGCGAACAGATACTGTCCGTTTAGCGTCGCCAGGGTGCACTTTGCTTCGTTTTCCTCGGCATACCCTTGCTCCACTGCTAAGGATCCCACGCTTACGAATACCCCAATACCGATCGCCCATAGTCCTTTGCGCTTCATGGCAACACCTCCCCTTTGGTCGAGGTCGGGCCGAGGCGGCGATAGAAGGCTCATAGCGGCGAGCGGGCAATAAAACGGCGATAAAATCTTCCGAATTTTTCCGAAATCTTCCAAAGTCCGGCCTCGGGGAGGTTGACCGAAGGCGGGCCCCGGTTCGGCGCGTGCTTTGCCGGTGGCCGCCACCGGGAGACGCTGGTATGGACGCATCCGCCATGTCGGAGATTTTCCTGCTCGGGGCCTTTCGTCTCGATCGGCGCAGTGGCGGCCTGTTCCGGAGGGACGATGATGGTGCCGACGCTCCAGTGACCATCGGCTCCCGCGCGCTGGATATTCTCGGCGCGCTGATCGCGCGGGCGGGTGAGGTTGTGTCAAAGGACGAGATCATCGCCGCCGTTTGGCCCGGGACCGTGGTCGAAGACAGCAACCTCACCGTCCAGATATCGGCACTCCGCCGGGTGCTCGATCGGGGGCGAACGCAGGGGAGCTGCATTCAGAGAGTATCCGGGCGCGGCTATCGCTTTGTCGGCGCAGTGACGCGAGAGGGCAGAGGCCCGCCGCCACGCCTGTCGATCGTGGTGCTGCCCTTCACTAACCTCAGCGAGGACCGCGAGCAGCAATATTTCGCGGACGCGATCACTGAGGATCTCACGACCAACCTGTCGCAGATCGCGAATATGTTCGTGATCTCGTCCAATACCGCGTTCACGTACAGATACAAGCCGGTCGGCACGAGGCAGATCGGCCGCGAGCTGGGGGTCCGCTACGTGCTCGAAGGGAGCGTCCAGCGGTCGGGCAGCCATGTCCGTGTCAACACCCAGCTGATCGATGCCGAGACCGACGCGCATGTGTGGACCGCGCGGTTTGCTCGCGACACGAGCGATCTATTCGCTCTGCAAAACGAGATCCCGAGCCGCGTCGCGGTAGCGCTGAACCTGGAACTGATTGCCATTGAGGCCGCCCGGCCAACGCGCAGTCTCGATGGGTTCGACTATGTTCTACGGGGGCGCGCTGCAATGAACAAGCCGCGCTCACGTGATACTTACGCGGAGGCAATTAGCCAATTCGAGCATGCGTTGGCGCTCGACCCGGGTTCCGCCGACGTGCAAGGCTTATTGGCAAGAGTACTCGTGGCCCGCCTACTGGACTTTGGGTCGAGTACGTATGACAGCGATCTGAAACGCGCGGAGGAGCTGAGCATCCGAGCCCTAGCGGCGGCGCCCTGTAGTCCGGTTGCGCATTTCGCTAGAGGGCAAGTGCTACGGGTGCTGGGTCGCCTCGAAGAGGCGATTTCCGAATATGAAACGGTGCTGGCATCCGATCCCAACTGTGTGGATGCAGCAGCCAATATCGGCAGGTGCAAGATTTACATTGGGCCAATCGAGGAAGCAATTTCGGCACAAGAGCAAGCAATCCGCCTCAGTCCTGGCGATCCGCAGATCGGTTTTTGGTATTTCCGGATTGGGCAGGCGCATCTCCTGCTATCGCGGATCGAAGAGGCGATCTTGTGGTTCGAAAAAGCGCGCAGTGTCGGTCCGGGAATTCCGCATTTTCATGCTTACCTCGCCTCCAGCTATGCCCTCAAAGGCGATGCGGAAAGCGCCGCGTCCGCACTTGCCGAAGCCCAAAGGCTGGATGACGAAGGTAGCTATTCGAGCATCGCTCGTCTCAAGCTCCTGCATTCCGTTACTCAAATTCGAGGAGCTCGGCCGGAAATCAGAGCGTTGTTCGACGCGACTTATTTTGCCGGGCTGCGCAAGGCCGGCATGCCTGAGGAGTGAGGCCGTCCGTCAACGGTGCCCGTTAGTTTGGACTTAATCCCCGAGTGCTCGCCGCAAGCGCCTCTCCCGCCTAAGACCGGGGTCAGCCCTTGTTTTGGTCGAGCGTCCCGGAGGATCAGCGCTGGCCGAGATTGGTCAGCGTTGGGAGATATTCCTGCGTCACCTCTGGCGACGAGGTTAAGACGGTAAAGCTGCTCCCCCCTCCTGTGCGGTTCGCTTCCTAATTGGCCTCCCATTGGATCTGCACGTAGGCCTGCATCCCCGGCAGGAGCTGCAGGGTGTCGTGTTCCCGAGCGGGGTTCCGAAGGGCTGTACTGTAAATCTGTGATTGAAGGACGAGAACATGTCAAAGCCGAAGAAGGTTGCATTCTATTTGCGGGTAAGTACGGGAGGACAGTCAGTCGATAATCAACGGCAGGCGCTCAGTGAAGCTTGCGAGCGACGGGGATGGCAAATAGCAGCCGAGTTCTGCGACGAGGGCATCAGTGGTGCGAAGGGGCGGGACAGGCGGCCGGCCTTCGATCGATTGCACAAGGCCATCATCCGGCGCGAATTTGTCAACGCCGGTTGAATTCTGACCCAGTTTGCTGCGTTTCGCCGATTGAATCCTGACCCGCCTTGTTGCCCCAAAGCTCGGACGGTGCAGCTTGTCGAGGTAGTGCATAGGGGGGACCCGCGCGCTGCGCAGCGACCCCCACGAGTCTGGCGGAGCGGCGCGCGGGGGGTGCCTGTGCACCCACCTGGGCAAGCTCCTGGTCATGCCGGTACTGGCATGCTCCGTCCCACCGCCGGTGGCTTTAGCAAGCCGGCGCGGCGCTTGTCCTTGAGCCGGTAGCTCTCACCCTGAATGGCGACCACTGTCGAGTGATGGAGCAGCCGATCGAGCATTGCTGCGGTCAGCACCTGGTCGCCGGCAAAGGCCTGATCCCACGATCCCAAGGTCAGGTTCGAGGTCAGGATCATTGCGCCCTTCTCATAGCGATTGGCGATCACCTGGAAGAACAGATTGGCCTGTTCGCGTGCCAGCGGCAGGTAGCCGATCGCGTCGATGATCAACAGCTTGTAGACACTGACCGTGCGATGCATCGCCTCTTTCCAGCGGCCCTGCCGTTGCGCGGTCTCGAGCGTCATGACCAGATCGGCCGCCGTGGTGAAGCGCACCTTGTGCCCGTTTTGGGTCGCCAGATAGCCGAGCGCAATCGCCAGATGCGTCTTGCCGACACCGGACGGGCCGAGGAAGACGATGTTCTCGGCGCGCTCGATGAAGGCGAGACTGGTGAGTTCACGGATCTGCTGGCGCGGCACACCCGCCGCAAAGCCAAAGTCAAAGCCGTCGATCGTCTTTACCGTGGGGAAGCCGGCGACCCGGGCGAACATCTCGCGGGCGCGGGCCCGCCGCGCATCACGCTCGGCGCGCAAGACCTCTTCGAGAAAGTCGGCAAAGGACGCTGCCCTGGCCTCGCGGCTTGACCCCGAGGACCTGCGCGAGGTGATTGGGGCGTATCACAAGTGCGTGGCGGAGACGATCGGCAGGTTCGACGGCTTTGTCGCGAAGTACATGGGCGACGGCGTGCTGGCCTATTTCGGCTACCCGCAGGCGCATGAGGACGATACCGAGCGGGCGGTAAGGGCTGGCCTGGCGATCATCGAAGCCGTCCACCAAATGCGCACTCCGGAAGCGCTGCAAGTGCGCATCGGGCTCGCGACCGGCTTGGCAGTTGTAGGTGACCTAATCGGCTCGGGGGCCGCCCAGGAGCAGGCGGTGATCGGAGAGACACCAAACCTTGCCGCCCGCCTGCAAGCCCTCGCTGGTCCTGACAAAATAGTCATCCCGGAAAACACGCGGCGGCTAGTCGGCAATCTGTTTGAGTACGAGAGCCTCGGCGATGTCGAAGTGAAGGGATTGGCAGCGCGGGTCGCCGCATTCCGTGTTCTCCGAGAGAGTGGCATCGGCAGTCGCTTCGAGGCGCTGAGGACTGGTGAGACCGCGCTCATTGGCCGCGAGGAAGAACTCGAACTCTTGCGCCGCCGATGGGTGCAGGCGACGGCCGGGAGAGGCCAGGTCGTGCTGATCTCAGCGGAGCCAGGTATCGGGAAATCACGATTGGCAGAGGCGTTCCGACAGAGCCTCGAAGGCGAGCCGCATACGCGATTGCGCTATTTCTGCTCGCCGCACCACCGGGACAGCGCCCTCTCCCCGTTTATTGCGCAACTGGAGCGAGCCGCGGGTTTCCGAGCGCGATGACACGCCAGCGGTGCGCCTGAAGAAATTGGAGGCGCTGGTCGTAACGAATGCGCTGGCCGAAGGTGATGTGCAGTTGCTTGCCGAGCTGCTGTCTGTGCCGCTTGGTGGCCGCTACCCGGCTCTCAATCTCACCCCGCAGCGCAAGGAGGAGAAGACGTTCGAGGCACTGCTGCGCCAGCTCGCCGGTTTGGCCCGCTGGCACCCCGTTCTGATGATCTTCGAGGATCTCCACTGGGCCGATCCAACTACCCGCGAACTGCTAGACCTCACTGTGGAACAGATCACGCGCCTGCCAGTGCTGCTAGTCGCGACCTTCCGGCCCGAGTTTCAGCCGCCTTGGATGGGCCAACCGCATGTGACGACACTGTCTCTGCGTCGCCTGGGACGGGAAGAAAGCGAAGAACTGGTTCGCGAGATCATTCGCAATACTGGGGGCTATCCGGCGACGTAGTGGACGAGATCGTGGAGCGTACGGGTGGGGTTCCGCTGTTTCTGGAAGAATTGACAAAGGCGGTCATCGAAAATGCGGTCATTGGCGCCGTTCCGGCAACATCGCTGGCGGTTCCGGCAACGCTCCACGCCTCGCTTATGGCGCGCCTTGACCGGCTCGGCTCGTCAGCCAAAGAGATCGTGCAGGTGGGCGCGCCGATCGGGCGCGAGTTCTCATACGAATTATTGGCCGCAATAGTGCAGCGTACTGCGGTGGAGCTGCGGGAGGCAGTGGGTCGGCTGGTCGATGCCGGCCTTGTGTTTCAGCGTGGCCAGCTACCGCAGGCAAACTTCCTGTTCAAACCCGCGCTGGTGCAGGATGCAGCGCATGGCACCTTACTTCGCGGCTCACGGCGGCAATTGCACGCGGAGATCTCCGAAGCGCTCGAAACCCTTTTTCCTCATCTCCTGGACACCCAGCCCGAGCTGTTCGCGCAGCATTACGCGGAAGCTGGGCTCGTCGAAAAATCCGTCACGTATTGGGGCAAGGCTGGTCGGAGGTCCGCCGCCCGATCGGCGATGGCGGAGGCGGCCGCCCAATTCCAGAAAGGGCTGGATCAGCTGGCGCTGTTGCCGGACACCCCCGAACGCCAGCGACAGGAGCTCGAATTTTACAGCGCCTTGGGCGCGGTGCTGAACGTCGTCAAAGGCTACGCCGCGCCGGAAACGGGCTGTACGTATGCCCGCGCACGAGAGCTGTGGGAGCACCTAGGTTCTCCATCGAATTTCCTTCAGATTCCCTATGGGCAGTCGAACTATCACTTGAACCGCGGCGAATTGAATCTGGCGCTTCGCTTGGACGAGGATCTGCTGCGGGTAAGCCGTCAGCGCAACGATTCCGGCGGGCTCGTTCTGGGTCACCTGTCTTCCGGCCGAACTCTGAGGCTTGCCGGCAAGTTCGCTTCGTCCCGATCACATCTGGAAGAAGTGCTTGCGATTTATGATCCCAATCTCCACCGCTGTCTTGTCGATCAAGCGGGAACCTATCCTCACGTACATTCACAGGCGTATTTGGGGGTTGTCCTTTTTTGTCTCGGCTATCCTGACCAGGCATTAGAACGGAGCAGGGCGGCGATCGCCGACGCTCGGAGGCTGGCTCATCCACCCTCTCTGGCTCTGAGCTTGGCCTTGGCCGCCACCCCGCTTTTGCATGTCGGGGAAAATGCATCCCTGGATCAGCTGGCAAGCCAGCTAATTGCGGTGGCGACCGAGCAGGGGTTCCCTTATTGGCGTGGAGCGGGAACAGCGTATCGCGGGTGGGCCAAAGCCAAGAATGGCGATGTGGCCGAAGGGATAATGCTCCTGCGCAGCGGGTCGGCCGTTCAGCGCTCGACTGGGGCGGCACCTCAAGCGGGCGGGCTACTCGCCCGGGCATATGAGATTGCGGGTCAAGTTGAAGAGGCCGTGATCTTGCTTGACCATAATTTGCAGATCGTCGAAATGAGAGGGGAGCGCTGGCTGGAGGCGGAGCTGAACAGGCAAAAAGGCCAGCTATTGCTGCGGCAGGGGCATCTCGAGGCTGCCGAAGAACTGTATCGCAAAGCCCTGAGCATCGCCAAGGAGCAGGAGGCCAAGATGTGGGAATTGCGCGCTGCCGTGACCCTTGCCCGGCTTCGCCGCGACCAGGGCCGCCGCACCGAGGCCCTCGACCTCCTCGCCCCCATTTACGGCTGGTTCACCGAGGGTTTTGACGCGCCGGACTTGAAGCAGGCGGAGGCCCTGCTAGACGAGCTGGGATGAGCCGCCCGCTCGACGTGCATCACGGCGTTCGCTCGTCTCTCCTTCTGCACCTGCCAGCACCAAGCCGCGCTTCGTGCTCGAGCGCCCCTAACGCACAGTTCAACGTCGCGCATTCCCCTGCTGCTGGCACTAGGGGGGTGTTGTAGTGACAGGGGGGAAGCGAGGTGGCCAATTTCGCTCGGTCGTCTTCTCGCCCTATATAATTCCGGTCGGCCAGATTTCGTTATCAAATCAAAATAACATTACAGGATGTTAGTTTGATCTGATGTCAGTTTTTCAAAAAACCGGAATTATAGAGGGGGACGCGGGACCAAGATGCCGACCGATCTCGATGACGTCTTAACGGTGCCCTCGCCGTGCTGCCGACCCAGTTACGGAGCCCACATCGAGATCTTGCGCGAGGCCTGCGTGTCGCAGGCGAGTCAATCGCTCTCGACCCTCGTCGAGACCGGGCACGTCGGCCTGCCGCTGAAAGCTACCCCCTGCACCTGTACATCGCCGGCCGCCACCTCAACCCCAACTAGGCGGCGCCCCCCTGAATACTACCGGTCGACCGACAATGCACTGTAGCTGAACCATTCGATATCACCGGATTGGCGGTCGGCCGGCTTGTCTAGGTCAACTGGCCGCAGCCGGCTTCTACTTCGCTAACCCAGTGCTTAGGGGCGTGGGACGGGCAATGCTGCGCTGCGGGGTCGATGGTTTCCTGCGCTGAATCACATCGGCGGCTTGACGCCGTCCTTCTCCACATAAAGGCGCGTGCTCGTCAGCTTGCCGTCGTCATTCTTCGAAGCAATCACGAAGACCGCGGCGCCGGACACCAAGAGGCTGCGGTCGCCGGTGGCGTTAGCGAAGATCGGGGTGGTCGGGTCGACCGTGTATTCGGATTCATTGCCTTTGTAGCTGACCTTGATAACGTTGCCCTGCGGTGCCTGCGTAATCGTGCCGACCGTGGCATTGGTCATCACTGAATCGGGCTTGAGATCCCACGGATATTGCCCCTCCCCGACGCCGCGCAGCGACTCAGGGAAAATGCGCACCTCGATTGCATGTAGCTTGCCGTCGGTGCCCTTGATGCCGGTCGAGGCAATGAAGTCGCCCGGTTTGATATCTCCGACGTTCTTCTTAACGAGGTAGGCGACGGCAACATTGTCGGCCAGCGCGACGGTCAAGGTCTGGCCCTCGCGCGACTTGACCGTTAGGGCCTGGCCGTCGAGTTTCTCGACGGCGCCGCGGATGCGGGTAGGTGTCCCTTGTGGAGCCTGCTGGGCGCTGGCGGGCAAGGTTAGCAGTGCGATCAACGCGCTGGCGAGCAGCAATTTCGTCGTCATAGCAGTACCTCCCTTGGTTCAATTGTTATCGGATGTCGCAATTCTAACACGAAACCGTGCCCGGCGCGCGTCGCCGCGCCCTCACTTTTTGGTGACCCCTGGTTTTGGGCACCGTCCTCGCCTAATCAGGCGAACCACCCAGACAGTGTTTGGCGCCCGGCCTCAACGGAGAGGATACCGGCTCCGAGCGGAACACCCGGGAAAAAGATAGCGATAAGCCGAAGCCGCGTACGTGGTTCGGGTAAAGGGCGGAAGTCATCTTGCTGGGGTAAAGGAGGGTCCGCCTAAGCCGTCGAATAGCCGGTGTCCGCGCAGCAGCCGGAACGCACCGCCAAACTTGAGTTACTGACGCCAGGTCGCCGGGGCATCGAATGGGAATACGAGCACGCGCGGCACACAGCGGGGCGAACGGCGCGCTGGCGTTGCTGGTGTCTGGCAACGGCATTTCCACCCCCTCGCGTTCCTGACCGCTTCGACCAACTCCTGCGGATAGAGGAATTCTGGGGGAGCTGACAAGCGGAAGAGCGAGCTATTCCTTCCCCTGCGCACAGCTACGCTGCCGTCAGGGCTCTGCTGCAATTTCGAAAGCGGCAGACGCCTGCATCATATCAGTGTGGACTAGATCCACTAACCACGGAAGGATGCGGTTCCCGTTATTGTGCGATCGGGCATCACCAGACTTCCGCAGCGTTCTCGAATGCGACGCCGCCCCCACCAACCGCGTGGGTGCCGCACTAGTGCTTCACAGCGCGTCAAGCAAGGCCGGGAATGATTTCGGCCTGCTTGAACGTGGTCGGAAGTCGCTGGCCGTCAGAGACGGCCGATCTCGGCGCAGAGGGCAATAGAGTCAACCGACGGCGACCGGGGTATGCCACCATTGCGGCCAATCTACAGCCAGTCGCAAGGTCTCGTGGGGCGCGGAAAGCGGCCATTCGAACAAGGCGGAATGCCGGTCCCTCTTGGGCTCGACAATCGATAGCTTTGGCCGAGAGTGCCGTTTTGTAGTCCCCTTCTTGAAAGAGGTCTCCTGCGCGCTGATCTGCATGCCGGACCGGTAGTAGAGACGAACACCGACGCTCTAGTTATGGTCTGTCCGCGGACTCAGTCCTCGGCAACGCCTTTTAGTCTTCCGGCGGAGGGCCGAAGGGTAATTTGTCGGGCACGACGCGGACCCCGGTTGTGAATTTGTACGGATAAGGCCCCGGGCTGGGGAACGTCAGCTCAATAAAGAAGGCCGTCCAACGCTGCTTTGCTTCAGGCGCTTTGCCGACATAGACGCCATCACCTTGATCCCTCAAGACCGAGCTCGAATACGCGCGGCCGATCGTCTCCAGCCGGAAATCGCGTGCATCCCGGTTACGCGCCTGCCGGAGCGCGACAATGTCTGGCCTCGTCTCGGTTTTGACCCGGATCGAGCCATCATCCTCAAAACTCCACGCGAATTCCGGGCGCGGGCTATTCGTCAGGATCGCCTGATAGAAGGCAAAGGCACTCTCGGCCGCATCTTGATAAGAGCCCTTCAGCGAGTGATCGGTATTGGCGACATAG
>Ga0126381_100010357_pt1 | contig 10496 bp, 12 predicted proteins | sample PanSoiMetPlot_28_FD_96465 | JGI IMG/M metagenome (GOLD analysis project Ga0126381, IMG submission 96465) | Tropical forest soil microbial communities from Panama - MetaG Plot_28 | ecosystem: Environmental > Terrestrial > Soil > Tropical forest > Bulk soil | place: Panama | collected 2016-02-17 | reverse complement strand
GCGTCCTTGAACGAGGTGACCAGCGCCCCGGTGCTGGTGTCGATGCTGTTAGTGGCGGAGATGAAGTGCGGGCTGTCAGCCAGCGCCGCGGTGGCGGTCATCACCACGGTGGCGGCCGCCGAGATGAGTACAAACGCGATGCGTCGCATCGTTGCTCCCCCTTGTCAGGTCTCTCGAACTACGTTGGCCGAGAAGCGCCAGGCCATCACCTCCCCTCACAGTTGCCGCGCCCTGCTCACACGGGGTGCGCCCGGCGAGGACCGGCCCCGCGGGGAGAAGTGGCTCAGGTCATCGCCGGCGGTGCCCGGGTCCGCTGACGAATCCCCTCCCCGTAGCGGCCATTGCGGCACAGCACGGTGCGGCGTCTGGCGTCAGTGAACCACCGTAGGCACGCCCGGCAACAGGACGGCAAGGCCTAACCGGGCCGTAATGCATTGACTCTTGCTATTAGTCGGCGAAACCGTATGCCACGGCTGAAAACACCCGTACGCAGGGTGTCAGTTCTCTTACCTTCCGTCCTCCTCGGCCGCCGGTAGTCCCCGGCCGCGGGTTGTGCGTTGATTAGGCGTGGGATCCCAACGGCTGGACTTCGCGGAGTTCTACCGCGGAGCCAGGGATGAGTGCCTCCGCACCGTTCTGGTGAGCGTCGGTGACCGTGACACGGCGCAGGAGCTTGTTGATGAGGCTTTCGCCCGGGCGTGCGCCTCGTGGCGGAAGGTCAGCAGGCATCCGGCGCCTGCGGCGTGGGTGGTCCGCACCGCGCTGAACGCGAATATCTCCCGGTGGCGGCGCCGCCGCCGGGAAGTGGCGGTACCAGACCTCGGCATGGTCGCGGATCTGCCCGCCGCCCACGGGGCCGCCGACAGCCCTGTCGACCCCAGGATCATGGCGGCGCTGCTGCGGTTGCCCGCCCGGCAACGGCAGGTCGTTGCGTTGCGTCTGTTCCTGGACCTGGATACCGGCCGCACCGCGGAGGTGCTCGGCGTCGCGCCCAGCACGGTCAAGGCTCACCTGGCTCGTGCCCTCACCGCGCTGCGCAATGACCTTGTCCCCACCCACGAGCAGGAGAGATCATCATGAACGACGACGACCTGATCACTGTGGTGCGAGACTCCTTCACCGACGTGCATTCGGCCACACCGGTGGAGCGGATCGAGAGCCGCAGCCGCGCGATCCGTGCCCGGCGCCGGATTCCCGGCCTGGTCGCAGCCCTGGCCGTGACGGCCGCCGCCGTACTCGCTGTGACCGCGCTCCTTCCAGCCCACCCGGCTGGCGGTGGCCTCATCGCGGCGCCCGTGCTGCGAGCCCGCCTGCTCGCGGCCATCGACACCGCCCGCGGCGACATCCTGTACACGCCCGCACCGGGCGCGCCGCTGACTGGCGGGCAGTACCCGGCTTACCCCCGGCCTGGCCAGGAGGTCCATGTCCGTATCGGCCCAGCCGTCGGGTCGGACGGGAAGGTGTACAAAGACGGGGAGTACTCCTTCAAGATGCCCTCCGAGAGCGCGCTGCACGACTACATCAACAGCTACACCGCCGACCTCGACCAGGGCGGGCTGCAGCTGTCCGGCACGGCCATGGCGGTCGATCACTTCAACCACACCTGGCGTGAGTGCCATTCAAAGTTCATCCTCGGGTTCATCCTCGACGCGGCCGGCATCCGCGCCGAGATCGCCAACGGCCAGTTCACGGTCATCAGGCGGACCGACCTGCACGGACAGCAGGCCATCGAGCTGAAGATCAACGTACCGCCCAGCAACGAAGCCCCACCCCACACAGTCGCGGAGCGGATGTGGGTGAACGCCACGACCTACCTGCCGATGCGGGAGTACCAGCGCATGTCCAACGGGCAGCAGAGCGTCTTCGATTACGTGTTCCTCCCGCCCACGCCCGAGAACCTGGCGAAACTGCGCCCGGTAATCCCGGCGGGCTATACCCGGGCGGGCTGCGCCCAGGGCACCGGCTCGAACCCGAGCACGAGGGGGCTCCCGCCTGCGAGCTAGCCAAACGCCCCGGTGGCCGGATCGCTCAGGCGGCCCGGCCATCGACGTGTTCGAGGTCGTTCGCCTGTTCAGGTCGGTGTACCCGGCGTTGCTGCTCGCGGGCCAGGCTCAAGCCGCGCGAGACGTTGCCTAGGGGAGAGGCCGTGGATGGCGGGCAGTACGCAAGTCTCGTTGATGCTGGCGGTGCCGTCTGCGCCCGCCGCTGCCGATTGGTACAAGAGCGCGCTTGGAGCCGCTGAGCTGTGGAACTTTGGCAGCGTCATCGGCTTGGAGCTCGAGGGTGCACCGTTCTTCCTGCACGAGCCGATCAGTACCGGGTTCGACAGCCCGGCTGCCCTCAGCGCAACGACGGTGCGGATCGAGGTCTTCTGCGATGATCCGGACGCGTTCATCGCCCGAGCTGTCGCGGCGGGCGCGGACGGCTCACTGGATGAGATCAAGAATCATGAAGCGCCGTGGGGCGTACACCGGCAAGGCGGGTTTACTGACCCGTTTGGTCACGTGTGGCTTGTCGGGGATAAATCCCCGCTGAAGCCTTTCCATCCGGAGTGATCGCCGCCGTCACCTCGGTATTGGTGATCTGAGACTGCCTTGGCGGCGAGTCCTCTGATGGCAGTCAGCTCCTTCGTTAGATGGCGAAGTGGAGGATGCTGAGGGCGCCGAAGGCCAGGCAGTAGATGGCGAAGGGGATGAGGGTGCGGGTCTGGAAGTAGCGGACGAGGTACCGCACCGACAGGTAGGCGGTGATGGCGGTGACCACCACGCCGAGGATGACCTGGCCGTGGATGTGGGCTCCGGCGGTCCCGGCCAGGGAGGGGAGCTTGAGGACCCCGGCGGCCAGGATCGGCGGGGTGGCGAGCAGGAAGGCGAACCGGGCGGCGTCTTCGTGGTCCAGGCCGCGCCACAGGCCACCGGCCATTGTGACCCCCGACCGGCTGATTCCGGCCAGCAAGGCGGTGATCTGCAGCAGCCCAACCCAGAGGCTGTCGCCGAACGAGAGCCAGGTGATCCGGGCGTCGGAGGCCTGCGCTGCTCGTATGTCGGCCAGCGCCCTGCCTCCGGCCTGTTTTGCGTGGGCCCCGGGACGGCTCCGGTCCGCTGCCGCGGTGGCCGGTACCGGCATCGCCACGGCAGGTGCGGCGACCACGCCCTCGGCAGAAGCCTCCGCCGCGTGCGTGTCCTGCCGCAGCCTGGCGCGGCGTAGCAGTTCGGCTCCCAGTAGCACCAGCCCGTTGATGAACAGGAACACCGCGGCCGCGGTGGGCTTGGCGAATAGGGTCCGGAAGGTGTGCTCCAGTACGATGCCGGTGACCCCGACCGGGATGGTGGCTATCACGATCATCCAGGCCAGCCGTTCGTCGGAGTTGTGCAGGCTGAAGTGGCGTTCCCGCAGGCCGCGGGCCAGGCTGGCGGCCAGTCCGCGGATGATCCGGGCCCAGTCAGCGCGGAAGAACCACAGCAGGGCCAGCGCCGTGGCGCAATGCAGGGCGACGATGTAGGCGAGGTAAAACGAGGTCTCGCTGCTGGCCTGGGAGGACTGGGTGACCATGGTCTGCCAGCTGCCGCCGATCCATGCCGGGATTAGCACTGAATGGCCGAGGCTGGAGACCGGGAACAGCTCGGTCACGCCCTGGACAATGGCGATGATGAATGCCTGCAAATAGGACACGCCGCATCCTTTGCTGTGCTCAGCACGCGGGCTGGTCTTCAGATTACTTCTGGAGTTGTAGCATGTGTTACAGCATTGCTGCGGGGAGTTGAACGCTAGCAGACCGTCGTGGCGGTTGTGGCCCGGATGCCGGTGACGGTGTGAGGAGGGCTGGCATGGTGTCAGTTGTGGAGTGGGCCGCCGCGGTGCTGGGCGCTGGCGTGGTGGCCGGGCTGGTGGTACTCGCGGCAGGCTCGGTGGGGGTGTGGTGGCTGTACCGCAGGCTCCGCCGCCGCGTACAGGCCTTCACCGGCACTGCGGCGGGATATGCGCTTCAGACCGCCGCCGCGTCCGCGGGGCGGGGTAAGTTGCCGCCGCAGGTGGTGTACCACCTTCGCCGGCGCCTTGGTGGGCCGCCCGGATTGGAATGAGCCGACGGCCTGGCGGGTGATCACCTACCGGCTTCCTCCCGAGCCATCGCGGCAGCGCGCGGGCGGCCGGTGGTGCTGGCGGTGGCCGACGATGAAGCCAGCGCCGCGCAGCTGGAGGCGCTGTTCACCGCCCAGCGCGAGGCCGAATGGGGCGAGTTCGTGGCCGACTGCGGCACGTTTGAGGCCGAGCTGGCCAGGGAGGTCGCCAAGGGGAAGCTGACCCTGGCCGAGCTGGATGAGGAAGAGCAGAGCCTGGAGCGGCTGCGCCGCTGGTACCGCACCATCCGGGCGCGGGACCTGTTCGGCGCCCCGAGCGCCCCGGTCGCCGACCGGCGGCTCAAGGAATGCACCAAGGCCCTGGAAGACTTCGCCGACCAGGTCTACCAAGCCCGTGAGCAGCCTGCGGAGGAGCCCGGGTGAACATCAGCAACCTGATCGCCAGCTACGGCTACTGGACCGTGTTTGTGCTGGTCGCTGTGGAGAGCCTGGGCATACCGCTGCCCGGCGAGACCGCGCTGATCACCGCGGGCATCTACGCCGGGCACACCCACCGGCTGTCACCATGGCTGATCTTCGCCGTCGCGGCGGCGGCCGCGATCATCGGGGACAACATCGGCTACTGGATCGGTGACAAGGGCGGCTACCGGCTCGCTCTGCGCTACGGGCCCAAGGTCCGTCTCGATGAGCGGAAGCTGAAGATCGGCCGCTACCTGTTCGACACCCACGGCGGCAAGGTGGTGTTCTTCGGCCGGTTCGTGTCCGTCCTGCGCACCTACGCCGCGTTCCTGGCTGGCACCAGCAAGATGCGCTGGCGCTGGTTCTTTATAGCCAACGCCTCCGGCGGGATCATCTGGGCCGGCATCTACACATTCGCCGCTTACTTCGCCGGCCACATGCTGCAGCAGGTGTCGGGCATCCTCGACTGGGTACTCATCGGCGTGGCCGTGGTGGCCATCGCTGCCATCGTGGTGCTGATCCGGCGCGAGACCGACCGCCTGGCAGTGCGGGCTGAGGCCCGCTACCCTGGCCCACTCTCCGCCGCTCCTCCGAAAACGCCACAATCCCCGCGAGCGGACGCTGGGTCTAAGGTCCCCCACCCCGGCCGCCAGCGGGCCGGAGTTCACATCCCACCACCCGCAGGCCAGCTGCAATAGCTCAGGTCCTCCGCAGAGACAACGACGCAACTGACCACCCGGCAGGAACAAGCCACCGGCCCTGTGGACGGGAGTTTCTGCGTTGTCGCAGATGCAGCCGTTGACCCAAATTGCAGATATATTCGCGCCAGATAATTCCATCCGGAGACGCATCCGCGTTTATCCACAGGCTAATCACAAGCGCCCGGAGATTGTGGATCGTACCTGGTGGGCCTGCTGAACGCCGGTATTGATTGGTAGGTCACGGCCTCTCTCCTCCCCACTCTGGGTCTGGACTGTCCGACCGTTCAAGGGCTATCTTTGGGTGCGGTTGTCGAACCAGCCGGAGGCCTTTGGCGTGCCCCGCTCGCGTTCGGCTTCCTCGCGCGAGTTGCCCAGACGGGCCCCGCTTGGCCCCCGGCAGGTGCCTGCCTGGTGAGCCTGGTCGTGTCCCCCGCACGATGCTCCCAGGCGGCTGCGGCCCGCGCTGCGTTGCCCCCGTACGCGGCGCGGGCCGCTCAACCGCTCTCCCTGGCCGATAATTGCCAAGCCGCTTGTTCCAGATAGGCACCAGCGTCGTCTCGACTGCCTTCGCGGGTTGCATAGTCCCAGGTCCGTAGCGGCATCAGGTTGCCCGAAAGTGACCGCTGATTGCCTTGGTTAACTGCCCGATCGGGCACGACTACGGTGTAGCTATTCCTGTGACCATGCGCACACGCGCATATGCGGGAAGTTGCCTACCTGGCAGAGCGCGAAGGCAGCTGACTGCCACCCTCTGCCGCTGCTCCCTCGCATCGGTCAAGAGGATGATCTGTGCCCGCGCAGCGGATGATGGGATGTTCCGGTCCTGACCATCTTCCTGAGAGGCGCCGAATCCTGGTGAGGCGCCGCTAGGTCCCAGGGTCGGCTCAGCGGAAGGCGGCCACCACCAGCCCAAGCCTCGATCAGTAGAGCGGCAGCGAGGTAGTCTCAACGCGACTACCCCTGGAGCATGCCCAGAGTGAACCAGCCGGTCAGCGCATGACAGCACCGCCCACACGCCGTTGGGGAGCCACACAACCAGCAGGACTTGCGCTGCCAGGTCTTGAGGCGAAGGAGATCAACCCCGATGGCCCGGTACCTCATCACCTACTACGCAGGCGACATGCCTCAAGATCCAGACTCAATAGGCCAAGCCCGCCAAGCCTTCATCCAGTGGGCCACCACGGCCGGAGCGGCGCTGGCCGAGGTGGGCACACCGATCCGGTCCACAACCACCATCTCAATCGAGGGCATCCACGAGTGGACTCCGGCCGGGCTCTTCATGGGCTGGTCGGTAATCGAAGCCGAAGACCGCAACACGGCCGCCCGCCTGCTGGAAGATCACCCCTTCATAAGCCAGGGCGGCATAGTGCAGCTCAGCGAGCCTATTTGACACCTAGTGCGGCGTTATTGAAGTCGTGTGAGCTTGGGTTGCCTTCTTGACGATGTCGGTCTGCTTCTCCGGAATCCCAGGCGCTGCCCGATTGTCCGCAACGGGCTGCTCGCCTACCCGATGACGCAGTAGTCGACGAGCAGATAGCCAGTCGGTGAGGTCGTGCTTCGGATCGTCTCGAGCCGAATCGTCGGCGAGCCGTCGAGGAGCCTCCGCCCGCTGCCCACGATCGTCGGTGCGATCACCAGCCTGAGCTCGTCGACGACGCCCGCGGCAAGCAGTGCCTGGGCGACCGAGATGCTCGCATGCACGCCGATGTCGGCTCCGGGCTGGTTCCTCAGATCCCGCACGAACTCGACCAGTTCGCCGTCGACCACAGTCGTATTGGCCCACTTCCGACCGAGCGGCGTGGAGGTGGCGACGTACTTCGCGACCCCGTTGATGAACGTCGCGAACGGCTCGATGTCGCTGCCCGGCCAGAACTCGGCCCACTCCTCGTAGCTGCGCCGGCCGAGGATGACCGAGTCCTGCGCCGCGATGACGGCGCCGAGGTTGGCGTCCATCGCGTCGTCCCAATCGGCGAAGAACCCATCGGGCTTCTCCGCGACGCCGTCGAGGGACAACAGCTCGTACGCGACGACCTTGCGCACGTTCAACACCTCCGATTGACGCGGACCCTGCTGCGTAGACGGCTCGCGCGACCAAAACTCATCGGTGCGATCATCATGCGTCGCCTGTCAGACAGCCTCGGGATAGCTCGCCGCTGGGTGGTTGGCACGACGCCAGATGCGTATCACCGTGAGAGGCTGCCTCATGGAGCTAGGGCACCCGAACCCTGGCCTGCTGCTTGCAAAGTGACGTATCCACTTGCGTTAGGTGTCCTGACCTGGCCAGACAACCCACATTAGCTGGCTTAACGCTCTGTCGTGGGTGGTGCTGATGGTGATAGGCGGGCAGGAGTCGGATGAGTTTGGTCATGCGGGGACTTTCTAAAGCGCAAATCCGGAAACATGATCAGCGCGGAAATGATTGCAAACATGAGGACGAGATACGCTGGGAACGCGTATTCGGCAAATTGCCAGGTGGTAATGGTGAGCAGCGCGATGGCGCCGTTGACGGTAGTGGCGAGGTAGGGCCAGTAACTTTCGGTGGCTGGTTCGCGGTAGGACTTGATGAGCGTGGGCACCGAAGCCAAGCCGTCGGCCAGGATGCTGAACAGGATCGCGAGGTTGCCGCTGCCAGTGGTGGCCCAGAGAGCCAAAGCCAGGACCGACAGGCCGCCGCAGGTGAGGTCGAAGCGTGTGACCTGCCAATATGACCGGCGGTTGAAGGCTGAGGCGATGAGGACGAGCAGCGGGCCGAGGCCCGGTGTCAAGGTGGTGAGCGACTGCCAGCCGACGCCGCTTGTCAACTCGGCGGCGAAGGCGATGAGCGGTGCGAGGGCCCAGAGGATCCAGGAGACGCGGTTGGGCTTGACGCGGCCGCGCAAGGTGCCGACGGCATATACGCCGATGCCGATGAGGCTGATGGCAGCGCCAAGAATGACGAAACGCGGGTCGAGCACAGGGGTATTATACGCTGGTCTAGGTTATTAAGCTGGTATCAACGAGGCAGCGGAAGAATTGAGCAAGGCCGGGCGGAGCGACGAACTGGCCGTCTTCGAGGTTGGCGGTCGAGGGCTTGATGGCTTTGACTTCGTCTGTGTTGCATGTGGCTTGGAATAGAATGTGCACGAAATCGAGATGTCCTCCTTTTGGAGGGATGTAGCGGACGCGCAGCAACCACGGAGGGGCGTACCGCAAGTCAGGGCCAGCGATCCGGCGGATGTCTGACCAAACGATCTTCAGCAAGGTCAGTTGGTAAGCCCGTAATGGCCGGCCGAGGGACTCGAACCCTTCCCCGGGCCGGCCGAGGCTACGCTGCGCCTTGCCAGCGGGCTCAACGCCCACCGCCGGAATCGCCGCAGTCGCCTGGCAGACTGCTGAGCATGGCAACATGGGCACAGTTTGAAAGCGAGGCCAGCCAGCTCGCCGGGATGGTACGAGCACGGTTCGAAGCGGCCGAGACACACATCCTGGCCACCCTCCGTAAGGACGGCTCTCCACGGGTCAGTGGCTCTGAGGTTGAGTTCAAGGGCCCGAACTTGTCGTTCGGCTCGATGCCGAACGCGGTCAAGGTCCTGGACCTCAAACGAGACGGTCGCTGCGCCATCCACGCCCACCCGAATAAAGACGGCGACGCGAAGGTCGCCGGGATCGCCATCGAAGTCACCGGTGAGGCCAACAACGCTGACGTCACCGGCAGCGAGCCACCTGGCGGCTCCCACGCCTTCCGGCTTGAGCTGCATGAAGCGGTCATCACCGCAGTCGAGGGAGACGAACTCGTCGTCCGGTTCTGGCGGCCTGGACTGGGCGTACGGACTATCCGCCGCAGATAACCGGTCCGGCTGTGACGTTGTCCAGCTAGGCGGTGCTTTGGCGCCGGGTGGTTCATCCGGATCCGGGGTTGCCTTCGACCCGAGACACCCTTCCGGCGCACGGTAACGCCACCGCGCTACAGGCGCTCCACCTAGACCCAGCCCACGGGCGGCCGATCGAACCGCGCAATCTGGTCCGCTCCTTCCGGCGCATCTGCGACCACAACAAGACCCGGCTCATCAAGGTCCATCACCTGCGTTTCGCGTTGCTTCTGGCACAGATCTGGCACGGGCCGATATGCCCTCCGGCCGACCCGACGACCCTGATCACCACCCATCCGGCGCAGGCTCTTAGTCCTCTCGCTGGTAGTTGTTCTCGAACTCGTCTAGGACAACATGAGCGACTCCGTCGCGGGCTTGGACCACGAGGTCCTGATCCGGGGTGCGGGCCCGGTAGGTCCAGCCGTCCGGCATCTGCAGCCGCTCGCCAAGGTTCGGCAGCTGCTCGGTCAGGTTCGGGTCCTTGAGCAGCGAGGCGCTCTGCATCGCGTACACGCTCCCGTCCGGGGCGACCAGTTCATGCACCGGCTGGCCAGCGTGGAACACCCAGGTCGTAGTCCGCTCGACTTCCGCCGGTGCGTAGAGCGGCCGCTTGCCGGCGAACATCCGCACGTCGGGAATGCGCACCTTCGCGACGATCTGCATCGGGATGCCGCCCACGGAGGTAACCCGGCCGCCGTCGAGGACCTCGGCGCTGGCCTCGTCCATCTGTGCCCGCCGGGGACCGTTCATCCAGATTCCGTCGCCGCCGAACTCGGCCTTGAGCGCGTCCGGGTCGAGCGCGCGGAACTGCTCGTCGGACAAATGGTCGGGCAGGCTGAGTGTGTTGTAGCAGATGCCGACGGCTCCTAGACCTTCGGTGTCTCTTTTGATGATGACGACCTCAGCATGCGGCTTACCGCGCAAGTCCCGCAGGTGCAGGGATACGTTCCCGGAGGTGCTCGGCGCTGTCATTTCCTGTCTCCTTCGGTTGGCTGGGGCGGGTAATTACCGCCCATATTTGATGCTCGTCCTTGGTCCACGCAAGCGCATCACCTGAATGGGATGATTCCGTCTCGTGGGTCGTACCGACCGAACACTCAAACCCCCTCATCGGTATCTGCGATTAACCGTTGACACCCCTTTTGCTTGCCTGTTCTCGCAAGGACGGGTCATGGAAATTTCGACTACGAGCGGCGACTTCGCGACGGGGGATTGCGGTGGTCGCACACCTGCGCCGGTCGGCGGGTGGTTTGTGAGGTCAGGCCAGCCGGACCAGGGCACTGACAGTCAGGTAGGCGCCCAGGATCAGGCAGACGTAGGCGATGAGCTGGTGGACGTGACCAGCTAGCCAGTTCTGGGCCTTCTTCAGGAACGCCTTGGTGGCCTCGGGCCGCAACTCCAGGAACGCG
>Ga0126381_100010356_pt1 | contig 10496 bp, 5 predicted proteins | sample PanSoiMetPlot_28_FD_96465 | JGI IMG/M metagenome (GOLD analysis project Ga0126381, IMG submission 96465) | Tropical forest soil microbial communities from Panama - MetaG Plot_28 | ecosystem: Environmental > Terrestrial > Soil > Tropical forest > Bulk soil | place: Panama | collected 2016-02-17 | reverse complement strand
TCGATAGCGCGCCCGGACTTGGGCACGCTGAACATCACTGGCTTTCTTCCCGGGTTCGGCAGCTCCAGCGCCCGCGGAATGGCGACGGCCTCAGCCAGTCAGGCGTGTTCGTTTGCCGGCCTGCCAGTCACCTTCGTCAACACCTCGTCGCACAGCTCGATGGTTTCTTTCGATCTTACCGGTGTGACCTCCGATGGATCGGGCACCTGGGAAGCGTCAATGAGAGTTATCAATCGCTGTTTTCGACTCTCGGGAAAGGCGGTTCGTCGGGGCCTGAAACGTATTCGGCAACGTTCACGGTCGTTACCGACCCCGCACCGGTGCCCGAGCCACCACAATCGTGGCTTCGCTCGCTTGCATCGGGCTGATCGTCTTACGCAGTCGCAAAGCACCGGCAAGGAAGTAGCCCACTAACTTAGCCGTGTCCTAAAGCGCCGAGTCCATGCGCAGCGACTAATTGGTGTAGCCCAAAGTGGCTGTACACATAGAGCCGGGTTCCAACCTAAGTCCCCGAGCACCAAGCGCCTTGCGAACTGGTGCAGCCGAGTAGGAAAACTCTTCGTTACTCCAGTTTACTCCAGCGACCTTGTCCCCCCATTACTGAAATAGCAATGTATCAATGAGTTTGTTTGGTGTTGGTTAGCGTGCGGCACTCGATGGGGGAACTAGGCATGAGTAGGCTCCGCGGTAGGTGTTACCAATTGGTTCGTCTAAACTAGAAAATGATTTCGGTCCTGTTGGCATTATTTGTCCACGCAACGACGCGAGCCTTTTCGCCCTCGTATTTTGCTGAGCCTCGAGTTGTTAGAGGAGCAGCTCTGTGATTGCGCCCTGCGAACGTAGCGACTCGATATGCCAATCGGCCTCACTTCAGTTACGAGTGGGCTTCAACGGCAAAAGTGCTTGTCGGTCAAGCATGTTCAGATCGTCTATGATCCGGGCGTAGGCGCGGGTAATCTGTTCGAGTCCGGTCGCCGGGACCCATTCGGCGGTGTCTTGCTCGGTGTGCTTTACTTCCGGCGACGTAATCACCTGGATCGATGGCGCGTCTCGCGCGACTGCGCCCATTTCGCCGGATGCTCCATCGTCCATCTCCCCGATAATCCCGACGTTGAACCGGGAAAACGACTGGAGCGTGATGTTCAACAGCGCGGGGCTGCCCCAGACCCACCACCGCATCGGCGACACCTCATTGCTCATCCGCAGCTTCGGCCCCCAGTACTTTGTGCGAATAGCGGCGACGTGCTCCAAGTTGATCATCAGAGCGGTCTTTGCCAGCTCTGTTTCGCGACGATCGTGAAGCCAGGCCGCGCCAGGGCCGCCGTGATGACCGGCGGAGCCGATGAACCGTATGCTCCGCCGGCGCTGCGACTGCGGAATGGTCGCGAAATGCTCCATCAATCCAATCATGGCTGCCACGCCAGAGCCGTTGTCGAGCGCGCCTTCGAAGAATGCGTCGATGTGCGCCATAATTATGACGTCTTCATCGGTGGCCCCGGGGAGCGTTCCGAGGACACTCGCCGTCTTGAGCCCTTCGCGCATTTCGCTCGTCATGTTTAGATTCACACGCACAGATCGTCCTTGTCCTAGCAACTCACGCAGGCGTTTTCCGTCCTCGTAACCGACGTTGAAGCCGGGACGTCCGCCAGCTCGCTCCCAAAGCGCAAAATTATCGGCGATGCCGTATACTACGCCGACGGCGGCGGCGCCTTTGTCGAAGGCGCGTTGCAGGGAGCCGTCATATATGATCGAGTGATTCAACACCCCTGGCGTTAGCAGGTCCTGGATAAGAACTGCCTTTCCTTTAACGTCTCGCCCCGCGAAATCGGCCGCCGAGCCGAGGCCGGCCCAAACCAATTCCAGATCCATTCCTTCCGGCGGTGTGGACGCCATGCCGGCCGCGGGCCGCGCCGATGTCAGTTTGAAGGATTTGCCGCCGCTCGAAAATGTCACCTCGAATCGCGTGGGAATCCACTGAGGCCGCAGATCGAACGATTCTCTGTGGATGTTCTGAAGACCATTCTTCCGAAACTGCGCCTCCACCCAATCCTCGGCCGCTTTGTGTCCCGACGTACCGACGTTGCGCCCCCAGAACAAATCGCCTGAATCGCGATTCCGATCTGAGATGGCGATAAAGTCAGTGAGCAAAGCTTTCAGGCGAGGGCCTTGGATATCACCGTACTTTGCATCGGCGGCAGCGAGCGGCGCGCGGAAGAAAGCGCCCTCCTTGACGTGGCCCGCCGAGTCGAGCAAAGGCTGACCAAGCGAATTCGGTTCGGCGGAAGGGCGCTGACCGCGTCCACGTGGGGGAGCATCCTGGGCGAACAAGACCGCGCAACCAGGGGCGAGCCCGATGACCAACAACAAGTAAGCGCGCGGGTTCGACATGGTTTTCCTTACCGACGCTAATTGCCGGTGGTGCTGGGGCGCGACCGCGGCGAGACGGACCCCGGCGGCCAGGCGAGATCTTTGAGATTGACCGCATTCAAGTCGTCAACGATCTTCGCGTAGGCGCGGGTGACGTTCTCAATGCACCACGGCGAAATGGTTTCGGGTGTATCGTGATCGCTGTGATAGAACGGCGTGGCCTGGATCAGATCGATGGAGGGCGCCAGGTGATCCAGCGCGCCTAGATCTCCGCTTCCGCCCGCAGTAGCGGAAGCGTAGCGCGAGATCCCGAACAGATCCCAGTCTCGCGTTACAATCGGGGCAAGCTTCGCGCCGCCGCCTACGTACCAGTCGAAGTTCCAAGGCGTGTTGGTGGGCAGTAGCCGATATCCGTAAAAATCTGCGCCGTATTGGCCAGTGTGCTCGGAATTGATCAGCAGCGCGGCCTTGGCGAAGAAAGTATCTTTGTGCGCAGTGAGCCATTGGTTGCCCACCGCGGTATTGTGATGTCCTGGATTCGAAAGTATAACGATTGTCCTCTGGCGTTTTGCTTTGGGGAGTCTCGCAAAATATTCCGCCAAACCAAGCGAAGTAGCAACACCCGTCGCATTATCATCGGAGGCATCGAAGTACCCATCGCGATGGGCGTTAACTATGATCTTCTCATCCGTCATGCCCGGGATTACTCCCCAAACCAATGAAGTCTTCTCGCCGGCGACTGATTCAATATCAGAACGTACCTTGACATGCGGAGCGCTGCCGCGCGGCGCTTGTTCGATCATCTCCCGCACGGTTGCGCCGTCTCTGAATCCTAAAGTGAACCCTGGCACACGCGTAGTTCCAGCGCCCACGGCGGTCCGAAAATTTCCCGGTATTCCGACGGTCAGGAATACAGCAGCCGCGCCGCGTTCCTCCGCCCGCCGACCAGCGCCGTAGCTAGTGCCGCTGGTCTTCCATGCGCCTGGCAGCGCTTCGGCATAGACGAAGACTGCTTTGCCTTTGACATCGCGTCCGGCAAAATCCGCTTCCGTGCCAAGACCGACATACACGGCTTCGAGATCCAGTGTCGACGCATTCGGCGTGCCTGGAGCGCCGCGTGCAGCCACAGCCGATTCGAGCTTCAGTGTTTTGCCAGCGCTCGAAATGACAGCCTCCCAAGACTTCGGCACCGTTTGTGGGGGAAGATCCAGCCGCTCCTGATGCACGTCTGTAATTCCCATGCCGCGGAGCTTTTGCAAGATCCATTGCGCTGTCTCTTCGTCCTCCGGTGAGCCCGTGATTCTTCCCCAGAGTTGCACGCCTCGGTCGCGGCTGTGATGCGCAATGTCCGCGAGTTCCTTGACGTACTGGAGCATGCGCTCGCCGGTAATCGACTTGTAGGCGGCTGTTTCGGCTGTCAGAGGCCAACGCGGAGTCGCTTCTGGGGCGAAGAAGGACGGCTCCTTGAAGTCACGTTCGGCCTGGATCTGCCGAGACAGAAATTGAGTAACGCTTTCGTTTTGAGCCGCCTGAGGCCGGAGTAGCCCAGGCAGCAATCCGAGGGCGAGCCCGACGGCAAAGATGCCCGCCGCGACTGGAAACTTTCTCTCGATTCGCTTTCCGCGCATGATCGACTCCTTTTCCGAAAAGCTAGAACATGTACTTTAAAGCAAACTGCAGGATACGCGGTCCGGTGGACAGCGTCCCGATGGTCCCGAACGCGCTCGAGTTGACGACAGTATTCGGGTTGTTGAATTGTGCATGATTGAAGGCGTTGAAAAATTCGGCACGGAACTCCAACATCGCTTCCTCGCGGAGGCCACCAACCCTGGTCCGTTTGTTAGCGGAAATGTCCCAGTTAAACTGCCCGGGGCCGCGCAAGATGTTTTGGCCGACATTGCCGTACCCGGTAGCGCCGGGCGAGGCGGGGAGCCCGGGACCGGGTGATGGAAATGCACCCACGATAGGTAGAGTGCAGGATGATGAGCCTTTGGTCGCGACCGTGTCAGCGAAGGCATTCAGATTGAAGTAAGTATTCAAGTTCGATTTCGCACTGCCTGCGCTGATGATATCGTTGTATGTCATTCCGGGACAGAGCATCGCAGGAGAAGCGACCAACCCATAGACTCCGGCGCCGTTGGGATCAGTGAATGTCATCGGCAAACCCTGCTGTGCCGTGGTGACTCCGGCGACACCCCATCCGGACAGCAGTGTTCCGACAAGCCCCTGACTCGAATGATAAGAGGGAAGCTGATAGCTGTAATTCACAACCAGACGCTGTGGACGGTTATAGCCGCATGCCGAGTTTGCTAACGCTCGATTGTTCAGTGCTCCGAACCAGTTTACGTTTCCGCCTTGAGCAGCCGTGAAACTCAATCCCGAAACGTCCGTCATGCAATGACCGAATGTGTAGGAAACCTGGAACTGAAGGCCGTGAGAGAAGGCCTTGCGCAACGTTCCCTGGATAGCATCGTAGTGTGAGTCGCCAGCATTCGTAGTCATGTTGTAGCCGCCAATGGCATCACCGATTACGGGCACGCGCAGCGTCGCGTTTTGCTGAGTATTGATGGTTACGCAGCCGCTCGGCAATCCACAGTTCAAAGCTGAGCTAGGCGTTGCCAACTTCGGGAAGTTGAGTTGAAGGCCCGTATCGATGTGCTCGGCGTGATTACCCACGTATGCGACTTCCGCCACCAGCGAAGGCTTGATTGCATATTGAATGCTGAGATTCCAGGCTTGCGTTGCTGGCGTAATCAGGTGAGGATCGACGGCCGTGTATCGCAATGACGAGGTAGGTGTGCGCAGAAACGATGAGAAGGCTGGCGTAGCACCAGGATTGAATGGATTGGCAAACGTGGCAAGCGCAGCGCTTGTGCCGCTCAAGGCAATCGAAGCAGCCAAAGGTGGATTTCCGTCCAAGGTGTCCAGATAGTGCTGTCCATCATTGAGCTGATAGAACCATCCGTAGCCGCCGCGAACGACGAACTTGCTGTTGGCGCCTAGCGGCTGCCACGCGAATCCAAAGCGCGGAGCGAAATTGTCGAACGGAGCGTGCCCATAGGTGAGAAGATTCACATTGCGCCGGAACACCCCAGCCGGAATTGTCCCGTTGAAATTGTTGGCGACACTGTAGCCGACCAGAGTGCCGGACGCCGGCGGGATCGGCACCGTATTCAGCAGTCCCCAGTCCACGTTCGTCCCTCCATGGGCGGGATTGGTGTCAAACGGTGAGCCGTCGTATTCCCAGCGCAGCCCGAGATTCAATGTCAACGTGGAGCTCACCTTGAAATCGTCTTGAGCGAAAACGAATCCCTGATTTTCTCGGCCCAAATTGGGATCGTTGAACGACTGACCGCTGGCGCTGGCCGCGAAAACATTGCTCAAATCCGCATACGGCGCGGCGGCTGTACCGTTCTTGGCGGCGCTCATCCCGAGCAGGAAGTCCGCCCAGGTCTGGAAGGTCAACGAGCCGCGGCTCTTTCCGCAGGAGCAGAACCTCCAGTCGATGTAGGTCTGATCGTAGCCAAATCGAAGCGTGTGACGGCCACGATTCCAGGACACCTGATCGGACCACTCATATGCACGTTGCGGGTTGGATGCCGCGTCAACGGAGTTTCCGAACAAGCTCACCAGACCGGTAATTGTGATCGGCGGCACTTCCGGATTGAATGATGTCGCCGGCGTGATTCCGAACGATTGCGCAGTGAAGGGAACCAGGCTAGCCTGAAACGCACGAATGTAGTAGCTGGAAAAATGAAATTCGTTGACCATGTTCGTGGTCAGGAGCGAGGTCAATTTGCCGGTGAAGAGCTGGTTCCCAGTGAGCCGTCGCTGGCCGTCGCTGTACGGTTGGCCAGCCGTATTGAAGGGAGCGGTTCCGACTCCGTCCCCAAAGAAGTACCGCAGCGCCAGCGTGTGTTTGGGCGAAATCAGGTAGTCCAGGTTGAAAAGCGGCTGATCCTCCCGAAACGACGCCGGCACGCTGTAAGTGGAAAATCCAACTGCGCGCGACGTACCCGGGTTCAGGACAGTCTGCGGTGAGGGAATCGCGAACTGACCATTCGGGAGCTTGGCGTTTAGGATGCTAAGCGCCACCAAACTGATGTTCGAACCGTTGCAGGCAACTTGGTCTGTCGCGGGAAGGGGCACGCTCGGATTTGGATTGAAGGCGTTGGCATAGGCGGATCCGGGACTACCCGTTGGATTATTCTGAGGGCAAAAAGCCGCTCCAAGCGCGGCAGCTGTCCGGTTATCGGTGAGCTGGGTGGGGAAGTTCGCCGAGGTTGTGGAAAGTGAGGCGACTGCATTGACCTGCCGCGTCCCTTCGAAAGACAGGAAGAAGAAGAGTTTGTTTTTCACGATTGGGCCGCCGAACGTGCCGCCGTATTGATTTTGCTTCAGCTCGCCGCGAGGAAGTCCTGCACGGTTTTGGAAAAACGTATTCGCATTCAAGTCGTCGTTGCGCAGAAATTCGAATAAAGTGCCATGCCAATCGTTGGTACCGGATTTCGTGATCACATTGACCGTTGCGCCAGAGTTCCGGCCGTAGCTCGCATCATAGTTCGACGTCTGAACCTTGAACTCTTGGAGTGCGTCCGGACTGGGAACCGGGATCGAGCCGTAAAAACTATTCGCCTCCTCCACACTCGAGTTGGCGTAGTTGTTCACTGACACACCGTCCATCTGGTAGCTGTTGCTCGTATCCATGTTTCCGTTGGCATATGTTGGCATCGAGCCACGGCCTAAGGCGGTACCGTCGCTGACACCTGCCTCGACACCCGGCGACAGAGAAAGGATCTGTTGATAGTTCCGTGTGACCAGTGGCAAGTCGGCGATGGTCTTTGTTCCCACCACCCCGCCCAACGTGGACGTCTCGGTCTGGATCGACTCCGCGGTTGCCGAAACCTCCACCTGTTGCGTCTGCTCCCCCACCTGGAGGGGCTGATTCAACACTCCGGTCTCCGAGACGTTGACATTAATCGACGGAACCTCGGCGGTCTTAAAGCCAGTGGCGGAGATCGAGACGCGATAGTTCCCAGGAGGGAGCAAACCAAACGTGTAAGTGCCGTTCGCGTCGGTGGCTTGTTTCCGGGTCACCGCGGCGCCGTTAGTTAGCGTAATCGATGCGCCGGTAATTACGGCGCCGGTTGGGTCCGTGACAGTGATTGTCAAAGCCCCAGTGCCGGATGTTTGCCCGACTAGTGGCGTGACGACAAGCCCCAAGATGGCACAGGAGAGAGTAAGAACCGCGAAACCAGTTATGAGAGGACGCTGTCGCATTGTGTTTCCTTTCATTCCGCACCAAGCGGCGAAACTGCAGTTTGTGTTGAACCTGAGATCTCATGCAACACTGCGCTAGTGTGTTGTCCTAACGCAGGAGGGGGCTCGTACTCCAGCTTCCGATCCGCGTAGCGTATCGGGTTAGCAAGAAGTTTCAACTCGCCAGCGGTTGAATGATTTACGGATACGATGTTGTCCCGCGCAAGGAACTGTGGATGCTGCAATATCTCGCCCAGGGCAAGTAGAGGTCCGCAAGGAATGTCGTGGCGGTCGAAAATAGCTAGCCACTCGGCGCAAGGGCGCTGGCTCATGATCAACTCGATCTCCCGGACTAGGACTGCGCGATTCTCGGTTCGGCTTTGGTTCGTTCGATAACGCGGGTCTTCGGCCCATTTCGGTTTAGAGAGAGCGGCGCAGAAGCGGCGCCAGATTCGATCGTTCGGAACGCCGACTGCGATTGACTTGTCCTGACATTGCAGAAGCTGGTAGGGAACAATGCTCGAGTGATTGGTCCCTTGCGGTTCGGGACTTATACCCGTGAGCAAGCAGGCCGTAGAATGTCCCGACATCGCAAACAGTAGCGACTCGAGCAGCGAAACTTCCACGTGCGTCCCTCGGCCCGTTCGCTGTTTCTCATATAGAGCGGCAAGGACCGCTTGACAGGCGAACTGGCCAGCCAAAACATCAGCCACAGGAAAGCAGGCTTTCACCGGAAGCCCGCATGACCCGCTCGCCAGCATCATGCCACTCATCGCTTGAACGATCAGGTCATAGCCCGGCCGATAGCGATCTGGTCCGCTGAGTCCGAAACCTGAGATGGAAGCATAAATCAAACTCGAGTTCGTCTGTGAGAGTGCTTCGTAGTCAATTCCCAGACGCTCGGCGACGCCAGGCCGGAAATTCTGCACCAGAATGTCCGAATCCGTCGCTAGGCGCCTAAGCGCCGCCAAGCCATCGGGCTCTTTGAGATCGAGAACCACACTTTCCTTGTTACGGTTGAGTGCCAGGAAATAAGTGCTCTCGCCACCTGTGAATGGCCCCCAGTGGCGGGTTTCATCGCCTGTCACCGGCTCCTCGATCTTAGTGACCCGCGCACCGAGATCGGCCAGCAGCATTGTACAGAACGGCCCTGTGACTGCACGGGTCAGGTCGAGAACGCGCACACCCCTCAGGGGCGGGCCAGCGGCCTGCATGGGCATCATACTGTCTCGCAATGCTATGCCAACTCCTTCCGCCGATCAATGATCAAACAGTATTTTTGTGATAGCCTTTCGTTAAAAACCATGACAGTTACTCAATTGGAGTGCTTTCGCGCCGTGGCGCGGCGGCGGCATTTCGCACGGGCGGCTGATAGCCTCGGAAAAACGCAACCGGCTCTTACAGTGCACGTCCAGCGATTGGAAGCCGACCTAGGTGTAAGATTGCTCGAGCGCTCGGGCAGGCAGGTCCTGCTCACATCAGCTGGTGAAATTCTACTTCCCTACGCCGAAAAAATTCTGGCCGACAACGCCGAGGCCCGCGTACGCATGGCGGAAGTGCAGGGCGGGACCCTAGGCGTAGTAAGGATTGGAGTGATTCCAACCCTTGCAGCTCACTTTTTGCCCGCTGTGTTCAAGGCGTTCAAGTCGCAGTTCCCCCAAGTAACGGTACTGCTGCGCGAAGAAAGCACTACGCCGCTGCTGACTTCGCTGCTGCAGAGCGGCGAGATCGACTTGAGCATTGCTCTGCGTCCACCCACTTCCACAGGCCTCAAGCCGCGCACCCTGTTCACTGAACAGTTCTGCGTGGCTGTGTCATTGCAGCACCCGCTCAGTTCGCAGGAGAGCGTACCGATCCTACGCCTAAAGCGTGAGAAATTCATTCTCTATAAGACTCCCGGTCACAACACCCGCGAGATTACGCTGCAGTATTGCCGCAATGCTGGATTTGAGCCCGAAGTGGCCTTTGAAAGCGAGCAGGCCGAGACCATCCAGTCCCTGGTTGCATCCAATCTCGGTCTTTCACTGCTGCCCGAGATGGTTTTGCGCCATAGAGCCGGACAAAGCCTCGCAATGGTTCGAATTCAGTCACCGACACCTCGCCGCACGGTCGTGGCTACTTGGCGGCCGGGGCGATATCTTTCTAACAATGCCCGCCAATTTCTTCAGTGCGCTGAAAGTATCGCCGCTCGCTGGGACGTGCAGTCTAGAACTGGTTCCCTCCATCAGACTTGAAGCTTTCGCGGCGGAGGCTGGCTCTTGACGTTTCCTACGTCACAGCCTCTCTGCCAAAATAATCCCGGCATCTGCCTAGAATTAATTCCATGCATGTCCACCAGCTCGATCTGAACCTTTTCACTGTATTTGAAGCCATTCACAGCGAAGGGAGCATCACGCGGGCTGGCCAAAAACTGAACCTCACACAGCCTGCCATCAGCCACAGCTTGGGAAGATTGCGCAGTTTGCTGAAAGACGAGCTTTTCACCCGGCAGGGTAAGACAATGGTTCCAACGCCCTTCAGCCGGAGCATCATCGGAGAAGTCAGAAATGCTCTCCATCTTTTGGAGCTCAGCATCCAGGAACGAGGATTCGATCCGGCGCGAAGCAACCGGCTGTTTCACGTTGGATGGCGCAACCTGTTCGAGCCTGCCATGCTCCCGCCATTGATGAGGCGAATCGAGCAAAGCGCTCCGGGCATCTCGCTTGCCTGCATTCGAATCGACCGCAGAGATATCGAATTGGACCTGGTGAGCGGCACGATTGATCTGGCCATTGATATTGCAATGCCCGTAGGCGATGCTGTCCATCAACGGCAGGTGCTGGCGGAGGATTACGTTGTAGTCAGTAGAGCCAAGCATCCCGCCATTAGGG
>Ga0126381_100010355_pt1 | contig 10498 bp, 17 predicted proteins | sample PanSoiMetPlot_28_FD_96465 | JGI IMG/M metagenome (GOLD analysis project Ga0126381, IMG submission 96465) | Tropical forest soil microbial communities from Panama - MetaG Plot_28 | ecosystem: Environmental > Terrestrial > Soil > Tropical forest > Bulk soil | place: Panama | collected 2016-02-17 | reverse complement strand
TTACATAACCGACATCGAGAATGAGATCGGGCTTGAGCGCGAGCACCTCTTCCACATTGGCGGTGTTGCCGCGCCCGGTGACGCGCCCGACCTCGCGCCGGGAGCTCACCTCCGGCAGCAGGAACTCGCGCTCGGCTGCCGAGTTGGCGCGCGGCCAGCCGAGCAGCAATTCGGGCGCTAGTGTATAGAGCAGGATCGCGGCCGGCGGCCCTGCCGGAAATACGCGCATCACCTGCGCGGGCACCGCGACCGTGCGGCCGGCGCTGTCCGTGATCGTCGCGGCACTGGCGCCGCGCGGCGCCAGGAGTGCGGCGCTGCCGGCGGCGAGGAATGCGCGGCGGCTGAGCGACATCACACGCCGATCATCACGTCGGAGGCCTTGATCACCGCCCGTGCCTCGACGCCGGCTTTGAGTTCGAGTTCGGCGACGGCCTCGTTGGTGATCGCCGCTGTGATGATCGTGCCGCCCACATCGAGCCGCACATGCGAGGTCGTGGCGCCCTTGGCCACATCGACGATCTTGCCCTTGATCTGGTTGCGCGCGCTCAGCTTGTTCATCCGGGAGGCTCCTGCGGAATCTTCGCACTATCCGCGCGAATATAGCCCATCATGGTAACGGGACAACGATCTTGTGCCCCGCTCAATTCCGTGCAATTTCGGATCGCCGTGCGGCTCACACCATCGGGGGCGGGCATGTCGGACGGATGGTACTATTCGGAGAACGACAAGCCGGTCGGCCCGGTCTCTCTCGCGGCGCTGCAGAAATTCCTGCTCTCGCCACACGGCGGCACGACGACGCTGGTATGGCGCGGCGGCTTCGCGGGCTGGCAGCGCGCCGGCGAGGTCGACGAGCTCGTGGATATTGCCCAGACGCCACGCGCGGCGCCGCCCGCGCCTGCCCGCCCGGCGCCGGCGCCCGCGACTGCGGCTCCCGCAAGCCGGCGAGGCTCCATCATCTTCCTGGGCATCGCGATCTTGTTCGCGGTTCTGGTGGCGGTGGCCCTCAGCACGCTGATCTATGGCAACTCCGCTTATGGTATGGGCTACCTCGTCGGACAGTTCCTCGTGGTCGGCGTCGTCGGAGGGCTGATTGCCTTCTTCGCAAGCCGCCGGTCGAAGAACAGAGCAAGGGCGTTTGCCATCGCCATCGTGGTGGGCGCGGCGCTCGTGCTGGCGACGAATGCGGTCAAGCTGCAGGACACGATCGAGCTCGGCGCCACGCGCGTGGCGTTGCAAGGGATCAACGATGCCGCGGGAATCGAACAGGCCGCGCAGGCGAACCCGTCCAACCACTTTCTGGGCTTGATCGCGGAGACGGTGCGCGCCGCCGCGGAGGCGCAGCAGCTGACGAGCGAGGTTGCGAGCAAGATCGAGCCGGCCGGGATCACCGTCAAATTGAATCCCGCGACCGCGAGCCTCGATCAGCTACAGGGGATCGTGCGCGACTTCAGAGCCGCGGAGACCAATGCCAGCGCGGCGCTTCCACAGTTCGCTGAGATTTTCAAGAGCGAGCGGGCGAGGGTCGAGCGCTTCGGCAGGTCCAACGGTGCAAGCCCCGGTATGGTGCGAAGCATTCTGGAAGGCATCGACACGCGCCAGGCCCGCATCACCGACCTCAACTCGCGAATGCTGGATGCTCGCGCCGGCCTCTACCACGCCCTGGGCGACCGCTACGCGGTGTTCGTGGAGCAATACGGCCGGTTCCAGCTGCAGGCCAACGGCCAATTCGCGTTCGCGGACCGATCCGCGCTGGCGCGCTTCAATGCGACGGCCGAGCCGATCAATGGTGGGCTCAAGCGCATTGCGCAGCTGGAGGAGGAAGGCAAGCAGCTGCAGCAATACTTTGCGCAGGGGATGCAGCAGCTCGTCGGGGGCCAACCAAACTGACTCTCGGCCGCCGGCATTGTCACCCGAGGGCCTTTCATATACTGCCTAGCCCCTCTCCCGCCGGTGCGCCGGAACGGGAGGGTCGCGCGGAGGGATGGCCGAGTGGCTGAAGGCGCACGCTTGGAAAGCGTGTATACGGGAAACCGTATCGTGGGTTCGAATCCCACTCCCTCCGCCAGAACTAACTCCGCTAGCGTCCACCGGCATCCAAAACCCCAACAAAAATGGGAAGATTTGGCATTCATGATGTCTTGACGTGGCCGCCCTTGTCCACCATTGTCTTGTGGGTTTTGGCGAGGGTTTGGCGGACGAATGTCGGGGCAGCTGAAGCAAAGCGACATCGACAAAATCACCACCCCAGGCATGCACCTTTGCGACCGAGGCCTGTATTTGCAGGTGAGCGGAGAGCAATCACGTTCTTGGATTTTCCGCTACACGTTTCGCGGAAAAGCCCGATGGCTTGGGCTCGGGTCGGCGCGCGATGTCACGATCGCACAAGCCCGCGACGCGCGCGACGACGCGCGGGCACTCATCCGACGCGGCATCGATCCCGTCCAGGAGCGAAAGGACGGTAAGTCGAAAGCCAGCATTCGCGAGCGCAACGCGGTGCCTTTTCGTGAGCGGGCCGATCAGTACATTCAGGCACACGAGGCTGGGTGGAAAAACGCCAAGCATCGAGAGCAGTGGCGTACTACGCTGACGACATATGTCTATCCGACGATTGGCGAGATTCCGGCGGCAGCGGTCACGGCGGGGCATATTGTTGATTTGCTGCGCCCGATATGGTCGCAAAAGCCCGAGACGGCCCGGCGAGTGCGTGGCCGCATAGAATCAATCCTCGACTTCGCCGCCGACCCTGACGACGCGGTCTACCGCAATCCTGCGGCGCTCACTGCACAATTGCTCAAGAAGTTGCCGAAAGTCATCCGCGGTAAGAAAAATCATCCGGCGCTGCCTTATAGCGAAGCACCGGTCTTCTTCGCCGAACTCCGAAGGCGCGAGGGCATGGCAGCACTCGCTCTCCGATTCACGATACTCACTGCCGCGCGCACGAATGAGACAATCGGCGCGCAGTGGCCTGAGGTTGACTGGGGCGCCAGGGTTTGGACCATCCCGAGCACTCGCATGCAGGCTGGGAAGGAACACCGCGTTCCGCTCTCGCAAGCAGGAATGGCGGTTCTCGCGCGCGCCAAGGAATTGCGCCGTGGAGAATTCGTGTTCACGTCCCTGCCGCACGACCGAGCACTGTCGAACATGGCGATGCTGGCCGTCCTGGCGCGCATGAATCGTGACGGTTTGACCGTCCACGGGTTCCGGGCAACGTTTCGGACTTGGGCAGCCGAGTGCACAAGTTTTCCGTGGGAGGTTGCCGAGGCAGCCTTAGCTCATGCGGTCGAGGACAAAACCGAGGCGTCCTATCGGCGTGGTGACTTGCTTGAAAGGCGACGAGAATTGATGGACGCGTGGAGTAGCTTCTGTGAAGCAAAACAGCGGTGACGAGGCGGACCCGATTAAAGGCCGCCAGCAGGGTCGCCCAGAAGCGCTAAGCGCAGCGCCGTCCTACGCCGGCGACGCGATCCAAAGGCGCTCCGAGATTCGACTTCAAGCCGGATAGGGGGGTTGTTTCGATGAAAATGCCCCAATAGCGGTCCGCCGTGGTGTTGGAAGCGCCATGGGGAAGGCGTTTCCCATGTATCGCCGTTGGCCCCGCTGGTTTTGAGCTAAGTCAATCCCGCAAGCGTGACGGCGCTAAGCTTCGCTGATGTCCAAGCGAGCGAAAATCGCGTCTTTGATCTTGGTCGCATTTCTGGCCGCGGCTTTGTTGGCAGTAATCGCTTTCCTCGCATTCGGTCGCGACATACTAGTGGTCCTCTTGGAGGATGCCGGCCTCATCCTCAGCGTACTTATCGTTCCGGCAGTGTTGACGACCTTGTTTGTCGTTATATTGCAGCGACTAGCTGCGAGGCAGATCGAGCGGCCACCGCCCAATAATTGGGGGCGCCATGACTAGGCGCATCGCCATTTGGTGCGCATCAATCCCGCCGCAGCGCGATCAGTCGGCCGCGCTCGTGTACTGGAATCTTGTATTCTTTTATCGCGGCCTTGATCGCCGACTCTGCGTCCGGCTGATTGTGGACGAGGCCAACGAACTTCGTGGCCTTGATGTAGTAGACGGCCCAGGAGGGCAGATGCTGCTCGGTCGGTTGCTTTGCCATATCGTCATTGTTACGGCGAACGGAACCAAGCAGCCAGGGGGTCGGGCCACGCTTGCCCCGCGCGGTTCCGAACGCGTGGCTAACCCGGTACTTCCAGCAAGCGTTGGTTAAGATTTTCGAAAGAGGTGTGGGGTATTCCTACACTGTGCTCGTCAAGGTGCGTTCGGATGTTTCTCGGGGAGCACGCCTAGAGTCGCCAGGCATGCCCTCCCGGCTGCTTGGCGGCTCTTTCCTATTGGAGACATGCAATGAATTTTGCATATGCGTTCTCGCTTGCTCTTATACTGGTGGCGGTCATTGGGGTGTTCTGTTTTATTCCCTTTGTCAGCGATTTCGCCTTTTGGTTTTCGGCCGCTGCTTACGTCGTCCTAGCCTCCACGGCCCATCATTAGCCGTCGCGTGGTCCCGGCCATACTGTCACCGGCAAGTGCCCTGCCTCACCCATCCACTGTGCCTTGGATTTGCCCGCGATGGCCGAGCCGTGGAGCTGGGCGGCCTTGGCGAGCTCGTCCACGCTGAATGGGCGCGGCTGTTCGATGATGATCGGTGCGCCGCGGAAGGCTACGCCGTGCATGGTGCCGGTGCCGGTACTGCGGGTGAACACGCTGACGATGCGGCATTCGGAGCCGAGCAATTTCAATTTTTCATTGGCGGCCGTCTCCAGGTTACGGTCTTCCTCGGTTGTGCTGGTGGACGAGGCGAGCGTCTTCATGCGGCGGGCGGCGCCTCTGCATCCTCGCGGAGCATCGATAGGGTGCTGGTGAATGCAACAGTCGAGACTTTCGGCGGCATCGCTGTCTGCCGGCTCCCGCCTCGAGAGCGCGACCATAATCGCTAATTGGTTCTCCAGCAATTTGCTTAGTAGCGCGTGCAGTACCGTGTGCAGCTTGTCATCGTTCATAGGTATGCCTTCCAGTGTCTTTCCACTCGTTCGCGGCGATGGGCTCCTGCTTCTGCACAGGTCAATCGGAAATCCCGCCGCAGCGCGATCAGTCGGCCGCGCTCGTTGGGCGTGGCCGACTAAGCCCCGCTTCGAAGCGAGGCGCCTGAGGACATGCACAAGGACGGTTTGAACAGCTATTGTCTCGGCCAATTGAATTATTACTTGCCGGAGCCAGTTTGCGCTCCAGAGCCGGTCTTCGGCTCTGGAATTGGCCGGCAGCCGGCTCCCGGCAGGTCAGGGCTTGTACACACGGCAAGCTCGCCAGTACGGGTGTTTAGACGCCAGACGATTGTTTGGTTTTCGCCCATGACGATCTGATAGTTAGGGACCGCCAAGTATATAGCTGCAGCGATCATTACCGCGCCGATCAATACGGTAATCGCTCGTCCCATACTCTGAACCCGAACTCGATGGTCTACGCTTTCGACGTCAATCGTACCATGATCATGCCGTGACGACCGTCAGCTAGATGACCATCCCAGGCAAAAGTCCGATGGTGTGGCTTGTGCGCCTCAAGTCGGAAGTAGATAGCCCTCGACGCACTCTGCGGGCGGCGATAGCCTGCCCTTGATGTACATCAACAACCGCGCCCTCGGAGTTGCCTAGCCCCCGCGCTGCCTGGTGTTCTGATGGGTGCCCGCCCTGATGCCAGGCAGGCGGCCCCGATCGCTATGGCTCCAGTGGGGCGATCGGGGCCCAACGACCGCGCAGCAACGACCAACGCCGTGATCGTCAGCCGAGCAGCCAATGCGCGATGATCGCCACGAGGACTACGATTGACATGAGGATCGCCCATGTCCTCACCGCGCCGAGATAGTTGTTACCCATCGCGATCCCCACAAAAATGGAGCCCTCGGAAAGAAGCGAGGGCTCAATAGTGGGAGGCCGCCCCGATCGCGGTTCTTGATGCGGGTCAACACCTGCGATGCTCAAAAGAGGTGTGCTACGAGCACGTTCGCTAGGCCCTTCCTCCATCTGCTGCCTGCAAAGTCGAGAGCCGAAAAAAGAAAAAGAGGGCCAATTGGCCCTCTAAAGTTCGCCAGGAAGTAAACAACAGACACCAGTGTAGTAGCTCAGGACCTAACGTAAGCTCAAGCTTAGGACTAATGTTACGTTAGCCATTGAGAGTCGCCCTGTTAGCGTCACCGAAGGGTTGTCGTTAGGTGACGTAGGTCAGTGGGCGTTGCCGCCGTTGTCGCTGAGGCTCAAGATCAGTCGCAGGACTTCATTGGAGTAGCGGTCCCCGATGACCCGGAGTGCCAATTTGACCGTGAAGCGAGTTGGATCAGTGACCCCCGCGGCCCGGACTTTATTCTGGCTTACGCTCTTTGCAGTTTCGACTAGGAGCGTATCCAAGATGGTCTTGAACGTGGGGGCGAGGGGAAGCCCCGCCTCCATTGGGTGGGCGTACTGAGCCCGCACAAAGTCTTCGGTAGCTGATAGCGTTGCACCAGTCATCGTAGCCCCGATCAGGTTGCGGTGATTAGGGGCCGGGGAGAGCGGCGAACTCTTCTCGGTCCCGCGTCACGCAACCACGCCCGGACCGATGGTCGGGAGTCACCCGGTACCGGCGACGGATTTATTTTACCGTGCTAGGCTGGCGCCATGCCAAAGCCCAAGCCACAGCCAACCAGCCGCATAGCCAGCGAAGATGATTGTGTTGTGTGTGGCCGGTGGCCCCGAACGCTGCGCTCGACAATGAGGTGCGCAATCAACGCACTCCCACTGCGCGAACAGGTTTGCGGCAGGTGCCTAGCGGCGTTTTGGGACAACATCACCGCGAAGGCTCGGGCGAAGGGGCAGAGGTCGGGCTAGGTACTTGTGATTGCTTGCTCTAGAACCGTCATCAACCCAGACAAGCGACTTTGGTATCGAGCCGTGCTATGGCTTGGAAATTTGTTGTTTGTTTATGATTGATAATTAGCTTTTAGTATACAGCAAAGTTACCGTAGAAACAAATTCCTGGGAGCGGCAAATTCCGGGAGAACTCTCTCTTCGGTCCTACAACGAATCTGCCGTCAGTCCCCAAGAAGCCATTCTGGTCTGTTACCTTTCAACCAACTTATAATTTTTCTGCCTTCCTCTTGAGGCAAACTCACAGTATAAGGGCCACCGAAGTAGAACTTGATCCTGCCATCTCTAGGCAATGAAATATGAACTATCTTAGCGAGATTTAGGTGCCCTTCCGAGGTCATTACGAAAAGTGGATCGCTCATGCGCATCATCCTTGGTAACGATTCAGGACATTTTACTCGGAACTCAGAAACACAAGCAATTGAGCAAGATACTCTTCTGCTTGCACTACTGTGGTGATGACAGGGACCTCGATTGATTCTTCCACGAAGCGTGGCGATCGAGTGCTCTGCATCTTACTGTGAAGATACGGCGCAAGCATGTTGGACGCTTGACAACGGAGGTATGGGTCTTCGTGATTGGAACTGATAAAAGAGAGATGAGTAAAGGATCACGGTTGCCGGTGGCGATGATTTGTTCGATTATCTCTTTCGCTTATTCCGAGCCCGCCGAGAGGACGACCGTTCGGGTTCGCAACTTCACCGGATCGAAACTGAGTTTCAGCCTGGGTTCATGTCGTCACTATTTAACAGGCACGATTAATTGTTAGGTAGGTAAATTGTACCGCAGAAAATTCGGGGAAGCAAGGTTGCTGCGTGCCACGAAGGCCGCCTAGCTCAACGCGGCGCTTGGATGCAGCCAAGACGTGCGCAAACCCGCTCCGCGCCTATAGCTTCTCCGGCTGCATACGATCCGTCGCCTTGAAGTATTTTTTGGCATACGCGACGAGTTGAGCGTCGCTTGGATGGTCGACCGTTTCCACTCCGACAATGACGTTCATCAGCTTGGGATCGTGGTCGTGAATGTGTTTGACCAGTTCGGTTTTTGCATTTGCCGGCCCCGCAATGAGAACCGCACCCGCATCTGCGATTGATTCGGCGACTGCGTGAAGGTAATCGTGGTCCTCTGAAGCGTGCCCGCTCCCAATAGAATTGGCCGTGTGATGGATGTGCCTGGTCGGATGATCCGGATGCAAAAGGAGTCGTTCGACGTCTATCGAACCAAAATGGAATACGCGTGCTTCATGGTGATCAATCCATATGACGGCATGATAGTGATGCTTGCTCACGGAATAAGTTCCTTTCTGGCGTTATGTGCAAACATGAAGTTCGGTGAACGCGCCCCTGTTTGCGCGCGACCTATGTAAGAAGCGATCGCGGACTTGGTAGTCTCCACCTACGAAAGATATTCGCGGTTAGCCACAGATTATATCAGAAATCGGTGGCCCCACTTTCCCCGATTATCCGTCGCAGTCCTGCACGTTGGCGTGTGCTTGTATCGCCTGATCACAGATCACGAGCCCACGACGCACGTCTCAGAAGTGTTTGCTCAGTTCGCCCGCAACTGTCTTGGGATGGCGTTCTTCAGGACCCAGGCAGTTCGCGCTAGATGGAGATGCCCTTGGTCCGCCAAACGCGCGCCTTGTCGTGGTCATTGCGCCAGTCGCGATCACGGCACCAGCTTGTAGCCGCCGGATTCGGTCACCAGGATCGCGGGGCTCCCGGCATCCCGCTCGACCTTCTGCCGCAACCGGTAGATATGCGTCTCAAGCGTGTGAGTGGTGACGCCGGAATTGTAGCCCCAGACTTCCTGCAGCAACATTTTGCGACCGGCCGCTGGCTGGCGCGATAAAGGTGGCGCAGGATCGCGGTCTCCTTCTCGGTGAGGCGGTGGTCTCAGACCCGGGCTCGGGACGACAGAAGGGACTTCGGGAATGCGCGCTATTGATGCGGCGTCCGGCCGCCCTCCTCCATCAGTCATCGACACTGAGGTGGGTCGATAGTTTGAAAACGCTTGACACAGACGGCCGATTAGAGAAGCGGACATCCGCCGTGCTTGAGCAACGCCTCCAGCACAACGCGCCCTTGCTCGGCGAGCCTGTAAAAATAGCGCTACAGATACTCCCCATCGCCCTGCTACCTCACAGCAGTGTGGCGCAAATTTTTGCAAGCCGGACGTGGTAAAAGTGCTGGGGTTCGAATGGTCTCTGCAAGAATTGCGGACCTAGTCTTCGAATGTCAGGTCTGCCCGGGGCCAGGTCATTGGCGATCGTCGCCAGCCTGGCGTGATCAGGGACGCGAATCGAGCGAAAGGCCAAGGGTGAAGGCCTTTTGACGAGTTGCGCCGGCGGTGCGCTTTAGCTTTCGGGCAATTCTCGCTACAGGTGTTTTGCCGCGAGCGAGTGACTTCAATTCACGGATGTCTTTGGTCGTCCACTCGCGTCGTTTTGTTCGATTTTTAGACATCAAAACCGTTCCTTTTCGGCGGCATCATTCGTCCTCAGGTCTACGATAAGATAAATGGAGGGTATAAAGAGGCCAGACTTAACGCGCCAGCGATTTAACGCGCCCTCTCCGGGGGCTCGCCGCTTTATCAGCCTCTTCCTTCGCCAGACGAAGGGCCAGCAGCCGGGCGGTCTTTTCCTGTGTGGCGCGGACCTCTTGCTCGTATTCCATCCTCGCTTTTGCGCCCTCGCGAGCGCGCTCTTCCTTTTTAAAGCTTGCCTCGGCCCGGGCACGAGCCTCATCAGAATCCATGACTATGATTCCTTGCCGGCGGTGGGGTCTATTGCAGGCGCCGACTGTGGTTGGTTGAATGGGGTGTGAAGCTTTCTGCGCGCCTTAAATAGGCATTGAACTGTCTTGGAAAAGAGCCCACATGAAGTCCTCTTTCAGCGCAGGGAATCGCATGCAAGCACGCCTCCTTCCACCGCGGGCTTAGCGTCGGCTTAGGAGGGGTCATGCGACGCAATAAGGCGACGCCGCCGGACCACGCGCAACCGAAGGAAGCTCCCGAGCAGGCTCAGACCGATACCCCACTGCTCGACCTCTCGGGCGCTGCCATCAATAAGCTGATCCGCAACGGCAAGAAGCGCGGCTACGTCACCCACGACCAGATCAATTCGGTCTTGCCCTCCGAGGAGGTCAATTCCGAGCAGATCGAAGATGTTCTTGCTATGTTCAGCGAGATGGGCATCAACGTCGTCGAGAGCGAAAAAGCTGAGCAGGACGAGGAGCCCAAGGAGGAGGCCGAGGAAGAGGCTGAGGCCGAGGGCGAGCTGGTCGAGGTTTCCCGCGCGGTCCCGGCCAAGACCGAGGCCAAGGAGCCGGCCGAACGGACCGACGACCCGGTGCGCATGTATCTGCGCGAGATGGGCTCGGTCGAGCTGCTCTCACGCGAGGGCGAGATCGCCATCGCCAAGCGCATCGAAGCCGGCCGCGAGGCGATGATCGCGGGCCTGTGCGAGAGCCCGCTCACCTTCCAGGCCATCATCATCTGGCGCGACGAGCTCAACGAGGGCAAGGTCTTCCTGCGCGACATCATCGATCTCGAGGCGACCTATGCGGGTCCCGACGCCAAGGGCATAGCGACCCCGGTC
>Ga0126381_100010354_pt1 | contig 10498 bp, 10 predicted proteins | sample PanSoiMetPlot_28_FD_96465 | JGI IMG/M metagenome (GOLD analysis project Ga0126381, IMG submission 96465) | Tropical forest soil microbial communities from Panama - MetaG Plot_28 | ecosystem: Environmental > Terrestrial > Soil > Tropical forest > Bulk soil | place: Panama | collected 2016-02-17 | reverse complement strand
CGCATGAATCGCATCGTTCATTTTGAACTTCCGGCAGACAATCCGGAACGTGCCGTTGAATTCTATAAGAAAGCTTTTGGATGGCAGATTCAAAAATGGCCGGGGCCGCAGGACTACTGGCTGGTGACGACTGGCGCCGACGGCGAGCCTGGCATCAACGGAGGCATCTTGCGGCGGCAACATCCGGGCGCAGGGACGTGTAACACGGTGAGTGTTGCCTCAGTGGACGATGCGGTGGCGGCCATCACAAAAAGCGGCGGCAAGGTAGCGGTGGCAAAGATGCCAATTCCCGGTGTGGGTCATCTGGCATATTGCACGGATACGGAAGGAAATGTGTTTGGAGTGCTGCAACCGGACGCGAATGCCAAATAGCCGGCTGCCGCGCAACCTGATTCCATTCATGTCCATGTTGCTTTGTGTCGTTTCGGGCAGTGCGAATCGGCAGGGGTTCGATACTGCCCGGTATGACGCGGCTTTCATTTTTTCCGGCCGCTGCGCGTTCACAATTCTGTAAGATATGCGTCGGAGAATTTCATCCGGGCGCGCCTCGCCCACCCCTTCCGAAGAGGCGGTATTTCTCGAGATTTGTGCGCCGCACGCACCGAGCGTCCACCGTTGTGCGTAATTTTATTCGGAGATAAAGTAAAACGACTCCTATGGGTGACCAAGACTTCGACCTGGTGGTGATTGGAAGCGGCCCGGCCGGGCAAAAGGGCGCGATCTGTGCGGCAAAACTGCGCAAGCGTGTGGCGGTGATCGACCGGACGGTGATGATGGGCGGAGTATGCGTCCACACCGGCACGATTCCGAGCAAGAGCGTGCGCGAGGCGATTTTTCAGCTTACGGGATCGGCGGTGAAATCGTTTTACGGCAATGCGTATCGCGGAAACGGCGATATTTCGGTGAAGGACCTCGCGTTTCGCGTGCAAAGCGTAGTGGTGCGTGAGACCGATGTGGTCCGCGCGCAATTGAAACGGAACGGAATCGCCATTTACCAAGGGTTGGCGCAATTCGTTGACCCGCACACAATCGAAATTCGCGGAGAGAGCGACAAGACCGTGATTCGAGGCGAGCACGTGTTGATTGCGTGCGGAACGCGGCCGGCGGGTAACAACGATATTCCGTTTGACGGCAAGCGCGTATTTGACACGGATCAGATCAACGCATTGCAAGGGCTGCCGCGCGAATTGATTGTGGTGGGCGCTGGCGTGGTGGGCCTGGAATATACGTCGTTCATGGCGGCGATGGGCGTGGAGGTGACGGTGATCGACCAGCGGCCGCAGCTGCTGGATTTTGTGGACCGGGAAATAATCGAAGCGCTTGCCTACCACTTGCGGCAAATGAACACGACCTTCCGGCTGGGAGACAAGGTGACGCGCGTGGGCTTCGACGAGCAGCGCGATCGCGTGTTTGCAGAACTCGAGAGCGGCAAGAAAGTGCAGGCCAATGCGTTGCTCTACTCGGTGGGTCGGCAGGCGAACGGCGACCAACTGGCCCTTGAAGCGGCGGGACTGCAGCCTGACTCGCGAGGAAAAGTGATTGTGAACGCGGAATACCAGACGGCTGTGCCGCATATTTATGCCGCGGGCGATGTGATCGGATTTCCGGCTCTGGCCAGCACTTCGATGGAGCAGGGGCGGCTCGCAAGTTGCCATATGTTCGGCGCGCCTTCACAAAATATGTCGGCGCTGTTTCCGTACGGCATTTACACGATTCCGGAAATTTCGATGGTCGGTCAAACCGAGGAGAAGCTGACGGCGGCGAAGGTGCCCTATGAAGTGGGCATGGCGAAATACAAAGAGTTGGCGAAGAGCATGATGCTGGGCGATGAGAGCGGGATGCTGAAGCTATTATTTGATCGCAACACGCGGAAGCTGCTGGGAGTGCACGCCATCGGGCAGCGCGCCACGGAAATTATTCACATCGGGCAGGCGGTGCTCGCGTATGGCGGTTCGATCGAATATTTCCGCGATACTGTGTTTAATTACCCGACGCTCGCTGAAGCATACAAGGTAGCGGCGCTCGACGGGCTCAACAAACTGTAGAGGCCACGGAATTAAGATCAGCTAATGGGCCTGGGTGGACTTGAACCACCGACCTCACCCTTATCAGTTGTCAACTGGTGAATTACAGCGGCGTATGACTGAGTGCTACCGCATTGATTCGACGCAGCATTACGGGCGATTACTCCCTGGCCTTTGTGCTACCGCTTGCGATGGTTTCCTACCTAGGTGTGCACCAAAATGTGCACCAACTCCCGTAGAGCCAAGCCTGAAAGAGAGCCAAGCCTGAAAGGCATTGGTTGCTGTGGGCCAGCGTGAAAGCAATAGGCTTGGGAATTGCCTGCTTTTTCCCGGCATTCGTTTTTTCTCTTCTGATTACGATTCCATGGTCAAAGCATTATTGGGCAGGAGAGGCGCAGGCGGTTCTGGGTGGTTTGGCGCTCAGCTTCTATTTCGGAATTGCGTTCGGCATTGGCGTTCACCTACTCGGACGGACGGTACGAAACAACCGAACTCGACCGTGACTACCGTATAAATCCGCTTCACCTTAATCCGCGATTCGTGGCCCGCTTGTACGTTTGTAATGATTGGCCGGGGCGTGTGGGCTGCATCGCTGCGAAACCACGGGGCTCATGGAATCACTATTAATTCGACTATCACGCGCCTCCGCCAAACCGCAAATTAGCGATGCGCTCACGGCTTCTCCGCCATCTTTCCGATGGATTTGGCTAGCCGCTCATGGTCTCGAAGGTTAGTCGTCAATACCACAGCGTTTTCGGGGCAAAAGAAGGCAAAAATCGCGTCGCCCAGGGCGCGACAGGCCTCACGGGTGACAGGTTCTTTAGGGCGCTTGATGAGGGTTTTTAGCGCCTGTCGCCTTCTGATGTCTTCTCTCCGGGAAGACTTCTCCGGGATGGCATTGCGTAGTGCTTCGAGCAACTCCGGTTTAGACTTAAGCCTAGCCGCCAGACAGCATTCCTCGTCCTCGCATTTCTTTTGCGGCCAAAATACATATCCAATCCGTTAATCAGGACCTCGGCTTGACTCAATACTTCAACACGATTACTGTCACTGTATGAGGCTCGCAGAGTTAGTTTTGGTCGCCCTGATGTCTGCAGTGTTAGCGGCCTATGCTTTCGATTGTGCGGGCCCAACAGCCCCTGATGAAGCCATGCAGTGCTGCGCTTCGATGGCGTGTTCTTCGCCAAGCCATCATGGTCAGGATTGTTGCAAGACTATGCCCTCGATGCACGCGCCCTTTGTAAGGCCGCCCATCGCCGTCTCTGTCATTGCAACGCAGGCTTTGCATCAGGCAATTCTCCCGGCGATTCCGCAGGTAGCTAACGCGCAATCCGGTTTTTCTGTCCTTACCCCCGCCGATTATTACACGCCGTCTATCAGCAACGTTTCAACGTCGCCGCTCCTTCGGGTCTAATCGTTTCCCCCGCTGATTCTCTCCGCTAGAAGTGCGCATCGAGCGCACCCAATTCTCTATTGAAAGGCGAATAGTGAGATTGCGAACGAAGACGTTCTTATTGCTGATTCTTTTGTTGTTGTGTACTGTGTCGCTCCGAGCGCAGGGTCCCGCGCCCGAAACTGCTCCGCCGCTTTTTCCTGGCGGCGCGCTTATTTCCTACAACTCCATCTTCACCACACGGGGCTTACTCTCCGAGTCGGCGGAATCGGTGCCCGCCACCGCACGGCCAACTCTCTCTCACGAAGGCGATTTCAATTTCACCTGGGGCCTTCATCGTGATTTCGATTTCACTGTGCTTGTTCCAGTCGTTACCAACCACTTTCAAATTCAGGACGGCAAGCTCCTCGCTGACGGTACCGGGTTGGGCGACACGTTGCTGCTAGTCAAATACCGCTTTTATCGGCGGGATTCCGAGCGCGGCACAACTCAAGCTTCCATCACGCTCGGTCCTAAGTTGTCCACCGGCCGCACGAGCCTGACTGACAATACCGGCAAGCTTCTGCCAGCCACCTTGCAACCGGGGTCCGGTTCAACGGACTTCTTCATCGCAGCCAACTGGACCTACACCGGCCTCTTTAATCTTCGCCGCCTGGTCGCGGACGAAGACTTTCATTCCATAATTCGCACCACGGGAACCCAGAACGCACGCCTTGGAAGCGATGTCGAGTCACGCTTTTGGCTTTCCTACCGACCTTACGAATCAAAAAATGTCACCCGCGAATGGTTCATCGGCCCCGCGCTCACCTGGTTGCACTCTCAAGATGACCGAATCGCCGGAATCACGCAGCACGGTAGCGGAGGCGATGCACTTCTAGCGGGAATCACTACATATGCGGGCGTTCGTCCCGGCATGCATCTCTGGGTCGGCGTAGATTGGGATGTAGCCCATACGACGGGCGCCACGTTCATGCCCGTGCGCCGTCACATCAGTTTCGGAATCACGCAGCAGTTTCGATTTCGTGTGTTAGGAAAATAGCTGTGTTAGCCACATCGCAAGGAGGAACGATGAATCCGCGAAAGCTCCTATTGCTCGCGATACTGGGCTCGGCGCTCGCCCCCGCTTCCGTCGCGCAAATCAAGCACGTTGAGATGCGCGTCGAAGGCATGACCTGAAATTTTTGAGCCTACGGGGTGAAACAACACCTCGGACGCCAGTCTGGCGTTCAAAATGTCGAAGTCAGCTTGATTGATGGGAAAGTCCAAATCACGCCCAAAGACGATGGCCAGATAGACCCCGCACAGCTTCTCAAGGCTACGTACGATAGTGGCGTCACTGCTGCAGAAATGGACGTCATTGCAAGCGGAAAAATTGTGAAGGACGCGTCGGGCGCTTTAGCCTTGCAGGTCGCGCCGACTCGCTCCTTTGTGCTTAATTCAAATGATTTGTCGAAACAGCTTGAACCTCTTGCCGGCACCCAGACGGTCGTCACAATTCGGGGTCAACTATTCAAAAAGCCAGCCGGAAAGCAGAAAACAGATACTTCGGCTCAGCTGAAGCTGCTGATTCTCGAAATCCAAAAGAAGGAATAATGCTCACAAGATGCCTCTTCTCATTGGCTTTCGCGGCGCTCTTCGTCACTGGCTGCAACCGTGGCACCGCGAGTACTCCTCGCCAGACTCAGCCCGCCGTCGCGCCCGACGAGCTCGGCTCACGCTTGCCGGACTTTTCCGTCAACGACTTGCAAGGTCGTCCAATCTCCTCGGGCGACCTGCGCGGCAAAGTAGTGCTCGTCGATTTCTGGGCCACCTGGTGCCAGCCCTGCAAAAAGGAGATGCCGAGTTATCAGCAGCTCCTCGACCGTTATCGCTCGCAGGGCTTTGCCGTCATTGGCATCAAGTTCGATACCATGCAGGACGCCGAAGACCCCCTGCAGTTTGCGAAAAGAATCGGAGTTCGTTATCCACTCGTGGTCGCAACGGATGACTTGAAGCAGAAGTTTGGTGGCATCGAAGGACTACCAACTACATTGCTCTATGACCGGAAAGGAGTCTTGCGAAAGAAGGTAGTCGGATTTGAATATGCGAACGTTTTTGAGGACGAAGTGAAATTGCTTCTGTGAGGGAAGGTGTTCTAACTCCTGGCAAGTCGCCTTACCGGACAACTAGATTTGCTCGTTCTCCTTCGCTGGTAACGGCTAATCAGAGACGTCTTGCTTCATCGCCTTCGGGATGAACCAACAAAAAAAACATCCTTGCGCCAGAGCAACGTAGTATGCGCGTCAAATCGGTCTAATGCATCGTACGGGAAGTTTGCTCTCGGGGGTAGGTGATGAATGTAACGCTCACTTGCTTTAGCAGGAGCTGCAGTAAGCCGAGGTTCTTGGAATATTACGTGTGCCCCGAACACTTTATTTTTTATGCTGCACCACGATACACCGAACCCATGTTAGCCCTGGTTAGGCCGCTAGCATGTCCGGAATTCTGGTGTATTTATCCTGAAGCGACCATCTGCAGCTCTAGTCAACCTGAACATACCGGACCGAATTCACCAGAACGTGAGATTACGAAACATGCAGGACTATCCTGAAATTCTCTCGCCAGGTTCAGTGTTATCAGCAATCCGCCGCAGAATCTTCGCTGGATTACGTATAACTTAATTGGCTACATCAGTTAGCTGCATCCAGAGAGTTCCCTGCACGAGCACAGCATGCTACGACTCGATTTGCGACGCTCCACACGCTTCGGAACCCGTTTAGTCAGCAACTAGACAGGCGCTCTTTGCTGCCACTAATCGCTATCACTGCTATTCAACGTCATGGCCCGTACTGCTCTGAAAAAGACCCGAAATAGTCCTGGTCGCCCTCCAACGTACCCAGATTCGATAGGCGCAACAGTTCCTTAATTCGGTCGTTCAAGCGGATGAGCTTCAAGTCGCAGTTGTTTTTCTTGGCATTGACCCACAGCCCGACGATGGTGCCGAGTCCCGAACTGTCCAGATAACTCACATTTGTCAGGTCTAGCGCCACACGCTTATTTTCAGCGATGAGAGGTCGGACGGTGCTTTGCAAAAGTGGAGATGTACTCGACACGATTCTGCCTGTGCAGTGGACCAATACCCCGTCGGGTTTTTTCTCAATTTCCAGTTTCAACTCTTGAGCGGGAGCAGCGGATTCCGGTGTCATGGGCAGCCCTCCTTCACATCCGAGAATATTCTTGTCCGCCTTTCAAGTCGTTGTACAAAATCCGGATTCGCAGGCGCTTTGTCAGACGTCGGCCAAGGGCAGCGAGCCTTCGGCGCCAGAAAGTTTTCTTCGGAATGGGTAACCAAATGATTTCCACCAGATTCTGATTTTCTTGCATTGATTGGCTCATGGCCCTTTACCCTCAGTTGGTCTTCATCCTGAATGTTGATTTGGCACAACGCGCAGCAATTTCCTCCTATTCACGGAACGATTCAATGCAGCGAGTCTCCTTTTTGGGTAAAAATTCGATAAAGCGCTGAGCCATCGAGAACAAAGGGGTTCAAGCTGTTGCGCAGTTTTCTGCATGTAGTCAGCCGCGATTGACTTGCCTCGTCGTGCAGCCTAACATCCGTCGCCAATGAGCGATTCTGCGCCCATCCTCGGGCGGACAATTTCCCACTATCGCGTGATTGAAAAGCTGGGTGGCGGTGGAATGGGTGTGGTGTACAAGGCTGAGGACACTGAGCTAGGACGATTTGTTGCACTTAAATTTCTTCCTGAAGACCTAGCCCAAGATTCGCAGGCGCTGGAACGCTTTCGTCGTGAAGCTCGAGCGGCTTCTGCCCTCAATCATCCCAACATCTGTACCATCCACGAAATTGGCAAGCAAGACGGGTGCGTCTTCCTCGTCATGGAATGTCTCGACGGCATGACGCTGAAGCATCGCATCGGAGGCAAGCCTCTTCCACTCGAACAGGTTCTCGATTTGGGAATCGAGATAGCCGACGCGCTGGATGCAGCTCACGCGAAAGGAATCGTTCACCGCGACATTAAGCCTGCGAACATTTTCGTAACTGAGCGCCAGCACGCCAAGATTTTGGATTTTGGATTGGCAAAGCTCACCTCTTCCACTGGAGACGTGGGCGTTTCTGCAATGCCCACAGCCCCAGCAGAAGCACTGTTGACCAGCCCCGGAACAGCTGTGGGAACCATCGCCTACATGTCGCCGGAGCAGGCACGGGGTGAAGAGTTGGATGCACGGACGGACTTGTTTTCCTTCGGTGCGGTTCTCTATGAAATGGCCGCTGGCCAGATGGCATTTTCCGGCAAAACAGCAGCAGTCATCCATGAAGCGCTTTTGAACCGAGCGCCCACCCCCGCATCGCAGCTGAATCCCACACTGCCCGCGAAGCTGGATGAAATTATCACGAAGGCGCTGGAGAAAAACCAGAAGTTGAGATACCAACATGCCGGCGACATTCGCACCGACTTGCAGCGGCTGAAGCGGGATTCGGACTTTGGTCGTGCTGGGTCGTCGGTTGCGGCGGTTGCACCCGTGTCAGTCGGGCAAAAAAAGTCGCGATGGATTTACAGTTCAGCGGCAATCATGGCGTTTGCGATTGCTGCAAGCGCGCTCTTCCTGCACAACCGCAAAGCCCACGCACTGACGGACAAAGACACCATTGTCCTTGCTGATTTCAATAACGCGACTGGAGACCCGGTATTTGATGACACACTCCGGCAAGGTTTGGCAGTACAACTCGAACAGTCTCCTTTCCTCAGCCTGGTGCCCGAGGACCGTGTCCAGCAGACGTTGCACATGATGAGCCAGCCCGCGGACGTGCGCCTGACTCCGCAACTTGCCCGGGAGGTCTGTCAACGAACCGCCAGTACCGCTGTCTTGGAAGGTTCCATCGCAACTATCGGAAGCCAGTACGTCTTGGGGCTGCGCGCCAAAAACTGCCGCACCGGAAAAGTTCTCGACGACGAACAGGTCCAAGCTGCCAAGAAAGAAGATGTGTTGAGTGCCCTGAGTCAAATGGCCAGCAAATTCAGAGCGCGCGTCGGCGAATCACTCGCCACTGTTCAGGAGCATGACGTTCGCCTCGAGGAAGCCACCACGTCTTCTCTCGAGGCCTTGCAAGCTTACAGCATGGGCTGGAAAACGAACGCCTCATCGGGCGACGAAGCCGGTCTGCCTTTTTTCAAGCGTGCCGTGGAAATCGACCCGAAATTTGCGATGGGCTATGCCTCCCTTGCACTTTTTTACGGCGCGACGGGGGAGTCCGACCTCGCCACGCAGTACATTCGCAAAGCTTACGAACTGCGCGACCGTGCGAGTGACAGCGAAAGGCTCTTCATCACGGCTTACTTTGACGGGCGAGGAACCGGAAACCAGGAAAAGGCGCAGCAGACCTGCGAGCAGTGGGCGCAAGTCTATCCCCGTGAATGGAAACCTCACACAATGCTAGCCGGTTTCATATATCCAGTGCTCGGGAGATATGAAAAGGCAGCAGAAGAGGGGCGTAAGGCTATTGAACTTTCTCCGGACACTCTCACTGGATATTTCCTCCTTGGCGACGACCTTGTTTACCTTGACCGCCCCGCAGAGGCTGAAGACGTGCTTCGGAGGGCCTCCGAGCGAAAAATGGACGGCCCTTTCTCGCGTCAACGCGTACGAACTGCGGGCGAAGGTGAGCGAACCGGAAAAGTACGGCATAGAGGCTTTCTACTACTGGACCGTGACAGGAGAACTGGATAAGGCCATGCAGACGAACGAACTGTGGCAGCAGACGTACCCCAGAAACTATCAGCCTTATTTGAACCTGGGAGTAATTTCCGAAAACCTCGGAAATTACGAAAAAGCGTTGAACGAATTGAGCGAATCGCTGCGCCTGGAACCGAATGACGTGCTCAACTATGCCCTCTTGGGCTTCGGCTACGAAATGCTCAACCGATTGGATGAAGCAGAGGCGGTATACAAGCAGGCGGACGAACGCAAGCTGGAGGGCGAGTTCCTGCTTTTGAATCACTACTGGTTGGCGTTTTTGAAGGGCGATGCAGCGCAGATGGAGCGGTTCGCCTCGGCAGCCATGGGAAAACCTGGCATAGAAGACTTGTTGCTGGCCGCGCAAGCGGACACGCAAGCATGGTATGGAAAGTTGAAGAATGCTCGGCAGCTGACGCGCCGGGCCATGGATTCCGCCCAGCATAATGGCGCCAGAGAGACGGCCGCGTTCTATCAGGCTGAATCTTCGTTGCGCGAAGTTGAAGTGGGCAAACGCGATGAGGCGCGCGCCGACGCGAATGCCGCCATGAATCTGGCCGCCAGCCTCGATGTGCAAGCCATGGCGGCGTTGGCCCTGGCGCGGGCAGGCGATACGGCGGGAGCAGAAAAGCTGGCAGCCAAACTCGACAAGACATTTCCTATGGGCACGTTCGTGCAAAGGTATTGGCTGCCCACGATTCGGGCCACCATTGAGATGGAGCGCAAAGACCCGAACCGGGCTGTTGAACTTCTAAAGGAGATGGGGGCGATAGAACTTGGCATACCCAACAGCTTGGTGGCACTAGTTCCGATTTATGTCCGCGGAGTAGCCTATCTCGCGCTGAGCGACGGCAACCAGGCGACAGCAGAATTTCAGAAGTTCGTTGACCACCGAGGTTTGGTAGGGAACTTTCCTTGGGGCGCACTGGCTCGCCTGGGACTGGCCCGTGCCTACGCCCTACAAGGCGACACCGCCAAAGCCCGCGCCGCGTATCAGGATTTCTTGACGCTCTGGAAAGATGCTGATACGGATATTCCTGTTCTGAAGCAAGCCAAGGCGGAGTACGCGAAGTTGCAGTAGATACTTGCATTTTTCCCTAGCAATTGCGCTCGTGCACGATGAGAATTATCACTGGAAAGGTGACTCCCCCAGATTGCAATTGAACTACGGACGGTGCTCGCTTATGGATTCTGCTTCAGCGGAGGTTGCCAGCCCTTCGAGGTCATTGAGGATGCCAGAAACATTCGCAGTGGGGAAAAATCTCGGCCTAAACCGGCCGTATTCTGCCTGCAGGATTGGTTCCTCGTCACTCCCTGTTGAGGTAGTCACCGAGGTTGTGCCATATGT
>Ga0126381_100010353_pt1 | contig 10498 bp, 10 predicted proteins | sample PanSoiMetPlot_28_FD_96465 | JGI IMG/M metagenome (GOLD analysis project Ga0126381, IMG submission 96465) | Tropical forest soil microbial communities from Panama - MetaG Plot_28 | ecosystem: Environmental > Terrestrial > Soil > Tropical forest > Bulk soil | place: Panama | collected 2016-02-17 | reverse complement strand
TCGGTCGTCGCGCCCGAGGCCGAGCTGCGGCGGTGGTTCTCCTGGTCGTGGTACTGGCCCGGCACGCTCGTCGACGACCTGGCCCGCGACGGACGGCTGCGCCGGGTAGGCGGTCACGTCACGGCGGCTACGCTTCCGGGGCCCTGATCAGATCCGGGCGGGCGGGCACGATCGGCGGGGCCGAGCGCCAGTCCGGGGTACCGTCCTCCGGCAGGCCGCGGGGCGCCTTGTCGGCATGGATCTCGGCCCAGTGCGAGTGGTTGAGCTCGTGCAGCGTGAAGCAGGCGTTCAGCGCGTTATAGAACCCCATGTTGTCCACGGTCTGGTTGACGGAATCCTTGATCAGCAGCGCGGTCATCGTCGGGAGCGCGGCGATCCTGCGGGCGAACTGGAGCGTCCGCTCGGCGAGGTCGCCCGCCGGGAAGATCTTCGACACCATGCCCAGCCGGTGGGCCTCCCCGGCATCGATAGAGTCCCCCGTGAGCAGCAGTTCCTTGGCCTTGCGCGGGCCGAACTCCCAGGGGTGCCCGAAGTACTCGACCCCGCACATGCCCAGCCGGGTCCCGACGACGTCGGCGAAGACGACGTCGTCGGCGGCCACGATCAGGTCACAGGCCCACATCAGCATCAGGCCGGCGGCGTAGACGGCCCCGTGGACCTGGGCGACCGTGATCTTCCGCAGGCTGCGCCACCGGCGGGTGTTCTCGAAGTAGAAATGCCACTCCTGCAGCATCCGCTGCTCGGCACCGGCCCGGCTGCCCCCGTACTGCTGGTAGGTGCCGTGCTGGGCGGGCCCGGCGCTGCGCTCGGCCACCGCGTCGCGCGACCCGAGATCGTGCCCGGCGGAGAACAGCGGCCCGGCTCCGGCCAGGATCACCACGCGCACCTGATCGTCGGCCTCGGCCGCCAGCATCGCGTCGCCGAGCTCGACCAGCAGGCCGCGGTTCTGCGCGTTCCGGGCCTCGGGGCGGTTCAGCGTGATCCTCGCGATCGTCCCCTCGTCCAGCGGCTCGTATGTCAGGTACCGGTAGGCGGGCATGAGCATCTCCTCGTGACGGGACCGCAGGCACGGCCAGGAAGCAGTGAACCCTTTTCATCCGCCGGCCTCGGGCTCAGAGTATGTGGGCAGCCAAGAGGACGATGAAAAGGGTTCAGTATCCGGTGAAACCTGCGACGTTCACGCGCGGAAGCATTTCAGCGATCTTGGTGTTGCCCGCCAGGAGGCGCCGGACGGCGTCGTGGAGGCCGAGATGACCGTCATGAACGGGGGCGCGGGCCAGCCGCCCGCCGACTGGACCACCGCGGGCACGTACCAGGTCGCGCCGTCGGTCTACCGCATTCCGCTGCCGCTGCCCAGCGACGGCCTGCGGGCCGTGAACGTCTACGCCATCGACCACGGCGACAGCCTGACCCTCATCGACGCGGGCTGGGCGGTCGCGGAGACGACCCCGGCCCTGGAGCGCGGGCTGGCCGAACTGGGCTACCGGTTCACCGACATCGGCCGGATCCTGGTCACGCACGTGCACCGCGACCACTACTCCTACGCCATCGAGCTGCGCCGCCGCTGGGGCACGCACATCGCGCTGGGCATCGGCGAGGCGGACACGCTTCAGGCGATCCGCCAGATGGCCGAGGGGAAGGCGGTGAACTCCTCGGTGGACCGGCTGCGGGCGGCCGGCGCCGCGGGCCTGGCCGACGCCATTTCCCGCGGGCCCAGGCCCGCCCGGACGCTGGAATTCTCGGACCCACCCGACGAGTGGCTGGACGGGCGCCAGCAGATAGCGCTGAAGGACCGCTCGCTCGACGGGGTACCCACCCCCGGGCACACCCGGGGACACGTCGTGTTCCTGGACGAGACGGCCGCCTCGGTGTTCACCGGGGACCATTTGCTGCCGCGGATCACGCCGTCGATCGGGTTCGAGATGGCGCCGGCTCCCTCGCCGCTCGCCGCCTACCTGCGGTCGCTGGCCGTGATGAAGGAACTGCCCGACCTGCAGCTGCTGCCCGCGCACGGGCCGGTCACCGCGAGCACCCACGAGCGCGCCGACGCGCTGCTGGCCCACCACGAGCAGCGGCTGGCCGCCTCGGCGGCCGCGGTGGCCCGGGGCGCCGACACCGGCCTGGAGGTGGCCCGCCAGCTGCGGTGGACCAGGCGGGAACGCCGGCTCGAGGAACTCGACCCGTTCAACCAGATGCTCGCGGTGCTGGAGACCGTCGCGCACCTGACGGTCCTGGTGACCCAGGGCGCGCTGCGCCGGACCCGGGTCGACGGCGTCGACCACTACCAGGCGTGAGGAACCGGCCGTGACCGCGTCCGGGCCGGGCCACGACGACGGCCACGGGCCCGCTCAGGGGCCCACCCAGGAGGAACTGCTCGGCTATTTCACGCGGCTGAGCAACTGGGGCCGGTGGGGCCCCGGCGACAGCCTGGGGACCGTCAACCACATCACCGACGAGCGCCGGGCCCGGGCGGCCGGGCTGATCCGCAGCGGCGTCGTGGTCTCGTGCGCGAGGCCGATCATCCCGGGGCGGTCCGCGGACGACGGGCCGGACTCGATCGCGCCCCAGCGGTTCATGCTCCGCACCGGGCAGGGACTCGCCGACCCCGACCGGGTGGCACGGGACGGCGTCGAGCCCGGCGACCGGCAGCAGGGCGCGGCGGAGTACCTCGGGTACGCGGCGCACGGCCACCGCGTCACCCACCTCGACGGGCTCTCGCACATCTTCTGGGACCAGATGATGTACAACGGCAGGCCCGCCGCGCGGGTCAGCGCGCACCGGGGCGCGGTGGAGCACGACATCACGGCCGTGCGCGGCGGGATCGTCACCCGCGGCATCCTGGTCGACGCCGCCCGGCACCGCGACGTGCCCTGGCTCGGGCCCGGCGACGGGGTCACCGACGCCGAGCTGCGCGCGATCCTGTCCGCGGCCGGGCTCACCGCCGGCGCGGGAGACGCCCTGCTGCTACGCACCGGCTACGGGCGCAAGCGGCGGGAGCAGGGCCCCGACGCCAGCGCCGCCGGGAACGCGGGATGGCACGCCTCGTGCCTGCCGAGCCTGCACGGCTGGGAGGTGTCGGTGCTGGGCGCCGACACCGCCCAGGACGTGGTTCCGTCCGGCTACCCGGCCGTGCGCCTCCCGGTCCACGCCGTCGGGATCGTGGCCATGGGCCTGCCGCTGCTCGACAACGCCGACTTGGAGGACCTGGCCCTCCAGTGCGAGCTGCACCAGCGCTGGGAGTTCTTCTTCATGCTCGCCCCGCTGCCGTTCACCGGGTCGACCAGCAGCGCCGTCAACCCGCTGGCCATCTTCTGAGCCCGGGCCGGCGAACAGGAGGTCTCATGTCGCTGAAGGTGGCGGTCGGCATCGGCGGCGCGGCCTCGGGAGCCGGACGCGACTGGCCGGAGGTGGCGCGGTTCGCGGTGGAGAGCGAGCGGCTGGGCGTCGACTTCTGCTGGTCCGCCGAGGCAGGCCCGGGCGCTGAGCTCGCACGCAGGAGCGGCCAGATTCGCCTACAACTGGGCGGTGCGTTGCATCCGGGCCAACTGGGCGCAGCGGCAGGCCGAGGAGTCCTACGGCATTCCGGAAGCTGAGCTGACTCCGTGGCGGGACTGGTCGCTGCCGTCGTTGCGCAGGCAGTGGAACCAGGTCAAGAGGGAGATCGCGCCGTGGTGGGCAGAGAACTCCAAGGAGGCCTACTCTTCGGGGCTGGCGTGTGCGGCCCGGGCGTTTGACAGCTACGCTGCGTCTCGGCGTGGGCAGCGCAAGGGGGCAAGGGTGGGGCGCCCGCGGATCAAGCGCAAGCATCGCGGGGTGCGGTCGTGCCGGTTCAACACCGGAACGATCCGTGTCGAGGTGGACCGGCATCACGTGACGCTGCCCCGGCTAGGCACGATCCGCACCCACGAGTCGACCTGCAAGCTGGAACGCCGTCTGGCTAGCGGGCGGGCCAGAATCTTAAGCGCCACGGTGCGGCAGGAAAGCGATGGCCGGTGGTTCGCGGCATTCCAAGTGGAGGCTAGGCGCGAGCCTGGCAAACCATCCCGGCCGCGCGTGGCGGCCGGGATGGACCTGGGCGTGCGGTACCTGGCCGTGGTAGCCGACGCCCGAGGCCAGGTCCGGTACGTGGAGAACCCGCGGCACCTGGGCCGGGCGCTGGGCAAGCTTCGGCGGGTGAACCGGCAACTGGCCCGGCGTCAAGGCCCGGCCGTCTACGACCCAGCCACCGGCCGCGTGACCCGCCGGGCGCCGTCGCGCGGATGGCAGGAAGCGGCCAAGACGGCGGGGCGAGCCCACGCCGGGGTGAGGCATTTGCGCACCGATACCATCCACAAGTTGACCACCTCGATCGCAGCCGGGTACGGCCAAGTCGTGATCGAGGACCTGAACGTGGCCGGGATGCTGCGCCACGGCCGCTTAGCCCGGTACATCGCCGACGCCAGCTTCGGACAGATCCGCCGCCAGCTGGCATACAAGACCACCTGGCACGGCAGCCAGCTGCTTCTCGCCAGCCGGTGGTATCCGTCTTCCAAGACGTGCTCGGGCTGCGGCGCGGTGAAAGCCAAGCTGCCGCTGTCGGCCCGGGTGTTCACCTGCGCTACATGCGGCCTGGTCCTGGACCGGGACCGCAACGCCGCGACTAATCTCGCCGCCTTGGCGGCAGCAGTGGGTGCCCCGGAGTGGCCGGGTCCCGGGCGCGAAGGTGCGCTGAATATGCCTGCGGAGCCGATCGTAAGACCTGCCGCCATGACTCCGGCCCCGCCGGAGCAGGCAGGCCGACGGCGCTGAACCAGGAACCCGGCATCGCCACGGCGTGTCAGGCCGGGACCGCCACCAGGTAACTAGTGGCTGTCAGTCGGCGCTTATTTAAGTCCACTGGCTGGCAACAGAGCATGAGCCGGATGCCAAACGATACGGGGAAGGCCGGAGGACAGCCCAAGCTACCCTCGCCGAGCGGCGTGATACTTGGCGTGATCGGCCTTTGATGCCCACCCGAACGTCTTAGCGAGGCGCCCATGATGAGCCAGGCCAACCACGTCCCGCTGTCCCCGCTCAGCTTCCTGGCCCGGGCACGCCGGGCCTTCGCCGGCAAGCTCGCGGTCGTCGACGCCGACGGCACCGAGGTCAGCTACGGCGAGCTGGGCCGGGACTGCGACGCGATGGCCGCCGCGCTGAGGGCCGGCGGCATCCGGCCGGGCGACCGGGTCGCGGTGCTGGACTTCAACACCCGGTGGCTGCTGGCCGCGCACTTCGGCGTGCCCGGCGCCGGCGCCGCGCTGGTGGCGCTGAACTCGCGCCTGGCGGCGGCGGAGTACCGGGACATCCTGGCCCATTCCCGGGCGCGGGTCCTGCTGGTCTCCCCCGGGCTCGCGGGCGCGCTCGGCGTGACCGGCGCCGGCCAGCTGCCGGTGGAGCGGGTGGTCCTGCTACCCGGCGCCGGGGCCGTGGCCGACCCCGCCCCGCCCGATGCCGTGCTCCCCGGCCCTGTGCTCCCCGGCCCCGTGCTGCCCGGCGCCGTGCCCTACGCCGACTGGCTGGCCCGCGGCGACGGCGGCGCGGTCGAGCCGCCCGGCGACGAGAACAGCATGATCGCGCTGAACTACACCAGCGGCACCACCGGCCGGCCCAAAGGCGTCGTCTACACCCACCGCGGCGCCTACCTCAACGCGGTCAGCGCGGCCCTGGAGTTCGAGCTCTCGGCGTCCAGCTGCTACCTGTGGACCCTGCCGATGTTCCACTGCAACGGCTGGTCACTGACCTGGGGCGCGACCGCGGTCGCCGCCACCCACGTGTGCCTGCCGTCGTTCGACGCCCAGCGGGCGCTGGAGCTGATCGGCCGCTACCCGGTCACGCACCTGTGCGGCGCGCCGGTGGTGCTCAGCGAGCTGGCCAGGGCCGGCGCCCAGCGCGGCTTCGGGGCCGACCGCCTGGTCCGCGCCGCGGTCGGCGGCGCGCCGCCGACCAAGGAAACCATCGCCGCCGTGCAGAAGATGGGGATACGGGTCACCCACCTCTACGGCCTCACCGAGACCTACGGGCCGTCGCTGGTCTGCGAGTACCAGCCGGGCTGGTCCGACCTGCCCGCGGCCGAGCTGGCCGAGCGGATCAGCAGGCAGGGAGTGCCGACGGTCTCGGTCGCTGACGTCCAGGTGGCCGGCCAGGACCTGCGGCCGGTCGCGGCGGACGGGAAGACGACCGGCGAGATCCTGGTCAGGTCCAACACGGTCGCGGCCGGCTACCTCGACGACGAGGCGGCGACGCAGGACGCGTTCCGCGGCGGCTGGTTCCACACCGGAGACCTCGGGGTCATACATCCCGACGGCTACATCGAGCTGACCGACCGGAGCAAGGACGTGATCATCAGCGGCGGGGAGAACATCGCCTCGGTCGAGGTGGAGAAGGCGCTGGCGGCCCACCCCGACGTCATCGAGGCGGCGGTGGTCGCGGTGCCCAGCGCGCGGTGGGGCGAACGGCCGGTCGCGTTCGTGACCACCGGGCGGGACGGCGTGACCGAGCAGGAGCTGACCGACTTCGTCCGCGCCCGGCTGGCCCACTTCAAGGCCCCGGACCGGGTGTACTTCGAGGCCTTGCCGAAGACGTCGACCGGCAAGATCCAGAAGCACGTGCTCCGCGAGCGGGCCCGCGACCTCGGCCAGTGACCCGGTCAGCCCGGCGGGCGCCAGACCACTGGGAGGCTGTCGATGCCGACCACGCCGGCCGGCCACCTGACCTGAGGCGTCACCCCCGGCGCCAGCTCGTACTCCGGTATCCGGCGGTGCCATTCCGCGAGCGCCACCCGCATCTCCATCCGGGCCAGGTGCAAGCCGAGGCAGCGGTGCGGGCCCACGCCGAACGCGAGATTCCGCTCCTGGCGCCGGAAGTCGATCGTGTCCGGGTCCGCGTGCTCGGCCGGGTCGCGGCTCGCGACCGCGACCGTGACCATGACGTACGAGCCCGCGGGGATGGCCTGCCCGGCCAGCTCGACGTCCTGGACGGCGATGCGCGGCACGAACACCACCGGCCCGTCGACGCGCAGCAGCTCCTCGACCGCGGCCGGTATCAGGGCCGGGTCCGCGACGATCTGGCGCCGCAGCGCAGGCTGGGCCGCCAGGGCCGCGAACGCGGTGCTCAGCGCGGAGGTCACCGTCTCCAGGCCGGCCAGCACGAACAGGAACGACAGGCCGAGGATCTCATCGTCGCTGAGCCGCTCGTCACTGGCGTCGGCCAGCAGCTGGCCGAGCAGGTCGCCGGTGCCGCCCTGCCGCCGCCGCTGCGCGATGTGAGCGACCAGGTACTCGTAGAGTTCGGCGCCCAGCCGCGCGGTCCGCTCCGGCACCGGCTCCCCGCCCTGGAAGTCGAAGTTGAGCAGCGCCTCCTTCCAGGCGATCAGGCGGTCCCCGTCCCGCAGCGGAAAGCCGAACAGGGTGAGGAACACCTGCGCGGGCAGCGGCACCGCCAGCTCCGCGACCAGGTCGCACTCGCCCCGGCCGGCGAAGCCGTCGATCAGCTCGCCCGCCAGCCCGCGGACCATCGGCAGCCAGGCCGCCGTGCCGCGCGGGCTGAAGAACGGCTGCAGGATCCGCCGGTAGCGGGTGTGCTCGGGCGGGTCGAACGCGATGGGGACCATCGGCAGCGGGCTGCCGGCGGCGTCAAAGGCCCGCTGGGACGAGAACAGCCCGGGATGCTTCAGCACGAACTCGACGGCCTCGCTGGAGGTGATCACGTACCTTCCGCGAGGCCCTCGGATGACGGGCCCGGCCTCGCGGATGGTCGCGTAGGCAACGGTCCGGTTGTCAGCCATCGGCAGGTCGCCAAAGGGCGGCACGCGGGCGGGCCGGGGCGCCGCCGGGTCACCGGTCATCTGTCCCCCACCCCCTGATCGCCCCCCGTGGTCAGCCTGGCGCTGGCGCCTTACGGGTCGTAGTGCGTGGGCGGGAAGGGATTCCGCTCGCCCTCGACCTGCAGTTCATCCTTGTCGTACTCACGGCGGATCTCGGCCCGCGCCTCCTGGTACTCGTCGGTCTGGGTGACGTCCCACGGCTGCGGCGGCGTGTCGGTGGCCGGCGGCACCTCGTCCGGGTCGTAGTCATCGACCCCGGCCTCGACCCGCTCCTCCTCGGTCAGGCGGTCGAGCTGGTCCTCGTCGAGACGGTCCGGGGAGCCGCCGTGCTCGCGGCGGTCGCGGTGGAACTGCTCGGCTGGCTGGTCTGGGCCCTGTGTCATCACGCCTCCGGAAGGGGCCGGGCAGGGGGCATACACAGCACGCTACGCCTCGCGGCCGGGCCGGCACATAGCCCCCCGGCCTTGCCCCCGATGAGTAGTTGTGCTCATCCGCAACGGGCCGGCCGTCCCTAGCCTGGGCGTGTGAGCACTCCGGTCAGGCGCCCCGGCCGCCCGGTGGTCATGTGGATCGCCGTCGCCCTCGCTGCGTCGGGCGGCATCTGCCTGGTGGCCAGCATGCTGACCGCCTTCTTCGTCGCCGACCATTCGTCGTCCGACAGCTCGCCCAGCTCGCTGATCGCCATCGGCCTGGGCGGGCTGGGCGTGCTGGCGGTGGCCCTCGGCGCCCTGCTCCTGGCCGGCATCGCCCTGACGCGGCTGTGGCGCCGGACCCGGCGGTCACCGCGCGCGGCCGCGCCAGATCACCGGTGAGCACCCGTTCCGTGATCCGTTAGCGAGGAATGGCTGCGCCGGACCGGGCGAAGTATCGTCGTGACCACAGACCAGTGCGGGACGGGCGGTGCGGCCATGCCGGACATCCTCGGCCAGGGCGGGGACCGCGAACCCCGCCGGTGGCCGCGCCGCCTGGCCGCGGCCGCCGTCCTCCTGCTGGTGACCGCGGTGATCGCAACGCACCTCCCTCGCCAGCAGGCGGAAGCGCCGGGGTCCCGCCCGTCCGGCGCCCCGAGCCCGGCGCCGTCGGCGGCCCCCGGCTCCGGCGCGCTCTCGCCGGGCCCGGCCGACGAGACCAGCGGGCTGATCGGGCAGACCCTGCCCTGGGAGGCTAGCCTCCGGCTGCCCGTCGCCGGAACGCAGCCGCTGTGGCTGTGGCCGGCCACGGGCCGCGTGCAGCCGATCGGCGGCCTGCCCCGGGACCGGTACGGCTACCAGTTCACCCGCGTCACCGGCGGCTGGGCGGTGCAGGCCCTGTCCGCCACCCAGCCCGGCTGTAACGGCTGCGCGGGGCCCCCGCTGCCGGTCTACTTCCTCGGGAACAGCGCGCCGTCCGTGACCCAGGTCGGGCTGGCCAACGAGGTCGCGCCCGCGGCGTCCGCGGGCGCCGTCTGGCTCACCAGCTACCCGCCGGGCGCGACGGTCAGCACGGCGGCGGGCACGGCGCGGGAGGTCAGCGTGACCGGCGCGCCGCTCGGGCCGCGGCTCAGGCTCCCGGCCGGGTACGTGATCGACCAGGCCACCGACCGCGGGCTGCTGCTGGCCGCCGTGGCCCATCGTTCCGGTACCACGACCTACCAGCTGTGGAACCCGGCCACGGCACGGGCGGACCGCAGGTTCACCGGGGTCGTCGCGGCGAGCCCGCGCGAGGTCGCGTGGGCGGCTGGGTGCGCCCCGGTCTGCCGGGTGCGGGTGCTGGACGTGGTGACCGGGCGGCAGACCACGATCGGTCTGCCGGGGGCGAGCTCAGCGGCTAACGGCGCGTTCAGTCCCGATGGTGCTTTCCTCGCCATCGAGGCCAGCCTCTACAACAACGGGGATGACGGCGCGCTGGCGGCTCAGCTCGACGTGGCGTCGGTGGCCACCGGCCGGCTGACGGTCGTGCCGCGGACCTTTGTCAGCAGCGACGCCATGGCCGGCTTCGGGTGGCCCGCCGCCAGCGACAACCTGATCGCGGAGCTGATCTTCACCACCAGGGTCCAGGTCGCGTCGTGGCATCCCGGCTCGGCCCGGCTCGCCGTGGCGGCCATCCAGGCGGGGGCGAGCTCCGCCTCGCTGATCGTCGGCTAGGGATCGGACCCCCGGGCTACCGCCAGATGGCGGCCGGCACGCCCGGCGCGTAGACGTAGCCGCCCGCGCCCTTGGCCGCGTTCGGGTCGGCGGACAGGTGGCTGTAGTCGATGGCGAACTGGTACTCGGCCCCCGGGAGCACCCGGTGAAAGCTGGGATCGGGAGGCTCCACCACGCCGTGGTCGGTGAACGACCCGTCGCTGAAGGAGAACTGGCCCGGGTTGACCACGAACCCGTGGGCACCGCCGATGATCACCCAGGCGATGATCGCGCCGCCGGTGCCGTCGCCCTGGGTATCCATCATCGCGATGCGCGAGCCCGCCGGCGTGGTGTACCAGGAGAGGGCCCGGGGATCGGGGTTGTCCGTGGCCTTCAGCACCGCTTCCGGGGGAGTTACGCCGCCCAGGGCATCCAGCCGGGCGGTGCTCTCGCTGAGCAGGCAGGACGCGATGTCGACCTGCCCGGTGGCCCCGCCGCCCGGGAACGCCTCGGCGCACACGGGCTGGCGCGCGGCCAGCCAGGCGCTGTCGTCAGC
>Ga0126381_100010352_pt1 | contig 10500 bp, 5 predicted proteins | sample PanSoiMetPlot_28_FD_96465 | JGI IMG/M metagenome (GOLD analysis project Ga0126381, IMG submission 96465) | Tropical forest soil microbial communities from Panama - MetaG Plot_28 | ecosystem: Environmental > Terrestrial > Soil > Tropical forest > Bulk soil | place: Panama | collected 2016-02-17 | reverse complement strand
TAAGGTCCTGCTCCATCAGGTTGGTTTCGAGAGCCTTCGAGGCACCAGGGGGAATAGTGATCTTTGCCTGCGTGTCTTCGCCGGCCCACTCGTAGAAACGGAGGATGAGACTATCCCCGTCCTCGCTCTTCTTCATGGCGGTCAGGACGAGGTTGTGAGGAGCTACACGGACGAGGGAGCATGCTGCGGGAAGGTCGCCGCTGTGCGATTCTATCTGCGAGGCTTGCATGCTGTAGTTGAACTCGTAAGCGCGCAGGACGGTGTCGGCCGTCTTCCATGTACCGGCGTGCGGGTAAAGCGAGTAGCTGAAGTGGTGGTGTCCGCGGTCGGCAGTGGGGTCGGGGTAGAGGGAAGCGCGCAGAAGAGAGAGGCGGAGGACGTTGCTGAATGCGTCATAGCCGTACTTGGAGTCGTTGATGAGGCTGAAGCCGTGGTTGCTGTCGCCGAGGTCGGCCCAGCGCAGTGCGGGGACCTCGAAGCGGGCGGCATTGATGGGATTGCTGCGCGTGGTGCTGCGCTCGATGCTGCCGAAGGGGATCTCATAGGTGGCGGCGGAGCTTGTAGCAGTAAGCGGAAAGCTGGCTTTGAGCAGGACGTGGGTCTCGTGCCAGTCGACATCGTTGACCACATCGACACGCGGCAATCCGGCATAGAGGGTGATGTCCTCGACGAAAGTAGACTTGCTCCAGTGGCGCGTGATGCGGATGACCTCGCGGAGCGGACCGCGTTCGACGGTCTCGATGCTGGTGAGTCCGGTGAGGTCGGTCTTCTGCTTGTCATAATCCTTGTCGATGTTCCAAGCGTCTTCGACGCGGATGCTGTCGAGGTTGGCCTCGGTCAGGCTGCGGCCGGTATCGACGAAGGTCTCAAGCTTGTTGCCGCACTGGCCGGGGGCGATGCTCTCGAACTTTGCGGCCTTGTCGTAGAGGCTGGTGATGCAGCCGGTCTTTGGGTCGAGGACGACGCGGACAAAAGCGTTCTCCATAGTGGTGCCGTGTAGAGCGAGGTCGCTCGTGACCTGACGTTGGCCTTGGACGGCATGCAGGACGGTGTATCCGATGGCGGGCACGCTCCTGGGCTTGATCAGCAGGTGGTAAGTGTTTGTCCGCTCGTCGTGTGAGAGAACCTCCATGAGCACGGGCTGGTTGTCAGCGTCGAGCACGCTGATTCCGTTAGGCGTGGCGCGAGGCATTTGTACGGTGGCGGTGACGATGTCAAAGCGATCCCAGCTCAGCGGGTTCCATACGATGATGGGCACGCCGGGCTGTGTGGCCGTGTTGATGTGACTGTTCAACTCGCGGAGTGCCTTGCCGGTGGCCTCGTTGGCGGCCCAGTGCGCGGCGTCGTAGTCGCGCTGCGCGTCCTTGTAGACGGGAGCGATGGCGGTTCCGGCAGCGACGTCATGGAATTCGTTGAAGGCTTTTCTCTTCCATGCCTCGGTCAGGCGTGTGCCGGGATAGTCGAGGCCGCCGAGCCATGCGAGCGAGGAGTATTTCTCGGCGTCGAGCAGCCACTCGTCGCTGCGACGCATGTTGGCTTTCTGGACGGCCTGGCTGGTGTAGGTGCCGCGGTGATGTTCGAGGTAGATCTCGTCGTTCCAGACAGGCAGGCTAATCTTGCCTGCGGGCGGCTCGGGGAGTTGCGGATTGCCTGCGGCCAGGGTCTTGTAGTTCCAAACCGGCATACCGGTGATGGGGACGCGCGGGGCCATGTCGTTGAAGAAGGACTGCGAGGTGCGGAACTCGACGCGCGGGTAGATGCGGCTGGGGTTGGACCAGTTGATGCCGTTCTTGATGGACTCGCGTGCGTCAGAGATGTTGAGGCGACCGAGGCTGGGGCCGTAAACATGCATGAGAGCGTGCTGGCCAGGATTGAGCTTGATGGCGACGGCGAGGTCGCGAGCGATCTCGTCGGCCTCGGTGCCCTGCACGATGTCATGCGGGAAGTAGGAAAGCACGCGACTGCCGTCGGGCGACTGCCACCAAAAGAGCTTGAGCGGAAGTTGATTGGTATCGTTGTAGCGCAGCTTCTGTGTGATGAAGTAGTCGATGCCGGACTTTTTGTAGATCTGTGGAAGCTGCCAGTCGTATCCAAAAGAGTCGACGTTCCATCCGATCCTAACGTCGACGTTAAACTTTTGCTGGAAATAGCGCTTGCCGAGCAAAAGCTGGCGGACCTGCGATTCGCCGTCGGTCATGTTCAGGTCGGGTTCGACCCACATACCGCCGACTAACTCCCATTGCCCTTCTTTAACGCGCTTCTGAATCTCGGCGAAGAGCGCGGGAAACTTCTCTTCCATCCACTCGTAGTACTGCGCGCTGGACTGGGACAACGTGTATTGAGGGTATTCGCTCATGAGCTGGAGTGCGCTGGAAAAGGTGAAGTGCACCTGATCGACAGCCTCGGAGGCGGTCCAGAGCCAAGCCGCGTCAATGTGAGCATCGCCGGTGAGTTGGATGAAGAATTTCCTGAGCAGTGGCTCGAGTGGCTGGAGTGCGGCCTTCGCCTTGATGAGTGAGTTATCAAACGTAGGCTGATCGTTGCGGTCGAGCGCAGCGAGGCTGACGGATGTAGCCGAGGAGTCGAGGAGTCTTTCCTGCGAGACCAGGTCTGCGGGGTCATTGATGATGGCGGGCAGAAGCTGCGCGGCGGAGGTGAGTTCGAGGGCGAGTGCAGCGGGATCGGGGCGTGTGGGGAGGAAGTTAACCTCCACGAAGGCACCTTCGAAGTGCTTGATCTCGTAAGTCGGCGGCATGTGGACGGCGATCAGGACTTTGTCGCCGGGCTTCGCGCTTTCAATGAGGGTGCGTCGCGCGAGGTGCGTACCTTCGACGACACGCTGGCCGTTGAAGTAGATGGTCTCGTAGAGATAGCCGCGGCCGGGACCGAATCCTCCGACGTCGATCTTGAAGGTGATGCGTGTGCCGGTGAGGTCGTAGCCGTTGAGGGTTTTGGGAATCTCAATCCAGTGGCGAAGCCAGACGTCCTGGGGCGAGGCGTAGAAGGGGAGGTGGACGGTCTTCCAGTTGGCGGTGTCGAGGTCGAGGCTTTCGCCTTGCTCTACGGGGCCTTCATGATATTGCCAGTCGCGCGCGTCGAGGGTAGCCAAGGAGGAGAGGCGTTGCACGACGGCGTGGGCCTGCGGAGAAAACTGGTAGGGGAGTGCAGAATCGGATTGGGCCAGTAATGGCGCAGCCCAGACAAGGGTTGCGATCCAGCAAAATATGCAACGCATTGTCGCTGCCCATTTTTTGAAAGGCCAACGATGAAGACGCAGGTGCTGATATTGCTCCATGGAATACGAGTTTGCCGAATGCACTCAATGCCCTCCGCAGCATTATGTGTTTCGCTCGCCACAGACGAACATCTTCCCGGGGGAGAGGAAAGACTCCGTCGTTGAGAGCGCAGCCAGTATACGTGCGCTGATCGAGGCCTTTATGGGTACCAATGGAAAAGAAGATCATCGACTGAATGGGGCAAATCAGGGCGTTGAAGCAAGCCGGATATCGCGTCACCGTCAGCCTTGAGACCTACTGGCGTGGAGGCAGTGCGCGGGAGCGTTCAAGCCGCCAAAGCTGGGCCGGGATGAGGTCCGCCCTGGAAGCGTCCGGAGCACTGAAGTAATGTAAGGAGCAGTTATCAAACAAAAAAGGGAATGCACCAGAGGTCAGCATCATCCTGGACACTGCACCCCGGCAACCGGGTGCAAATCTAGCTCTTCTTCAATAGCCAGACTTCGGCAAGTCGTGAACGATCGCGCCAGTTGAGGTTCTCCTCATCGCCGGGTTTGTCCCAGGTTAGTATGAGCTTTCGGTCTTTAATGTATCGAGGTGCAACCGGAAATTCTTTATATTCTCCCATCTTTCTGCCATCAAGCGTAGGCTGAACCCGTTCGCCGTTTATACGCAGAAGTGCTTGCCCGTAACCGGTAGAACGCACGAGGTAGGTCGCGTTGGGATCTAGTCCTTCGTAAACAACGGCGATTGGCCACATTGTGACCTGCCATGTCAGCCGCGCCCGGCTCTTGCCGTTGTTCAACCACCAAAACGTGGTGCCAGCTTCCGAAAGCTTGCCTGGCAGACCGTTGCCAGTTTCGCGCACTACGTGGGGAGACTTGTCGATGTTGCCGACATTATCGTAGAAGCTGCCAGGTCCGGGATTCTCCCATGTAGCGAGCTCAAGCAATCGGCGGATCTTTCCGTCTTCGGAGTCAACGGCATTGATTTTCTCGAATTCATCCTCGAGCCACCAGCGGTTGTTCATTGGATAGTCCACAAAGTCAAGAACTGCGCCTCGCTCTTCGTTGATCGCATAGTACTTGGCCACGCTTGTCTGCAGTCCAATCGAATGGAAAAGCCTATCGCAAAGCTCATAGATACGGGCGCGCAGATCGGGGCTTGTGGGATTTTTCACCGCCAGATTCAGGACCTCCATGGCTTGCGCCATTGCTAACCCGCTGCCCAGTTTAGAAGCGTTGGCGAGGATCGTGTTGGCTTTGATTTCAAGCCTGGTTTCATGAATCAGGCGATGCCGGATATAGGCATCGTAGTTTGCGCGCAAGAGGCACATCTGCCAACGCCAATTCCGCTCCAGTTGAGGGGCTCGCTTCTCTAAAAGCTGCCATTGAAGCAGGGTTCCTTCCACCGCACCATCAGTAAGCAGAGGTCCGTGCCAGTTCTTCTCCAGCGCAAAGATGCCGTCAGCGGATTCATCGGACACTCGAGGGTTGAAGTACACTCGGCTATAGTCGATCAGGATGTCGGACACACTCTGTGTCGGGTCCCAGCTCAAAGCGCTCCAGATTGTCTTATTCACATCATCGTGAACGCCATCGGAATAGGAGATGAAGCCGTCGCTATAGGCGATACGCTCGCGGAAGATGCGCGCATACTCAACTGGCCTGGGATTGATGGCCTCGCGTCCTTCTGTGAGCGCGAAGGCCTGGTCCCAATTCGGCACTTCAAACTGGGCGAGTTTGTTGTGGGTTAGATCTGGATAAAGCCGTAAGCGGTATTGTTTTGGAAGCCGATTCCGCATTTCCTGAATCGGAGGACTGGATGGCCCAGCTACGAGGCCTCCTAACCACTGCGGCGAGTTGCGATCAATGTAGTCGTAAGTTGCATCGATTTCCTGGGGGGAGAACTGCTGTAGAGAAAGCCAGATCTTAGCGTTCGGGTGCAGCGGCTGCATCCGTTTCGCCAGATCACTTAGGAAGGGGAATACAAGCTCAGGCGGATTTCCTCCAGGATCCCCGCTTGGGAAGGAAACAGCAGTCAATGTTTTAGTATCTCGAAATAGTTGGTCGCTCTGATCAAGGAGTTGCGCCCGACGAGCGGAATCCTTCAGGTCGAAGTCGGCTGGGATCCAAACCCAATAGTCAAGACCATAGCGATCGCAGATCTCACCGATGTTTCGATTCATTTCCCGGCGCGGAACCTTCATGACGGGTGTTTTCCGGTCGTCATGAAAGGGGATTCCTTCAATACAATTTGCGCCAAAGAATGTGAGTTCTCTGATGTACTGTTCAAACTGAGACCCATCCCAGGCGTCGTAGGAGTTTGCCTGAGCCCGGTAGCCGAGCTGATGTCCTCGAATTGGATATGCCGGAGCAGTGGCTAGATCGAGAGTAGAGTCAATACGGATTCTGCCTGGTTCCCAATTCAGCCTCCGGAGGAGATGGCCGACGCCAAGCAAAGTTCCTCTCGCGTCACCGCCGATTATCCATACGACTGGAGGGTTGCCGTTGCTGACTTCCACATAGATTCGATATCCATCGGGAAGACTCTCCGGCTGGTCTTTTTCCTCTCTCGTGGGAATTGCGCGGCACCATGTGGGCACTTGGGTTTCCGATGTGATCGCGATCACTGGTTTGTACTTCGGCCAAGTGGTTGAAATGTTTAGATTAATGCCGGTTCGCTTGGCCAACTCAACGCTAAGGACTGTAGCCGCGGTGCGCTCAGCATTTGGCAGGTGCCCAGGCCGAGTTGCGATTACTGCATCGTTCAGGTCGATCTCTGCGACGGAATATCGTGGAGATGGAGAGTCTGTTTTACCACCGGTTGTGAGAGCTCGTAGCCAACCGGCTTCCAAATACCCCGAAGCAGCAAGCGCGGCCGTACCGGACTTTAGAAAGCTTCTGCGTTGCATTCTCACTCTCCCTTGGATCAATCCGTAGAGTTAAGCCGACAAGCTTACCGCGTTATGTGTTTGCATAGTTGAACTGCCGCGCCGGATTGCTGGACACGGCCTTTTTCTCGGGTTGCAGGTTGGGAGCGAGACGAAGCTGGCTAACCAGAAATGACACCCTCCGTACCGTGAATCATCATTGTCCGTTTTGCGTCACCGTAACACCAGCCAGACCGGGATCCCAGATGGTTGCCGCAATGTATCTTTCCTGGTCATGGACATCGCTCCAGTAATAGATTGTGACGATCTTGCCGTCTGGCCGCTGGACGCTGCGGCTGTATCCAAGGTCCCATGCTCCCGCATTCGAGCGCAGAATGATCTCCGGGCCCCAGGTTTGTCCACGATCTGAACTCACGCGAGCGCGGATCTGATAAGGTGCGCCACGGTATCCGTAGGTGATCACGATGCGACCATCGCGTAAGCGCACCATCGAAGGCGGATTACCCCGCGGCAGATCCGGAGCGGGCCGGCTGACGAAATGCCATGTTTTGAGGCTGTCATCTGATCGCCACAATTCAATCCAGTGTGGATGGCGAATCGCGGTCAGAACGGTTGAGGGCGAGAGCACGACGGAAGAAGGCATGATGGCATAATCGTCGCCAGCCGGCTCGGGTCCAATATAGGAGACAACGTGCCACGTCTTGGCTCCGTCTGTGGTTCGGACGACCGCGACTCGGCCTTCTTTGTCATTGCCCTTGGGTACGGTTATGAAAAGAGCAAGATCGTGTTTGCCGTACACGATGTAATCCGTTCGTGCAGCTGTGCCCTTGAATCCGAAATTAGGAATGTTATAGGACCCTAGCCAAGACTTACCCCGGTCCATCGAGTAGTAGAAGCGGGAAGGACCGGCGTCCGCTTCGGACATACGAGCCGTGAGAGCGAAGCCGGGCTGTAAAAAATCGATGCCCCCCGGGCAATCTACAGGTTGTTTCCCGCCCGGTTCGGTAGGCACTCCTGCCACCTTCATTCCATCCGGCGGCCTGAGATCAGGATGTCGTTCTACAGTCCATGTCTCCCCGTCATCCACGCTGCGTGCGAGCAGATGTTCCGCAGGCCGATCCCAATCGATGGAGTGACGCTCCTTCTGTTCCTTGAAGTAGCCGGACTCGAACCCTACGACGATCTCATTTCCCCATGACCATATTCCGTGGTTTGCGGGCCACGCCGCATAGCGATCGTGCTCTCTGTACACAACAACGTTGTGTGCGGACCCGGGCAATTGGATTGGCCTTTGCGGTGAAGCAGCGGTGCTCTGCTGGGCGAAATCGCTCGCGGTAAGAAAAATCAATCCCAAGAGTACGGTTCGTTGAATCCAGCGGTACTTCATCCATTTCCTTTTCGAATGCCTTGCCTTTTATAGGCTCCCCTGTTGATTTATTTCAAGGAGATTATTGTGATCACGCATTCACAAATTTTGAACGCTCAGAAGAGGCGAAACCAGCATGCGACCGAACGCTGGCCGACTATGAATGGAGGAGGATTGGATACTTCTTCGGAATTGCAATTACGGTGCATCGTTCCTGCTCAGAAGCGTTCTTCTTGTATGAGTCCGGACTAGCGAGCACCGCGCGCGGCGCCCGGACCCGCTGTTACGGGATGAAGATGTTTCCACATCATCCCCCGAGCGAGTTCGATGAATCCAGTCACCGCATGGGATGTGTAATCACTCTTTAATCGGATTAGGGATATCCGAGCTTTGAGCACCGGCGCTTCGGTTTGAATGACTGTGAAACGGGAGTTCTGCGAGTCTGAATCAATGTTCCACAAGAAAAGCACAGAGATGCCCATGCCGGCGCGAATCATTGCCTTGATGGCCTCAGCGCTGTCAGAGCGCATGATCACATTGGGGTGAAAATTCAAGGTATTGAGATAATTGCGAACAATCGATCCCATTGGAGACTCCTCTTGAAAGAGGATGAATGGCACAGGCTGCAATGTCTTCAGCTGGCAGTAGGGGGGCAGTTTCTGCATGCCGGATACAAAGCCCGCCTCTGACTCCCATACCGCAACCTGCTCCAGGCTCTCGTCCTGCGACGCAGCTGGCGCCAGATCGAATGCAAGATCAAGGGCTCCCGTTAGCACCTGGCGCATCAGATGGTCGCTGCCGCCTGTTTCAATGAACACGTCTACTTTAGGGAAACTTCGTCGAAACCGCTTCAGCAGTGAGGGCAGGAGATAACTGCTGAACGCGGGACCGGCCCCGACTCGTACCGATCCACGCTTTGCTCCCTTCCATTCTTCAACAGCGACAAAGGCTGCTCCGTAACGCAGCAAAATCTCTCGAAGGAAGGGTAAGAGTACCTGCCCGGCTTCAGTGAGGATGAGACGCCCATTTTTTCTGCCGTAGATCGGCACGCCGAACTCCGATTCTAGAGTTTTCAAGTGCTTATGAATCGCAGCGGGACTTAGGTTGCAACGCAGGCTTGCTTCCCGGATGCTGCCGCACTCAGAAAGGGCGATAAGGCTTTTCATCTCACGCAGTTCCATGGGCATTATCCTAACCGAACAACCGCCCAATGATTCACCGTAGGTGAACGTTACATTGAACAAAAATCAATTTCTGCTAATCCAGGTTGCGCTTATACTCCTGCTGTTGTTTGTAGAAAGCTGCCACTAGTATCCAAGGGGTCTTAATGAGTTCATTGTCGAATACTGCAGTCCTGTCAGATCAGATACTCACATCTAAAGAGTTAGAGAGTCTTCGCAACATCAGTTCACCGACGATAGCGAATGCGATCGAAACCTTCGATGTGCGTCCTCGCGGTGAGGGTTACACCAACATCGGTGTTCAGTGCTTTTTCCCGGAGAGAGGTGCATTGCTGGGATACGCCTGTACAGCCATGATCCATTCTGGTCAGTCTGCTGCTCCTAAGCGTCTCGTTTCGCGAACGGATTATTGGGAATATGTAAAGCGTGCTGCTTATCCCAAGATCAGTGTCGTTCAAGATCTAAGCGCTGTGCCTCTGGGAGCGTACTTCGGCGAAGTCAATGCACACATCCACCTTGCGCTCGGATCGCTCGGAGTTATCACGAACGGCACGGTCCGCGATGTGGACGAAGTTCGCAGAACCAATTTCAGCGTCTTTGCGAGCGGCATGAGCGTATCTCACGGGTATGCGCATCTCGAAGACTTCAATCGGTCGGTGACGGTGTTCGGGATGACAGTGCAACCAGGGGACCTGGTACACGCCGATCAGCACGGAGCAGTAGTCATTCCAAACGTGATCGCAAGTGAGGTCGCGAGAGCCGCAAAAATAATTGAGCTGGCTGAGAGGGAGATGATTGGTTTGTGCAAGTCGGATGCGTTTTCTATCGCCGCATTGGACAAGCTAATCTCTCCTGAATACTAGGGGTCGGACCGAAGATGCGGAAAGCACAGTTTGTTTCCGCATCTCCACGGCCCAACCCGTACAGCTGGATGCGATCAGGCGGTTCGGCGTTCGAAGCACACGAATCAACTTACAACGTTCTGTGGACGACTATCGAGCCACGCCTTTAGATTGGCGGCAGCTATGTTCATCAGCCTAGCGCGCGCCTCTTGGGTAGCCCAGGCAATATGTGGCGTAATGATGCAGTTCTTAGCTTGAAGCAGGGGATTCGAAGACGGAGGCGGTTCGGTGGAGAGCACATCTAAGGCGGCTCCTGCGAGCATTCCCGAATTCAGCGCGTTGGCAAGGTCTTCTTCGACAATCAACCCTCCGCGGGAGGTATTGATCAAGAATGCTCCATCTTTCATCTGTGCGATGCGGGCCGAGTTGATCATGCCGCGGGTCGACGGCTGGAGAGGGCAGTGCAGAGAAACAAAATCAGAGGCGGCAAAGACTTCGTCGAGTGTTCCCCACTGGACTTCGGGAATCAGGTCGGAAGGGCGACCTTCATCCCAAAGGCGAGGGCGATCTGCGCGACTTTTCTCCCGATCCGACCGTAACCCACAATCCCCAATGTTTTTCCGTGGATTTCGATGAGCGGCGTCTGCCAAAAACACCAGTCGGGGTTATGAGTCCACGCGCCCCAGCGGACCGCATCACTGTGTTGTTCTGTGCGATTACAAAGCTCCAGAATCAACGCAAAAACCATTTGTGCAACCGAGTGAGTCCCATAAGCGGGTACGTTGGTGACCACACTGTTCTGGCGCCGCGTTTGTTCAAGATCCACAACGTCATATCCGGTAGCGAGCACGCCGATGTACTTCAGCGAGGGCAGTGCAACGAGCGTGTCGCTGCGGAGGGCAGTCTTGTTTGTCAGTAAAATCGTGGCGTCTTGTGCGCGGGCCAGTAGGTCCTCTTTCGCGGTGCGATCGAACACCTGGCATTC